>Ga0078972_1004378_pt1 | contig 38912 bp, 39 predicted proteins | sample YelNatPaOPGAMG01_FD_67568 | JGI IMG/M metagenome (GOLD analysis project Ga0078972, IMG submission 67568) | Hot spring thermophilic microbial communities from Obsidian Pool, Yellowstone National Park, USA - OP-RAMG-01 (SPADES assembly) (version 2) | ecosystem: Environmental > Aquatic > Thermal...
AGCGAGATCCATAGCCCCTGCGAATGCCGAGTACGCTTCACACGCTCGGAGCGCCGCTGCCGCCACCGCTTCTCCCCAGAACCTGCACGGTCTTGCGATACTTTGCTGGGTGTCGCTTGCAGCTCTCGATCTGCGTTCGTTGTTGAGCAGCAGGCAACTTTAGCGTTTGATGAATCAGTGCAGGCTATCGGAGAACTATTTGGCGACCAACGCTGCTATCGCATAGAAACATTCTCAAACAGTGAACGAGGGCAACGGGTATACTACGGGAGCAATAGAACGAAAACCTCGAAAATGCGTCCGGCCATACCCAAAGATGTTCGGTTTTGCAAACGTCGCCATGACCACGGCGAACTGCCGCTGAAAAGTCTGCGTCGAGGGAATGTCCATTCCTGGCCTTCTCCGTTAATGACTCCTTCATTTTTTAAGCATTTTTCTCGCTATTCTAATCGAATTCGCACGCATGTTATGCCGAACAACGCTTCATGTTACTGCGCCCGGCTGCTGCTCCGAGTTTCAGTCGCCAATGCTGATATGTTTCGACCGAAGAAAAGCGCGACCGGGAGCAGCACGAGCAGCACCGTCACACCCGGTAACAACATGTCCTCAGATTGCATGCGGATCACGTGTTGCGATTTCAGCAAGTTACTGAAGAACGCAAGCTCTCGCCATGCGGATGCTTAATTCGTTGAAACCGTACCCCTCAGTACCGATCATACAGACACCTCACTTGTCAGCGAGCACTCGATCAAAGTGATACACGCCATGACCAGTTCCAACACGTTTCAACTGAGCAACATAATCTGAAATCTCTTTGATCGATTCGACTTGCATGTCGAGGAAATCCTCGATAAAATCCGTCATATTCGCATCGCGCTCGCGATCAGCCACTTTCCAAACTTCCATGAGCTTCATTTGCACGTATTTCTCAAGTTGCAACGCAAGTTCCATTGCATAAATCGCATCCGAGTTCTCCTCGTTATGGAAGTGCAATGCTGGAACCGCGATCGGCTTGAGGTGAACGCGCCCACCGCGTTTGTTTTGATAGTGCATGAGTTTCACAGCGTGGTCGCGTTCCTCCTCCGCTTGCTTTCGGAAATAGTCCGCAAAACCTGGGAGCGCGACCGTATCCCGATCAAAGTATGCGTGCAAAGCATAGTATACGTAAAAGGCGGTGAACTCCACGTTAATCTGGCTGTTAATCGCCTCCTCGCATGCATTCGAGTATGCGAGTCGCGCACGGGACTCATCGGGCCCAGCCTTTGCTAATTCCGCATCCGGTTTGAACACCATACCACTCAACTCATTACCTTCCGAAAATTGAAGTTTCGCAAAGTCTATTTCGCTCTGCGTTTGAGATCGTTCCGGGCGCTCCTCGGCTGCACTCGCGACCAGTTGGCAACGCCGGCGCGCGTTCGACACGAAAGTTAACCGCTGGTGTCCCCGGGTTCTCGCCGGTTGCGATAAAGACTTTGTTTCGCCGAAACTGCCACGAGCGCTACGTAACGTATACGTCGGAACGAACCCTGATCCAATCCCTGCCATGTTCGCGAACAGTGCTGCTCTGCACGGAGATGGAAACGAAACGGTGACGGATCGCAACGAGGCGGTCGCAGTAAACGGCGACGCCGCCCTTGAGATCCATGATGTCCATTTTATACAGGTATGGGCCGACTTCAAAGTCGACAAAACGTGTCCACATGCCAGCATGCCCGGACTGGGCGCTTGGTATCAACGCGCGCGGAAGCATCCATCATTTCACGCGTTTCCTCCAAGTTCCATAACCCATACTGCTTCTCGGATATACTGGGCGCCTTATACGGTCGATCTTGTGCTGAACATCTGCCGCAAGCGTCTGCAATAGCGCCTAAACCGCTGGAGCGGATGCAACACGGAGACAGAACGGCTTTGCCACAGCCCTGAAGGCATCGGCTCGACGCACGCTTCACCTCATACGGAGTCCGAGTATGTAACCATTTTCGGGTCCTGTAATCTGTGTAAGCAGACGTGCTGCCTACGGCAGTGCGAACCCATGGGATGGGATACAACCGCAACCAGGGCGACGCCCAGGCGCATTCTACCCACTTCTAGCCTCAGAATGAGCTGCGTTCGGACGAGCGACTCAGATCTCACTATCGTACCCGCCACTGGGAGGCGAATCAAGCCCAAATCTTGCAGAATCGTCCGGCTCGCGGGACTTTACGCCCAGGTAGCAGACTTTCGAAAATGCGGAACGCTTTTCCTCTTTCAACGCTTACCGTGAAGGCGGATAGAGATCGTGATCCCGTTGCTCGTTAATGGTTCGTTCCTGTTCCTCTTTTTCTACAGCGCGGCAGATACGCGCACCTCCATATCTGCCACCATTGAGATATGACGCGCAACTCGCCGTCGAAGCGAAACACGATCCTAATCATCAGCTGGTTGATCTAACTTATAGGTTGTATTTGCGTTGAAGTCAGAGTAGAGTCTTTCAATCGAATTCTGTTCCAACCCTCAAATTAGTGCATTCAAGTGCTGTATCTTAGTTTACAGCCGACGTATTCGAAATGCGTTCGTTTTCAAAAAATAAATAAGTAAAGCTACAGGAATGCAAGTTGAGGATCCTGGAGGGCAGGAGTCGCGGGCTATCGAGAAAAAAAAACGAAAAACAAAGCCGAATTTAGAGAAACAGGAGCTGACCAAGAAGTAGAAGCAGGAGGCCCGACGTCAAAAGCTCCACGAAAGACGACAGTACGACGAGATAAATGTGAAAGCCTGTCTTCTACGCGAAATTTAGCATCCCTACAGGTGAAATTTGCGAGAGGCTATCAGAAACCGTGTCGAGTCGTACTCCTTGAGTATTCTTATAACGCACTCGTCAGGGCTGATGCTTTCGAAAAGGAGATGCGTCGCGACGTGACGCACATGGGAAGAGTCGAGGTTCGGGAAGAATTTTCGAACAAGACCTTTACTCGTCACCCGATGCATGGCACAGGGGAAGTGTCGAGAAGAAATGAGCGAGTGCACGTCGTCCAAGAAAACTACGTCGAATACCGCTTCAACGGCACTAGATACGGCGGTGGCGCGGATATTTACGGCCACGGGGCGATGACGTACATCACGAACCCGAAGAACCATTCGACCTTGAACCTGAAACGCCTCATGATGCGCTCCATGTTTGCACTCTGCCCGGATCCTTCTCGCGAATCGATACGGGCCATCCTCAATGGCATCACGAAAGATTGCCATCATGAACAGGAGATCGATTCCACCGAGAAGAAGGCGTCAAAAGAGAGCACGAATGAAGCTTATCGGATCCGTGCGGCTACTCAAGAGCATCGTGCGGTTTTTGGGCTGGTCAATCCAGCAGATAAGCTATCAGATATGAGACAAGATGAAGAAAGATGTCATCCCCTCATCCTGCATTATTTCGTATTCCTGAATCGAGAATTCGAACGCAAGGCGGAGATGGAGTTGGGTGTGGGAAAAAATGACGAGTCGTTGAAACCGAAGGCTGCGCTTCTGGAGGAGTGCTTCGATGTCGTTCCGGCACGCGACGCCTAGTCGCATTTTGTGACGATCGACTACAGAGTCTTTTACGGCATCATAAAGGAGATCAGTCCAGAGGTCGATGTAAACAGGGAGGAGTTCATGGGTGAAAACCGGCAGACATACTGGAAGAATATCTTCGACTTCAATCGTCTCAAAATGCGCAAGAAAAAAGTATTCACAGGGATCATCGAAAGCGATGAAGTATCAACGTGTGTGTACTATCGGCGCCTGAAGGCGGATCGTCTTGTTCCGTCCTCCGCTTCGCCCGTGACGAAGGATGCAGAAAACAAAGAGGCGGATCCTGCGACGCAGGAGGTGCAGGAGAACGACACTGTCGTCAGCGCGGACCCTGGAAAAACGAAAATCGTATCCATCGCAGTACCCAAGCGTACGGAAGATGGCATTGACGGTAACTTACGTCAGAAAGATGTGCGTCTTTTGCGGTTCGCGAGAGCGAGATACTACCGAGAATCGGGAATAATGAATGCAAGGAAGAACATTGAGGCATGGAATGCAGGAATGAAAGAGCACCTGGAAGCGATCAGCCAGGTTACGAGCCGTGGAGCGAACCTTGAAGCTTTTCGGGAATTCATGAAAACTCAAGCTGCTCATTGGGATGCGCTGTGGAAAGAATATATCAAGCCCAGGTGGGCTCGTCGGCGTATGAATCTATACTGTGGGAAGCAGCGGGCATTCACCGATATTTTCCATGAGTTGAGCGCCTTGAAGGAGGTCGAGAGTCACAGGCTCGTAGTTGGCAACGGAGCAGGGCGCTGGGCGTCCATAAAAGGGTGCATACCCGCTCCAACGACATGAGCGTACAAGGAGTGTGCACAGCGTTATATCAGAAAACCGATAGGTGAGTTCCGAACATCGCGTGTGTGCACCACGAACTGGGGTGTACACTTCAGAAGGTCGAGATGGAGAACATACAGCGGCGTGTTGAGGAAATCGAAAACCGCGGAGAGCTGGCAGAACAGGAAATGGAACGCAGGGCGCAAGTTCGAGGACTCCTTGCATTGATGAGTTCATGAAGCAGCAAGAAACGCATGGAGTTCGTGAACCGAGACTTCAACGCCGCAATCCATATCAGGAGATTTGCGATCCTGGAGAACAGACCCGAGGAGCTGACGCGATCTAAATTCGTAGGGCAGCCTCTAGATGTTGAAGTGTACACGTAGAAACTGAAATCGATAACAGGGGGCCTATCCAAAAACGCCGGGAGACGTCTGCACGTCGGTATCCATGTACCCTACATGGTCGCGAAAAGTTTTCGCTCCACGTCTGCTGATGGAAATGAAATAGCCACGACGCCCGAGAGATCAATGATGTCCATTCGGTGCACGAGCTCTGATCACGTGCAGGCAACGCTCCGAAAAGCCAACCCCTTTGTGAGCGAATTTTGGCGAGTATGGGCCAATTCTTTGATCCACAAAGCATGAAGAACGTTTAGCTCGCAACGTAGAAGCGCTTACATGAGGCACATCCGAAAGCTACACGGCACATGAGAGAAACGGAAATAATTGCCACGCAGCGAGCGCAGCAGCGCCATCGTTGCACCGCTCTATGATAATCGAAAGCAAATAGTGCGCGTCGGTAGCCAGGCGCTTTGAACAGCAGGTACGTCCTGACCCCCGCGAGCAGCTGCTGCCTCCGGTGCAATCATTGCTCTGAGCTTCGCTGTGTGGCGGTATTCGCTGCCGGCGCGTTGTTGTTCGCAGACTCACCCGATGCAGCGATATGGTGCGCACCTGCGCCGTTCCCGCGTCCACCAACTTGCTCGCCTTTTGCTTCTGTGGCCGCGCGTGGCGCAATCGTAGGCGTCTCTGTCGTTTGGCGCGATGTGTCCTCGGTTGATGCTGCGGTTCCCGGTTCCGAAGACGAGTCATCTGCAAACAACTGCGAAGCCATTGCCCGAAGAGCTGGGGCGCCCCGCACTTCGCGTTCAAAATACTTGACCGGAACAACCTTAAAGTCTCGGAATACGCGTTCGATGTACTTGTAATTGGTCTCATGTTCGCGTCGACGGGCTTTGCAGAAACTGCATGAATCATTTGGCGGCTGTACCATATTCACAAAAATATGGCGACAGGGAATCTTTTCCCGGGAGAGATCCTTCACCAGGCGTTCGCTTTCGGCCACGCTCATCATGGTCGGGATGGTTGCCACGATAAACTCTGTCTGGTTTGGATCGCGCAGCAGAGCGCGAACCATGTTCATGCTCCGTTTGAGCTCATCTATATCGGCGGAATCCAAGGTTTGCTGATCATTGCCTCCACTGAACATGCCCTTAAATTGGTTCATAACGTTGCCGAGCTTGTTCTTCATGGTCAAGATCTTGCCGAGAAACGAGTCCAAAAAGTCCGGCAGCGATAAGAGGCGGAGCGTATGTCCAGTTGGCGCGGTATCGATGACGATCCGATCAAACTTGGCAAAAGCCGGATCGCCCTGGATCAGTTTCATGATTTCAACGAGGGCGATCGCTTCATCGAAACCTGGCGGTAGCGTCTCGAACAATGAATCAAAGTCTTCCAGGCCCATATCCATACCGCTCATCATCTGAAGCTTCTCGGAATCCGGAAGCATTCTCAAAGACGTTTTCATCTGCTCAGGGTTGATCTCCATGGCATAGAGGTTGTCCACAGCAAGCACTGGAACCGGGGCACCGCCACTTACATCCTGATCGAAGGAATCCGACAACGAATGTGCAGGGTCAGTACTGATAATCAGCGTTGTCTCACCTTGGTCCGCAAACCGTACCGCGGTGGCGGCAGCCATGGTCGACTTGCCGACGCCGCCTTTGCCGCCGATAATCGTGATCTTTCGACTCGTGCGCTGTTCAACAAGATCAACGGCTGACGACCACTGCGCAGTCGCGGGTGGTGTCCAGGATGACTGCCTCTGAACGCTGCTCGAACTAGAAGCGCCGGTGCGTGCCATTGCGTCCAGACCAGAGGCTCCCGGAGCTGCAGCCGGAGCTGGAGCAGTAGCCCCGACGTTCGTCGCAGCAACGCCGGCTCTAGAACCGACCTTGTTCTTGGGACGCATCACCAGCCACTGCATCAGTGGAACCGCCTTCTCAAGCACATAACTCACAGCTAGGAACACAACAAGACCCTGACCGATGCGATTCGCCTGCGAGCGCCAACGCGGTATCGTAGACTGCGGCGCCAGCGCTTGCTCGCTGCGTACCACTCGCTCCTCGCGCTGCCGAGTGCTGCTGCCTCCGGACGTGGACGGCACCGTTACCTTGGTCGACGACGGTTTCTTCATGACCAGCCACTGGCCACGATCATCTGCTTGACGGAGTGCGCGGCGTGACGACTGCGCCCCTCGAAGGCGCCTCGAGTTGCCTGGACACCCAGCACCGCTCCCACAGTGCCACACTTTGGAGACAGGCTCACGGCTACCGTAGAACGTGCCTTCCCAACGTCCATTACCCGCACAAGTGAAGCAAAATCCAGTAATGCTAGATTTCATCTCACACGGCATCCGCTTGCAGGAGTACACAGCGTGAGCGCCCTGAGCAGAACGCGGCTTCGAGTCGCGCAACGTGTTGACGCGCCGCGGCCTGCCATGCCGCTGCAGCGCCGAAACGCGCGCGCGCGCGCAGCACCCAGCGCGGAAGCAGGCACGAGGCCGCACCTCGCGTTAGACGTTGAACGCAACGTGTAAAGCATATCACGCAATGGGTAAAGCGTCATGGGTAATGGGTAACGCGATTGGAAAGGGCGCTCTAGTGCACGCTGCCGCAGGTCTCCGTGCAAGTACCTGCATCACAGAGCAGGTGCTGCACCTATCGCTACACGCAGCGTAGCTGCTGCGAGAATAGTGTGTGCATGCGAAACTGATTTGGTGCAACTCGTTCTCGCTATTGATTATGGGCTTGGGTGGACAGCGTCGAGTTTCGCGGTTCGTGCAGCGCGGTTGCGATGAACTGGGACTACACGGGTCGAAGTTTCCCGAGTTTTGCTCGAGCCTTGCTTTTCCTTCGAGTCCTCGTTTCATCATGGACAATATCGCGTTCTACACACCCTCTATCGTATCGAAGAGCGTGCACTTGCGCGTGCCGCAGAAAGCGTACGAACCAAAGTGATCGTCCCCGAGGAAGCCCGTGGTCTTGGGATACGGCACCTGGTGCTGAAAAATCGAGAAAGGCGTTGAGGAGGTGCTCTGGTGGCCACACGCGAAGATCCGACCACAGCAAGCTGTCGCTGCCGCGAAATGTGCACCGAGGCCGCATGCAAAGCGGGTGCAAAACGACAAGCGAAGCGTAGGGAGCAGCTTTTGTGTGTGCATGATATGCATCTGCAAGCGCCGGAAGCTGCGTAACCGGAACTTGAACGCTGTCATGAGCATTCTTCAGTTGCCGACAACGAAGCTCGAGCGGCACGCGAGATCGACATCTTCCCAGACAGAGGTACCAGAGAGAAAAACGATGCCGGCAGAGGAGAAGCGCGCACACGCCGTTGTCCATGTCAGCGGAAGCCGAGCCAAAAGTCAGCCTGAACGCCAGTTTTCAGAGGCCTGCTCCCATTGAATCCGGCAAAGGTTTCGTGAGCATACCCGATTTATGTAAATGGAGCGCTTCCCTTTCATTCTAACGTGGGATTTATGGTTGTAGAAACGGCATGGAAGGCGCAAACGTTCACATGAACGAGAGACATGAGCGTTATAGTCGTTCCGGTTTCATGGCATTGTGGCTGGATGCTCGATACGCCCTCGCTCGGGTCGGGCACGCCATACATGACGCGTCTTGAAACCAGCTAACGGGCGGCGCGGCATCAGCGCCATCCTTTCGAGAAATATGCATACAAAGGGGCACGCTCGTCAAGCAACTTCGCCTGTTGGTACAAAGCCGCTTTCAGCATACGTAATTGCTGGTATAATATCAAAATTCCGTGGGGCGGCCCACAAGATCGAACCCGATCCGTCGTATTGGACTGATTAAGGCTGCATTCCGCGCATGCTTGATCGCACGTGCTAGCCACCGTTGATGCTTTGCACAGCAGTGCGTCCTCCTTCTCGGCTGAATGCGACCCGCCTCGTTCACGAATCGAACAAGCAAGTCCACGTCCCGAAAGTCTACCACTTCTCGTTGACTGGCAGCTTCAAGTTCGCGTTGTACCGTTTCTTCAAGAAGCGGCATGAGCGCCGCATCGACGACTTGGTCCGGTGTGGCGGCCGCAAGCTGCGTGCCTTGGGGGCTTCCTTCGCGTAGAGCTTGTTGCCGTTCCAAGACATCGCTCGTAAAGGAGTCTATGAATGTTTTGATCTGCCGCTTGCGCTCTCGCCGAGCCCTCTTGATTGCCAGTTCGCGTGCCTTGCCCCCGGCCAGGTCACACAACGGGCATCGATGTTGTTTCCGCGGCAAAACCGAAGGCGTCGTGGACTGGGCAAGCGCTGCGAGCGGTCCACGACTGACGCCTGTCCTACTCGAACGAGCCGTTTGTCGGAGCTCGTCTGCTCCGGTGGTACGCTCATCGACCCGTTGCCAGAGTGTCTCCAGGTCTTCACGATAGACAGAAGGCGGGAGTTCACTCTTTGGGCGAGGGATACCTCCCGCCTCGGTATCCCAGACAAAACCGGGATCGAGGAGCTCCAAGGCTCCAGCGACTGCCGGCGGATACTCTCGGCGAAAAGCAGCAATCACTGACTCGGGAACATGAACACCAACAGGACTGTCTTTTGGTCGACCAAACTTAGGAAGCACTGGATCCGCGAGCAATGTCCGTGGTTGTTCCTGCACCAGCTGAAAAGTTGTCAGCATTCGAGAGAGTTCCTGTACCGGAATCTCTGCTGCGTATGGAGCAAGCCAGGCCGGGTTTCCGAACAGCTCGAGCACAGCGCGTCTTTGCGCCTCTTCCCGGTTGAGCTGCCTACCGTGAACAGGCGCACCGGAACGCCTATGCAGTTGCTCTCGTCCCACACGGTTCTCGGCGCGCTCTGGTCCACGCTGTGACCCTGCTTTCAGTTCATCAGTGTCGCGTTCACCGGCCGGTGGCACCCGGTTGCCGCTATGCTTTCTCCCGTCGCCGCTGGAACCTGTCTTGCCCGCTGCCGCCGCCGAGAATGCGCGTGAGCGCTCGCAACTACCGTAGTGCCCTGCTGCAGACTCGATCCTGTACACCAGTCTCTGCACGAAGCTTAAGCGCAGAGAGCGTACCACAAGCTCGTGCGGTCCGTTCCGAATAAACTTGTGTGCAAGGTTCATCTGTCCCTGTGTCGCTGCAGCTGCCGGCCCCGCGGAGCGCTTCTGGACACGACAGCGACAGTCAGCGCTTGTGAGGAAGCGTCTCCAACGTGACGCGGATGCTGGTGCCGGCAACACACTTCTTGAACCGCCTGGTACAGCACAATCAGTTGCCTACTTCCCTCCAAAACGTCCACTGCGTGCCGCCAGCACCGATTGTCTTAATCAAAACAAAGACGACAGAGGCTTCGCCAAAAGTGCAGAGCTCTGCAGACACCGTCTGTCTAGACGAAAGGGCGAGCGCTCTATGTCGCCGGCCTCGTGCCAGCCGCAGTACACGGCAGCGCAATGACGGCTTTCTGCGGCACACCAGAGAATGGCTCTCGAGTACCTGTTCAGAAATAGCTTTGTTTAACGACCTTGAACCCGTGCTCGTGTGTCAAGCGACGTCACTGATCACTTTAGAAGCGTTTGGGATTAGATTTTTCAAAAATCCTGTGACTGTGCGCAGTTTTGAAAAGGAGGGCTTGCGCTGTGCCCTGTCTATCGAATAGTGAGACTCGCACTTGCGGAGGAGTACGGTGACCGGCCGACGTCGCATTGTCCTTGAGGGCGAGCAGCGTACGCTTGCGACGTTGTCAGCGGGATACCCTGCGCAGTGCTGAACCAAGGCTGGCGTAAGACCTTCCCCATGAGTCAAGGCGCCTGCCAAGGCTCTTCCCATACCTCAGAAACAACCGCTGAGCCGCTTGAACACTCAGAGCACTTCCAGCAGGTGCAACGCTTTCGACATCAACACGGTATCCAGGTCGATCGCTTCTTAACAAGGCGCGATGGCTACAAGAGCGTGTTCGAGAGCGTTCCGTGGGACCTCATACCGGACCCTATTCAAGCGTTCGTGCCGGATCTTTTCGAGCGATATCCGCAGTACAGCGACGTTCTCGAGCAGGTCCTAGGCGTGCTTTCGGAGCACTTTGGCGCTACGTCACCTACCGCAGTCCAGTGCCAGGCGGTACCGTTGCTTCTTGAAGAGGCTTTCGACGTACTCACCTGTGCACCCACAGGAAGTGGCAAGACACTTGCATATCTTCTTCCGCTGTTCCTCAAGAAGCAGTCGGGGTTGGTACTCGTTCCCACTCGGGAGCTTGCCGAGCAGGTAACGCGAGTTGCAGCACATTTCTGCGGACCTAGAGGCGTCCTTACGCATGAAATCCGCCGACTTTGTCAACCGAGTGACGTAGCCACCTGGTGGCAAGGCAGCGGTGAATCACCGGCATCCACAAATCGTAAGACAAGCAGCGAAACAGCGACTTCTGTCCAACGTCCAGCGTCGGGACCTGTTCTTGTCGTGGCGACGCCGTTGACGGCGATCCATGCGCATGAGTATGGTGCTGGTCAAGCATCGGGGAGCGCCAGGTCTCCGTTTCCAGCGCCTTGCGAGACGATCATTCTAGACGAAGCTGATCGTCTGTTGGAATCCTCGCTGGTGCCGACAGTTGATCGGATTCTGCGCATTGTCCTTGAAGGATGCCAAAATGAGGGCGCATCCAGCAAACGACCACGCATACACTTCTTTTCTGCCACGATGCCACCCAATGCGGATGAACTTGCTCGCACGGTGTGTGTCTCGCCGCTGCGAATCAACATCGAAGCCAAAGGTGGTATGACCCGAACCGTTGCCTCCGTGGAGCAGCGGCTGCGCTTCTGTGGCTCAGGAAGCGATCAGGGCAAGCTTCTTGCGCTGCGTCAGATGGTCCTCGACGGGTACGAGCTTCAGCCACCAGCGCTCATCTTTGTGGCAACTCAACGAGCCTGCGAAGCTGTAGCGAAGGAGCTCCGCTTTGCACTTCTGCAGCATCTCATGAAAACTACTGCTGGCATTCCGCAAATTGTGCGTGAACGACAGGCCATGCTCCTGGGTACTCGAGTAGCTGCACTGCATGCAGCCCGAGATCGAGAAACACGGCGCCAGATCTTGCACCAGTTCCTAGTTGGCCAAATATTTTATCTAGTCTGCACGGATCTCGTAGCGCGCGGTATTGATTTCAAGTGCGTGAATACAGTGGTGAACTATGATATACCTGCAGACGGCGTCACTTATGTGCATCGCATTGGACGCGCTGGCCGGAACGGTCGCACCGGGAAAGCAATCACGCTTTTCTGTGCCGATGAGGCAGCGCAGGCGCGCACGTGTGCGCATGTGATGCGCCTCAGTGGCCAGAATGACTCTGTGCCTGAGTGGCTGCTCGGATTGCCGAAGAAACCACGGAACAAGTCCAAGTCCAGGGGAAGCAAGCGAAAACATCTCGATCGATCAGAGGGAATGCGTGGATGATTAGCGACTTGAAGAGTCGCGTCGCGCAGCGGCTGCTGCATACGCTTCCTGACACGAGCGTTGCCCGCGGCGTTTGATCACTGGATCGAGGAGCGCCAGCCGCGCCTCCTGGCGACGTCGCTGGGCATACGCACACGACAGTAGAGCGTATCGCGCGGTTCGAATGGTGGCCGTTCCGATGTCGTCGAGTGCCAGCCGAGCAGGGTCCGTGAAACCGGGAAGGCTTTCCCCAATGCGTTCCGTATACGAAAACAAGCATCCAGCTGGTCTGGAGTCCATCAGAAGATTCGTTGATGCAATGTTTGCGCATGTGATGCCCCTGGACATGCTGCATCTGGAGTCGACGCTGCGACGCAGCACCTGCGAAAATGCATGTTCACAGGGACAGCTGCCGCCGTTCACATGCCCACAGGCAGGTTCGGATCCATAATTGGTATCTAGCTGTACTTATGAGGTCAAATATGTCCATGGATGATGCCCTGTGCACGCGCGCGCGCCCTGCATCCGCACACCATCGGTCGTTATATGGAATCTTCTTCTGCCCCGGGTTCTATCATCCCGCACGATTCCCGGGCAGCGCATCCTGCTGCGCTGCTGGTGTAGTGGTAACATGGAAGATTCCCAACTTCGCTTAATCGGAGCGTGCTGGCCTAAGTAAACGTTTTGTCAATTAAAAAAATCCGCACCATCGGCAGTGCGTGCTGGTGCGGATGGTGTGTACGCGCGCCGGCCGCGCGGCGGGATCCCCCGGGTCACAGTTCGATTCGGGTGTGTCGCCCATTCGCCAAGAGCAGGTACGTATCCATGGTGGTGCTTGAGCTCGTGCACTGGTGCTCTCGGAGTGCTTCTCTAGTGAGCAGTGATAGTGTTCACGCTTCACGGGATCAGTGGCGAAGACTGTGATCGAGTGCAGGCCCCTTTTTCATCAGAAGCTCACGAGGCAGATCATGCTTCCTGGTAGATGCGAACGCCTGACATCGATCCGCAATGCGCTGATGATGACGGGCTCCGCACTGCACACTGCTCGATACGGGGCAAAGGGTGTCTCTGGGCATCTTGCAGCACCGCGTCGATCGGATGACTGCCGATGTCGCTTTGCAAGGTGCCGCTGCCGCCGCCGCCGCAAACGCTGTGCCTAAGACGATCGGTCTGGTCACCATCAAGTGCTTCACGGTACGTGCAGCTTCTCTGCTTCAGTACAAGATACGTCCTGGAATCATGTCTTGTAGGTATCTGTCTGGGCAAGGCGCGATTCCAAATACCCGCTGATCCGCATGTTTTGCGAATACACACGCGTCATAAACAAACGAATCCGACAAATTGAAGATCGCCTTTAGAGCAAGGTGGCAATGACGGCATGGCTTGCGTTGCAGACCTCAGATCGCTCGCCAGCGTCATGACTCGGGATGCGCGGTCTGAAAATTGTCCGCAGTTAGTCCGCTGCATCTGACTCACTCGATTCTGCAACTGCAGTTTGGCTCGCGTCCTCTAACACCTGCGAAATGTGTTGTTCAATGCATTCTAGATAAAACGGGAGTAGGTTTGCACGTTTCCAGCAGCTCTGCACTGCGTCGGTATCGTCGCGCTGTAGCCGCTGCGTCCCGTCAGTGACCTGTTTCCCTGCATACAACAGTAAATGGTACTTTTCTGTCAATTTTTCCGGTGTGTGCACGTATACAGCGTAGAGAAGCTGTGAACCAGGTTTTGCTGATGGAAGCAGGACAGGCGAGTTTTCCGCAGTGGGGCCGCCCCAGTCCCAAGAGACACCAGCACCGCCCGTTCCGCGAGCTCCTACCGTCGTGCTTCCAACATCCTTTGCCTCCCTGAAGCGCAAGTTCGCCTCCAGGAAAGGTACCAGCGTCAAGAATAACTCCGAAACAGCGTCAGCTTCCTCGCTAGCGCCAAGGGCAGGGCCCGTTGCCACTCCGTCCGCAGTGCTCGCGCCGGAGGCGGTGACAGGTTCCTCAGTCGACCAGAGCGCGTGGTAGCCCCGTACCAGGTACACCGCCAGGAAGAGCTGCGGACGCGCTTCGATGTGGAACAGGATCCGACCACTCATGCATCCAAGCTACATAGTCGCCGCTGATGGTTTGCGGTGGTCAAATACACCGCCACGAATGCCCCGAACTCTTCGTGAAAGTGCGCTGCACCGGCGCGGACGCAACGCTCCCGGCATCCAGCGAGAAACTGAACATTTCTGGACCAGTGGCGTTCAAAACTAAAACGTTTCTGGTTTCTCCTTCAAAAAATCTGTTTCTTTCGGACTCGCTGAACTCTCGACAAGAGCCCATCATGTCCTGGCAGCAATACGTTGACACTTATTTAATAGGTTCTGGGAAGTGTGCGGAAGGAGCGATCATATCGGCTGGTGGAGACGGTGGAATCTGGGCACGGTCCCCGGGACTGCGGGTCACACCGGACGAAGTCAGCAAACTGTTACGAGCGTTTGTGGACCCAGGCGATGCAGCAACTTCGGGGATCCGTGTGGGCGGACGCAAGTACATGTTCTTGAGGAGTGATGGAGACGCGGTCTACGCAAAAGAGCGTGATGATGGACTGGTTGCGATGCGAACGCGCACGGCGCTCGTGCTGGCGCTTTACAGCAAAGGAACCGTTCCCGGTGAGTGTGCAACAGCTGTAGGTCGTGTTGCGGACTATTTGCGTCAGCACGGTTATTAACTTTGGATTCGATGGAGCTTGCCGTGTTTACATGACGTAGAGCGTGCTCTGTGCGACGGGAGGCCCCTGAGGTTGCGTTATATTCGCGTCTATGTTGACGCGCGAAGGAGCAAGTTGACACGCAGACTAGAATGACAACACTTCGCCGCGATGGCACGCGTTCCTGTAGCACATACAAAAGATATGCTACCAAGCAAGACCTAGTTATCAACTGATAGATGCATACCATCGGTTTCTGAATAAAGGCTTGGAAACATCGTTATCCACGACCCGAGTAGGATAGATCTGGCGGCTGCTCCTGCACTTGGTTCTGGTGCTGCTGATGATGGTTATGATGATTTCGGGTTCGTTGATTTCCAATGATCCGCGCAGCGGTTTATGTATCAGCACGCTCGAGACAGCCAAGCGCGCTGAAAGCACCCCTGTACTTCACCTGACGCATCTGCAGACGCCTGAGCAGTACACCAACATAGCCACGCACTGGTAAGCACCCAGTCCACGATACTCATCGTTCGAAGCGGTTCGCTGCGCTGCGTGACGCAGAAGCAGCCGCTCACGTGTCTGCGTACGCTCAACGAAGACCCATCGATTTTGGGTGCTGCGGTACACACGAAAAGCGGCCGGTATGCAAGGCACCCAGAGACTTGGTGCGATCAGGTACCCAAACGACAGCATTCCACAATAGTCGCTATTAGAGGTATCAGGGTCCGTACCGAGCGCGAAAAAACGTTCTCGTCCGTTCCACTGTAACAAAGCGCAGCCGAGCCTCTACATCAGCATTCCAAGCCGTGGCGTTCCGCGAGTTGCTGTACACTGATGCTTCGATCGTGGCTGCAATCCTTCCAATAAATGATGTGCATCGCTGCAGCAGTTGCTGGGGTCGTTACACAGATGCTGGGTACGGAAAATGGTCGCCTTGCCTCGCAAGGTAAGCTCGAGCATCAAGAAAAAAGTCCTTGCGAGCCTAAGCGTTATCGGGTTCAACAGGTTGCCTCATCAACACGAAATCCGTCGTAACACGGGACCGAGTATCTCGGGAGCCGGCCTATGGAGGTTCCTTGCCAGGGAGGCCTGCGAACAAGGCACATTGCGGCGACAAGGCCGCTCTTGGTCGTCGACCTCAACCATAGCGTACCCCAGACAGACAGACAAGCACGTGAACTGATCCTGGATCCCGTATTTTATCGGATTTTGGCGAGCCATCGCAGCACCGGACCATCCGACGCTAGTACCGAGAGCGCTTCATGAATCTCAGGTGATGAACTATGCAGAGAGTCTCAGGTATTCGCATAAGACACGCAGTATGTACAACGCCATGTCATTGTCCGAAACTTCCTTGATCCCGCTTGAAACACGCAGCATCCACAAGGCCAAGCAGACGTCAGCGAATAACGTTCAGGAGACCGGCCTCGTCTTGAGGTGCGAGCATCGACCACACCCCAAAAAGTCATGTCGTTACCGGTTCATGCTCATGCTCTCGAAGGCATGCGATTCCATTCCCGAACTCGATGACGTTGGCATGCGCACGGCGGCAGCGAAGATGCGAACGTGAACATCGTGTCGTGCTTTGATTTCAAATTCTCGATGAAAAAGCACATCTTCGGCGCACAAGCCCATCACCCGGGTATCGAGCACTGCGCGCTGCTATACAACAAAAGCGCTGCGGTTGCTTCGCGCTCCGTCCAAGCGTAATACGCGAGCTCATTTCCCCGAGTCAGCGCTCGGTGCTACTGTAACCATGGAATCCATCGCGGACGCATCGAGTAGACTTTCCAGACACTCTAATACATCATCAACCCGCTCGACAAAGGCATCTGCGAGACTATTCTTGCGTCCAATAGTGCAAGTGAAGAGGGTGACGTGCCTCTGCGCCCTCGGCTCGTCGACCAGCTTGGGACTCGTTTTCGGATTCGTTTCTCGGACACCGACATACTCCATGCATGCTTCGAACATGCGCTCGTCACTCTTATCATCGCCCATGCAAAGGATCCAGTCTGGCTCCTCTATTTTGAGTTGCTGTAGAATATATCGCACGGCGTTGCCCTTGTGAATACCCCGCGGATGCACGTAAACAATATTCTTGCCGCTTAGTACCTCTAGTGGTGTATGCATCAACGATTCTTCCAAGTGTGCGCGTAGCTCTTGCGCTTGGAAATACGCAAAGTCCGGATCCGCTTCCGAGTAATGCCAGGTTGCAGAGCTTTCTTTGATCTGAGTAAAAGATCCCGGTGTATGATCTTCGAAACGCAGCATGATGTCGATCGCGGTGTGCAAAGCGCGACTAAGCACCTCGGGATCGTGGTCGAAGAGCGGTTGCGTCCACATACGGGATAGAGGCGTTGCTCTCGCAGGTCCGTAAGCACCGACTGCTCCAGTTCCAGAACGAGGCTCCAATAGAGCCGTCTTATCGACTGGGCTCCGCAAGGCTGGGGCGGTGTCGTGCGCCACGGCCTTGACGGCCGCTGGTCTCATCCGTGGATCAAGTCGCTCGGGGGCGCTGCCGCTGCCGCTGCCGCTGCCGCTGCCACTGTCTAGCGCCGCAAAGGCATCATCTGGCCAGCAAAAAGCATAGCCCTGTTCTGCAACGAGGCCGCAACCGGTTGCGGCCAGCCAGCGATCCAGGGTGGCCCTCTCTCGCCCGCTGATAACAAAGACAAGCGTCTTCGGGTGCTGGATAACGAGCTGTCGCAGCAGCCGCTGTACGCGTGCCTCCGGTTTAGCGAGCTCCGGATGCGAGTGATACGCCGACAGCGTGCCATCATAGTCGAGCAGCAGCAGTCGCCGGCGAGCAGCACGGAAACTGGCTGAAAGCTGCTCGTAATCAAGCCGTCGATATTGCCGCCGAGTTTCCGTCGTTTTCACCAAGTCCGTAATGATGTTTTCAGCCCATCGATCCGCAGTGTGCATCTGCACGTATTTCGAGAGTTTCTGATACCGCAGTTCTCGTTCCATTTTTGAGAGCGCCATGGCCCGATGAAGCGTTTCTGCAACCTCATCAATGCTCCACGGATTGCAGAGTACAGCGCCGGGTAGCGAATGCGCTGCGCCGCAGAACTCGCTCATCACAAGCACGCCGCGTTTCTCACCTTGACAAACGGCGAATTCATACGACATGAGACCCATACCTTCGCGAAGACTCGTAATCACAGCAACATCCGCGATCGAATACAGGACAACGAGATCCTCCAGATCCGGCTCCATGATGCGAACCATGATGGGTAAGTCTTCGACCGTTCCAAAGCGTCCATTGATGCGGCCCGCGAGTTCTTCTACCTCCGCTCGAAGCGCCAGATAATCACTACTCGCGCGTTCATCGACAGCGTCCAAGCTCAGGTCCGGAGCCGACGGGACCACCACCTGCAGCAGCACGGCCCTCCCGATCCATTCTGGATGCGATTCGAGTAGTTGCTCAAAAGCTAACATTTTGTGTGGTATCCCCTTGATGTAATCGAGGCGATCAACACCCAGAAGGACCGTTTTTCCAGCGAAAGGGCCCTCAAGCAACCGACGCTTGCGCTCCTGTACCGCTCTGCTTCGTGAAGCGGCGATGAAGCTCGTACTGTCAATGCTGAACGGGTAGATTCCGACGTGAACCTCTGCCCCGCGATTGTCGATGCCGTTAGGTCTGGTTTCCAATCCCAAAAGTCGCGAGCAGACACTGAAAAAATGACGAGCGTAGTCATAGGTATGGAAGCCGATCAGATCCGAAGCAAGCATCCCCTCGAGAAGCGGCCTGCGTACCGGCAACATCCGGTAGATCTCACTGGACGGAAACGGTGTATGCAGGAAGAATCCAATGCGAGCATCAGCCTGACGCGAGCGCAACAGCTGTGGTACCAGCATGAGCTGAAAGTCATGGACCCAGATGAGATCACCAGGCTGGCTCTCCCGAGAGATTGCCTCGGCGTACAGTGCGTTCACTCGACAGTATGCGCTCCAGAGCTCTGAACAGAACGCCCGCTCCCCTTCCACGCCAACTGGAATGTAATGAAATATGCGCCATAAAACGCTATTGCAAAAGATTTGATGCATTCGGCACAATTTTGCGTCAATGAAGAGAGGTATGAACCCATGCTCAGCTAGAAGGATACGCCGCGTAATGTCCTGCTGCTCAGCGCTGAGCTGTTGTATCTGCATGAGTTGCCCGATCCATCGAATCGTATATTCCTTTCGCAGATGACGCAGCGATGCAAAAAGCCCGCTGGAGTTCAGCAAGATTTTGGGTTTGTTTTTGTTTTGTACCGGTGAAAAATGGACCTGTACGGGCAAACGGTGCGACACAATGAAGAGCCGTCGAGGTTTCACAGCGCAGTCCACGCCCCCAGTCAACTGGGCGGAGGTCTCTTCCGTGCGCAAAAGCGAGGTTCTTGCTTCTCGGATTTCGTTCAACTCAGCTTGAACTTGCTGGATGCAGTTCAATAGATACTCTTCTACGAAAGGCGCATTGAGATCGATGGACTCGATCTCCTCAGGGGAGCGAATGAGACTTTGCAAACTGTAGTTTCTGGCCAGGCCCGAGTCCGTGATGTCCGCCTGAGAGTACGCCTCACGCTCCAGACGCTTTCTATCTCGAACCGTGTTGAGGTCAACATCTACGTCCACACCGACGCGCTCTGTTCGCAGCAGAGGGTTAGCGTCGCCAGAGCTGCAGAGCTGCCCACCGCGCTGCAACCTGCTGCCACCTGGTGAGCTCAGCAGACTTGCCAGGTTTCCAGGGCTGCTCTTTTCCCGTTGTACTGCGGGGCGGTCCACCATGGACACTGCAGCGAGAAATACCTCCGACCTTGACTGGAAACAGTGCACTAGCCGTGCATTTGGTACTCAGCTGGACGTTGATTGGACGCCTCAGCGCTCGTGCGATGCCGCAGGTGCCGTTACGCACGCGACGGCACTGCACCTGGGTACAGCCGTATCGGTGCCGAATGGAAGCGATCTACTGACATTACTTGGGCGAAGACGATCAAGTTCTAGTTGTGGTCACTGTTCGTGACACCAGCCTTGGTTGGCTACTTCTCCGACTGCTTCCTTTCTCTCGATGTCTCGCTCTTTCGGGTCTGGCGTAAAATGCGCTGGTCTCGACTTTCTATCAATGGCCGCTGTCGGTAGTCCAGGGATGTTGATGACAGCACTCAGGAGTCAGTGTCGTCGCTTTCGACACTTGACGATGCATTTTATCCACAGGCGGTTGATGCGATCTACGAATCGCTTGCCACATCTATCGTATTTGTGTACAGCCACGGTGTTGCATTCGAAACGGCGGCGGTCTGCTATGGCCAGGCTTTCGGATACATCGACGACACCGGTATCGCCCAGTGCCGCCCTGTGGCGCGTGAACGCATCCTCCATCGCTCGATGGTTGCTATGGACAGGAGGAGCAGGCCTGCGTCGCTGCGCTTTTCCGTTTCTGCTTCCGATGTCGTGTTCTACGATCACGGCAATGTTCTGGATGGCCCCGGGGGCGAGTACGCTGTCGGCTGCAGTTGCAAGCGGACGCGATTTCATTCAATAGAGAATTTACGGAATGCGATAGTGTCCTTGATAGAACAAGTAGTAAATGGAAAATCCAGTGCGAAAATCAAGTCGAGAACTTCTGATCCGTTTACGATCCCTTCGTGCAACCTGGTTACGCACGTCCTAATAGACGCGATCGCTGCAATGACGAGAATCCGAGTCCAAGACCCCTTTCCATACAGACAGAAGAGTCGGGAGCGTCTCGGGGCATATGCAGCGAGAAGTATCAGTCCGGCTTCGCGTGTTATGCGGTCAATGGACACAAAGAGATGCGTAGTTGTCTTTCGAACGGAATAGATTACGTGACGTGACAAGTCCAGTGAAGTTTCTTCATGAGCTTGAGATGAAGTTGTCAAGCGATGACGTCGAGTATTTCTCGTCATCAACCCAGAGGCACGAATCGCTGCATTCACGACTTGCCTTGAGACACACGGGTTGAAAACGTGAAGAATGCGTGATTTGCGCATGATCAACGTATGCAAGAGGAGAAGATTGGAGGCTTGTACCTATGGATTCGATGATGGCGTCGGTCATGTCATGAACCTTTTGGTCGACTGCATCCCGAAACACCTTGGAATCGATGACAGAACGAAATTGAGCGGCGTAGAGCCGAAGAAGCCACTCCAAAAAGACGACCGAGAATGCTAAGGCTACGTACGGATCCTCAGCCCCATATTGCCGCACTTCGAACATCGAGGTTGTGCATCAATAAAAAAAGTTCGGGAAAGATCGTGGAGCGCGAAGTGACCGAGCAGTTCAGTGTGCCTTTTCAAGTGACGCGGGTGGAGCAACGTATCGTCCAGTTCGGCGCACTCAAGTTCTTAAGCAACGGCTGCATCCGTCGAGTGCCGTTCGGGCCGAATGCTTTGGAGCAGTGGAACACTCCTGATAGATAGGTGAACTGAATCGGGCAATGAATTAGAGACTGTCCGGCGCTTCTGAGCTTTCGAAGGTCGGAGGTCGCACCATCATTTGAGGAGACGGGACAACTGCACCAATGATTACATCATCAAAAAGTGTTTCCTGGTTTCGCACCGCGTGTCACGTCTCTTTCCCGACCAGTTCTAGCGAAGAGAAAGCTTTGCTTGCGCGGGGTTTCTTTTTTTCTTCAAATAATTCGGCTGGCATTACTCCAGCAATGGCGTTCTAGATTTCAATGAAACCGCTTTGAAAGCGAGTAAGACCCATGCAGGTTCATGCGCCTGAAACGCTGACAAGTGTCGATTTCGCTATTTGTTCTGGTCTGGGCATGGAAAAAGGATTTCTAATGCTGCGTCGCCCTCGGGCGGAGGAAATTATGGTCGTCCAGTCGATAACAGCAGCACCAGGGACCAAGTTCAGCACTGAGAAATACTCCGCACTGTGCGAGGTCGAATTTGTCGATGCTGAGGGACCTGTTCGCTACGTCCTCTTCGCTGGACCATCCAGCGACAATAGATGCGAGTCGGCGTGCAAGATACGGATCTTTGAAGCATTAAAGCATCGTCACGCAACTGCCGAGTCACCAGTAGCATATGGAAGCTCTGCGGCGCGCGCATCTATTCGCTGAACGGTACGTTGAGCCCCGGGATGCTCCATGCTGGAAGCAGACACCCAGCAAAAGGCGATGTCGTCTAGTCGCTCCAGCCGCCCGAACATCGCGCAGAATAACTCGGTAGCCACGAACGGAATCCGATGATTCGGAACACACGTGCTGGCTGTTTTGCCGGAGTAGAATCGACGGGTTCAACGCTTGTCCTCTGGTCTCGCAAACGCTCCCAGTGCACACAGAAGTGCATCAAGCAAGCACAGTTGCACAGCCGTGATCATCGTCCTTCGCCCGTATTGCGTTCCTCTGCCAGGTGCGTGTCATCAAGTGCTTCTTCGCGGTGTATAGCTGACAGGTTCGAAGTGTGCTTACTTTTAAAAAATCTACGGAAAAGTTATGGATATGGTAGCCGGGGTATCCTGGAGGCCCGCCATCGCCGGGTTCGACAAAAGCGAAACGAAAAATGCCCTGCTTGACGACTATCGAGCGAAGAAGAGCAAATGACGAACAGGAAGAAGAAAACGAGGGTAGGTACGCGAGAAAAAGTGCTTCCCCGACGAGGCGAAGAAGAGACTGTAGTCGCACTGAGGGCACGTGTTCGATGAATCCTCGCACTCGTGAGTTAAACCCGGGGCAATAAACGCATGGAGTTCGTGAACCGGGACTTCAACGCCGCCATCAGTATCAGACGATGTGTGGTGCCGAAGGCGAGACCCGAGGAGCTGACGAGATCCAAAATCGTGGGGAAGCGTCTCAGAGTCGAAATGTACAAGGGGAAAATGAACCCGGTAGGAGTCGGCCGGTCAAAAAAGGCCGGGTGGCATCTGCGGCCGGATATCAATGTACCCTAAATGATCGTAGAACATTTTTCGTTTCACAGATCACCTTACTGAATATCATGTGATGCATTCCGTGCTGGCAGCGTGTCCAGCGCGCGTCTTCTGGCTCTTGGATGGTTCACGGCACTCACGTGAGCATGCACAAGCGACGTGGTGCCTCATTTCCTTCTCGACAGTGGAGGCAGCATAGCGTTCGAGTTGCGCATTCCGCCGCTGGCGCCCAATACATCCACTGGCTTGCAGCCCGCAGACGCCCTTGGACTGGAACGGCGCCAGAGCGAAGGTTGTCGTCTATCACCTGACAGATGCGGTGAAGTAGATGCACCGGATGGTCTCGTAGTCGGGGTCATCCGAGCACCGTGGTCGTTCCCGAGGCCTAGTCAGGGCGCTGACGGCAAGTCGTACAAGAAGAAGCGCCCATACGGCCGCAGATGCCCGCACACGTCCATGTTGCGTGTCGCGTCATGCACGCATCGAGCCGACGCCCGTCAAAGCAGCAAAACAGCGTCGTGTCTCCGTTCGACACCTGCGACTGACACCATACCCCCGCAGGGCAGCAGGATCAATCGGGCCTGTGGTCTCGTGGGTAAGCCCGGTATAAAGCAAGCGAAAAGTCGGTGCTTCTGCGCAACAAGTGAGGTTTCGTTCCAGATCACCAGCAGCAGCAATCATGTATCCGCAACACCTTGCCAGATGCAGTTAGTATACCCCTTGAAGAGAACAATATCTGCGCTGGCGATTGCGTGCAAGCATGTCACGGACAGTTCAAGTGAGGGCGCATCGTGCGCATCAGCGTCCCAGGTCGTACACGTGTCCCAGGTGGCATCCGTGTCGCCATACATGCGTGCTGCGGCACGCTGTCCGTCGGTGCAAGTATCACGGAACAGAGACTTTCTTTCGTGGTTTCAATCCCCTGGAAACCTCTACGCGCCAGAGTCTCGGAAAAGCCGTGAAGCGAGACCTCAGCTTGCTTTCAGGCAGTTACGAAGCAAGAAGACAATCCCAGATGAACCACGAGCCTTCCCCAAGCAGACTCTCGCCTGCTTCAGGGCTACTACATTCGGCTGTAAAACGCGGTCATTCGCAAAGCGCTTGCCCTAGGGCAGCGCAAACGACGGACTTGGTGGCTGAAAGCTCCGCGAGGCCAATGAAGCTGGACCATCAAGAATCGGAAGATCTCGATGATCCAATGAATGCGAATCGAAACTACTTGATGGCGATGGATATTGCGACCGGACTCGCGGATATTCTCTGGAGTGAGCGGACTGTGACACCAGGCCTGCGCCAAGTCGTTCGTTCGCTTACCGGCGCTGACCAGCGTGAACAATTTGTTCAGTTCGTCGTGAGACGTGTCGTGCAGAACGGGAACCGGGGATTCCCTCGCGTTGCAGACGCATCCACGAAGCAGTCTTGTAAGCTGGAAAGGACCACATCGACGCTTGATCGCTCAGAAGACCGCGCAGGAGAAGCCACATCTGGGCCTGCCCGTAAAGAGCGGCGCACGTGCGAAGCACCCTGATGCGCCCGCAGATATCCTGCAAAAGATGGACGAAGCCAGCGCCGACGCCCCGCAGCAATCCGAGGGGGCGCAGATGCACCCAGTCTGCCAGCTGCGACAGTGGGAGCATAGACCGAACACAGGTTACCGTCCAGCGACCTGATCGGTCGTAATGAAGCGGGCAAATTCTCCCGCCGAACGGATACACCGGTCAGTCTGGTTGCAGGTGCTCTTGGGCGACGCTGAACGCTGCCGGCATCTACACGGATATCGATTCGCACCGTCGACCAGCGGTCTTTGGCTCTTGTCGCCTCGATGGCACCGCTTCAAATCAGTGACCGTCTCGATTGCAGTTGTTGGCATAGATTGAAACCATTCGGAAAACGCCGCTGCTCAATGATGTTCTTCAAGTCGACGAACGTTTTCATCTCAATGAGGGCACCTGTGGATCCTCCTGAAGGTCACCAGCAGTCGAGTGCACCGGCGATGCCTCATCATACTCCGGAATGTGTCCGTGCGCCTTCGCCATGGGCCTCGAGTCCAATTGGAACCAGGTGCCATATGCTGCATATACAGACCGTCAACGAGAATGCCATGCCCAAAGTAACTCGGTAGAAAATCCCGAAGTGCACCAAGACCGTAATATGAAACCAAAGCGCGATGCTGCAATGTACAGGTGAATAGATTCGACGAATGCTTCGACCAACACACGGCATACCTAGCGCGTTCCCAATAAAGACGCTTTTCGCCCCAGGAAACATCCCGGCGGCTTTGCATACTTCCACGCAAAGCAACGCAACAGCGCGATCCGAGCTCAAGGCGTCGATCGTCTTGTAGCGGCGGTCCAAAATTTATCGGTACGAGTACGAATCAGGAAGTGCTTCGAGTACGTTCGAAACCGCTTGATTTCCGCAGCAGCATCCAAATGGAATGATCAAATGGTCAATGCTCATTCCCAAAACCTCACGTGGTAGTGGCTACTGGTTTCGGTACCGATTGAACCATAGGTGCCTCGGTTTGTGCTGCCAGTCCCCGAGAGCGAAACCATCGAAGCGTTCGCTCTAGGCCATCCTCGATCGAAAATCGCGGATTGTAACCCAAGTCTCGCCTCGCGGCTGCACAACTTACCCGACGCTCGCAGGTTGCGAGCAGAACACGTCCTGGGGTGAAATCCGTTGAAAGTGAACGCCCTAGTAAACGCGCGACCGCATCAATGAGCACCACGAGCCATGCAATGGAGTAGACCAGAGCGAACGGCAAACGATGCCGTGGAGGCGGGTATCCCAGACCTTGCAGGATGGACCCCAGAAACCCCCAGAAAGAGCGTGGGTCCCCATTGGTTATGAAGTAGGCCTTACCAGTCAATTGTTTGGCACGCTTGTCACTTTCCTGCAACGCCTCTGCAGCAAGATAGTGCGCTTCGGCAACGTTCTTCACGTAGGTCCAGTCCATAGCATTTCGCCCAGAGCCAATGATATATTTCATGCGACCCTGTCGTGCCCTACTCACTAGCGTCGGTATAAAGAGGGGGTCATATTCGCCGAAAATGCCCGATGGTCGGAGCGCAACTGCATACAGTACTCGTCGGGCAGGATCCGTAGACGATGAGCTCGCTGTCTGCAAAACCAGCTGCTCTGCTACCCTCTTCGTGTACGTATAAAAGTCGATATCCTTCTTAGCAAGCGGGGCAGACTCCTCGTCAACGTCGATGAGGTCGAGTCCGGCGAAAACAACCGAAGCAGAGGACGTGTACACCAGATACCGAATACCTCGTTCGAGACAGAATCGGATGACTTGTTTCGTACCTTCTATATTAACGTATTCCATCAGCTTGCGGTTCGCAGCGTTCGCGGCCGTCGGCGACGCCGTTGCACAGTGAAACACAGCATCGATTCGGGGAACGCTTCGCAACGCTTCCCAGAGCGCGTCATAGTTGCCTATATCTACGCTTATGTCACGAACTTGAGAGCGCAAACTTTTAACTAGCTCGCTTTCCGAATACTCCGTGAAAGGAAAGAGCTTCAGGTCGACAACGATGACGTTGTAGCCCCTCTCTACCAGCAGCTCCACGAGATGCCGTCCGAGAAACCCGGAGCCGCCTGTGATCAGCGCCGTTCGTGGCTCGGGTGTTTTCGTGGCAACCACACCGGTTGCGTTTTGTCTGGCGCGACCGCTTCCCGCCGCTGCCTTGCGGTTGGTAGGCATCTGCTTCGACGTCTAGGCTATCTAGCAAGGCGCGTATCCCGTATGGCAGCGAGAAAGAGAGCAAATCGCTGCGCGCGCTGCACTGTGGCATACGAAGCATCTGCAACAGCAAGTGCAGATTTGATCCGCTCTTACACCCATGTTCGTATAGCATGGAACGAGTCGACTTTGCTATATCGTGCTGACAAACTCAAGTTTGGGCCTGTTCCCGCTGTTATCAATTCTAGCTTTCATGGGGGTTTTCTGCGAATTCCTCCTTTCCTCCTGTCTTATCTGTAGCTCTGCATGCGCCGGTGTCTCAATTCCCTCAGGTGCGATTATCATCCGTGGAAGGAGGTTGATAGCAGCTTGCGTCCCGATGACGCTGCCTCCAGCTGTTGTCGGTGCGTTTCATGCACAAGCTGAACATGCGATCTAGCCTTGCGTCGCACTTTTCATCTTGTTTGGACGCAGCCTCGGTACGCCCGTGGCAGCGGTGACGCGTCACTGTGGTCAGGTGTTCCCATATGTTCAATATAGAGTCTTCTACGAGCGCCGCCCCGTGTCGCATGAAGACTTCCCCTATCGCTCGGCACGTGATCCTGACGGGAGCAGAAGGCGCCCCGATGATATACGCCTTCCTTATCTCCTCTCAGTACCGTACGCTATCTTGAAAGGTTTTTTATGTGCGATGTCCTCGAGGACAACGCTGTCCATTGCAGAAGCGAGAACACGCAGTTCTGTACCGCAGAAAATCAGCGGAACGCGATGCTGCTCATGGTGAAACAGAGACCGAAAGGATAATCCAGACTGACGAGCAGGTCGAGAAATATCGATCCATCTATGCTCATATTTTTGCAAAGCGTTGTCGTTGTCTGTACTAGGAGCGATCGCAACGTTGACTCTAGTCCGAGTTCGAGACTGTTTCTCATGCAGTCAGAAGAGACTGCAGCCCCTGGGGCCGGATCCCGGGAGCAGTTTCGAGCTGCTCCTTTCGAATGCCGCTTCGTAGATCGCTGCAAAGAGAGAGGGATCCGTCTTCCATACCGAATCTACGATTGGACGTGACAAGTACAGAGAAACCGTCTGCAAGAGCTTGTTATACTGTTTCACCTCAATTTTGTTTCACCCCCGCTGTAGTGTATGTTAGGCGGTGGAAATCACGATGCAAGGTACTGCATAAATCGAAGACAAATTGCCTGCAGGATTTATCTTCTTAATTGAACCGCGCAAGGAGGACGGCATTCATCATTCATGTCATTCATACCACAGTATTCAGATGGTTGAGGAACACTGTAAGAAACAAGAATATTCGCTCCGCACCAACAACCCGATACTCTCAAAGCTTGCTCGTGGTCAATGGTAGAAAACGACCCGATAATCACCATTCGAGCAGCATAAGCGACGATAGAGGCTACCAAGGGCGTCTCTGTTTCTCAACAGGTTCTTCGTGTGGCGCACATTACACTGGGACATAGTCCCGCAAAAAAGACCTGGCTCACGAACGCGCATCCTCCATCGAAATCACGAGGACAGCGTTCCTGGAACGTCGAGATCGGTATGTACCGCAAGGACATCGGCTTGTTTTCTTCTATCGATAAGGCTTGCTTCGGATAAAACGGTTGGAACGTATATGGGTATTCGCAGAGAAGGAGCCTGCTATATGTTCGATCGAACTCGAAGCGAACTAAGACATCATCTATTCTAGCTACAATGGATTCATTTTGCGGCCGTAGTTTCTCGAGTGGGTAACCCTCATACAACAGCACCCACTTTATCGAATCATTGAAGACTTTACCCTGACACTTGCCGACATTCCTCTATTGGAGAACGCGGCATTTCATCATTCCCCTTGCGTTCGAGCTCTTGCCGATTCTATCGGGGCAGAGCATCTTTTCATTCCTCCATACAATCCATAGCTCAAGTGCATCGTATGCGTGTTTTCTATCGTAAAACGTAACGGTCGTTCCACTGGGCGAATCGCTGAAGCGCTCAGCGCACGGTGACACCGGAGCACATGTCGTCTTTCTTCCGCAAGTCCTTCGCACTCCGTGAAGGTCCTCACCTAAGGGCATAGAGAAGTGCGTTCATTTTCAGAAATGCACAACACCAGGGAAAGTTGTGGGCATGGAAGTCGGGGAACCTGGAGCACCGTCATCGCTAGCTTCCGGGCAAAAAAAACGAAGAGAATCATCTTCTCTTCGACCATCGAGCGAAGAAGAGCAAGTAATGACGAAGAAGAGAAGGACGATGAGAGATCGACTTGAAAAGATTTTTGCCCGACGGGAAGATCACAAGACTGTAGTGGCAAGAAAGGCACGCGTTCTGGCAGTATTTGCACTGGTGAGTCCAGCCAGAGGCAATAAACGCAAGGAGTTCATGAACAGAGTCTTCATCGACGCCATCAGTATCAGACGATTTGTGGTGCTGAAACCGAGATCCGCGGAGCTGCGCCTATCTAACTTCGAGGGGCAGCCTCCCAGGCTCGAAATGTGCCTCGATAACCTCAAACCGATAGCGGGCGGCCCGTCAAAAAAAGTAGGGAGGCGTCTGCGCGTGGGTATTCATGTAACCCCACATGGTCATTTGGAGATTCTTTTGGTTCACTGATCAAACATATGAACGCGCCAGGTGACGACGACATCATGTTTTGTTCCGCCGTCGATTCAACGAAGCGAACTGTTGCGCTGAAGAATTGCCCTGAAATAGAAAGATGGGAAACTTGAAGCATGCGTGTTTTGTGCATGCCGCACAGAACAAAAGGAGAAGCAAGAATGGTTGCACATGCGAAATCTATTCGGATATGAGTTCTTTCGCGTACCCTTGTGACAAGGTGTCGCGAATCATCCTGATTCCGGTGACATAACGAATTCTGGCGGCAAAGCGTCGAGAAAGAACCACTTCGAAAAAACGACCAACTATTCAAAAATCACGCAGGAATCCGTAGAGCCATATTGCTGCAATTCAAATGTCCAAGCTGTCCATCTCAAATACATTTCAAGACAAAGCAAAAGTCAGGAACAGAGCGGGCTGTTCAGTGTTCCGTTTGAATGCGGCACGAGTACAGGAATCGTCATTGCATTGCGTGCATGCATGCATGCCGCCCAGGAGGTATGTTGCAGCAGGGTCCTGCGGCAGGCGATCGTGCCGGCATGCTGCACCCGAATACCCTGCTATCCGGATACCTGACCCCGTGCTGGATGATGGACGTCTCAAGCGAGCATGCAACAGTGAACGACAATGTCGTTCTGTCTCTGCGAGGTGTACCCAGCAGCGCAGTAGCCAATATTCTCGGCACGTTCGGTCGGTACGGCATCCAGCGGATCATACGTACTGGCTAATGTCCCCAGGGAAAAGTCTGTGAGGTGCTGGCTCGCGGAACTTGAACGCATGCTGTGGAATCGCGGATGCTTTTCGCCGGAGACCGAGACCCATCGTGCAATCGGAGATCCGCTGGTAACAGTAAACAGCCTTCAAGCACACCAAAAAAAGACGCAAGGATTCCCGTATCGTTGTGTAGCCGCTTTAGCTCTTGTGGCAGCGTTACGAAACGTCAGTCGTGCAATGCGCATGCCGTCTCCGAGGTCGGGTGCGTGTAGCGTCATCCATCGCTCGCTACTTGCGAGAAGCGGCTTTTCATGATTCTGCAGTGTGATGACAAGCGCATTGGCGACGAGCAGCGTTCCATAGTTCGAAAGGCGCAGACAAGAGCCGGGCCCCACAGATGCACCATTTTTCATGCGAATATCTTTGGCTAGCTTGTTGCTCATATAAAATCCTTGATTCGCCTGAGGCGAACCAGCGATCATCACCGAAAAGAACGCCGTGAGCTCCACATCATCCCATGGGACTTGTGCTGCACCAGTTCTGATTATCTTACAGAGTTAGCAAGCGTGGTCCTCTCCAGCGTCCCGTGCACTAGCGTGCCCTTCGTCCGACCAGAGAGCATCATGATGATCTGGGGCCCTGCGCATCCGCGACAACCCAGGTACAGCAGGACTGCTAGCTCTTTGGATGCTACTCAAAGACAGAAACTAGAGTCCAAACCACGAGACTCTTCGGAATGCGGCTGCCAGGGATCCTGACTCTGTACACGTAGCATCATCTCCTCGATCGCGAGTTCGTCAAGCGGAAGACCCGCAGCAGCCGCAACAAATCCCACAAACGGCGGTGATGGTGCTCCCGGTCGGGATTTAAGCTCCGGATGGAACTGCGATCCCAAAAAGAAGGGATGCTCCGCGCGATCCAGCTCTGCGATCTCCATTCGTTGTCCTGTTTCATCGCGAGCAACGAATCGAAGTCCACATTCTTTCTCCAGGCGATCCACGTATTTGGGGTTCACCTCGTATCGATGGCGGTGCCGTTCCATGATGAACGGTTTTCGGCCGTAGAGTAACGATGCAATGGAGTTGGTTCCATCGGGTTGAAAGATTGTCTTACGGGCACCGAGTCGCATTGTACCGCCCATTCTAGTCTTGTCTACTTCGGGCATGAATACGACGATGGCAGGATCGGCATGCTCATCAAATTCGGTGCTGTTAGCCTTCGCGCCATCAGCGAGGCGCGATCGCGCCAACTCCACCGCAGCCAGCTGCATGCCAAGGCAAATGCCAAGGTACGGGACTCGATGCTCCCGCGCATACCGAATCGCTGCCAGCATGCCTTCAATGCCACGACAACCGAAACCGCCCGGAACCAAGATTCCATCAGCGGCGCTCAGTTCGCGCCATGCATTCTGATACGCCATATGGCGCTGCGTCGGCGAGCCGTTTGGCAGCAGTCTCGAATCACCCGATGCATCCACAAAGTTCTCCAGGCTCTCAGCTGCAATCCAGTGAATGTGAACCTTGCGATGAAGAGCCATGCCTGCATGTTCAAGCGCTTTGATAACGCTCAGATAAGTGTCCGCGAGACCCGTGTATTTGCCCACAATGGCGATCCTGCACTCGCCCTGATAGCTATCGAAAGCAGCCGCCATACGTCCCCAGCGCTCTAGGAGGACCGGCAGCCGCCAGCTGAGACGCAGCGCCGAGATCAGCGCATTCGTGACACCCTGCTCCTGCATCATCAGCGGTATTCGAAAGGTATTGCTAACGTCATGCAGGGAGACAACGGCTTCTACAGGAACCTGTGCAAAAAGTGCAATCTTCGCACGCGTCTCCGGGAGCAATGGTCGATCGCTGCGACAAAAGATGAGCTGCGGAGGTAACCCCAGGGACGCAATCGTCGAGCACCCTGCCTGCGTGGGTTTCGTCTTTTGCTCGCCAACAACGCCAAGACACGGTACTAGTGAGACAAAAGCAATACATACATTCTCTTGGCCGTGTCTATAGCGAAGCTGTCGCAACGCTTCCACGAAGGGGGCGCTTTCGATATCGCCGACTGTTCCCCCGAGTTCAATAATCACGACTTCGGGTGGAAGCCCCGAATCGTCAACTCTCTCCATCGCTGCTGCCATTATCTGATCCTGTATCAAGTCTGTTAAATGGGGAACCACTTGAACAGTGCGTCCGAGGTAATCGCCTCGTCGTTCGCGCTGAATAACTTCGGAGTACACTTTTCCTGTGGTAATGTTATGCCGCCGAGTGAGGTTCACAGATAAGAAACGCTCGTAGTTTCCAAGATCCAAGTCAGTCTCACTGCCGTCATCAAGCACAAAGGTCTCTCCGTGTTCGAACGGCGACATGGTGCCCGCGTCCACGTTAATATACGGATCGATTTTGATCGCAGATACACGCCAACCGCACGCTTTCAGCAGGACACCTATCGAAGACGAGGTGAGCCCTTTTCCAATGCCACTGATTACCCCACCGGCAACAATGACAAACTTGAGTTTCGGGTCGATGGAACCATAGCGCTCGGTTCCGTTGCAGCTGCAACTTGAGCAACCGCCGCCACTCATCCTCGTGTCACAAGCAATCACGTTACTAACCACAAACTGCGTAAAGCTATATCAGATCCGTGCACACAAACCCTGCAAAGATGAAGAGCGCAAACCACGCTCCAGAGAGTTGCAGCGTGGCCTGCTGACTCCGCTGGCAGTGCACGCGCCTGCAGCCGCAGCACTGCAGTGTCCTCGTCACGCAGCGGTCACCAAGGTACCCAAGAATACAGTCTAAGGCGCAATCAGAAGCCAAAGCCCGCCAACCCCGAGTTTCAGCAGCAATATGCGATGGATCTTGAGGTTTGCAAGCCGCCTGGCCCCACGCTTCTCAACCTGATTCGCTGCACGCACTTGAAGGGCAAGCAGTGAACCTGGAGCGCGCGACGCATTCGCGGTGGCAACACCCGCGGGCGCTCCGTCGACGGCGTTTCCCGCGTGCACGCATGCACGCACGCACGCACACCAACGTCATTGAGACTTGGCGGGAAGGGGTCGTTTGTGCTACTTCCCTGAGGATCATCTACGCGGAAATCGCTTCCGCAAACTTGCTCTACAAGCGATTCACGCATTCCATACCATGTATCTTGAGCGGCAATGAGTCAGATTGCAAGAATACCCGGGGCATTTCGCGAACATGATCACGAACAACTTGCCATAATCGCATCTGCGCTGATCGAGTGGATGCACAATCTATATGTCGATCGTGTATGTTCCACGAAAGAGCGTGTTTCAGAAGCGTATGACCACGCATTCATCAAACAGTCCCGCTCTGTCTAAGAGGAAGCGATCGCATGCGTAGGCAGCGGCGTTCTGCTAAGCGTGTTAGCATTTCGCGAGTCGGTGCGTCGACGACCTCGCCAAGTTACGAATAAATCCAGCTGAATGCAGGCGTCACAGCAGCCTTCTCTCAACGATATCGAAAGAGACCGTCCACACTGGCAAAGCACCCTCGCCGGCGAATCGAAAACGGCGTGGATTGCTGAGCGCTTGCAGCGCTGCGCTGTCCTCGCGGAGAGCGCGGGTACCGGTGCGGCAACACAGAGCACCGCGAAAAGCGTTCCTACACATCCGCACACGGAATGCCCCTGGAATGCCATGAAAGATACCATTCGGACCCGGACAGGACAGGCATCCAAATGCGCCTCCTTTCTCGACGCCTCGCCAGCGAATGCAACGCGAGAACGCTTGCGATCACTCGCCGCAAAATGCGTTCGCGCAAGCATCTAGATGCTTACGACATCGACACTTTGTCTGGATGACTGGAGTTAGGGGCGCCCAGCGAGTCATGCGCGCACACACACACACACACAGAGGGAAAGAGAGAGACACGTCTGCCCGGATGCGCGGATGAGGCTCCCTTCTGTGGACACGCACGTGGATCGCGCGCGCCTCAGCGGCATCCGAAGACACGTGTCTGGAGCGCGCCTCAACGCCGTCGCGGAACGGAAGCGGCAGGCGGCGATTTTTTTCATGTACAAAACGTTTGCTTAGGCCAGCGTTCTCCGATTATGCGCATTTTTCTTTTCTTACTTTTTTGGGCAGGCGGCGATGGGCGGCGCGCGTCTGGCCTCCCCTGCTGCATACCCGAGGGCGCGCATCGCGCGATCGATCGCGACTGCCTGCGCGTCACACTCGTGTCACACGATACGCCATAGGAACCGGAGGTCCAGCTTGTACGGACGTTGACGAGGCGGCAGTTTGCATGGCCCTGGTGTCGTTACCTCGCGACTACGTTTGTACACGTGGCATATGAACGAAAAAGAACAAGCAGACGGGAAGGATTGTGTGATGTTTGAGGTCGTTGTGGCCAAGTGGCCGGGTTCGAAGGATGTTGCAGCAGTTGTGGAGCGGTTGAAAAGTCTTCCCGAAGTTGAAGCTGTCTTTCCGGAGTGCACTGGAGCAGAGGTAAAGTTGCGCGTGCGTACGTCGCCAACAGCGCTGTACCCCAAAATTATAGAGATTTTACAGGGAGAGCTGCCCGCGGTACAGATGACGCTGCGCACGCGCATCTTCCAGATAGTGCACCTTCAAGTCGAAGGCCTTCGTTGCGATGGATGTGCTCGCAAGGTCACTGCAGCGTTGGAAAACGTGCCGGGAGTTGTTCGGGCACATGTCCTGTTGGGTCTCAAGCGGGCACGCGTTGCTTTGGATCGCCCGGTGCCTGTGTCGGCGCTGATCCAGGCGACGAACGCCGTTGGTAAGCAGGTCACACTCATATCAAAAGACGTGGAAATGAGTTGTATCAGTGACGCGGATGATACCTCCGAAGCGCTCCGTTATAACTGTGGTTGCGGAGAACCGAGCTGCGTCGGCGCACTCGAGCCGCGGCTTCGAGGTGATGCGGGCGTTCGCGTGAACCGCGAAGAGCTGGACACCATGGGATGCCTGGTGAATCCAGTGGGCATCCTGGATCTTTCGCAACCTGCTTGCGGTTGTGGAAAGCGAGCCTCGACTCGTGCGTGTTGCTCATCGAAATCTCTGAAAACAACGACCGTAGACGAGAGCGCTACGACTGAGAAGACCTTGAAAAAGGAAGCGCTCCAAGACAAAACAAATCTTGTCCGTACAACTTTCAGTGTTCGTGGTATGTCGTGCGCTACCTGCGTTGGTGCCATAGAGACCGCACTTCGTCGTCTAGCTGGTGTCCAGAGCGCTTCTGTGACGTTGCTCAGTCAGAAGGCAACAGTAACGTATGATGGCAATATCGTAGACGCCGGCCGGATCCAGGCATATATTGAGTCCATCGGCTACGGCGCCGAACTGCAATCCAATGAGACACTCACGGATGGGTCGGCATCGCATCCGAATCGAAGCGGTACCGTGGCGGGCTCCGACCGAATGCCATTAGTGCTATGTTTTACAGACCGACTCAAAGCGGACGAGGCAGTAGCTGCGCTCCAAAGGACTGCTGTGGCGAAGACATTCAACCTAGTCGAGCAAAAATCCACAGGAGAAATGGACGCTAACGCGGCGCTTCCTTGGTGGCAAGCGCTTTATCGTCAGTGGCTGTGCATGCGCAAGCGGCCTGCACCGCGCTACGCGCTCCATATATGGCCGAGAGATGAGCAATCTATCACGAATATCAGCAAAAACATGGAGGTTTCGCCAGAGGCATCTCAACTGAATCCATACGCTAGAATCGTCGCTGTTTTGCAGAGTGCTGGCCTCGGTGGCAGCTTCGACATCAAAGATGCACCCAATGCCGCTAAGTCGCAGGACCCCGCTGAGACATTGGCAGCGCGTCTACACCGAGAGGCGTTGGAATGGTTGGGGCGTTTTGCCTTCGCGCTGGTGTTTACGATTCCTGTACTGGTTATCAGTACTGTTCTAATGAATTTACCAACGCCACCGCCTTCCTTGAGGGCTCAGGTTGGCGGCTCTGCGCTCCAGGTCGGCAATTTGGTTGCCCTGGTGCTCACAACTCCTGTTCAGTTCATTGCGGGCTATCCTTTCTACAGGGGCAGCTACTACGCGCTGTTGAAGAGGCGTCGAGCGAACATGGACGTGCTCGTTGCGTTAAGCACATCCATTGCCTATTTCTACTCGCTGGTTCTCGTGATTCTGAATGGCGCCAATGTGCGGTTTGGAAGCGGTCCCGCATTTGACACGAGTGCCCTCCTCATTACCATTATCATTCTTGGTAAGTGGATGGAGACTGTGGCAAAACGCCGTGCCGCATCGGGTATTGAGTCCTTGTACGCGTTGCAGCCGCAGCGAGCCTTTTTAATGGCCCGTATAACACAACGGTCAGATGATGCTTCCTGCACCAACGAGGGTTTGAATGAGGTACCCCAGGAACCTTGCGAGCGGAAGCCCGCGGCGGAGCGCGACGCCAATCCTGGACATCCGCCCGAGCCGCTTACTGCCGGCATGCATACTGCCCAAGCAATGGAGAGCACCAGCGAGCCTGCCGTGCGAACCTCGGATGCTTTGCCTGTATCAACTGGGAAAAGTGGTAGCCTCCCGGTTGCCAGCGATGAGCAGTATCGCGGCATCGGAGATATCGACGCAAAACTGCTCGACGTTGGCGATATTATCGGAATCAAACCTGGTGAACGATTTCCCGCAGACGCGATTGTACTCGAAGGAAGCAGCACCGCCGACGAGTCCATGTTGACTGGCGAGTCGATGCGCGTCCCCAAAGGCCCCGGGGCTATCGTCTACAGCGGCACCGTCAACGGGAGCCATCCGCTCATTGTGCAGGCGACAGCCGTGGGCGCTGACGCGACGCTTTCGCAGATCATTCGTCTGGTTGAGGAGGCACAGGCCCAGCGAGCACCCGTAGAGGCCATTGCAGACGGCATCGCCGCTGTTTTTGTTCCTGGGGTTCTCGTGATCGCCCTGGTCGACTTTTTGGTGTGGATGGCGCTCGCCCAAAGTAGGGTGATTCCATCGAGTTGGTACAGCGGCAAGGGCGGACCAGTGCCATTTGCACTTCTGTTCGCGATATCCACCCTGATCATTGCCTGTCCCTGTGCGCTGGGACTCGCCACGCCCACCGTCATTATGGTGGCGACGTCGCTGGGAGCACATTTGGGAGTCCTTTTCAAGAGCGGCATCGCGTTGGAGGCGCTGCGCAGTGTCCGCTGCATTCTGTTCGACAAGACGGGGACGCTAACCATGGGCAGACCTGCTGTGACACGGCATCTTCTTCTGCAAGAGCTGGAGCCGTCCATCGAGCATGGCCCGTCTTCGAGTGAGCGGGAAGAGGCATTGCTTCTGAGTATCGCAGCAATTGAGGAGCACTCCGAACATCTGCTTGCTCGCACATTGCTCGACTATATTCGCCAACGGATTCCAGATGCGGTACTGCCGCTTGCTCGCGCGCTGCATGTGGAACCGGGCCTCGGCATTCAGGGCATCGTCGCAGATCACACGGTTCATATTGGCTCTCCGACGTGGATCTTGCAAGTTTGTCGAGAGCCACCCACGGATTTCGCGGATACGCAGGCGGTACCCCTGGAACATATCGAGCAGAAACTCCGTGCAATCGAAGCTGGTGGAGCAACGGTGGTGGTTGCGGCGCGGAACTGGGTACCGCAGGTTGCCTTCGCCATTGAGGACCCCATCCGACCAGAATCGGCTGCAGTGATAACGACTCTGAGCAAACGCCTGCACATATCGTGCTGGATGGTAACTGGGGATCAGGCAGCCGCTGCTCAGCGTGTAGCGGAACGAGTCGGTATCCCTACGACACGCGTGATTGCTGGGGCCTTACCATGGCAAAAAGCGCAGGCGGTTCGCGCATGTGTGGAAGCAGCCGAGCGCGGAAAGTTGCCGAAAGCGGCTGTGGGATCGGAGCCAGCACCGCCCGTGCCATGGATGATCGAGGCGCTCCAGGCGGAGTCGCCAACGCAGGATAATTCATCGAAGAAGAAAGCATGGCGTCATCGGTATCGCGTGGCTTTCGTTGGAGACGGTCTCAATGATGCGCCTGCACTTGCAACGGCAGACGTTGGCGTCGCGATGGCCGCTGGGACCCAGGTTGCAGCCGAAGCCGGACAAGTTGTCTTGATGCGGGACCAGTTGTATGATCTATTGGTCGCAATCGACCTCTCTCGTGCTGCATTCCGCCGCATCTCGCTGAACTATGTCTGGGCACTTGGCTATAACCTTGCAGCGTTGCCACTTGCTGCGGGGCTATTCTACCCGGCATGGCAGCAACAGGTTCCACCATATATTGCGGCGATCGCCATGGCAGCGAGTTCAGTCTGTGTGACCGTATCGAGTATTCTTCTGGAACTCTATCGCCCGGCTCGGTGGTGCAGGTTGTCTTCGACGGTCCACAGCCCAGCGTTGCGCAGTTCGAAACACGAAAGAACATGAGAATCCTCAGGCTGGCGGAGATCGCGAGTACGGAACGCGCACGCGCGTCTACTGGTCGTGCATGCGGGTGCGATTTTGTTGGATGAAATGGATCATAAATGGATTTAATGGACAGTGTAAACGCTGGGGTGTATCTGTCTCCAGGTCGTATCGCCGCAGCTGCCGGTCTCGGTAGCAGCACTGCCTATGCGTTGTATGCTTCCACGGCGGATACGATTTCAAACGTTCCCAGGCGCTTGTCATGCGGCAGTCCAGGGCGGGCTCATCACTCTTATAAAGTCCATATCAGAAAACGTTGGTATATGTGCAAAGAAACTTGGGCTAGTAACCGCTGTCATTCGCACCGGCGTTTGCGCGCTTTTTCTGTGACTGCTTCTTCTTCCTGCTGCTCACTCCCTCTGATCCAGCTTGGAAGATGCAGGTTTGTCCTATATCTAAACCTTCGCTGTCAGCAGTTGAAGGATGTTGACAGCAGTTGTAACGTCCCGATATCGACGAGTCCAGGTGTTGTCAGCGCTTTCCATGCAGAAGCAGCAGTTGCTGTCAATGCTTGGCGTGTCATACTCGTGTCGTTTTGCATCGAGTCTCGGGGTGCGCTTCCCAGCGGGGACACTGCGCTGGGTTCCCGTCTGTGTCCGGCACATCGGCTCCTTCGAGAGGAGCCCTGTGGCGCATGGGCGCTTGCCTCGCCGTTTGCTGCATGCGCATGACGGGTACAGAGGGCTCTCCCAGATATTCTCATTTGTTTCCGCGCCTGTTGTCGTGGACGACGATCACAGGCTGCTTCTGGGTGATACACTGGGCGCGTACTGTGTCCGCTGTGCGTGCAAGCTTACGCTGTTCCACTCGATAGAATGCATGGGTGGAACGCGATGCTGTGTATGATGAAACATGTACCGGTGGG
>Ga0078972_1004379_pt1 | contig 38906 bp, 38 predicted proteins | sample YelNatPaOPGAMG01_FD_67568 | JGI IMG/M metagenome (GOLD analysis project Ga0078972, IMG submission 67568) | Hot spring thermophilic microbial communities from Obsidian Pool, Yellowstone National Park, USA - OP-RAMG-01 (SPADES assembly) (version 2) | ecosystem: Environmental > Aquatic > Thermal...
ATCGGCTAAGACCTGGCACAAAACTTTCATCGTCAAATCGTGGCTGTGTTGCACCTTCCATAGTTGATGGATAGTCTATACAGGCATTTTCGAGCGTTATGAGGGCGGCACCGCCCTTTGCGCGTCTCGAATAATGGTATACCATCTCATCCGTGACCTCGCCAGTTGCAGAGGCGAGGTTTGTTGAAACTGGCGGAAAGATTATTCTGTTTTTTAGAGTAAGATTTCCAAACCTTATTTTCGTAAAAAGATTTTGAAAGTCCACGAATCACACCTCCATTGAATGTTTAAAGATTATTGTCTTTCGCCTTTCTATTGAGTATGTTTAAAGCGCTCTGGGCGGCCTCAAGAATTACCTCGCTCATCGTCGGGTGTGTGTGAACGCATGAAGTTATATCTTCTAATTTACCATTTGTCCTGATGATCTGTGTTGGTTCAGAAATGAGTTCTGATGCTTCTTTACCAACTATTTGCGTTCCCAACAATCTATGATCTTTTGGATTAACTATCATCTGAACAAATCCTTTTTTATCTCCAACTATCAACGCTTTGGCATCTTCGGAGTAGGGAAATCTAAGCACTTCATATCCAAGTTCCTTCGCCTTTGAAGAGTCTATTCCAACGCTCGAAGATTCAGGTTCACTGAAAATCGCATGTGGAATGGCATTGTAATCGATGGTCATGTTTTCACCAAGAATTTTGTGAGCGGCAGTTAGAGATTCAATGGTTGCGGCGTGCGCAAGCATGAGCTTTCCATTGACATCTCCTGGAGCATAGACATTTTCATTAACGGTCTGCATATAATCGTTTACAGGTATCTCGCCACGTTTTCCCTTTTCTATGCCAAGCAATCCGAGATCGAGACCGCCTGTTCTTGGTTTTCTGCCGGCAGCCATCAAAACCTTCTGACCGTAAACAACTTTGTTTTCACCGTTTTCTGTGTAGTTCACATTGAATCCATCTTTTGATTTTTCAACAGAAAGTACTTTTGAATTGAGATGGATTTTAATTCCATCATTTTCAAGTTTTTCACTTACAGCTGTGCTTATGTTAACATCTTCGGTCGATAACAGCCGCGGTAAAAGTTCAACTATTGTGACCTCCGTGTTCATCCTCCTCAACATCGATGCTATCTCAACACCTATGTATCCACCGCCAATTATAACTATTGATTCCGGTCTTTCTTCAAGTTCAAAGATATCCTCGCTTGACATACATATATCAGCACCGGGAATTGGCAATTTGAAAGGTTCAGATCCCGTTGCTATGATAAGCTTTTTGAAAGTTAGTCTTACACTCTCTTGTGCTTCGACGTCAACCGTATTTTTTCCGGATATTTTTGCAATACCGTAGAAAACATCTAATCCATTTTTCTTTGCCCCCTGGGCTGCTCTATCACTCCTGTTTTTAAGGATCTCCGCTTTTCTGATCTTTATTTTTCCGAAATCGACCTCAAGATCATCGAAATCACCTTTAATACCAAATTCTTTAAGTTCTTTAAGCGCGCTGTACCTTGATGCGCTTTCGATGTAAATCTTCGAAGGGATACATCCTTCAAAAAGACACGTCCCACCAAGTCCCTTTCCTTTTTCTACGAGTGCAACTTTTAAACCTCTTCCGGCCAGCAAAGTAGCGCCAGGAGTCCCTCCAGAACCACCACCGATCACAACAACATCGTATTCATTCTCTTTCACTGACTTCACCCTTTCTACAAAATATTATACTTGCTTAAATTTAAGACATTTCTAACGTCATTATCCTACGTCTTCGTCAGCCTTAATTTTTACATTTTTAAAAATTTTGGTGCATTATTTCACTCTTCTTTTTCCACTGTTGGCAGAGATGAAACTTTCTTACTCACTCCTTTTTTGAAATACTTTTCAATTGGCTTTTCAAGGTGTATGTACACAACGAGTATGATCATCTGAAAAATAGGTAAAACTGCCGCCGGTATTGCGACCAGCGGATCGAATGCCATCGTTGCTATCGCAACTGCCGTGCTGTTGTTCTTACTTGTACTCAGAAAAACAATACCCATATGATCTTTGTAAGATAAACCAGCTTTTTTGTCTATGAAAGTTACGAGTGGAAGCATTATTCCGAGATAAAGAAGTGTTACTATTGATAGGCTTATAAGAATACTCCACTTTTGAATGAGCAACTCACCTTTCATGAAGAAGATAACGCCTATAACTCCAAACATGAAAAGCATCGTACTCGTTGAAAGCAATGAATTTATCTTTTTTAAGCCGCTATTTCCCATGAATTTTATCACGGCAAATCTTGTCAGTATACCTAAGATCATCGGAAGAATTATGAGTAGAAGAATGCTTTGAAGTATGAGCATCATCGGTATGGCAACGCCTCTTGTCATGAAAGAAAGGTAAATAGGTGTTAGAATCGGGATCAGCAAAAAACTTATAGTCTGGGCTATGGTTGCGGTTTCAATGCTTCCCTTGGCAATGCCGGTGTATCCAACACTTGAAGAACCAACGGGCATGAGCATCACGATCATGAAACCGAGCGAAAGCATTGCGTTGTGTAGGAAAAGGTAAGATAATACAAACGCTATAACAGGAGTAATGGCATAATTGTATATCAGACTTAGTCCCACGGCTTTTGGCTTTTTTATCATCTTTGGTATTTCCTTCAAGTCTAAATTGACCATCATCGGATATATCATGAAAAAGACGAAAACAGTCACAAGATTTTTGAATACCAGCGTATTATCTTTGGCAAAAGGAGCGTACATTATCCCAAGTCTCCATCCAATTGCCAAAGCTACGATCGAATAAATGATCAGGTATTTTTTTAAATTTTTAGCAACCGATTCAAACAATTGAATCATCCGCTTTTTCTCCATCGTAGATACTTTCAAATCCAACTTTTTCAATTTTCCCTGCTATTTCAACCGAATCTTTCAACGTGTTGTAAGTTGTGCTGTATTTGGCGGTGTAATCGAAGAGTTTCTCAAGTTGTTCATCAGTTCCGTTGGTGTTTATATGAATTACATACTCTATTCTGACAACTTTTGGAGGCTCTTCTTGCCTATAAACCTGTAAATCAACACTCAAATCGGAAAAATTCATCCTCATCTTCTTTGCTATTCTCTGTGCATTTATCAAAAGGCATGATCCGAGTGCGTTACCTATTATTTCGGCCGGTGAAAAACCGTAAGGATGTGTACCATCATCTCTGACATCTGAAAGCACCTTTATGTCCCTCGCACCTGCAAGTGCTATTCCATCTTCGACCAGTGTTTCTTTAATTTTGAAAACTTTCATTTTTAACCTCCATTTATGAACTTATGCTCACAATCTATTCTAAATCACTCTTGTTTCTTGAAGGTTAAGAGATGAATAAGCTTCCTGTACTCGTTAAACTTTAAATGCAGAGATATTGGAAAACAAAAAAAGTCCTTAAAAAGGACTTTTTAAAGTTCAAGTACAACTTCTTATGAAATGCTAAAAAAGCGAAGAAAAATATGGCAGCCCTATGGGGAATCGAACCCCAGTCTCCTGGCTGAGAACCAGGGGGACTAACCACTATCCGATAGGGCCAAAAATATGATATCATAATTATATGTTTCTTTCAAAGAAGATGAATTTTAATTTACCGTTAAGGAAAAATAAATTACAGGGGAGGGATCAATCTTGAAGAAGTTTTTTGCTCTGTTCATTCCTTTGATCTTTCTTTTTTCACTGGGGTTTTCACAGGCTTCAGTTCAGGATATCATAATAACTCCAACACAGCTTTCAACACTTACGATAAAATTGTGGACCAATAGAGCCGTAGGCGCAACTTACTATCCTGGAGAAAACATCTACCTCTATTTCAAAACATCTCAGGATGCTTACATCACGATTTATGATTATACAACCGATGGGAAATTAAGAATGATCTTTCCAAATTCCTTCCAGCAAAATAATTTTGTGAGAGCCAACAACGTTTATGTGATACCTAATCCCAATTACAATTTTGTCATTTCGGGGCCAAATGGCAGAGAGGTGATAGAGGCTATCGCTTCAACGTCTCCTGGAGTTATCCCACAGCCGAGAATTGGCAATCAGCCTTTTTCTGAGATACCTGAAGGGCTCGGATATCTTCAAAATTTGAAGATAGATATAGTCGGAAAGCCTGTTGCTGTTGCAACGACTTATTTTTACGTTGGTTATGTTCCAAGAGTTGGAATAGTTCATTTTGACTCGCAACCTCCAAAGGCTTCGCTTTATGTTGATGGAATTTATGAAGGCCAAACTCCCATGGATCTGCAGCTTCAGGACGGAGATCATCTTGCCGTTTTCTGGTACGGTACGTACAATGTCTCTAAAGTTTTCAAGGTTACTCCAAATACCTATCAAACTGTGTCCAGTGTGATACCTGTTTTACCAAATTATCCATCAATTCAAATGTTCCCAGTTGATTTTAACACATCACCATCAGGTGCGATGATCTTCGTCAACGGAAAGATGCTCGGAATTTCTCCTTGCACGATAAATTTGGATGGTGGAACTTACGAGATAACCATAGTTAAGCCTGATTATGCGACGATAGTCACACAGATATCAGTGAATAACACTCAAAGTTTTAATTTTCAAATTCAAAGGTTGAGCTTTTAACATAAATAGATAGAGGAGGAAGCATATGAGAAATTACAAAGAAATACCAATCTGGAAGGATGTTAGTGAAGAGCAATGGAGAGACTGGCACTGGCAAATTGCTAACCGGATCATGGATGCCGACAGGCTTGCCCAGGTTATTCCTCTTGATGACGATGAAAAAAGAGCCATAACAACGAGTCTTAAACATTTGCGAATGGCAATAACGCCTTATTACGCATCGCTTATCGATGTGAAAGATCCAAAAGATCCTGTAAGAAAGCAGGCCGTACCAACGATGAATGAGCTTTACAAGGCTCCAAATGAAAGCAGAGATCCGCTTTTCGAGGATGTTGATTCACCAGTTTATGGTCTCACGCACCGTTATCCGGATCGCGTGCTTGCACTTGTAACGGATCAATGTTCGATGTATTGCAGGCATTGTACGAGAAGACGGAAAGCCGGCGAAACAGATATGCCAATGTCTCTTGAAAACATAGAAAAAATGGTCGAATACGTTTCGGACCATAACGAGGTAAGAGATGTGCTCCTGTCTGGAGGAGATCCATTCACACTTTCCACCGAGAGACTGGAACTCATAATAAAGAAGTTCAGAGCCATTCCGCACGTTGAAATAGTGAGAGTTGGGACGAGAACTCCAGTTGTCATGCCTCAAAGGATAACGGATGAACTCGTTGACATGCTTAAAAGATACCATCCTATATGGGTCAATGTTCATTTCAACCATCCAAATGAAATAACGCCTGATTCCGAAGCCGCACTTGCAAAGCTTGTCGATGCCGGAATACCTGTTGGTAATCAATCCGTCCTCCTGCGGGGGATCAACGATTGTCCACAGGTTATGAAAAAGCTCGTACATCTTCTTGTCAAAAACAGGGTCAGACCATATTACATATACCAGTGCGATCTTTCAGAGGGACTTTCTCACTTCAGAACATCTGTTGCGAGAGGCATAGAGATAATAGAGTATTTAAGGGGACATACATCAGGCTTTGCAGTGCCAACTTACGTTATAGATGCACCGGGCGGAGGCGGAAAGATCCCTGTTGAACCGCAATATCTGATATCAATGGGTGCAAATAAGGTAGTTTTAAGGAATTACGAAGGCGGAATCTTCACTTATGAAGAACCTGATGATTATAAACCTTCGTGCAACGAAAATTACATATCTAAAGATGAACAAAGCACTGTCGGTATTTCCGGGCTTCTGGAAGAAAATCATAAATTTTTGATGCCTTACGGGAATGAAAGAAGGAAGCGCATGGTTCAGTGGAAAAAGTCTCAGACAGAGAAAAACTCTTAGAAGAGGCTGCAAAATATAGAAAGATAGCCGTCGTTGGTCTTGCTAAAAATGTTGGTAAAACAACGGTGGTTAATTTTTTACTCAAGTATTTGGCCAATACCTGTGTTGTAACGATAGGACACGATGGCGAGGATAAAGATCTGCTTTTTGGCATTTCAAAACCGCCAGTTTTGTTACCGGCGAATTCGCTCGCCATCGTTCCCGCTTCCTCGATACCGGTCGGAGTTGAAATTTTAGAAACATTTGAGGTGCCTTCGGGCAAAGTTTCACTTGTTAGATCAGAAGTGAATACAGAAGTGCAAACCGTAAGGGTAGGTGGTTTTGAACTCACAGATAAAATTTCAAATTATTTGCTTGAATTCTGTGACAGGGTATTGATCGATGGAGCTTTTGGTAGAATGGGAATGGCTTCTTACGCTGATGCCACGATAGTTGTTACAGGAGCCATCATGGAAAACCCTTTGCTTAAAACTGTGAAGCGTGTGAAAAAAATGCTTGCTCCTCAGGTTCAAAAAGAGTTTGAAAAGATCATAATCGATCACGAAGATTCCATAGTTATTAAAAAGAGCGATGAAATGATGATTTTGGATCCAGACAAGGATGTAGAAAAAGCTCTTTCACTTTCAAGTGGAGCAGAATTCCTTTACATTCCGAGAGTTGTCGATCGCACTTTTTTTTCAAAGGTGAAATGTATGCCCGTCCTTCCATCTGCCGATTTCGTTTTAAACGATGATGCAGACTTTAGAGTTTTGAAGAGTATGAGGATCATAGCGATAGCTGTTAATTCAACTTCACCAACTACCGATGTGGATCCTTTTGAGTTCTTAGATGAACTTAAAGGTGCTTTGAATGATATAATTGTCTTTGATGCGCTCTATAATCCATGAACACAAGGAGGTTTCAAAATGGACTTTGTACTTAAAAGAGATGTACTTTCTTCCCATCTTGACTCACTTTCACGGGCTGTTGCTACGAGACCGATAAGACCTATTTTGAATGGAATATTGTTTCAATTCAACGATGGGCTCACGATGACGGCCACCGATATGGAATTCGCTGTCAGATCGAGGATACCAGACATATCGGGAGAGAATTCTTTTGTAGTTGATGCTAAAACAGTTACGGAAATAGTGAAGAGTCTGCCAGATCAGGAAGTTAAATTTTCTACCGATGGTCAGAAACTTGATATTTTGTCAGGCAAGAGTAAGTTCCAGATCTTCATTCAGGATGGCACAGATTTTCCAGATGTAAAAATTCCAACCGATGGCATTCAATTTGAAATGAACAGGGCCCAACTTTATTCTATGTTAGAACGTGTTTCATTCAGTGCGGCCAACGATGAAAATATGAGAAATTTGAATGGCGTCTACTTGGAAATAGAAAATGGAATATCGAGAACCATAGCTGTTGATGGATTCAGGATGGCCTTAGCAGAAGAGAAAGTTGAAGGGGCTTTTAATCTTAACTTTCTTCTATCTCTTAGAGCTATAAAAGAACTGGCGCGAGCACTTTCATCCATTAACTCTGAAAAGATAAAGTTGAGATTCGAAAATAGACAAATAGCTTTCGATCTCGGAAGTACGGTCCTCGTGTGCAAGGTCGTGGATGCGGAATTTCCAAATTACAGGAGAGTGATTCCGGAAGATTTCAAAACAAGGGCCGTTGTTGACAGAAATATATTGAAATCGGCCGTGAGACGTGTGAGTATAATGACAAGGGCTGGTTCGGAGACGATCAAAATCGGTGTTGAAAACGAAAAGATAAAATTTTCATCGAGAAGCGCCGATTTAGGCGAGGCAGAAGAGCTCGTAGATGCCCAAATAGAAGGTGAACCTCTCACGATAGCGTTCAATCCGAATTTCATATTAGATGCTTTGAATCACATAGAAGAAGAAAAGGTTCAGCTTAACTTCGTGGATTCTAACAAACCTTTGATGATCGATACTCCAGATCTTAAAGGTTATTTTTTCATAGTGATGCCGGTGAGGATCTGATGCGTGCTGGAATAGGATACGATGTTCATAGATTCATCGAGGGAAAAGGAGTTGTGATAGGAGGGATCGAGATACCTTATTCGAAAAAACTCGAAGGCCATAGCGATGCAGATGTTGTGGCACATGCGATAGCCGATGCGCTCCTCGGGGCCGGAGGACTCGGTGATATAGGAATCCATTTTCCACCTTCCGATCCGAGGTACACGGGAATTTCTTCGATGATAATCCTTGAAAAGGTTCGCATGATGCTGTCAAAGGAGAAGTTCATAATAGATTACATAGATGTGATGGTCGTGATGGAAGAACCTAAGATCTCTCCTTACGTTGATAAGATGCGAGAGAAGATCTCCGAAGCTTTAAATATAGAAAGTTCAAGGATAAGTATAAAGGCAACGACCAACGAAGGAATGGGATTCGTTGGCAGAAAAGAAGGCGCTTCCGCTATGGCCGTATGCCTACTCAAGGAAGCAGTATGAATTTTATCGGTAACATAACTATTGGTCAGTACATTCCAAAACATTCTTTGATCCATTCTCTTGATCCGCGGGCCAAGATTGTTTTTGTTCTCATCTTCATAGTTGATGTTTTCATTTCAACGACTTTTTACCAGTACGCGTTTTTAAGCGTTCTTGTTGTCTTCATGATCTTTCTTAGCGGAATATCTTTTCTTTATTACATCAAAGGGATCAAATCTTTATGGATACTCATAGCTCTTACCGCAATTTTCCAAATTTTTTCGGGGTCTGGAAAGGTCTTGTTCGATCTGGGGCCTCTGAAGATAACAGATCTTGCAATTTACAATACTATTTTCATAGTCTTAAGGTTGATCCTTATAATTTTGTCTGCATCCATTCTGACGCTTACAACCTCTCCCATACAGATAGCCGATGGAATAGAGGGAATAATGAACGGGATAAGGATCCCTAAAGAATGGTCGCATGATTTCTCCATGATGATGAGCATAGCATTCAGATTCATACCTGTACTTTCCGTTGAAGCAGATCACATAGTTCGTGCGCAGCTTTCACGTGGCGCTAAATTTGATAGAGGGGGACTTGTCCAGAGAGCAAAAGGTATGGTTCCACTCATAGTACCTCTTTTTGTTGGTTCGATGAAGATGGCAGATGATCTTGCGACTGCAATGGAAGCAAGATGTTACAGAGGCGCAACGGGAAGAACAAGGTACAGGCAGATGAAATTTTTGACCCGTGATTACATCTTTGTTTTAGTCGGAATCGCTATTTTGATCTTCTTATATTTTTTTGTGAGGATATTGAAATGAGAATAGAAGTACTATTAGTACCTGTCCAAAAGCCAAGACTTGATTTTTACGATCTTGTAGTTGTTATAGACACATTGAGAGCGACGACCGTTATTTCTAAAGCGTTGGAATCGGGAGCTATGGGTGTTTATCCCGTCAGATCCATTTCTGAAGCGCGAAAGATTAAAGGCATGGTACCATCAACAATTTTAGCCGGAGAAAGAAAAGCTTTCAGGATAGAGGGCTTTGATCTTGGAAACTCTCCATCGGAATTTTCACCAGAGAAGGTTTCGGGTAAGAATGTGATCTTAACAACAACTAACGGAACGAAAGCTGTGAGAGAATTCGAGAAATATGGTCAGGTTGTGGCGATGGCACTCGCAAATTTGAAAGCCGTTGTAAGATATTCGGATAAATTTAAGAATATCCTCGTCGTTTGTTCTGGAAGCCATGGAGAAGTTTCTCTGGAAGATACTTACACGGCGGGAAGATACATATCTTTTTTTGAGATGCCAGCCCTGAACGATGGAGGAATAGTAGCCCTAAGTTTATCAAAAAAAGATCCGGTGGAGATCCTCAAGAGTGCACATCACGGACGGTATCTATCCGAGAATGGAATGGAAGAGGATCTTGAAGCAGCCGTGGTTGAAAGGGATGTTATCCCAATTCTAAAAGAGGATAGTATGAATTTAAAATTTTTTGGAGGTGTAAAATGAAAAAAGTTCTCATCTTTTCATCGATGGTGTCGATGATTTTCATCTATGCTTTTGCATCGCCTATAATAGGTGGATTCTCGGTTAACACACCATTTTTGCCCCTGTCAACACAGCCTTATTCACTTTATTATTATCCTGGGATCGGATATGAAGCTGGATATGGTACATCCGGTAATCTGGAAGCAGGCTTCGGATGGAATATTCAAATTCCATGGATGAATTTTTCCCAGCTTCCGATTCAATCAAATGATCTTCCCGTTGCCCTGTCAATAGCCGCCGCTGAAAGTGCATTTCAAAATTACTCGGTCTCTTCTTCAGGAGCACAAGGCCTTATGCAATTCATGCCAACAACAGCACCTGCTTACGGAGTTCAAAATCCTTACGATCCATTTCAAAGTGTTACAGGTGCTTTGAATTACATAAAACAGTATCAGAAGCAATTCAACTCACTTCAACTCGCAGTTGCCGCTTACAATGCTGGGCCTGGTGCGGTTGCCGCTTACAACGGTATTCCCCCATATCCTGAAACGCAGGCTTACGTTTCAGAGGTGATGAACTACATAACTCAATATTCAGGCAGTCTAACGTATCCTAACATATATGCGAGACTTGGAATGTTTGCCCAGTACGACTACAATCAATCAAGCAATTCGATAGGTGACGTAACACTTGGTCTGGCTTATCCTCTTCCTCCAGGGCAGATGGATATATGTCCGGAAGTTACTCTGAATTCGACTTCGGCCAACATCTCCTGGATATGGAGAGTTAACCTAATGAATAACATTTACTTTGCACTTAACCATTCAAACACGATCTCATTCAGCCAAACTGATGAGAATATACCATCGGTTGATGAATATGAACTTTCAGACACCTTTGGCCCGCTTACGGCGATAGTTGGAAGTTATACCAATGGTATTGCGGCTTCTGGCATTTTGAACCTTTGGAATCAGAGGATTTTTGGTTCCATTTCGATATCGGGTCAGTACAATTATGGTATTTCATTCCATTTTTACAAAATATACGTGGATTTGTGGAGTGAACATCTGCCTTCATCTTCATCGTCTTACAACATTTCTTTGAATGGAAGATGGTGAGGAATGTACAAAAAGGTCTCACGTGATCCACTTTATTCAGAGATCTTCATGTACCCACTTGAAATTTTAGCGGCTGATACGAAAGCCATTCAGAGGCTGAGATATCTTTCTCAACTCGTAGGCTCGCAGATGAGTTATCCGGCGGCAACACACACACGTTTCTCTCATTCGCTTGGTGTTATGCATGTTGCTGGACTTTATTCGGCACATCTTTTTGGAACAGATTCTCCCCAGTTCAGACTTTCAAGACTTGCAGGGTTGGTCCATGATATAGGTCATGGACCTTTCAGCCATCAGTTTGATGACATAGTTTATTCAGCTTTTGGCTACGAAGAAGGACATGATGAGTTCAGAAAAAGGTTGCTTCTTGAAAAGCTTCCAGAGCTTATGAAGTCAAAATTCGATAATGCCGATGAACAGTTCAAAAAAAGTGTTATGGAAGATCTCGAACAAACGCTTGGTAAGATTTCGGAGAATCCTTTCAACCTTTTGATGGAGAGTGTGAACGAAATCTTTGAAGGCGAAAGATCTGGCGATCCTTTGTTCAACGTAATTCAGGGACCGCTTGGTGCCGATAGGATGGACTTCGTTCTCAGAGATGCTTATTTCAGTGGAGTAAGATATTACGGAACGGTACCGATGGACAGAATAATAAGAAATTCTGCAATAATGGAAAGAGATGGCAAAGAATTTCTCTCTTATAACATCAAAACGGTTGATGATATGTACACAGTTCTCTTTGGAAGATTCATGATGTACAAAAATGTTTATTTTCATAAAACTTCAAGGGCTGCCGATATGATGGTTCAGGAACTTCTGACCCATTCAATAAAGCCTCTAAAACTTGGGGATTACCTTGAAAATCTTGATAAATTTTTAGACCTCACAGACGAATTCATCACCCAAAAGATAGAATTCATCCATGAATTCAAGCTTTATGACGGAGAGAATGCCGAGGATGTGAGTAAAGCTTACGATATAATTCAGCGATTGAAATCAAGAGATCTCTGGAAGTTAGTCGTTGAAATACCTTACACGACAACTGGAATAGATCCGGGAACCGTTTCGAAATCTCTCGGTGAAGAAACTCTCAAGAAGATGAGAAAAAACATCGAAACTCTCATCTCCACATCTAAAATCGGTGATGATGACGAAAGAAGTGCAAAGGAAATTTTAGCAAACTTTGAAGACATCTTCATGGTAGATACGCCTTACAAATTAACGCTCTTCTATCCCGACGAATTCCTCTCGACAAAGGTATACATCCATGATGATGATGGGAAAGTCATGACCTTTGAAGAATTCGAAAAGAAATATCCAACTTACAAGCTCATGTCAGGAAATATGCTCCAGCTTGTGAGAATATACGCCAAAAAAGATGTCAGAATCTTCCTTAACAAATACTATTTAATTCCTAACGGAATTTCTGAAGCAACGACGAGATGGTGATCATTTTGCCGCTGTCGTGGCTGTTCCAGCCACAGACGGATTGAAGGTGGCATCTATTTCTATTCCTGTTAAAGCTAAACTCCTTGGGAAGGTCACGAATTGTTCGATATTTCTAACGTATATATCCGTTAGCACAACACTTGGCGAGCTGATAACCTTGACGACTTTGACACTTCCATCCGTTTGCACTTCGATTATTCCTTTTACCGTTCCCGCAAGAGTGTAAGCTATTTCCGTTGGTAATTTGCGAAGCGCTGCTATGTAATCCCGTCGCATCTGATCGACAAGAGATTGAAAGTTAGGAATGTTTGAGAGATTCGCAAATGTGTACGTCGGTATAGTTGCGGGCTGCGTTATAACTTTTGGAATCTGAGGCAAGATCTGAGGTGGCACATACGCTGGCGAAGGTTGTGGTGTGATCACAGGCGTAATAACAGGCTTCTGACTGACAGGAGCCGGTTGTGGTTTGAGCTGCGAAAGTGCCGCAACCATTGTAGACGATGCGCTTACAGGTGTTGATGGTTTTATGATTATGGCGTAAGGTGTAACTGGAGGAGCCGGCGGCTTCTCTAACATTGCGAATTGCATAGATATATTCGGTTGGCTGTAAGTAGTAACTGGCTGAACGGTGGCCGGTTTTGGCAAAATAGCAGCAGCTCCAAGGATGATCAAAAGAATAGATATCACTGCAAGGAGACCGGCCCAACTTGTATATTTCATACGTTCCTCCTCTTCACTGCGCCTGTCCGACTATCATGTCTACTGTACTTATCCCATCTTTTCTTAAAAGATTCATAACCTGAACTACCGTCCCGTAAGATGCAGCTTTATCGGCAGCGATCTTAACAGATGTAGGAGTTCCATATTGGTGGATGTAAGAGGACAAAGATGCTGTTAATCCATTCACCCCAACCATCGAATCGCCCACATAAACATCATCAGACGAGTTTATGATTATCAAAAATCCATTTTTTTCCTGAGAGATCGGGATCGTAACAACGGCACTCGGCAGATTTATTCCAAACTGCTTCGGCTGGGCAACAGAGCTCAGCGGAGTGAAAAGATTTGCCAAAGATAAAAACATTATCAAGATGAAAGTTATGCTGAGCAATGAGACGAATTCTATTTCAAGCCATAGAAGAGTATCTGTACCTCTTCTTCTCATGACTTACTGTACCTCCTCGAGTGGCAATGACCTTAATTTCACGACTGTTGATCTTACTTCATCCGTCGTACTTTCAATTATTCTATCTTCTATTTCTCTTAAGACGGTCATAAGTATCATAAGAGGTATCGCAACTGCCAGTCCCCCTACGGTCGTGTAAAGTGCGACTGATACTCCTTGTGCAAAGACATTCGCATGCTGCTGAAGTGCCTGAACATTTCCAACGGAAAGCTGGATACCGTTGAAGACCTCCATCATTCCTATAACGGTTCCAAGAAATCCTAACAAAGGAGAAACGCCTGCTATGATATTTATGTACCTGTAATTCTTTTCAATTTTCAGTGCATCTTCATCCACAAAGTCTTTCAGCGAACTATCGAATTCACCTATCTTTTGCTGATCGTAGTATTCGAATGCTTTCAGCATGACCGATGAAAAGAGTGTGGAAGATGTCCTACAATGCTGTTTTGCAGCTGTGATATTTTTCTGGGCAACAGCATTTCTCACCTTCACAGCGATAGCATTCATCTCATTCTTCTCTCTTAAAAGTACAAATAATCTTTCGAAAAAGAAGAAAAGCCCTATCAATCCAAGTATCAATATTATGAAAAGTATCGAACCTCCACCATGCAAGAAATCTCCAAAAGACATTCTATTACCCTCCTTCTTTCTCTCAGAAAGATTTTGTTACATAACAGTATTCTATCATATACTGTAAACTATTTTGCCTTTTTTTATAACTTTACGGATGGAGAAATTTTCATCCATAAGCACAAAATCAGCATCGTACCCGGGCAAAATTCTCCCTTTCGGAGTGGATGGTTTTGCTACATTCGAAGGATTGAACGACGAAACCATTGCTATCTCGTTCAAAGAAAGGCCAAGATTGTGAAGTCTTTTCAGCCCTTCGTTGTACTCCAAAATACTTCCGGCAAGAGTTCCGTCCGAAAGTCTCGCTGAATCATTTTCAACCCTTACTTTAAGCCCGCCGAGATCGTAAATGCCATCATCCAATCCAGTTGCTCTCATTCCGTCCGTTATTGCAATTATATGTTCGATCGGATGAGCTTTCAAAATCAACGAAAGCATATCTTTATCAAGATGTATTCCATCAGGTATTATCTCGAGATCCACATCATCGAAGAATAGTCCAGCTCCCACAAGACCTATATGTCTGTGATGGAGCGGTGCCATAGCGTTGCAAAAATGTGTAAGATGGTTAACTCCAAATTCATGAACTTCTTTAAAGTCTTCAAATGAAGCATCCGAATGACCGACCGAAACTCTTATTCCTCTCGACATGATGTACCTGATGGCACTGTCCTCGCACTGTTCTATCGCCACAGTCATTACCTTTATGGTATCTTCATACCCGTCTATCAATCGTTGTACGTTTTCTTTCGCTCCAATCACAACATACTTTGGATTTTGTGCTCCGAGATATTTTGGAGAGATTATGGGGCCTTCCAGGTGAACTCCAACGAGGGGCGTGTATTCATTTTCTTCAATTCTTTGTTTTATCTTTTTTGTAACACGTTTTATTTTATCGATAGGTGCGGTCAGCGTTGTTGCAAGTACAGAAGTTACCCCCATCGAAAAGAAATGCGCTTCTATTTTATCGAAATCTATATCCTCATCCATGAAATCGTATCCTGCACCCCCGTGAACATGCGTATCAACAAATCCGGGCATAAGGATCAAATCCGATGGTACCGTGTTACCATCGAAAGTACCGACAGAAAGAATTTTATCCGAAAAATCCATCCATCCACTTTTTATGGTGAAAAATGGGTCTACAATTCTTACACCATTGACTATCAAGCGTCTCTCCTCTGCTTTAACCTTTTCATTCTGAAAAAATCATCTCTTTCAGTTTCTTCGAGATACGATTCGATGAACTTAACGATTTCATCGTACTCGGGAATCAAAACGTACTCAAGTGCATTAACTCTGCGCTGTGTTCTCTTTATCTCCACTGCCAGTCTGTAAACACTTGTTTCAATTTCCGTAAGTTTTGCCGTTAAATTCAAAACTTCGTTGAATGCTTTGCGCGCTACATCAAGCTTCGCATTAGTTTTGGTGAATCCATAGGAGATGTTTATGTGTTCTTCAACTTTTTCCATCTCTGGAACTTCAACTCCCATAACACTGCGCAACCTTATCTGTAGATCATCAAATTCATCTATACCAAGTCCGATCTCCTGAACGTTCTCTATTCCAAGATAGACATTTGCTTCGATAAGAGCTTTATACGCTACCTCGAACACTTTTTCGGTCTGATTTTGAACTTCTTTTGCCTCATCTATAAGTTGCATCAATTCGCGTATCAGAACATTTCTCTTCTTATCGAGAAGTGTATGCCCTTCTCTCGCAAGTTTTAGAGATCTCTTGGTCTCTATGAGTTTACTTTTGGTAGGCGAAACCCTGATCATCTATGATCATATCTCCTTGATCTCTTTGTAATGCGCAGCTATTTCAGCTTCACTGACACGGGTAAGCTCGTTTTTCGGAAGGTAGCCGAGCAATTTCCATCCCAGATCGAGTGTTTCTTCTATAGATCTGTCTTCATCCTCACTCTGCGAAATGAATTGATTTTCAAATGAATCACCGAACTTAAGATATTTTCTGTCCGATTCAGACAACTCTTCTTCACCTATTATTGAGGCGAGAGCCTTAACTTCCTGCACTTTACTGTAAGAGGCGAAAAGTTGACTTGAAACGTGTGGATGATCGTCTCTCGTGTACCCTTTTCCTATGCCATCCTTCATGAGTCTCGAAAGTGATTGGAGAACTCCAATCGGCGGATAAATTCCTTTCCTGTTAAGATCTCTGTTCAAAACTATCTGGCCTTCCGTTATGTATCCGGTTAAATCAGGAATTGGATGGGTTATATCGTCATTTGGCATCGAAAGTATAGGAATTTGGGTGATGGAACCGTTTCTTTCCTTCACCATACCGGCTCTCTCGTATATGCTCGCCAGATCGCTGTAAAGGTAACCGGGATATCCTTTCCTGGACGGCACTTCTCCTCTCGCTGTTGCAAGCTCTCTCAGTGCTTCGCAGTAATTCGTCATATCCGTGAGAAGGACAAGAACATGCATATTTTTATCGAAAGCAAGGTATTCCGCAGCAGTTAAAGCAACCCTCGGCGTTGCCGTTCTTTCTATTGCCGGATCGTCAGCAAGGTTCAAGAACATGACGGTATTTTTTAGGGCTCCAGATTCTTCAAGACTTTCCCTTATGAAGCTTGCTTCATCATGCTTTATTCCCATCGCAGCGAAAACTATGGAAAAATTACCTGCTTCTTCGCCTTTGATCTTTGCCTGCTTCGTTATCTGAACGGCTATCCTGTTGTGCGGAAGACCGTTACCAGAAAAGATTGGCAGCTTCTGACCGCGTATCAAGGTCATAAGAGCGTCTATCGCTGAAATACCTGTCTGAATGAAGTTCCTCGGGTACATCCTTGATGCCGGATTTATAGGAGAACCATTTATGTCTCTGTACTCTCCACTGAGTATATCCGAACCACCATCTATCGGTTGACCTATACCGTTGAACACCCTTCCAAGCATTTCATCCGATACTTTAACCATTAAAGCTTTCCCAAGAAATTTTACATTCGTATGATTTACGGTCAATCCATTTGTTCCCTGAAAGACCTGGATCATCACGATATCATCATTTATCTGAACGACCTGTCCAAGCCTTTTCTCGTCGTTCAGTAAAATTTCTACGACTTCGTTGTATCCAACATCTTTGACCTTCTCGACGAAAACAAGAGGTCCATTTATTCTTGAAAGTCCAACGTATTCTTTTACAGGCATCTTTATGCCTCCTTAACGGTTTGATACTTGTTGTCTAACGAATCGAAGAACGAATCCATCTTTTTTTCTATCTCTTTGAACTGATCGAATTTGTCCATTGAAATATTTTCCTTCATCCTCATCAAAATATTCACGATCGAATCATCAAGAACTTCAGAAACGGCAACTCCTTTCGAAACAAGAACACCGGCGCGATCATAATATTTCAGAATTACCTTCAACATCTCATGTTGCTTTTTCAAAGGGCAGTTGCTGTCCACATCACTGAAAGCATCTTGCTGTAAGTAACCAACTTTCACGATATTTGCAACTCTCACTATGAGTTTTTGATTGTCTGGCAGAACGTCTTCCCCAACTAATTTTATTATCTGCTGAAGGTTATCGTCCTCCGTCAGAATGCCCATCACACGATCTCTGAACTTCGAGAAATCGGGATCGATATTCTTTGAAAACCATTCTTTCAATTCAGAATTGTATTCACTGTAACTGTCAAGCCAGTTTATCGAAGGATGGTGTCTTGCATTGGCAAGTTGCCTGTCAAGTTCCCAGAAGCATCTTATGAATCTTTTCGTACCAGTTGTGACAGGTTCAGAAAAATCTCCTCCTGGGGGCGATACGGCACCTATAACTGAAACGGAACCAACCCTTTTATTTTCTCCAAGCGCATTGACTCTGCCGGCTCTTTCGTAAAATTCTCCAATCCTTGATGCAAGGTAAGGCGGGAAACCCTCTTCGGCCGGCATCTCTTCCAACCTTCCAGAAATTTCTCTTAAAGCTTCGGCCCATCTGGACGTTGAATCCGCCATCAAAGCAACATTGTATCCCATATCTCTAAAATATTCTGCAATAGTTATGCCGGTGTATATTGAAGCTTCACGCGCAGAAACAGGCATATTTGAAGTATTGGCTATCAATATAGTTCGTTCCATCAAAGGTCTTCCATTTCTTGGATCTATGAGCTGTGGAAATTCTTCAAGAACTTCGGTCATTTCATTTCCACGTTCGCCGCAACCTATGTAGACTATAACATCGGCATCGGACCACTTTGCAAGTTGATGTTGAACAACCGTTTTTCCCGTTCCAAATCCTCCCGGTATCGCCGCAGTACCGCCCTTACTTATCGGAAAGAAGGTATCTATAACCCTTATTCCGGTAACAAGTGGTTCTCTTGGCAATAATCTCTCTTTGTAAGGCCTTGGAATTCTGACAGGCCAACTTTGATAAAGTTTTACATCATGATCTCCATCTTTACCTTCGACGGTGAGTAAGACCGTATCAACGTTGTATTTTCCAGAACTTTTAACGTTTTTAACTTTGCCTGAAATGTTTGGAGGTATCATTATCTTATTGACGACCGAAGCTGTCTCTTTTACAGTAGCTATCACCTGACCACCAGTAACGGTATCGCCTTCCTTTATCGGTGTCATCTCAACCGTCCACGTTTTTTTCATATCTATCGGTTCGGCAACAACACCCCTTTTCAAAAAATCACCGTACTGTGCTTTTAAAACATCAAGTGGCCTCTGTATCCCATCAAAGACTGAGCCTATGAGTCCTGGTCCAAGTTTGACAGAAAGCAGATCACCTGTACCATGAACTGGTTCAGTCGGTTTTAGACCGGTTGTTTCTTCATAAACCTGAATAGTCGCATCGTCTTCATCCAAAGCTATTATTTCACCTGTCAATTTAAGATCTCCAACGAGTACCATCTCGTGCATCATAAAACCAGTCATTTTTTTTGCTTTAACGACAGGGCCGTTGATCGAATAAATCTCTCCCATTTTTTCTGGCATCACAATCACCTAACTTTCAAAGTCGAGAATAAATCGTGAAGGTATTCTTCTTTAAGCTCTTCGAACTTACTTTCAAGTGTATTTTCGACTATCTGTTTACCATCAGCAGATAAAGCTATAACTCCTCCAACTATCTGGGCATCTTCATCCGAAAGAGTTATCTCTACTTTCACGTTTTTACTTATATTTTCAACGATCTTTTCAATCAAACTTCTATCCGTTTTTCTGAACTTAAGTGTTATCTTTTTTGATTCGAGGGACTTAACGGCTTCTAAAGTCATAAAAGCAAGGAGGTTAGCGTAAGATTTGTCCTTTGTAAGATCAAAGATTTTTCCTTTCAGGAGTTCTAAAGCATCATCGACTATCTCTTTCTGTCCTTCCATGATCATCCGGGTTCTCCGTGAGTCAGCCTGAGCCTTTTCTTTACGCTGAATTTGATACGCTTGCTTTTTAGCTTCTTCAACTATTTTTGAGTACTCTTCCTTTGCCTTATCGCTGTATTCCGTGTTTATCTCTTTTGCCGATTTTTGTGCATCTTTTATTATGGCCTGAGCATCTTCATCGGATCTGTTTTTAACGTAAGTTTTAAGTGTTTCTAATTTCTTTTCAATGTTCATTCAACTTCACCCCAATTGCTTCCTGAACGTACCGTGTTATGAAATCTTTCGCTCTTTTACTTCCGTGTCTGTCTGAAATTACAGTTATTATTGGAAGTGACCTTGATTTTTTTATTTCATCCATTTTTTCAGGGATCATTTCCGCGATTTTATCCGTTACAAGAATAACACCAACATCTCTTTGTTTTCTTACCTCATCGATCACCGGCAGGATCTCTTCCTTTGTATGAACTACAACTCCTTTAACGCCGGCAAGTCTTAAACCTATTTGAGTATCTATGTTATCGCTTATGAGAAAAAATTTCATTGAATATACCACCTCGATGAATAACCATCCAAAAATTGGAGCCAGCGTAGGGACTCGAACCCTAAACCTACTCATTACGAATGAGTTGCTCTACCGGTTGAGCTACGCTGGCGCTTACAACTAAAAAATTATACCATAAAAAATATCTTCAGACAAGACCGCTTTCTTTAAGGTTTTTGCCACTTTCGATCTCTTTCACTTTCAAAAGTTCCATGTTAAGAAAATTTTCTATCGAACAATTCTTACCTATTTTCGCGCCTTTGCATAGCGTGACCCCTTCACCTATAACACTTATTCCGTTGTTGTATATTCCCGGGTAAAGTTTGTTCGTAAGTTCGGGTCCAACTCCAATTACCGAATCATCTTTTATAATCGAATTCTCGCCAATTATAAGGTTTTCAAGTACACAATTCGTTCCAATTTCAACATTGGTCATCACGACAGAGTTCTTTATAATCGTTCCTTTTCCTACATGAACTCCCTGAAAAAGTACTGAATTTTCAACCTTTGCATGAACGAGACATCCTTCACTCACAAGCGAATTGATGACATCTGAATCTTTTGCGAAAAATGCGGGTGGCATTTCGGCACTGTGCGTGTAAAATCTCCAGTTTTCATCGTAAAGGTTTAACGCGGGCATCGGCCTTGTGAGATCAAGATTTGATTCCCAGAAAGACTCTATAGTCCCAACGTCCCGCCAGTATCCGTCAAATTCGTAAGCGTAAAAATTGATATTTTGGGAGACGATTTTTGGGATCACATCTTTTCCAAAATCATGTGAAGAATTCTGATCGTTTGAGTCTTCGATTAACATTTGTTTGAGTAACTTCCAATCGAAAAGATATATCCCCATGGACGCAAGCTGTGATCTCGGATGTGCCGGTTTCTCTTCAAACTCCTTAACTTTGTAAGTGTTATCGGTTATTATCGTCCCGAACCTGTTCGCTTCGGCTATCGGTACACGGATGCATGCTATTGTCGCACTCGCATTTTTCGATATATGAAAATCAAGCATCTCGTTGTAATCCATCGCATAGACATGGTCACCCGAAAGAATGAGTACATACTTCGGTGAAAACTGGTCTATGAAATCTATATTCTGGGCAACAGCGTGGGCGGTTCCCTTGTACCATTCGCCTTCTGCTGCTGCAGCGTATGGCGAGAGCACGAAAAGGCCTCCATTTTTTCTGTCCATATCCCAGTCTCTTCCTATGCCAAGATGACTGCTCAAAACTCTTGGCCTGTACTGGGTTAATACTCCAACGGTGTATATCGAAGAATTCGTGCAATTTGAAAGTGTGAAATCTATGATCCTGTACTTACCACCGAAAGGTACGGCAGGTTTGACAACATTTTCGGTCAGCACACCAAGCCTTGTACCCTGACCACCGGCCAAGATCATCGCAACTATCTCGCTCATCTTAACACCCCCTCAAACAACCTGCCATTTTTCAAAGACAAGAGGTTCGTCATATCCAACGTAAGTTCTTTCCGTCCGGATCGTCACATTTTTATCGAGGATGCAATTTGTAAGTCTTGCGCCTTCTTCTACCGTTGACCCTTCCATCACTATCGAATCATCTATAATTGCACCTGCACGTATTTTAACGTTTCTGAAGAGCACACTGTTTGAAACTTTTCCAGCGATTATACATCCATCGGCTATTATTGAATTTTTGACCGATCCGGTCGAAGTTATCTTCGGTGGGGCAAGATCCTTTAACTTTGTGAAGATCTTGCTTTTGGTTGAGAACAATTCTTTTGATATTTCAGGATCGAGCATATCCATATTGGTCTTTTTGTACTCGATGATAGATTTTTTTATATTTTTCCAATATCCTGCGAAATCATAGGCCATTATTTTTAAACTTGATAAGTTTGGAATCAATATGTCTTTGACAAGATCGTACTTGCCTCCAGGAACGATCGAATAGAGTAAATCCATAAGCAGCTTTTTGTTGACGAAGTATATTCCAAGATTTATCCTGTCACCTTCCGCTTCTTTTTCTTTTTCCTTGAAATCTATGATTCTACCACTTTCATCCGTTTTCACAACGCCATAAAATGATGTGTCATAATCATCTTTCATCTTCGTTATGACCGTAACATCTGCCATAGATAGTATGTGTTCCCTGAAAAGAGGGATGAAATCTATGTTGTAGATGTGATCTCCAGAACCTATGAGTATGTAATCTTCATCCCCTCTTCTTAGAACTGTGATGTTTTGATGAATTGCATCGGCTGTCCCTCTGTACCAGAGTTGGGTAGATTCACTGACGTAGGGCTGGAGAATGTAAAGACCGCCAGTTTTTCTGTCGAGATCCCATTCTCTACCGGAACCGAGATGATCCATCAAACTTCTTGGATTGTACTGTGTTAGCACGCTTATCTTCTTGACACCAGCCCTTACCATGTTAGATATGGTGAAATCGATCGCTCTGTATTTGCCACCAACGGGCACGGCAGCTGATGCCCTTCTATTCGTCAGCTTACCAAGGTTTTGACCTTTTTCACCGGCCAGGATCAATCCAAGTACCTTCAAAGTAGCACCCCCTTTACATTATGTCAGGATAAAGCGGAAAGGCCTTACAAAGTTTTAAGACACGCTCCTTTAAGATTTTTTTATTATTATCATCCTGATTGTGGATTATCGATGCTATGATGTCAGCTATTTCTTCCATCTGATCTTCTTTCATTCCTCTTGTTGTGACGGCAGGGGTTCCAATCCTTACGCCACTTGTCACATTCGGAGATCTCGTTTCTCTTGGGATCGTATTTTTGTTTACCGTTATTCCGATCTCGCCGAGAAGATTTTCAACTTCCTTACCATTCAATCCAGTATCAAGTAGATCGACAAGCATTAAATGGGTATCGGTACCTCCTGAAACTATCCTTATTTTTCTCTCTGAAAGTGCTTTGGCAAGTTTCGCCGCATTTTTAACTATCTGTGTTTGATAAGTTTTGAATGAATCATCCATCGCTTCTTTGAAGCAAACGGCCTTTGCCGCTATAACGTGCATCAAAGGGCCACCCTGAATTCCTGGGAAGATAGTTTTATCTATCGACTTTGCGAATTCTTCTTTTGAAAGGATCAATCCACCTCTCGGCCCTCTAAGAGTTTTGTGCGTTGTTGATGTTACGACCTGAGCATATTCAACTGGATTTGGATGGATCTTTGCGGCAACAAGACCGGCGAAATGCGCCATATCTACTACAAGGTAAGCCCCAACCTCATCAGCTATCTCTCTGAAACGTTTGAAATCTATGATCCTTGGATAGGCACTCCCGCCAGTAACTATTATTTTAGGTTTATTTTCAAGCGCAAGTTTTTCTACCTCATCGTAGTCTATTCTCTCACTTTCCAAATTCAAACCGTAAGGTATGAATTTGTAAAGTTTACCTGAAAAGTTGACAGGAGATCCATGGGTCAGATGGCCGCCTTGCGTTAATGAAAGGCCCATCAAAGTGCTACCCGGTTCGGCCAAAGCCATATAAGTAGCCATGTTGGCCTGAGAGCCAGAATGAGGCTGAACGTTCGCATGCTCCGATCCAAAAAGCTTGCATGCCCTGTCTCTCGCGAGATTTTCTGCGATATCGACGATTTCACAACCTCCGTAATATCTTTTTCCAGGATATCCTTCGGCATATTTATTTGTTAGCACGCTACCCATCGCCTGCATGACAGCCTTCGAAACAAAATTTTCAGAAGCTATGAGTTCGAGTCCATTTCTTTGCCTTTCAAGTTCCTTGCGTATCACGTCATATATTTCTGGATCGACGCTTTTGACTTCTTCCCAAAGATCTTTCATATTCATTCCTCCTCACTTTATTTTGTACAACTCCATCTTGTAAAACAGAGTTCTAAGGCTTATTCCGAGTATCTTTGCCGCTTCTTTCCTATTTCCGCCGGCTGTCCTCAACGTTTGTTCTATCAGCTGGCGTTCATAACTTTGAAGAGCTGATCTCAAGGTACTTTTTTCTAATTTCAATTCGATCTTTTTGTACTGCAAATTCGAAGAAGGTAAAGATGAAAGCTTTATTTCCTTATCTCCTATATCCATATTTATCATTGCCCTTGCTATGAAATTTTCAAGTTCTCTAACGTTGCCGGGCCACAAAAACTCTTTGATCGCATTCAATGCATCTTGTGAAATGTTTTCAACATTTCTCCCGTACTCCTGATTTAATTTTCTAACTATATGTCTAACGAGCGTTTCTATGTCTTCTTCTCTTTCACGCAAAGGCGGTATATTTATTGGAACGACGTTAAGACGATAGTAAAGATCCGATATGAACTTTCCGCTTTTAACGGCATCCTCTAAATTTATGTTCGTCGCGGCTATTATTCTGACGTCTAAATGCCTCGTTCGTGTACTTCCGAGTCTTGTTATCTCCATCTCCTGAAGGAATCTTAAAAATTTAGACTGAATGTTGATCTCCATCTTTCCTATCTCATCAAGAAAAAGAGTACCACCATCAGCTTCTTCCAACAATCCAATTTTACCGCCGTGCTTCGCACCCGTGAAAGCTCCTTCTTCGTATCCGAAAAGTTCGGATTCAAGGATCCCTTCGGGAAGGGCAGCACAGTTAACGCTTACGAAAGGATTGTTTGCCCTGTCACTCGCATTGTGTATGGCATGGGCAAAAAGTTCTTTGCCCGTTCCCGATTCGCCTCTTAACAGCACTGTTGCCCTCGTTTGGGCAACTTTTCTTGCCTGAATTATTGCTACCTGCATCTTCTGCCCTGTACCCACTATATCTTCAAAAGTGTATTTAGCGTTCAATTTTCTTATGACCCTGTTTGCCTCTTCTAATTCATGACTCAAAGCGATGATCTTTGAAACGTCATGAACCACCGCAACACTTCCAACAAATCTTTTATCGACGAAAAGCGGTGATGCATCAACGATCACATCTTTCTTCATAGGGCCTACTTTCAGCCTATGGCCTAAGATGGGCTTTTTTTCTTTTGCTATTATCATGTGAACGCTTTTTCCTTCCGCTATATCTATTGAAGCAGGTTTACCTATCACATCGTTTTCATTGAACCCTGTCAATTTGGTGTACTCTCTGTTCACCATCATGACATTCCCTTTTTCATCGGCAACACTTATGGCATCATCCGTTGATTCTATGATCTTTTCAAGCATGAGACGGATATGCTTTAAATCCGTTACCTCCTCAGCCATCTTTTGTATTTCTGTTACATCCCTGAAGATGGCAAAAGCTCCTTTCACCTTTCCATCAGAGTCGAAAATCGGTACCCGCGATGTCATGATCCTGACATCACCAACTTTCTGAATTCGATCTATTTCTGCTTTACCATTTTTAACGACTTCATGAAGCCTCGTATTTGGAATGATATCGACAACGTTTTCACCCGTATGGTAGGCTTCCGCGAGGTGAAGAATTTCTCTTGCAGCCCTGTTAATGAGGATTATTTTAGCCTCTTCATCAACCATTATTATACCTTCGATCATCGAATCAAAAGTTTTTTCATAATATTCATATTTAGAATCCATCATCATGTTCAACGCCATTTCTAACTCCCCAACTCAATTTTTGATGCACTATCTTGAAAAAGTCTCTATCATCCGTACATAAAAACTTCAAAAATTTTTCTGAATCAGAGATCTTTATTTCTTGCGGCTCATTGTAATTCATTAAAACATTTCCATCAGAAACCATGAAATATTTTTCTTTCTCTCTCGGGATCACCTTCAGCCCTATTTTTCTTTTCGACGAGACGATTATTGGAGCTTTGAAAAATGTGTGTGCCATCATCGGAACTATCGAGATAACACCCGCCATCGGATCTATTATTGGTCCACCCGCCGAAAGGTTGTAAGCCGTTGATCCTGTTGACGTTGATACTATCACACCATCACACGTTATCCTTCCTATCAATGATTCATCTATTCTTACTTCTACATCGATGACATGTGAAGGCACATCTCTTTGAACGACAAATTCGTTGAAAAAATATACCTTCCAAAATTCGTCCTTCGCTTCCGCAAATCGACGTTCAACTATCGAAAATTTGTCATCGATGAGTATTTTTTTCAAAATAAGATCTATCTCTTTGAACTCGTAAGGACTTAAAAATCCAAGATGACCGAAATTTATTCCCATCACGAAGATATCTTTTTCTGTAAGAAGCTTTGCACTCCTTAGAACGGTACCATCTCCTCCAAGCGTGAAGACCACCGTTCCATTTTCTATCGAATCTAAAGAAAGAATGGTAAGGCCGAATTCCTTCAATTTCTTCTCCAATACTTTAGACGCACCGAACGTACTTTCGTTGTGTTCATTTCTAAGTATGACGGCACTTTTGAATTTCATCTCAATACCACACTCAGCTCGAACAAAGATTTAACAACGAAAAGTTGGATGAAGATAAGGATCAAAAAGGCTATCCATGGTGTGAAATCAAAATATCCTACAGGCCGTATGTATCTTCTCAAAGGTCTAAGCGGCGGTTCGGCAAGTTCATCAAAAATCCTTCTGAGCGGAAAACCGTAAGGCATCAAAAAGCTCAGGATCGCATCTATTATGAAGATCACCATGTAGAAAATAACAACTATGTTCAAAATAACAGCTATTGCATAAATAAAATTTGCAAGCACGAACATCTTTCACACTCCTTTAAATCAAAGATTCACCTATTGCTGAATACCCCTTTTGAGTTAACACCCTTCCACGCGCCGTTCTCGCGACAAATCCGCCCTGTAAAAGGTATGGTTCGTAAACTTCATTTATCGTTTCAGCCTCTATTCCAACACTTGCGGCTAAAGCGTTCAACCCAACAGGTCCTCCACCGTAATCTTTGGAGATCTTGGAGAGGATCTTTCGATCCATATCATCGAGGCCGTTATCGTCTATTTGAAGAGATTCAAAAGCTTCGTGTACGATCTGCTTATCTATGACCTTCACACTTTTGACAGTTGCGTAATCCCTTATTCTTTTCACAAAACGGTTTACAACCCTTGGAGTACCTCTTGCCCTTCTCGCGATCTCCGAGGCACTTTCATCATCCATCTTTATTTCCAAAAGTTTTGCCGTTCTTACTGCTATCCTCATGAGATCATCTATCGTATAAAAATCCATCTCGAGGATCATTCCAAATCTATTTCTCAAAGGCGATGTTAGAAGACCGCTTCTTGTTGTTGCACCGATGAGCGTGAAAGGGTTTATCGAAAGCCTTACACTCCTCGCTCCGGGGCCCTTACCAACCATGACATCGAGCTGAAAGTCTTCCATTGCCGAGTAAAGAACTTCTTCCACTGCATGCGGTAATCTGTGTATTTCATCTATGAAAAGTACGTCTCTTGGAGCCAGAGATGTTAGAACTGCTGCAAGATCTCCCTGCCTTTCAACGACAGGTCCGCTCGTGGTATGAAGCCTGCTACCTATTTCATTTGCCACAACGATGGCGAGTGTCGTCTTTCCAAGGCCGGCAGGGCCTGCAAGAAGTATGTGATCGAGTACATCACCGCGCATCATCGATGCTTTTATCGAGATATCGAGACGTGCTTTGACCCTGCTCTGTCCAACATATTCATCCAGTGTTGAAGGCCGTAGAGAGATTAGAGCCTCGTCCTCTCTCTGAGGTTCCGAGGAGAGTAACCTTGCCATCATATACTTCCTTTCATGGATGGATCCTGTAAATAGTTCGTGCGAATGGTATGGCCTCGCGTATATGTTCGAGCTTGCATATCCATGCAACCAATCTTTCTATTCCCATTCCAAAACCACTGTGTGGTACCGTCCCATATTTTCTCAGGTCTATGTACCAATCATAGGAATCGAGAGGTAGATTTAATTCCTTTATTCTCTCAACGAGAAGATCTTCATCGCTAATACGTTCTGATGCCCCTATTATCTCTCCATACCCTTCAGGTGCTAACATGTCATCGCACAAAACAACTTCAGGCCTTTTCGGATCTGGCTGCATGTAAAAAGCCTTTATGTTTTTGGGATAATTGTAAACCATTACCGGCCTATCGAACTCCTCGCTTATTCCGGTTTCTTCATCTCCACCGATGTCATCGCCCCATTTTATGTTGAACCCTTTCTTCTGAAGTAGTTTAACGCCTTCATCGTAAGAGAGCCTTGGGAATGGAAGTTGAACTTTTTCGAGCGGTTTTAAATCTCTTCCTAAAGCTGTAAGATGATCTCCTGCCCTTTCGAGAACTTTAGAAACAACGTAGGAAACCAATTCTTCCTGTAAGTGCATGTTGTCTTCGGAATGAAAGTACGCAACTTCAGCCTCATTCATCCAGAATTCAGTTAAATGTCTGCGCGTTTTTGACTTTTCGGCTCTGAAGGTAGGACCAAGATTGTAAACTTTTCCAAATGCCATGATCGCAGCTTCAAGATATAGCTGACCCGTTTGGGTTAAATAAGCCTTTCCGAGATCGAAATAATCAACGTTGAAAAGTTCACCCGCTGACTCACCTATCGCGCCAGTTAAAATTGGAGTATCCACAAGAGTGAACTCTTTGTTTCTGTAAAATTCTCTGACTGCCCATATAACTTCATTCCTGACGTGTAAAATATGAAATTGCCTCTGTCCTCTCAACCATAAGTGACGGTTATTCATCAAAAAATCTATTCCATGATCCTTTTTTGAAATTGGATACTCTTCTGACGGTATCTGTACGATTTCGATATTACTCACGTCCATCTCATACCCGTAAGGAGATCTTTCATCTTTTCTTATCTTTCCTTCAATCACGAGACTCGATTCGAGCTTCAACTCGCCAGCTCTTTTGAATACGTCCTCATCAACTGAAGAATTTTCAACTATACCCTGAATGAATCCGGTACCATCTCTCACCTGCAAAAAGTGAATCTTCCCGCTCGATCTTTTATTGAAAACCCATCCCTTGATCTTAACAGTTTCTCCAATATGCTTTGAAACATCCCCTAAGTATAACCATTCGGACAAAATGATCACCTCTCCTTTTCTTTACCTTTTATTTTATCACAAATCGATCAAACACATTAGTGAGTAGGCATTAGTGAGTAGGCATTAGTGATTAGACATTAGTGAGTAGACATTAGTGATTAGACATTAGTGAGTAGGCATCAGTGATTTGGGATGTCCAATCAAGTTGGGAATGACAGAAGGCTTGAGTCAACGATCTTTCATATTTGAAGTTGATCAAGTACACTTCACTTTTGAAAAATTTTAGTATATACTTTACTGAGGTGATCTTATTGAATCTTTTAGCATTTGATACTTCCGGATCATGGCTAACCATAGTTTTGAAGTACGGAGAGGAGATCAAATTTTCCGAATCAAAATCCCTTAAAAGGCAATCCGATACTCTTATGAAGGAGATTGATGAATTGCTTGATTCTTACGATCTTTCCATTTCAAAGATAGATCTTATAGGCTGTGTCATAGGACCGGGGAACTTCACAGGACTTAGAAGCGGGATAGCAGTTGCGAAGGCCATCGCATTTTCACTTTCACTTCCAGTTGTTGGATTGAAGTATTTTGATTGTTTCAAATCAACGGATCCAGTTGTCATGATAAGAAAGGCAAGGAAAAACTGGTGGTACGCGTCTGAATTCGATGGAAAGGGCTGGCAATGTGATCTTTTGCCTTCAGAAGAGTTGAAAAAGTTCAATGGTAAAATGATCTTTTCGGAGGAACAAATTGCCGGTATTTATTCAAAAGTAATAGAGGGGCCGATAATTTCAGGATACGATCTTGTCGAAGCGACACTAAAAAATTTCAATGAATCTCGAAATCTTTACGATCATATAAGTGTAAAACCTTTTTATGTTCAAAAGCCTATAGCCGAAGAAAAGGTTGGGGAGAAACCTTATGAAGTATGAAACCAAAAAAATGTTCAGAAATGTTAAAGAAAGGATCATCACCGACGAGATCAAAAAGATCTCTGAAGGGTTGAACTCGCCGAATGGGTTAACAGTTGCGATAACCTTCGATGAACTTAGAAGGTTAAAAGATAGATGGCACGTTGAAGATGCCAAAACCGCGCTGTCAAGAATTGAGGACGCGACCGTTATTTCAGCCATAAATTATCTTGTATCCTGCGAATATCCACTTTCGATGAACGAGATCTTCCCTCTCACCAAAAAAGGAGAACGGATTAAAAAAGCGCTTTCAAATTTAGCCTCTTTCATGCTTCCAGAAGAGGGATGCGAACTTTTAACCTTACTTTTGAACGATCCCTCTTCGGCAATTAAAATTCAAATACTCAAAAAAATCTCTAAATCCCATTGTCCAGCAATTTTGGATAATGTTAAAGCTCTGATCGAGGACAAAGACTTCAACGTGAAATTAGAAGCGATGAAAGTGCTGTACGATATGGGAGAAAATGTAGAAGAAGAAAAGCTGACGGAAATCGTCTATGACATAAAATTGCCTTTCAGCGTTAGAAAAGACGCACTCAAAATCCATGTAGATCATTCTCAGAACGCTTTAAAAGTTCTTGGTGAGATCGCGAACTCTCCATATCCTAAGTTAAGCGAAAGCGCAATTTCTCTTATGGCTAAATTTCCATGTGATCAGACGTGGAAACTCCTTGAACCTATTCTTTCAAATGGGTCTCTGCCTTCTGACACTGTAAAATTCGCGTTGAAAAGTGCGGCTGTTTCATGCAATGAAAAGAGTGAGCTCGAACAATTCGCTTTAAAATATCTTGAATATCCATCTAACGATTTGAAGATCACGTCGTTGAAGGCTTTGATGGCGATTGAAAGTCAATCTGTTCCTGCTGTGATAGAAGAATTTTTAGAAGGTGATGAAAGATCTTTGAAATTATCAGTCATTCCATTCGTTGAACTTTATCCATCGAAGGAAAACATAGATTTCATCTCCGATGAGTTAGAAAATGGCGATGAAGAAGTGATAGAAAAAATCCTGAAGGTTTTCAGAAAGTTGAGGGTAAAGGATGAACGAATAAGAGACTGCCTTTTGGGGCACTCTTTAAAGGTAAGAGTCGAAGCGCTTAAAGTGCTTATCTCTACAAACGAGATCGATCAGGATGAATTGATCAACATATTCAAATCGGAATCTTCTCTTGAAATGAAGCTTGAATCCCTCAATGGTATTCTAAAGATTGCACCAGATAGATTGGAGGAGCTGGTATGAAAACTTTAATGGTTACAAGCGGTAAGGGTGGAGTTGGTAAATCAACGGTTGCCGTTAACGTTGCCGTTGATATGGCTTTGAGCGGGTACAAAGTAGGCCTCATCGATGTGGACATCCATGGGCCGAACGATCATATAATACTTGGCGTCGAACCAGAAATAATGACAGATGGAACACACTTCATTCCAATGGAAATTGGTACTCTCAAATTCATGACCATCGCATCGGGAGTTGGCGAGGATAAAGCTGTCATATGGAGAGGCCCTCTCAAAGCCAAATTGATAGATCAGTTCGTAAAAGATACTGAGTGGGGAGAACTCGATTACATGATCATGGATTTTCCTCCCGGTAGCGGAGATGAACCTCTTGAAATATTAAGCATTTTCAACAACAAGGTGGATGGTGCATTGGTCGTTACGACACCTCAAAAGGTTGCGCTTGGAGATGTCGAGAAAGTTATAAATTTTTTGAAGAAGATGAATGTTCCAATAATCGGTATATGGGAGAATATGTCATATTATATTTGTCCACACTGTGGGAAAAAACATTTTCTATTCGGTCACGGTACCGATGCTCTTGCTGAAAAAACTGGTGTTGGAATCATCGCGCGAACACCTCTTGTTGATGAGATAGGCCAGCAAAACGGGATTTCAAAATTGTTTTTGACAAGGAGTGAGGGTGAGCTCAGGCTTGATTTTGAAAAATCGGTAGAATTTGTTATGAAGCAGCTCGGATGATGCACTGAATCTCTTTTAAAATTGAAGTGTAAACCCGCAATAAAACAGAATACATTCAAATAAGTATGTATGAAAAAGGAGAGATTATCATGCTTGTAAAACCATTCGGTGGGCTGGAAGCAAAAGGATCGGAGGTAGAAAGAATAAATTGTCCTCCTTACGATGTTGTAACTCTCGAGGAAGCTAAAGAATTTGCAAAGGATCCTCATTCTTTCATGAGAATTGTCAGATCCGATTCCATTGCAAAGAAAGACGAAGACATCTATGAGGTTGCCGCTAAAGAATTGAAAAGGTTCGTTGATGAGGGAATTTTGATTAAAAATCAAAAACCAGTTTTTTACATCTATTCTCAAAAGATGGGTAACCACATTCAGAAAGGATTGATAGCTACCGTTTCATCCGATGAATATCCTCAAAAGATAAAAAGGCATGAGCTGACAAGAAAAGAAAAAGAGGATGAAAGGTTGAAACATATTTTGGCGACGCGCGCCCATACAGGTCAGGTCTTTTTGATGTACAGAGCCAAAAATGAAATAAAACAAATCATTAATGCTGGAATGACGAAGTTGATTTACGATGTGAAGACTAAAAATCCTGACGTGCAGCACAAAATTTACAGGATAGATGACGGAAAACTGATCGACGAAATCATCTCTGCTTTTGACGGTGTTAATGCTTTTTACATAGCTGATGGTCATCACAGAGCAGCCGCTTCGGTTCGGGCATCGAAAGAAATTGGCGGGAAGGGTGAATGGAATTACTTCATGGCAACTATCTTTCCGCACGATGAATTGCAGATAATGGGATATCACAGATCGATCAAAACACTCGGCTCGATGGATAAAGATACATTCATAAGGAAGATGAAATCGAACAATTTCAGCGTTAAATGTACGTACGATGAAGTCCCGAAGACGGCATTTCATAAGATAGGCATGTACATCGGTGGCGAATGGTACGAAATCGTGCCATTGGATGCGAATGATTCTGATCCGATAGAAAGACTTGACGTTCAAATACTTCAAAAACGTGTGTTTGAGCCAATACTTGGAATAAATGATCCAAGGGTCGATCCGAATTTGAGCTTTTTGGGAGGCATTCATGGACCTGAAGAGTTGAAAAAAGATGTTGATTCTAAAAACAACGCGATTGCTTTCCTCATGAATCCAACTCGCGTTGAAGATGTCATGGATGTTGCGGATGCTGATCTCATCATGCCTCCTAAATCAACGTGGTTTGAACCAAAATTAAGAAGTGGATTCGTGCTTCATACTTTTTAAAGAGGTGGATCTTCATAAAAACATTAACATCAAGGCAAAGGGAGATATATGAATTCATAAAAGCATTTATCAACGATAACGGTTATCCTCCAACGATAAGGGAGATCTCCGATCATTTTGAATTCTCATCTCCTTCAGGGGCACTTGCTCACATAGAGGCCCTTCAAAAAAAAGGATTCATCGAAAGGGATCATGCATCGAGAGGCATAAGGATAGTTACTCAAAATCCATTCGATGTTAATTTTGCCGAAGTCATAGGTGAGTTTTATGATGATGGTAAAATAATAGCAATATCTAAAACATATAATATACCTGTTCCCGTTAATGACAATTCAATCTTCGCAGTCCGGAGTCTTATTTGTTTAAAAATTTTTTCCATTCTTAAATATGATTACATCATCTTCGGTAATGGTAAAATTGGTGAAGGGCTCGTTCTCTTCGATAGAAATGGTGAACTCTTCGTGGGAAGCTTTGAAAATGGGAAGTTGAAAGATCTTAGAGGTGAAAAGGTTGACACTTTCGATTTACATGGTGTTTACAGAGGTATTTTGAGAGTTCCTGAAATGGAGGGATTGAAATGAGTGATTTGAAGGTCGTCAATTTCAAAATAGGTCAGGAAGAGTATGCGATCGACATAATGAAAATCGATAGCATTGTTCCGGTTGAAAAGATCTTGCGTATTCCAGATTCTCCACCATCTGTCGAAGGATTGATGGATTTTAGAGGTACAGCAATTCCAGTTATAAACGGACGAAAAAAGTTTTCTTCCGGAGGAGATTTTGGAAAGGCAGTACGTGCGATAGTTGTGAACTCCGGAAACAAGAAGGTTGGTATACTTGTCGATGAAGTCAAAGAGGTGATCTCTTTATCCCAGCGTTCTCTTGAAGAGCCTCCCATTGAGATATCAACTGATGTCAACAGATACATAGGTGCTATATCGAATTCAGAGGGTAGGATGATAATAATACTTGATGTGGATAAAATTTTGAGTGAGCGAGAAGTAGCGCAACTTTCAAATGAGGTGATCCGTTGAACATAAATAATGCTTTCATAGAAAAAACTGGTGGTGTTTTTGATCTTTTCAAAGAAAAGCTCATCCAGTTTGGAATAAAAATTTACACTTCAGAAGATTTTAACAATGCATTCGATCTTATTCCAGAGATCTCAAAGGCCGGTGGAAGTGATTTCAAAGGCATAGATCTCGTTGCACTTGAACTTCCAAGAGAATTTCCTAAGCTTGAGGAAAGCATGATCCTGAATTCTTTGGAACCATGGAAATTAGCCTCAATCTACGCGTGCATAAAAAATTACAGAAATTCTGTCATAGTTGTCGATACCGATGATTTCAGCAGGATTATATCTTCCCTCGATGAATGTGGAGACATAACCCTTCAGGATAGACGTATGCTCTCGCTCAAAGCGCTGTACAGAGTTTTGAGATTGAATTCTTTGATCCACAAAGATATGAGTGAACTGTTCGCGTCAGAAAAATTTGAGACATTGATTCTGGAAGAGATAATCCCTTTAAGGTACGGTGAAAATCCGCATCAGCTTGCCTATCTCGCAAAACTGGCAAAAAGTCATGCTTTTTTCGATTTCATGAGTGGAGAACATCTTGTAGGCTTAAGTTATAACAACATAATAGATGTGCACCTTGCACTTACAACTTTAAAGTATCTCAGTGATGATTTTGTCGTTCGTGTTCATCATGGGACGATCGTTGAAGCAAGAACCGGTGATTTCGATTTCAAAGGTGCAAGGGGCGTTGTAGCTGCGGCATTCGTCAACGATGAACTGTTGAAAGCGCTCGAGGGAAATGATTTAGACGTTTTGATACTTCCGGGATCGAAAGAGGTTCAGACTTTGAAAGTTAGGCGATTCATCGAGTTCAAAGGTATTCCATCCGTTAACGTCGAAAAAGAATACAGATTTCTCGATGGTAATTTTTTGATTCAGACTCCCGATGATATTTCTAACATGAGATTTTTTTCCGAAGAAAATGATGTTCAGTACAGATTTGCAAATGCCATAGTCTCACTTTCGAGATCGATGGCGTGCTGCATCTTCAAAGATTACGGATTGATATCAATTGGAAGCGGTCAGCCAGAGCAAATAGATGCACTTGAGATAGCCATACGTCAATCCAATAGAAAATCAAAAGATGTAAGAGATTCGATATGTGCCTTTGACGGGCCGGTAAGAGATGAGGAAGTTGTTCAAACTCTCATAAAAGCCGGAGTGAAGATCGTCATAGAACCGGGTGGTGTTAAGGAAGACAGAATAGTGAGAAAAGAGTTAGAAGATAGTGGGATTGAACTTGTATTTTCAGGTAAAAGAAGGTACAAGCATTAAGAATTGAAGACCATTGTTGATTTTGATGTTGTATTTTTTTTGTTTTGTGAGTATAATAAAGACGCAATCGTTTAAAAGGAGGAATAGAATTGAGTATTCTGGTCTTGCTTGTTATGATAATAGATCTTTTGATCTCGGTAGCGTTGATATGGGTTGTTATGATGAAGATGTCCAAACATGGAGGCCTTGGAGGAGCTTTCGGATCTGGCTCTCTTTACACCGTGTTCGGAAGGGAAAAAGGACTCGATACGCTTGGTAAAGTTACCATTGTGCTTGCAGTTGCTTTCATGGTTATGAGTATCGTAACGGCTTACGTGCTTACTTTGAGATGAAGGAGAGTTTTAATTGTCACCTGAAGAGCAGCTTAAAATCCTGAGATCGAACACAGAAGATCTGATCGAAGAGCATGAACTTCTTGAAAGGTTGAGAAGCGGGAAGCCATTAAGGGTTAAGCTTGGTGTCGATCCATCGCGCCCCGATCTCCATTTAGGTCATGCTGTTGTTTTGAAAAAATTGAGACAATTTCAGGACCTTGGTCACACGGTTGTTCTCATAATAGGTGATTTTACGGCCCGCATAGGAGATCCATCGGGCAGATCGAAAACGCGTCCGATGTTATCGGCCGAAGAGGCAAAAGAAAATGCTGTGAGTTACCAGCAACAGGCCTTCAAAATCCTTGACAGAGGTAAAACTGAGCTTCGTTTCAATTCCGAATGGCTCGAACCTTTGAACTTCGAAAATGTTGTTAGACTTGCAGGAAAGTACACCGTTGCAAGGATGCTTGAAAGAGATGATTTTGAGAAAAGGTATAGATCAGGAGAGCCTATAAGCATAGCTGAATTTTTATATCCGATAGCTCAGGCTTACGATTCTGTTTCCGTTAAGGCAGACGTTGAGATGGGCGGTACCGATCAGAAATTCAACCTCCTTGTTGGTAGAAAATATCAAGAAGAGTTCGGTCAAAAGCCCCAGATAGTTTTAACGATGCCCCTTTTGGAGGGTACAGATGGAACCTTAAAGATGTCAAAAAGTTACGGTAATTATGTTGCTTTGACGGATCCTTTTGATGAAATATATGGTAAAATAATGTCAATACCTGACACGTTGATGTTCAAGTATGCAAAACTTTTGACGGATCTCGATTATGAAAAGGCGAAAATCGAGATAGATGGTTCGAAGTTACATCCGATGGATTTTAAAAAAGCAGTAGCTTTTGAGATCGTTAAATGGCTTTATTCGGAAGATGAAGCGCAAAAAGCTCAGAAGAACTTTACTTCCATGTTTTCGAACCGTGAGGTACCTGACGAAATGCCAGAAATTGTAAGTCCATCGAGTGTTACATTACCTAAGTTTTTGAAGGATGCAGGCATAATAAGCTCATCAAGCGAAGTTAAAAGACTTATCCTTCAGGGCGGAATAAAGATAGACGATGAAACGGTAACGGATGCTATGGCTACGGTAGAGTTCAAGGGTGGAGAGATACTGAAGATCGGAAAAAGAAAGTTTTATCGAATTGTGGTGAGATCTTGAATTATCCAAAGCTGAGTGGTATAATTTTAGAAAATTGTATTTTTCTAAGTAGAAGGGGAAATTTTGTTTTGCCCCAATTTGTATGCACAATGTATCAGAAAGAAAAGGAGGATGGTCAAAAATGCGAAAGGCCCTGATCGTAAGTATAGCTGTGGTCGCAGTCTTTTTGATGGGTTCATTGGCTATGGCAACGACGTTCACTGACGTTTCCACATCAAGTGTTTACGCCACGGCTGTAAACGTTATAAGTAATGACAATATCATGTCAGGGGTCAATGGTCTTTTCCAGGGCACATCAACGGTAGATCGCTATCAGCTCGCGCAGACTGCTTTCAATTTGCTGAATTATCTCGAGCAAGATCCATCTATCGCAAAGGCCAGTGATCTTGAAGCCTTGCAGAGTACTGTTGGTGAACTTCAACAGAAGTTAACCTCGACCGATTCTATCGTGGTCACACTTGAAAATCAGGTTGGCATTTTAACTGTTGTGTCCGAGCAGCTCAAAAAGGCAACGGCCGCAGCTTCTGCCACCGCAGGAAAAGCTTTAATTATGGCTAACATCAACAACAACATGATCGCCAACATGAACAGGGAGATAGCCGGATTAACAGGCCAAGTTAACGATCTTCAAAGTTCACTCTCCTCATTCAAAACTGAGGTTGCATCAACAACGCAGAGACTTACACAGATGATAAATGACAATGCGATGTTCCTTTACAAGAAGATCGACCTTGTCAATCAGCAGGTTACAAAGAATACAACTGCGATAGCCTCTCTTACCACTGCTTTGAACAATCTCAGTGCACAGGAAGCTAACGATATTCAGGTTTTAACAACGCAGCTCAACACAACGAGCAACTATCTGGAAAACCAGATAAGTTTCGTGAAGAGTGATCTTGTTAACACAAGGAATCAGCTCACGAACGATATAAGCAATACGAAAACCGCGCTTGAAAGTCAGATAAATACGGTTAACAACAGGGCAACAACGGCCGCATGGATAGGTGTTGCCGGTATAGCCGTTGGAACATTTGCCTTAGGAATATTCCTTTATTGGGTATGGTATTTATTCCCACAATATTGATTTTCAATACAAACTCCTCCCTGAATACGGGCGAAAACAGGGATTATCTGGAGGTGGTAGAAGAAGTGGGATTTAACATTAATTTTAGTAATGAAAGTATTTATCAAAAATTTTTTAGAAGGGGGTTTTAAAGTATGAAAAAGGTATTAGTTTTGTCGGTAGTCGCGATCGCTATTCTCGCGGTTGCATCGTTTGCGTCATGGAGTTTTTCTGGTGGTGGAGCTTTGCAATGGACATATAGTGCAAGTCCAACAAGTTTTGGCGTCAGCAATAGTGCAAGTCCAACAACATGGTGGTTACAGGTAACTGGCTCAGGAACGGGTTACTCTTACACTGCAAACCTTAATCCTTACAGTCTCTCTCCTTTCTATACATGGACATTCGCATTCACATTGTCTTTAATGAACAATGTTTCTCTTGTAACTGGGTATGAAGACAATTTCGGAGAGAGCGTGTTTGATGGTACTAATTTCGATTTAAATGCTCCTACAACCAACAATTCTGGATGGCAAGGCTTTGGTTACTCTTCTGCAAATTACATAGGCCTTCAATATACATCTTCTATGTTCAACGCCTATGTTCAAACAACGGGATTAAGTGCTACTTCTGTTAGTGCATTCGCAGATGCTGCTGTTGGCCCCGCTCATGTC
>Ga0078972_1004380_pt1 | contig 38903 bp, 34 predicted proteins | sample YelNatPaOPGAMG01_FD_67568 | JGI IMG/M metagenome (GOLD analysis project Ga0078972, IMG submission 67568) | Hot spring thermophilic microbial communities from Obsidian Pool, Yellowstone National Park, USA - OP-RAMG-01 (SPADES assembly) (version 2) | ecosystem: Environmental > Aquatic > Thermal...
GCCCTCTCCCGGCGGGCGAGGGAGTGGCGGGCCACGCTAGCCCCGAAGGGGCTTGGTTCGTTCAGCGCGGGGGGTTCAGCCCCGCGCCGCGTGCCCCTCATCCCGGCCCTCTCCCGGCGGAATCCCTTCACAGCGGCTTGCCGCACTTGACGCAGAAGCGGTCGCCGGCATCGTAGGGCGTGCCGCAGTTGGGGCACACGCGCGCCGAAACCAGGCTGGCCCCGCACTTGGCGCAGAAGCGGTCGCCCGCATCGTAGGGCGCGCCGCACCGCGGGCACTTGCCGCCTGCGGCGGGCTTCGCCGGCTGCTTGCGAGCCTTCCGCAGCGCCTGGATGCGCCGCTCCAGTTCGTCGTCGGCGGCGACCGTCGCCTTCTGGGTGAGCGCCTGGTACTCGGCCTCCTCCAGTTTCCCCGTGCGGAAGTCCAGTTCAATCTCCTCGGCGTCGGCGTAGGCCGTCTGGGTCTCCAGGTCGGGCATCGGCGGAACCCGCTTACGGCGCATCCCGCCCAGCAGGGGATACGCGACGAAGGCGACTGCTGCCAGCGTGATCAGCACAACCAGCGCGATCCCCATCATTCAGCCCTCCCCGCGGCGCGCTTCTTCTCGGAGCGCGGCCACATGGCCCACAGCGTGCCCAGCAACACCAGGCCGCCGCCGATCCAGAGCCAGGTTACCATCGGGTGCGTCTGGACGGAAAGCGTCGCCAGGCCGTTTTGTTCCAGGCCGGAAAGGATCACGTACAAGTCCTCCACCAGCCCAGGCCGGATGGCGACCTCCGTAACCCATTGCTCTATGTTCCAGTGGAAGTTCTTCTCCGCCGTCATGCGGCCCAGCGAACGGTTGCCCTTGCTCACGTCCAGCGTTACGGCGAACCGCTGCTTGGCTTCGGTGGGCTGGATGGCGTACTCGGCGTACTTGAGGGTATAGCCTTGCACCTGCATGGCCTCGCCCGGGCGCAGGGAAATGGTCGTATCGGTCGTGTACACCGACGAGCCAATGACCCCTGCGGCCAGGATGACGACGCCCAGGTGCACCAGGTAGCCGCCGTACCGACGGTGGTTCTTGTTCACCAGCCGCAGGAAGGCCACAGGGTACGATTCGCCCGTCATGCGCTTGCGGGCGAGCCACCCGCGCCCGAATTCCACCAGGACGGATGTGAAGACGAACACGCACAAGGCGAAGCCGAGCACGGCGTAGAGCGGGCGAATTCCCGCCAGAGCCAGGGCGATGCCGAAGGCGACGGCCATGACGCCCGGCCACAGCATGGCCCGCAGCACCCGCTGGGGCGACGACTTCCCCCACGCCAGCAGCGGGCAGATGGCGATGATGACGATGACCGCCGCGCCCAGGGGCGTGAACACGCGGCTGTAGAACGACGGGCCTACCGACAGTTGCTGCCCGCTCAGGCTCTCGGCCAGGGTGGGGTAGAGCGTGCCCAGGAGCACGGCCAGGCCGACGCCCACCATGCCCAGCACCGTAACGAGCAAACTAAACTCGCGAGACAGGAACGATTCCATCTCGTGCTTGGATTTCAGTTCTTCCCTGCGCCAGATGACCAGGGCCGCCGTAACAGCCACGACGACCACCAGGAAGGCCAGGAAGTAGTAGCCCAGCGGCGACCGTCCGAACGCATGCACCGACTCAATCAGCCCGCTGCGTGTTACGAAGGTGGCGAACACGCACAGCGCGAAGGTCAAGGTGGCCAGCGCGATGTTCCAGCGCTTGAACATCCCGCGCCGCTCCTGCATCATCACCGAGTGCAGGAACGCCGTCCCCACAAGCCACGGGATGAGCGACGAGTTCTCCACCGGGTCCCAGGCCCAGTAGCCGCCCCAGCCCAGTTCCACGTAGGCCCACTGCGCGCCCAGCAGGATGCCGACGCCCAGGAACAGCCACGCGAACAGGCTCCACAGGCGGATGCCCCGCACCCAGCCGGAGCCAACGCGCCCCGTCGCCAGCGCCGCAATGGCGTAGGCGAATGGGATGGTGTACACCGCGTAGCCGATGAACAGCGTCGGCGGGTGGTAGATCATCCCGGGGTTTTCCAGCAGCGGGTTGAGGCCGATCCCCTGCCCCGGGTTGGTGGGCAGGAGTTTGAACGGGTTGGAGAGCGTCGTGAGGAGCAACAGGAAGAAGGCCGCCACCCCCGCCACCACCGCGCCCACATACGGCAGCAAGTCTTCGTTCCAATCTCGCCGCCGCACGACGGCGATGGCCCCCGCCACCGTCAGCAGGAGAAGCCACAACAGGAGCGAGCCTTCCTGCCCGGCGTAGAACGCCGAGATCACGTAGGGCACAGCCAGGTACGTGCTCACGTGCTGGTACACGTAGTCCACCTGGAAGTTGCGGGTCAGCAGGAGGTAGAGCAGGCAGGCGGAGGAAATCACGGCGAGCGCGGCGATGGCAATCACCGCGTTGCGCCCGCTTTCCACCAGTTCGGGCACGCGCTGGCGCGCTCCAAGAATAGAGGCGATCATCCCGTACAGGGCGATCGCCAGGGCGATCCAAAGAGTCCACTGGCCAACCGTAACTGCCGTCAATGAGATATCTCCCTTGCTTTGGAGTGGCGTATCCTCAGTGTATCAAAGGGGAATCGCAAATCCTTTCGGATGCTCGCGTCATCGGGACGCGGCCTGCTCGGTTGCCTTTTCCTCGTACTTGGACGGGCACTTCAGGAGAATCTGGGTCGCCTGAAAGGTGCCATCGGGCCCCATCTTCCCCTCGGCCGTGGCCGTGGCCCCATCGCGGAGCATGTCGGGGCGCACGCCCTTGTACACGACGAGGAGTCGCCCCGTGTCGTCGGCCAGTTCAAACCGCAGCACCACGTTGTGCGCGTCCCAGTCAATGGTATCGCCCACGACGGTGCCGCTCACCCGCACCAGGCGGTCGGATGGGGCAGCCGCCTTGACCTCTCGCACCGTCAAGTAGGCCGCCGTCGCGCCCTGCATGCTGGAAAAGATGAGGTAGGCGATGATCAAGATCACCACCGCCCCGCCTGCCAAGAACTTCACCTGCTTGGCCGAACGCCTCGGCTTCGCTGGAATCTCCGTTCGGTTCTCTGTCATTCTGCTACCCACCCATGGTTTCGGTCAATGCGCTTGTCGTTCACCGCGGGAGTTGCGGAGGAACGGCTCGCCCCGTCTCCGCAGCCCTACTTTACCATTTCGGACAAAGACTGTCAACTTTCTTGCCTATCTGCGTTTCACCTTCGCGCCGCAGTTGGCGCAGAACAGGGCACCGGGCTTGAGTTTCGCCCCGCACTGATGGCAGAAACCCGCGCCCGACGGTGCTGCCTTCGGTGGGGCGGCGCGGCGCGGCTTGGCCTTCCCCTGTGGGGGACGTGCAACCGCGGGCTTCGGCCGCCTGCGGCTCTGCGCGATGGCGTACACCGCCGCGCCCAGCAGGAGCGTGCCGGCAGCGCCCAGCAGGATGTAGGCCACCACGTTCTGCGAGCCGCCTGGCTGCGCCACGTCCTCAAACTGCGCGGTGCCGGGCGGCGTCAGGCCCAAAATCTCGGAGGTCAGGCGCGGGTCGGTCTTCTCGTAGGCGGCCGTGAACTGGAAAACCTGTCCCGCCGCGAATGCCCCCAGCGCGTACTTCTGGAGCGGCAGGTTGTCAAAGTCCGTCCCCGTGCCGGTGGCCACCGGTGTGAGGCGCAGGTTCTGAGCGCCCGCAGGCTCCTTGACCTCAACGGTCAGGTCGTCCACCGCGTAGTCGGCCTGGAACTGGTAGGCGAAAGACCGCTGCGTGTCCGTCATCACCAGCGGGTTGTAGTAGTACTCCATCTGGAACTCGCGGTATGGGTTCGTATAGGTTACCTCAATGAAATCCCCCGCGTCCGCGAGTTGGTAACTGCGGTAGCGGAACTCGCCGGTGGCGTCCACGCCCGCAGTCGCCGCAGGCTTGCCCGCCTCCTTGGGAATCCGAAACCGCAGCGTAACGGGCAACGCCACGTCGTCGGCGATGACGCCACGGTAGATGACCAGCACGCCCTCCTGGTCGTATTCGGGCCACAGCGACACCGTCAGGCTCTTCAGGCGGACATCGCCCTGCGCCGAAGCAGGCCACACGCCGAGCGCCAAGGTGAGCACGGCCAGGATGACCGCCGCGAGCCAGCGCTTCCGGATATAACCTCCCATACATCCCCCAGGTATCAGTCTAAGCCCGCATTATACCCGAAGCGGCCCGTTTGACAAACTGGCCCCATGCCGACTCTCGGTTCCGAAGTTTGTTGGTCGGCCCTGGGCACAGGCGCGACGCGCTTCCGGAAATGTGTCGCGCCTTGGTTGCCAACACAGGGCGGAACCGAATCCACGCCGAGGGCGCATTTCGGTTCCGGGCGCGAATCACCGGGCGTTGGCGGTTGCCGGAGGGGTCAGGTGAGATCAAGCGCCCCATCGCACAGGAATTATTGCCCTGGATTAGAACATAGATAAGTCCACCTTATTGTCAGGATTTAGGCATCCCACGCTCGCTATAGATTTGACAGATAGGTATCACGTCGTTACAATAGGCACAAGCCGCTCGTGCAGACAACGCCCATCAGGCGTTACCGGAGGCCAGCACTTTGAGAGTCTGCTTCACCCCAAACTGCATCCAAGGAGGAATGAAGTTCTATGCGGAACAAGGTTCTGTCTCTACTGATCGCAGTATCCCTCTTGGCCATCGCCGTATCTCCCGCCTTCGCCGAAGGCCCCAGCGGGGACTTTGAAGTCATCCGCAAGGCCGCTGAGAAGTACTTGACCACCGTCAAGTCTCCCGTCATCACCGCCGACGCGCTGTACACCCTGCTGAACGACGGCGACGCGAGCAACGACCCGTTCATCCTCAGCGTCCGCAAGCCGGAAGACTACGCGCTTGGCCACATTCCAGGGGCCGTCAACATCTTCTACAAGGACCTCGCCAAGCCCGAAAACCTGGCCAAACTGCCCAAGGACAAGCAGATCGTAACGTACTGCTATACCGGCCACATCGGGCAGATCGCGGCCACCATCCTGAACCTGCTGGGCTACAACGCCGTCAACCTCAAGTTCGGGATCATGGGCTGGACGAAGAACGACAAGGTCCTGAACCAGAAGCGCTTTGGCCCCGACACCGACCAGCGCGACTACCCGCTGGAGACCAAAGTCAACGAAGCGACGGCCACCTATCCCTACCCGACCGTGTCCACGGGCGCGACCGGCGACTTTGAGATTATCCGCACCGCCGCCGACAAGTGGCTGAACACCGCCAAGGCCCCCATCGTAACCGCCGACTCCGTCTTTGAGAACCTGAACGACGGCGACGCGGCCAACAACCCGGTCATCGTGTCCGTGCGGGCGCCGGAGCACTACGCCCTGGGCCACATCCCCGGCGCCATCAACATCTTCTACAAGGACATCGTCAAGCCCGAGAACCTGGCCAAACTGCCCCCCGACAAGCGCATCGTCGTGTACTGCTACACCGGCCACACCGGAATGGTCGCGGCGACGATCCTGGGGCTCCTGGGCTACGACGCGGGCAACATCAAGTACGGCATGATGGGCTGGACCAAGGACGACAAGGTCCTCGCGCAGCCGCGGTACGATGTCAACACCGCGCCCGACTACCCGGTTGAAGGCACCGCCGCTCCCACCACGCTGCCTGTTACCGGTGGGGAGACCAACCTCACATGGGTCGTGCTGGTGGCCGGCATCGCCGCCCTGTTCGCGGGCAGCGCCTTGTACGCAAAGCGAGCGACCCGCTAGCACCCTGTGCCGTTGAGACGCCGGTTGGCCTCCGGGCATCTTGATGCGGCAGGGAGGGCTTCGGGGGTCCGTTCCGAACGACTCCCGAAGCCCGTGTAGGGCTTCTCGGAACGGCAAGGAGCCCTTTTCGGACCGAACAACCGACTTACAAAGACGATGGAGGTGACCCATGAAAACCAGGACCATTGCCTGGGTGGTGGGTCTGATCGGGATCACGGTGCTGATCCTGGCGGCCTGTGGAGCCGCGGCGACGCCTACGCCGACCACAGCGCCCACAAAAGCACCGCCGACCAACACGCCGGTCCCACCACCCACCAACACACCGGCACCCACGAACACCCCGGTCCCCCCGACACCCACGCCCGTCCCGAGCGCCGATAACTGCGTGGCGTGTCATACCAGCGCCGAGACCCTCCAGAAACTCGCCGAGACCAAGAAGACCGGCTCCGCCGAAACCGAAGGCGAGGGCTGAGCGGGCGAGTTGCCTCCGTTGGAGGCATGGGAGAAGGTCTTCATCGGCAGCGACACCTTCCTCAAAGACGTGCACAACACGCCCAACTGCATCGGCTGCCACGGCGGCCAGCCCGGCACCGATGACAAAGTAGCCGCCCACAAGGGCGTCGTGCGCGACCCGTCCGCCGACAAGGGCGGCGTCTGCGCCAACTGCCACGGCGAAATCGCGAAGACCTCCGCGACTTCGCTGCACTACACCATCAACGGCTACTACACGATCCTGGGCCAGCGCGGGTTTGACTTCAACGACCCGAAGAAGGCCGAAATCTTTGACCGGCACTGCACCAGTTGCCACGCCACCTGCGGCCAGTGCCACATCTCCCGGCCCACGTCAGCCGACGGCGGGCTCGTCAAGGAGCACCAGGTCAAGAGCATCGTCTCGCTCAGCGACACCTGCCTGGGCTGCCACGGCGGGCGCGTCGGCCCCGAGTTCATGGGCAAGAATCCAGGCGTCCCCGGCGATGTCCACTGGACCAAGGGCATCAACTGCTTCAAGTGCCACAACATGACCCAGTTCCACGGCGATGGCACCCTGTACGCCCACCGCTACGATGGCAAGCCCGCGCCGTCCTGCCTGGATTGCCATCCGGACGCGGCCCCCGGCAAGGGCCAGGTCATGCAGCACAACATCCACGGCGACAAACTGGACTGCCGCGTGTGCCACTCGGCAGGCGCCTACAAGTCCTGCTGGAACTGCCACGTGGGGCTGGACAAAGAAGGGCTGCCCTACCGCAAACTGGATCCGTCGGTCCTGACCTTCAAGATCGGCAAGAACCCGAACCCGACGCCCGACCGCCCGTGGGAGTACGTCCTGGTGCGGCACATCCCGGTGCCCGCGGACATCTTCGGATACTACGGCGACAACATGCTCCCGAACTGGGCCTCGGTACCCACCTGGAAGTATGCCACCGTGCATAACATCCAGAAGATCACGCCGCAGAACAAGGATTGCAAGAACTGCCACGGCCATCCGGAACTGTTCCTGACGGAAAAGGACGTGGACCCGGCCGAACTGGAAGCCAACCGCGCCGTGATCGTTACGGAGATTCCGAAGTAGTCTGGTTCACCACAGAGGACACGGAGACCGCAGAGGGAAACGAGATTCCGGACTCCTCTGTGGTCTCTGTGATGAAGTGGTTTCAACAAAGTGCGACGCACCTCGGAGGTGCGTCGCATTTTGTGCCGAATCCGCGCGTGGGTTACGCTTCCCGCACCTTGAACCCGCGCAGGCGCAGCGAGTTGGTTACCACGAAGATGGAACTCATCGCCATAGCCCCCGCCGCCAGCATGGGGTTCAGGAACCCGGCGGCCGCCGCCGGAATCAGAATCGCGTTGTAGAAGAACGCCCAGAACAGGTTCTGCTTGATGGTGCGCATGGTGCCTCTGGACAGCGCCACCGCCCGCGCCACGCCACGCAGGTCTCCGCTCATCAGCGTGATGTCGGCGGCCTCCATGGCGATGTCGGTGCCCGTGCCGATGGCGATGCCCACGTCGGCCTGGGCCAGCGCCGGCGCGTCGTTGATGCCGTCGCCCACCATCGCCACCACGCGCCCCTCGTCCTGAAGCCGCTTCACCTCCAGCGCCTTGTCCTGGGGCAGCACCTCGGCCAGCACGCGGTCTATGCCCACCAGCGCCGCAATGGCCTGCGCCGTGCGCCGATTGTCGCCGGTGATCATCGCCACTTCCAAGCCCAGGTCGTGCAGCATCCGCACACCCTCGGCCGAACCCGGCTTGACCGTATCGGCCACGGCCACGACGCCGACAGCCGAATCCCCAACGGCCACCGCCAGCGTCGTCTTGGCCTCCCCCTGTAGCCGCTCCACTTCCCGCTCCAGCCCGTTCAGCCGCACGCCGTTCTCCTCCATGAGTTTCAGCGTGCCGAGCAGGACGCGCTTCCCGTCCACCCGTCCGACCACGCCTTTGCCGCCGATGGCCTGGAAGTCCGAAACCGCCGCAAGGGGCAACTGCCGCTCGCGCGCCGCCTGCACAATGGCCTCGCCGATGGGATGCTCGGACCCCTGCTCCACCGACGCCGCCAGTCGCAGCACTTCGGCCTCTTCGCCGTCCAGGGCCACCACATCCGTAACCGACGGCTTCCCTTCGGTGATGGTGCCGGTCTTGTCCAGCACGACCACATCCACGTCGCCGGTGCGTTCCAGACTCTCGCTGCTCTTGATGAGGATGCCGTTCTCGGCGCCTTTGCCCGTGCCCACCATGATGGCCGTGGGCGTGGCAAGGCCCAAGGCGCACGGGCACGCGATGACGAGCACCGCCACCATGTTCAGCAGCGAGCGGGTGAACCCCGCGTCGCCCACGAAGTACCAGCCCAGGAATGTCAGCACGGCCACGGCGATGACCACCGGCACGAAGACCGCCGACACGCGGTCCGCCAGCCGCTGGATGGGCGCCTTGGACCCCTGCGCCTGCTCCACCATGCGGACAATCTGCGCCAGGACGGTCCCCTTGCCCACCTGCGTCGCCTGAAACTTGAGCAGGCCCTGCTTGTTCACCGTGGCCCCCACCACCGGCGACCCCGGCCCCTTCTCTACGGGCAGGCTCTCGCCCGTGAGCATGGACTCGTCCACGGCCGACTGCCCCTCCACCACGACGCCGTCCACGGGGATGCGCTCGCCCGGGCGCACGACGACCACGTCGCCCACGCGCACCTCGCCGACCGGCACTTCCACCTCGGCGCCGTCGCGGATGACCCGCGCCGTCTTGGGCGCCAGGCCCATGAGCCGCTTGATGGCCTCGGACGTGCGGCCTTTGGCCCGCGCCTCCAGGTACTTGCCCAGGATGATGAGCGTGATGATGACGGCGGCGGTGTCGTAGTACAGCGGCCCCTGGATGAAGAACGTGCTGGCCACGCTGTACAGGAACGCCGCCGACGACCCCATGGCGATGAGCACGTCCATGTTGGCCGAGCCCGCGCGCAGGGCCTTGTACCCCCCGCGGTAGAACTGCCACCCGATGACGAACTGCACGGGAATGGTCAGCGCCAGCAGCAGGTAGGGCCGCCACGCGAAGTCGGGGATCAGCCCGCCGTCCACCCCCATGCTGAGGATGGAGATGATGACGCTCAGCGCCACGCCCGCGATGAGTTTGCGGCGCTGGGTGCGGATTTCCCGCTCGCGCGCGGCACGCTCGGCGTCCTCCACCTCTTCGCCCTCGCCCGCCTCCACGACCTCGTAGCCCACGTCCACGATGGCCCGCTTGATGTCGGCCAGCGACACCGCCGTGGGGATGTATTCCACCGTGGCGCGCTCGTTGGCCAGGTTCACATTGGCCTCCACCACGCCGTCCAGTTTGCGCAGCGCCCGCTCTATGGTCAGCGCGCAGTTGGCGCACGTCATGCCACGGATGGGCAGTTCCGCCTTCGCCGTCGTCGCGTGGTAGCCCAGGTCGTCAATGGTCGCGACGACCCGCTTCTCGTCCACCACAGACGGATCGTATTCCAGCGTTACGCGCTCGGCGGCGAAGTTCACGGTGGCGTCGTGGACGCCCTCCATCTTCTTCAGCCCGCGCTCTATGGTCAGCGCGCAGTTGGCGCACGTCATCCCCGTTACGGGGATGGTCAGTTGCTTCTTGTCGGGCATGGATACCTTCCTTGTCTTCCATCTTCACCGCGGAGACCCCAGAGCGCGCAGAGTCAACTGGAATCTCCCTGACCTCTGCGTGCTCCGCGTTCTCCGCGGTGAACCCTGCCCTGCCGCTACTCCTGGGCGGGATAGCCGATCTCCCGCAGCGTCTTCAGGACAGCGTCCAGGGTCTCGGGCGTGTCCACCTTCACGGACACGCGCTTGGTTTGCACATCGGCCTGCACCTCGGCCACGCCCTTCACCTGGCCCAGTTCGCGCTGGATGGTGTGGACGCAGTGGTGGCAGGAGATGTTGGGCACTTGAAGCACTTTGGTAATCATGGTGTACGCTCCTTGCTAGAGTTTTCGGGACAACTCAAAGATGTCCATGAGTTCGCCGATGACGCGCTCGCGCTCGTCGGGGTTCTCGCCGCGGATGGCGGTGGTAACGCAGGTGTGCAGGTGGCCGTTGAGCACCATGGCGTTGACCCTGTCCAGGGCGCGCTGCACGGCGAGAATCTGCTTGATGATGTCCACGCAGTAGGCGTCCTCGTCCACCATCCGCGCGATGCCTCGGATATGGCCCTCGGCGGTGGCGAGCCTGGCCTTGACCTCGGTCTTGAGTTGGGTGTCCATAGCGCCTCCTACCCCCTCCCCCATGGGGTGGGGTTCTCGTCTATAATATACCCGATTTTGTCGGATTTGTCAAGTGGGGCCCGACGCGGAAGCATCGGGCTGAACGGGCCAAGCCCTGCGGGCTGGGGGCAGATTCGTGTCCATTCGCGTGGATTCGCGGGTCCTTCAGCGCAGGGGTTCACCCACGCGCAGCATTCCGCACCAGCGCGGCGCGGGCTACCCGTGCGTGATGAGGGGCAAGTCGGGCATCGTTACCAGGCCGGGCGCGGCCTCGCGCACGCGCCGGATGGCGTTGACCGCGATGGCCACGGTGGCCACGTCGCCGTTGGTGCCCTGGAGCCTGACCTCCAGTTCAGGCACCCCCTTGATGCGGATGGTGTCGGCGTTCTCCTCGGCATCCAGCGCGGCCAGGAACGTCAGGGCCACGAACTCGCCTTCGGGGGCGAAGGCGCGGGCCGTCTGCTTCAGCCCGATGACGCGGCCGGGCGGCACATCAAAGAACTCGGTAACGACGCGCCTCGTGGCCACCACCGGCTCCACGGCCGATTCGTACCGTACCAGCGTGCGCCCCAGCGTGTGGAACACCATGCCGACGGACTCCGGCAGGCCCACGTGGCCCATGCGCCCGGCGGCCATGCGCTCCTGGAATTCGTCCACCGTCAGTCCCGCGCCGATCTTGGCCTGGAACGGCCCGCGCCGCAGCGAGGCGTTCTGCGCCCGCCGAACTTCTATGTGATCCACCCGCTGGCAGATGGAGGTCAGGAACAGGGGCAGCGAGTCCATGAGGAACCCGGGGTTGATGCCGGTTCCGAGCACCGTCTTTCCCGCCCGTTTCGCGGCGGCGTCTATCTCACGCGCTTCCGCAGGGTGCGCCAGCCAGGGGAACGACAGTTCCTCGGCGGTGGAGACGACGTCCAGGCCGGCGTCCAGCAGTTCCAGAATCTGGGGCTTGAATCGGTCAAAGTAGGAACTGGTGGCGTGCAGGGCCACGTCGGCCTCCGCGCGGGCCAGCGCCTCGGCGAGCGTGGGCGCAACCGGGAAGCCCAACGGCCTCCCCAGGCCGATGACCTCGCCTGCGTCTCGGCCCGCCTTGGCCGGGTCCACGTCCACGGCGCCAACCAGCCGCAGACCCGCGCGCTCGGTAACGTGGCGTGCGATGGCGCTGCCGATGGGGCCCAGGCCGTACTGAATCACGCGAATCGAAGCAGACATTCATCCCTCCCTAATGCAGAATGGGTTACTCGGCGGACGCATCCGCGCCGTCAGGAATGGGCACGACCTCGCGGCACCGTGGGTAGTTGGGGCAGCCGTAGAAAGGCTTGCCCTGGTGTTCCCCTCTTGAGGCGACGCGGAGCACCATGGGCACGCCGCAGTTCGGGCATAGCGGCGGGTCGGCGGCGCGGGTGGGGGCAGGCGACGGCCGGGCGGCGCCTTTGGCGGGCGCCGTCTCCGCCTTCTTGGGTTTCGCTGGTTTCACGGCGCGCTTCCACGCCTTCAGGAATTCGTTCCCATCGTAAAGGATAATGGGCTTGCCCTGGGCCCAATCCCGCGCCTGCGGGGTGAATCCGCGGACGGCGACGATGGCCCCCTTGTCTGCCTTCTCGTGTTGCATCATCCCGTAGAAGTCGCGGACGACCGGCTCGCCCACGGGCGTGCGCCAGCGCTTGCACTGCACCACCCATTTCTCGCCGTTCGCGGCGCGAACTCGGATGTCCACGCCGTGATCGCCGAGGGAACCCGTGCGCTTCGCGTCGTGGCCATAGGCCCGATACAGTTCCGTTACCATCTCTTCAAACGCGCGGGGCGACAGTTTCAGAAGGTCGTCCACCGTTGCGACGTGGCTGAATCTTCCGCCCGGGGCGCGCAATGCGTCCCGCGCGATCAGGCCCAACTGCACGAGGCCCAAGACGGCGCCGACCACAAGAAACCAGCCCGTGCTTTGCGGTTCGGGGATGAGGAGCGACTGCTTGATGGGGGTGGGATTGAAGAGAAGGATCGCGCGCATCACCCCGAAGAATGCCCACATCGCCAGGGCGACACGAAGGAAGTGTCTGCGCGCACCGAGTACCGACGTAACCAGCGCCACGGGCCAGAAATCAAACACGAGGTCAAAGATGGGAAAGAGAATCTCCATCAGCCCGATGTTGGCTCTCATGATGCGCCCTCCTCACGCTCAGCGAATGTCCACCCGCTGTCCGGCGCGGATGTGCGCGGCGGCCACGCCAACCTGCACGCCGCCTCGCACAATCGGGTGGCCCCTGGGGATGTCGCGCACGGCCAGCAAGCAGCCGAAAGGCACGTCGTCCAGCACGTGCAGCGCGATTTCGGCGTCGCCATGCCGCACGCGAACCAACGCGCCTGCGGCGATATCATATTCGGGGATCACCACGTTGTCAAAGGCATGCGTCGTTTGTAGTGTATCCGCTCTCACGAAATCACCTCAACCGTAGCCATGCTTCCAGCACCTGCCGCACGACGGGCGCCGCATACCGGCTGCCCTCGCCCACGTTCTCCACCACGGCGGCCACCACGATCTCCGGATTGTCCGCCGGCGCGTATCCCACCCACCACGAATGCGGCAGTTCATAGATGTTCTCGGCGGTGCCGCTCTTGCCCGCAACCGACACCGGCATCCCCTGGAACACGCGCCACGAGGTCCCGTAGGGCGGCTGCGTTACGCCTTCCAGCCCACGCCGGATGGCGGCCAGATGCTCGGCGGACACGGGGAGCCTGCCGATGACCTCCGGTTGGATGCGGATGTCCGGCTCGCCCTCGGTCCAAGCGGGAATCTCGGCCACCACGTGGGGCCGGTAGAGCGTGCCGCCGTTGGCGATGGCGGCGTAGAGGGCGGCGATTTGCAGCGGGGTTACCAGCAGGTCCCCCTGGCCGATGGCGAGGTTGATGCTGTCGCCGGGGTACCAGGGTTCCCCGCGCGCCCGTTGCTTCCAGGCGTCGTCGGGCACCAGGCCGGTCGCTTCGCCGATGAGGTCAATCCCCGTGGGGGCGCCCAGGCCGAACGCGCGCGCCATGCGCGAAAGGGCGTTCGGGTCCGCCTCGTAGAGCGCCTTCCCCAGCGTGTAGAACACCACGTCGCACGATTGCGTCAGCCCGCGCACCAGGTCCAGCGTCCCGTGCACGCCGTAGCATTTCCACGTGCGGTTGTAGGCAGACCAGGCGCCCGTGCAGGTGAAGGTGCTGGCTGGGGTGAAGCCCGCGTTCTCCAGGGCCGCCGCCATGGTAACCACCTTGAAGATGGAGCCCGCGGGGTACACCGCCTGCGTAGCGCGGTTGAGCAGGGGCTTGCGCGCGTCGCTGGCAAGGGCGCTCCACACCGTGGCGGATACGCCCGCGGCGAAGTCGTTGGGGTCAAAGGCGGGGTAACTCACCATGGCGAGCACCGAGCCGTCGCGCGGGTCCAACGCCACAATCGCGCCCTGACGGTCGCCGAGGGCCTCGGTTGCGGCCTGTTGGAGCGCCGTGTTGAGTGTAACGATGACGTTGCGCGAATGCAGGGCAGGGCGCTGGGCGGCGATGGTGCGCACCTGCCCGTCTTTCGTGAGGATCACCAGTTGCGCGCCGCGCTGCCCTGCCAGGTAGGACTCGGCCCAGGCTTCCAGGCCGCTCTTGCCGATGAAGTCGTCGCTCTGGTAGCCTTTGGCGTGCAGGGTCCGCAGTTCGTCCTCGCTGATACGGCCCAGGTAGCCCACCACATGGGCGAAGAGCGCCCCGTCGGGGTAGGCGCGGCGCAACGTCTCCCGCAGTTCTACGCCGGGCACGACCCGCAGTTCGTCGTAGAACGCCCGGGCCTGCTCCGAGGAGATGTCGCCAACGGGCATGAACCAGTCGGCGCGGGCCGCGTTCTTGTACTTCTCCTGAATGGCGGAGGGCGGCTGGCCCAGCACCTTGCTCAGCGTGGCGAGGAGCGTGCGCTCGTCCTGAATCAGGGCCGGGACGACGCCAACGGTTACATACGTGTCCTGGGCGGCCAGCGCGTGCCCCGCGCGGTCGTAGATGTTCCCGCGCACCGACGCCTGGTACAGAACATGCACCGTGTCCCCTGGCTGCATTTCGGGCAGGATGGCGGCGGGCGACCACCGCACCCGCCACTCGTTTGCGGCCAGGGCCAGCGTCAGCACGTTCTCGCGCTCAAAGTCGCCGACGGTCTGGCTGCTGTAGGCCACGCGGAACCGCGCCCGCGCCTGATCCTTGTCCACCAGGAGCGAGATGACCTGCGGCGTTACGGCGGTGAGTTTGGCGGCGCTGGCGAAGTCCCGATAGGCCGAGGTGAAGGCATCCTCGGCGTAGGCGGCCTGGTCGTCCGGCAACAGCAGGCGGTACATGTCGGCGTAGCGCGCCTGGCTCCATGCGGTCAGGAACGTGCTCACCACCTCGGCGGGGTCGTTGGCCGCCGCGGGCGTCGCCGAAGTGGTCGGCCGCGCCTTGCAGGCCGAAGCCGCCAGCAGGACAACCAGCAGTGCAGGAACGAATGCGCGCAGCCGCAACATGGGCATCTCCAATGCGACCGATGAATCTGCGACAGGCACTCCCTGATTCGGGACAAGTATAGCGCGAGGGGGCGGTTCCGTAAAATGCGGCCAGGCCGGGATTCGGTTCCGTCCAGCGTTGGCGACCGAGGCGCGATTCAGTTTCGGAAGTGCGCCGCGCCTATTGCCCATGGCGCGAGCAACAACCTTCGGAACCGAGACCAGGCCGGGTTCTCGGCGCGGCGACTCGGCGGTATCTGCCGCCCGCGCGCTGCGTTATCGGCAGTGAGGCAGGGCGCCGCCCGCGCGATGTCCGCCTGCCGTCGCCCTCGGCGGCGGGTTGACAGATACGGGGCTGTATGCTAGAATCGGCCCAGGGTTGCAAGTACGGCGTTGGCAACGGCGTGCCCTGTCAGTCTCCCGCGGCTTGGCAGACTCGTCGGCAAATCATCGTGGTGGCACCCTAAGGCAGCCATGGTGGCGTCGCCTCGCTGCTGCCTTGCGCGCGGAGACCAACCTTGCGGGATAGCGCGAATCCGTAGGGTTGGTTCGCTTGTATTTGGGGCCTTTGCCCAGATTCGGCTCCAGGGGCCAGAGAAGTGGGATGCATCCATTCTGAAAACAGTCGCACCCTTACTGCGCGGAAAAGGGCACACGTGGTCGCCAGCGTTGTGTGCATGGTGGCGCTGCTGGCGGTCTGGGCGTTCCCGCTCGCCCGCGTAACGACGGCGGCCCCCTCCCAAGTCTGGGTGGACGACGACTACTCGGCGGCGACGCCCGGCTGGGGCACCATCCGCTTCGCGTCCATACCCCCGGCGCTGGCGGCCGTCGCGGATGGCGGGGAGGTCATCGTGGCCCCCGGCCGATACGCCGCGCCCATCACCATCACCAAACCCGTCAGGCTGCGCGGCGCGGGGCGCTCTGCCACCATCCTCTACGCCACGTCGGGCACGGCCATCACCGTGGCCGCCCCCAACGTCGTGGTGGACGGCGTTGGCGTCGTCAACGAAGGCGCGGCGACGACGGGCGTGCGCATCACGGGCGACTGCGCGACATTTAGCAACTCCCGTGTCGTGGGCTTCCTCGGCGAGGCGGTCTTCGGCACGGCCCCCAAGCAGACGGTCATCCTGGCCAACGACATCGCCGACATCGGCGGCGAGGGCGTGTACATCCAGGGCACCGACAACGCAACCGTGTCCTTCAATCAGTTCCTCAGGGTTCAGGGAACGGCCCTGTCGCTGGAACGAAGCAAGTATGGCCTGGTCGCGTACAACGAGATCGCCCAGGCCAACGCTCCCGCCCAGTGGGGCATCGCCATCATCGGCGGTTCCGAGAGCAACACGATTACCCAAAACCGCATCCACGACAACAACCTGGCCGGCGCGATCCTGGTGGCAGGCCCCAACAACACCCTGCGCGAGAACACCATCGCGGACAACACCGGCGACGGCATCCGACTGGTGGGCGGCGCCAGCGGCTCCACCGTGGACGCCCAGACGATCACCGGCAACGGCCGTCGGGGCATTGCTCTCGTGGGCGCTCCTCTCGCTTCGGTTCGGATTCTCAACAACAGGATCATCGGCAACGGCTTCGCCCTTTCGGAGCCGGCCCTGCTCATAGAGAGCGCGACCACCTGCACCCTGCACGGCAATCAGTTCTCGGGCAACGCGAGACCCGCGCGGGACGATGGCGCCGGCAATGTCTGGTACAATGCCGCGACCCGTCTGGGCAACTTTTGGGACGACTACTCCGGCCCGGATGCGAACGCCGACGGCATCGGCGACACGCCCTACGCCGTGGACGGGCTTGGCCACGCGGTAGACGCCTACCCGGTGCTCCTGTTGTCGCTGCGGGCCGAGCCTCCGTCCGTCGGCGCGGACACGAGCGGGTACAGCCTGCTCACGGCTTCGCTGCGCGACGTCCAGTTGCGCCCCATCCAGGGCGGCGAGGTCGTCTTCCGAACCAACCTGGGCCAGTTCATCAGCGGCACGAACGAGTACAGGACAACGGCGCAGGACGGCGTGGCGTCGGCCAAACTGTACGCCGACGGCACGCCCGGCACGGCGACGGTCGTGGTCAGCGACACGGTGCGCGGGATAAGCGTCTCCGGCCAGGTCTTCTTCGCGCCGTGCGGCTACCAGATGTGGCAGGAGCCAGCGCCCAATCCCGTCTTCACCATCGCCGATGGCGACGCCGCCGCGCCGTCGGTGCTGTTCAACCCGGCGTGGAGCACGCCCTACCGCATGTGGTACTCCACGGCCTCGGGCATCGCCTACGCCGAGTCGTATGACGGCATCGCCTGGCTGCAGAAGGGCCTGGTAACCGGCCTGCGGAACGCGCGCCAGGGCCGCGTGCTGTACGACTCCGGCGGATTCGGCGGGGGGGCGCGCTTCCGCATCTGGTACCGAGATTCCACCATCACCTTCCTGCCGTCGGCCATCCGCTACGCCGAGTCCGACAACGGCCTGGCATGGAGCAACGACCAGGCCATTGCCCAGGATGCCGCCAACCCGCTGGTCATCGGCACGGCGGGCTGGAACCGCGGGACGCTGGGGCCGTCCGCGGTGCTGTACAACCCATCGGCCCCGAACACCGGAAGCGACCCCCGCAACTATCGGTTCGTGATGCTCTACGACGCCACCGACGGGAGCACGCGCAGGCTCGGCCTAGCGTACTCGGCCGACGGCCTGCTGTGGAGCGGCATGGGCGCGCCGGTATTCGGCCCAGGCCCCGCGGGCGCGTGGGACAGCGGCCAGGTGGGCCTGGCCAGCATTGTGTTGGGCGGCGATGGGGCGTATCGCCTGTGGTATTCCGGCGGGCAGGCCTCGGTAACGGAAGGCATCGGAACCGCGGTCTCCACCGACCTGGTCAACTGGACTCGGCTGGGCGGCAGCGCGCCCCTATGGGGCGCGGGGCGAAGGGGAGCGCCAGGCAGTTGGAATGCCGACGGCAACTTCGCCCCCGCGGTGGTGTTCAACGCCGATCAGTTTGAGGGCAATGGGCCGGCCGCCTTCTACAAGATGTGGCGGGTGGGGCTTCGGGGGCAGAGCGCCTATGCCATCGGCTACGCGCAGTTGAACCCGGCGGACAGCCTGGCCCTGGTTTCCGGCGACGGGCAGGCGGCGCAGGTAGGCTCCAGCCTGCCCAACCCGCTCGTCGTGCGGGTGCGCGACGCCTGCGGCAACCCCGTGGCGGGAGTGCCGGTGCGGTTCGCCGTGGAAAGCGGCCCCGCCGGCGCGCAGGGATACCAGTTCTCCAACCCCGTCGCCGTTACGGATGCCGCCGGGCTGGCCAGCACCACGTTTACCTTCGGCCCCCAGGTGGGGCTGTATCAAATCACCGCTTCCGTCCCCGGCGCGAAGGGTTCGCCCGTGCGGTTCACCGCGACGTCCACCGGCGGATCGCCCGCCACGGTGCGGCTCGGCGCGGACCCCACGGCGGTGGAAGTGGGCGGCCAGCGCGCCAGGCTTGTCGCCATCGTAACGGACAGCAACTCCAATCCGGTGCCCGACGGGACGGTGGTAACCTTTGAGACCGACCACGGCTCCTTCGGCACAGGCACAACGTACATCACCGGTACGGTCAACGGGGAGGCGGTGGCTTACCTTCTGTCCAGCACGCAGGTGGCGACGGCGACCGTCCGCGCGCAGGTCGTGGGCGATTCGGACGCCATCCGCATCCAGTTTGTCCCCGGCCCGCCCGCGGCCATCAGCGGCGACGCGGCCCCGCCGATTGTGTCCGTGGGCGGCGCGACAACGCAGATACGGGCGCGCATCACCGACCGATTCGGCAACCCGGTCGCCGACGGCACGCCCGTTACGTTCACCACAGACCTGGGGGACTTCAACGGCCAGCCCAGCGTCAGCGCGACCACCGCGGGCGGCCAGGCGTTCGCCACCCTTCGCTCGTCCACAAGGGCGGGGACGGCGACGGTAGGGGTGCGCTCGGGCGCATCCGCCTACCGCGCCGTGTACGTTACGTTCGTGCCCGACGCGCCCGCGACGTTGGCCCTGTCCAGCGACCGGCCTCGCATCGCCGTGGGCGGCTACAGCGCGGAACTCGTCGCGCACGTCGCGGACCGATTCGGCAACCCGGTTGCCGACGGGACGCTGGTAACGTTCTCCACGGACCTGGGCACGCTCAACGGCGGGACGGTCGCCGTGGCCACGACGACCGATGGCGCGGCCCGCATCCACCTCACATCCGGCATGTCCACCGGCACGGCGCACGTGCGGGCCGAATCGGGGGCCGGGTCCGACCAGATCACCGTGGAGTTCTACAACGCGCTGACCGTGCAGAACGAACCGTGGCAGACGACCATCTGCGCGGGGAGGCCGTTGCGGTTCACGATCACGGTGGAGAACACCGGCGACACCATTCTCACCAATCTCCTGGTGCGCGACATCCTGCCCTACGGGTCGTTTTTCTCCGCGGGCGGCTCCAGCCCGGGCGCGCAGATTTTCTCGGACCGCGAGGTGGGCTGGGCGCTGGGGTCGTTGGATGCGCACTCGCGGAAGACGCTGTATCTTGAGGTGTCCACAGCCCTGTACCTGACCGAGGGGACCACGATCACCAACACCGTCCGCGTCCGCGCCAACGAGGCGCCCGAGGCCCTGTCCTACTCCGAGGTGCTGGTGCAGTGCGCCGCGCAGCAAACGCCATCGCCCACGCCCACGCCGACGCCGTCGCCCACGCCGACGCCGACCCGCACGGCCTCGCCGACTGCCTCGCCGACGCCGTCGCCCACGCGCACGCCGACACCCACGGCGACCCCATCGCCCACGCCGACGCCTTCTCCCGCGCCCACGGCCACGCCCACGCGGACGCCGACGGCGAATCCGGTGCCCACGAGCACGCGCGTGCCCACGCGCTACCGGCTGGGCCTGCCTTTCGTCCGCGTCGGCAAGCCCTGACCTACACGAAGTCCACGGGGTCTATGTCCACGCGCCACCGCGCGTCGTAGGCCAGGTTCGCCAGCAGCGGGTAGGGGTCGTCGGTACGGATGACGATGTGCCAGCGGAACTCCCCCCGCAGTCGCGGCAGGAAGCACGGCGCGGGGCCTACGATGTCCACCCAGGGGAGGCCAAGCCGCCGAACGCGGTCGTCCAGGTATTCGCGCATACGGGCGCTTTCCTCGCGGCATCGGCGCAGGCTGCTGTCGGTGTACAGCAGGCGCGCCATGCGCGAGAAGGGCGGGTAGCCGTGTTCGCGCCGGAAGGCGATTTCGTGCTCGTAGAAGGCAGCGTAGTCGTGGCGGCCGGCCGCCTGAATGCACGGCTGCTGGGGCGTGTACGTTTGGATGATCACGCGCCCGCCCAGGACGCTCCGCCCCGCCCGTCCTGCCACCTGCGCCAGCAGTTGGAACGTTCGCTCGGCGGCGCGGAAGTCGGGCAGGTATAGCGCCGTATCCGCGCTGACAACGCCCACCAGGGTAACGCGGGGCAAATCCAGCCCCTTCGCGATCATCTGCGTCCCGATGAGGATGTCGGCGCGGCCCCGGATGAAGTGCTCCAGCAGTTCGTCGTAGGCCCTGGGCTGGCGGGCGGTGTCGCGGTCCCAGCGCAGCGTGCGGGCGCTGGGGAACATCTCCCGCACCGTCTCTTCCACCTTCTGCGTGCCCAGGCCCAGGTAGCGAATGCGTGCGCTGCCGCAGACCGGGCACGTGGTGGGCACCGTCTCGCGGCGGTTGCAATGATGGCACACCAGGGCGCTGGCCGCGCTGTGGTAGGTGAGCGGCAGTTCGCAGCGCTTGCACAGGGCCACGTAGCCGCAGTCGCGGCAGATCACGAAAGAGGCGGCGCCGCGGCGGTTCAGGAACAGGATCGCCTGGTGGCCGGCGGCCAGCGTCTCGCGCAACCCCGCCTGAAGCGCGCGGCTGAAGATGCTCCGATTCCCCTCCAGCAGTTCGCGCCGCAGGTCCACGATTTCCACGCGAGGCAAATCGCTGAAGATCACCGACGCGGCTTCGGGGGCCTGCACTCGCGACGCCGGCAACCCCTTGCGGGCTTCCTCCAGGCGCTGGCGGCTCCACAGGATGCGCTGGGGGAGTTCCAGCAGGCGGTAGCGGCCCTGTTTGGCCAGCGTGTACGTAACCACGTCGGGCGTCGCGCTGCCCAGGATCACCGTGGCGCCCGTCAGCCGCCCCAGTTGCACGGCGACATCCCGCGCGTGGTAGCGGGGCGTGTGGTCGTTCTTGTACGAGGGCTCGTGTTCCTCGTCCAGGATGATAAGCCCCAGGCGCCGCACCGGCGCGAACAGGGCCGACCGCGCGCCCACAACCACCGGATACTTGCCCGCGCGCACGCCCTGCCACTGGTCAAACCGCTCGCCTTCCGACAGGCCGCTGTGCAGCACGGTAACCTTGCCGGGGAAGCGGGATGCGAACCGTTGCACCGTCTGGGGCGTCAGCGAGATTTCGGGCACGAGGACGATGGCCTGCCGTCCCAGTCGGAGCGTCTCCTCCAGCGCGCGCAGGTAGATTTCGGTTTTGCCGCTGCCCGTAACGCCGTGAAGGAGCACCACCTGGCTGGCGTCGGCGCGCATGGCTTCGGACACGCCCTGCCACACGCGCTCCTGGTCGGGCGTCAGCGTGGGCGGCGGCTCGGGCGGGAACAGGCGGTCGGCCAGGGGCGAACGCTCCACGTCCTTGTAGCCGATTTGCACAAGCCCCTGCTCTTCCAGCGCGCGGATGTCGTCCAGGTCGCAGCCGGTCTCCGCATACACCCACGACAGCCAGAGCGGCTCTTGGGCCTGCTGGAGCACGGACAGGATGGCGCGGTACTTCGCCACGCCCTGCATCTCCGCGACGCGCTCCATCGCCTTGTCGCGGGGGACGGCCAGGTGGACGCGCGGCTCTTCGGTTACGCGGCGCACCCACCCCTTGTCCACAAGCGTGCGGAGGACGGCGGCGGAGACGCGGGCCTCCCGCATCAGGACGTCCTGTTCCGCCACGCCCCCCTCCTTCCGCAGGAAGTCCAGAACAGCGGCATGGGCGGGGCGGGCAGGAGGCTCGCCGTCGGGCGGCTGGGCGAGCACGATGAGCGTGCGGCGCGGCTGAAGGGCCACCCAGCCTTCCGCCGCCAGTTTGCGCGCGGCTTCGGGCGAGGCGTCGGCCTGCTCGCATGCCTTGTCCAGCGGCCACACGGGTTGCTCGCTGCGGGCCAACAGCGCCAGCAGGCGGGATGCGGCGGTGGAGGTGCCCAGGCGCGGCAGCGCCGAGGCAATCTGCGCCTCGGTGGCCGTGAGGCGCACGTAACGTTCGGAGCGCGGCTGCGCGCGCGGCGGGGACAGTTGCCGCGTGCGGGCGATGAGTCCCCGGCCCTCCAGGGCCTTGAGGTCGCGCCGCAAGTCCGACGACGGGAAATGGCGGCGCAGGAGCGGCCAACGGCGGGGGCTGCGCCGCGCCAGGTAGTCCAGCAGCGCCTTCTGGCTCGCGGTCAAGTCGTCGGGCCATGGCGGGCTTGCCTTCAGATGGACGACGGTTTCCAGCCGCTGGCTCATGCCAGGGGGGAGCATCAGCCGCACCGAGTCGGCCAGCGGCGACACGTAGAAATCGCTAATCCAGCGGGCCAGGGCAATGTGCGCAGGCGAGAGCGCGGGCTCGGCCTCTACGATGCCGTCCAGTTCGCGCACGTTCTCCACGGGGGCCGTGTCGGAGAACCCGAGGATCACCCCCTGCACGCGGTGCGGCCCGAAGGGAACCCACACCATCTGCCCCACGCTGACCACGGCGGCCAGGTGGGGCGGGATGCGGTAGTGGAACACCCCCTGGGCCGAAGGGGCGAACATTTCCGGCACCGCCCGTTCCGAGGCGCGCGCCCGCCGCAGCGTCTGATTGACGGCAACTTCCGCGAATTCCGGCATCGCTGCTCCATGCGGGTCAAGTGCCCGCGAACCCGAGGCTTCTACGAGGCGAAGATGGCAGCCGCCATGTACCCCACCACGCCGCTGTAGTCGCCGGTTACGTCGCCCGACGTGGCGTACTTCAGCACGCGAGCCCCAGTCGCCCCCAACGCCTTGGCCGCGAGGAGGGTGGTTACAACCGGCCCGCCGCCGCAGGCTTCGGTCGCCCCCGACGCCAATTCGCGCGCGAGGCCTTCCGGGTCAAAGGCGTTCACCTTGTCCACGACGATGCGATCCAGCCGCTGGGCCTGGAGTTGCGAATGGAAGTGCGACAGGTCGGTGCTGGCCACCAGCAGGGCGTTGCGGCCCTGCAGCGCCTTGGCCAGGCCGCGCGCCAGGGCGTTGCACGTGTCCCACTCCTGCGATCCCATCATCACGGGCAGCAGGCCGAACTCCCCCGCCAGGAGATGTTGCAGGAAGGGCAACTGGATTTCCAGCGAGTGCTCGTTGTCCTGGCCGATGTACTGGAGCCGAATCTCCTTTTCCAGCGCCGCCAGCGCCTCGTGATCCACGCGCACCCGGCCCAGAGGCGTCTCGTAGAAGTCGGCGCTGGTGGAGGCAACCTCTCCCACCCACATGCGGTGCACCGGCGACACGATGGCGACCAGATCGTAGGTGCGCCCGCGCACCAGGGCGTAGGCGTGGGCGGCCACGGGGCCGGAGTAGATGTACCCGGCGTGAGGCGCGATCAAGGCGACGAGGCGGCCGGGGATTTCCACAGGGGGCACCTTTTCCACAAACCCGTCTATCATGCGCCGCAACTGCGGGGGCGAGCCTGGATACCACGTCCCCGCGATCACCGAATGACGCACGGTTTCGCCTGCCATAGTCGTCCCTCCTTATCACTCCTGGGTAGTCTCCCCCGCGAGCGTTGACGGGGAATCTCACCGCTGAGTACCTTTGCTCTACAGGGAGACCACCCGCTCCTATAACCCGCCATGCCCGCTAGCGGAACTGGCTCAACTCGCCCAGGAGGCGCTGCGCCTCCCTCCGTTCCGCATCAGAGCCGACAAGCGACAGATACACCTGCAGGTGGCGCGCCGCGTCCTGATACTGACCGAGCCGCACGTAGGCCAGGGCAAGGTTCCAGTGCGCCTCGCCCCAGTCTTCGCGCAGGGCTACGGCTTTCTCAAAGGAATCGGCCGCGCCCGCGTAGTCCTGTTGGGCAAACTGCACGTAGCCCAGCATGAAGTGGGCTTCGGCCGAATCGGGGCGCGCCTGCGCCGCCTGGGAGAAATCGGCCAGCGCGCCGTCCAGGTCGCCGGCGTCCAGGCGGTCGGCGCCCCGCTCCATGCGCACGGCGAAGGAATCCCTCTGCGCGCGCACGGCGGCCCCCGCGCCGACGACGAGCGCGACCAGCAGCGGCAGCGTGAGGAGCAGGCGGCGTTGGCGCGTGCGCGTGTTCACCACCCGCGCGGGCGTTCCCTGCACGTCGCGCACGATGCCGTAGTCGGGGCACAGCGCCCAGCCCAGCGCCACGCCCGCGACGAGGCCGCCCAGATGGCCGTGGTTGTCCACGCCCGGATACAAAAACCCGAAGGCCAGGTTGTACGCGGCCACCAACACGATGTTGACCAACTGCCGCCGCCCGGCCCGCCCCAGCAGGTTGCGGTAGCGCGCGAAGAAGTAGCCCAGCGCCCCGATCAACCCGAAAATCGCGCCCGATGCCCCCGCCGAAAGGTGATCGTTGAAAGCGAAACTGGCGACGACGCCCGCAGCGCCCGACAAGAGGTAGAGAACCGCGAACGGGATGTTGCCGAACAGGCGCTCCACCTCGGTGCCCAGCGCGAACAGCGCATACGAATTGAACGCCAGGTGCATGATGCCAATGTGGATGAACATCGGCGTGAAGAACCGCCAATACTCGCCCGCGGCGATGCGCCCGTTGACCTTGGCGCCGAACCGCACCAGGACATCGGTGTTCTCGGAGCCGCCGGCCAGGGTCATCGCCAGGAAGACCAGCAGGTTGATGGCGAGGATCGCCCACGTGAGGACGGGTCGGGCCACAGGCAGCGGCAGCGACACCGTCCGAGGCGGGCTTGGGGTCGTCTGGGTGGGGTCTTCTGCGGGGGGCAGCATGGCAATCCTCACAGGTGCGCGCGTCGCGGTCGGGTGCGGCACTTCTCCGCCGTGATGATGGCCGCGATGGCGCGCACGGCGTCGTCCAGGTGGCAGTCCGAATTGACCACCACGTAGTCAAATTCCGGCAGATGCTTCATTTCCTCGCGTGCCGTCTCCATGCGCCTGCGGAGTTGTTCGGGGTCTTCGGTCTTGCGCATCCGCAGGCGGCGAAACAATTCTTCCTCGGAGGCGGCCGTGAGGAAGATGGTGATGGCGTCGGGAATCAGGCGGCGGACGGTCGCCGCTCCCTGCACGTCCAGGCGCAGGATGACATCCTTGCCGCTGGCCAGCGCCTCGCGGACGTGCGCCTTGGGGATTCCCTTGTACTGTCCGTACACGACGGCGTATTCCAGCAGTTCGTCCTTGCGGATCATCTCCTCAAACTCGGCGGTGGTTACGAAGTGATAGTCGCGGCCGTCCACCTCGTTTTCGCGGCGGGGGCGGCTCGTCGCCGTAACCACGAAGTGGAACGGGTAGCCCAATTCGGCCATGCGGCGCACGACCGAGTCCTTGCCCACGCCCGACGGGCCGGAGATGACGACCAGCAGCGGGGGCGCCGATGGGGCCAACGCCTTGTTGGAGACCGGTTCGCCGCTCACTCCGCTTCCCTCTCCCGCTGCTGCCGCAAGCGCCCCACGATGGTATCGGGCTGGAGAGCCGCCAGCGCCAGATGGCCGGTGTCCAGCACGATGACCGACTTGGTGCGGCGGCCGTAGGTCATGTCAATGATGCGGCCGGCCTCGTTGGCCTCGCGGATCATCCGCTTGACCGGAGCCGAGTCGGGGCTGACGATGGCCAGGATGCGGTTGGCCGCCACGACCCCGCCAAAACCGATGTGTAGCATTTCTGCTCGCATGGAAACCTCCTACACGCGATGAAGACCCTGCCACGTGCGACGCCCCTCAGACGCGCGCCGCACGTGTGGTTTGGTGGCGCAATGCCAAGACACGTAGGGCGGCTTTCCATAGCCGCCGAAGGCAGAGGGCAGGTATGGAAACCTGCCCTACGCTCTGTGCGTTTAATGCTGCCGCTCACCGCTCTGACAAGGTTCCACCGAAATGTATACACTACCACTCCCACTGCCCACTTTGCCTGCCGACGAACCTCTGTATAATATATGGGTCGCGGATGACACCCCGACGAATCCGGAGGGCCGTATGCCTATCTACGAGTACCGATGTGCCGATTGCAGACGGCGCGTCTCCATCTTGTGGCGAACCCTCGCCGAGGCGCAGACGGCAGAGGCCCGCTGCCCCCGCTGCGGGGGGACGCGCCTGACCCGACTGGTGTCGCGGGTGGCCGTGCTGCGGTCCGAAGAAGCGCGCCTGGATGCCCTCATGGACTCCGATAGCCTGGCAGACGTGGACGAGAACGACCCGAAAAGCATCGCCCGCTGGATGCGCAAGATGAGCAAAGAAATAGGCGAAGACGCAGGCGAAGAGTTTGAAGAGGTCGTGGACCGACTGGAAGCCGGCCAGACCCCCGAACAGATTGAGAAGGACATGCCCGAACTGGGACTGGGCGACGCGAGCGAGCCGTCCATAGACGCCAACTAGAACCTCGCCATCTGTTCCACGTTGACGACGAACACCGTGGCCCCGCCCACCTGCACCTCCACAGGCGTGGGCATGTACAATTCGCCTGGCTCCATGATCGGCGGCAGCGGGTTCACGAACTGGGTGCGCGTGTGGCAGTTCTGGCGGACGGTGTCCAGCACTTCGGGGACTTTCTCGTCCTCCGTTACGACCAGGATCGTGGCGTTCCCCTCGCGCAAAAAGCCACCCGTGGTGCTGATGACGGTGGCGCGGTGGCCCTTGCGGAGCAGTTGATCCACGAGAGGCCGTGCGTCATCCGAGTTCACAATGCTGATGATGAGTTTCATCCCTTCCTCCTTGCCTACGATTGTGCGGCATGTAGGCTCATGCCGACCCAGCCTCGCGGGTGTGGCGTAGGGAAACGGCCGATACCAACCTATTTCCGACTTTGCGGCAGGCCGCCGATAAGCCTGTCCACCTCGGCGCGGATGGCCGACTGGACAGCGTCAAAGTCCTGCGTCGCATCCAGAATGCGCCAGCGGGCCGGCTCCGCCTGCGCCATCTCCCGATAGCCGGCCCGAACCCGCTCGTGGTATTCGCGTTGGCGGCGCTCCATTCGGTTCCACTCGTTGGCGGCCTGCCCCCGCTTGCGCGCCAGCCCCACCTCCACGGGCACGTCCAGCAGGAACGTCAGGTCGGGCTGGAGGCCGCCGGTGGCGAAGGCCGTGATGACGCGAAGCGTCTGCAAATCCAGCCCCAGGCCGTACCCCTGGTAGGCCAGGGTGGAATCGGCGTAGCGGTCGCAGAGCACGATTTGCCCCTGGGCCAGCCGCGGGCGAATCTCCTGCCCCACCAATTGCGCGCGCGCCGCCGAGAAGAGCAGAATCTCCGCCGCGGGCTGCATCTCCGTGTGCTCCGGGTTCAGCACGATGTCCCGCACCAGGTCGCCGATGCGCGTGCCCCCGGGTTCGCGCGGGGCATACACGTGGAACCCACGGGCTTCCAGATGTCCCCGAAGCGCCTGCAATTGCGTCGTTTTGCCGGAACCCTCAGGCCCCTCAAAGGTGATGAACAGGCTCAATGCGCCCCTCCATCGTTGCGGAGGATGGTAACCCGCCGCCGAGGTTCGCGCCCCTGGCTGAACGAGATGAGGTTAGCCTCGCGGGCCAGTTGGTGCTGCCAGCGGCGCACGTCCGCGGACTGCGGGCGCAGTTCCACCATCTTGGCTCCGGCCAGCACCTTCTGGATGGCGTCCTGCGCCTCACGCATAGCCATGGCGAAAGGGTCGGCCTCCTCCGCCGTCAGGCCGAAGATGTCGGCCAGGCAGCCCTCCATCTGCGACACGGTGTTGCTGCGCAGGACGTAGATGGGGATGCCGCGGCTTTCTGCGTCGGCGATGGGCTGGGGGCGCTTGCGGTAGTAGTTGCGCAACGTGATCACCACGTCGGCGCTCTTCAGGTCGTCCACCAGCCGCACGGGCAGCGAGAGGTTCGTCGCGGCCTGGCGCAGTCGGTTCTGCCCGACGCCGTAGGCGTACACGCTCAGCGTCTCGCGCAACTGCGGCGCTTGGGGCGTTACGCGCACGGGGCGCTCCTCCAGCGTCAGCGCCGGCAGCGAGGCTTCTTCCACGTGAATCTCGCCGTTCTCGTCGCGGTAGCGGAGTTCGGCGGGCAGCGAGCGGCCGCGCAGGATGGCATCCACGGCGGCCCCCACGTCCTTATGAATGGCCAGGCGCTGCCAGTCCTGGATTTCAATCACCACGTCAAAGGTGGGGGGCGCCTTGCGCTCCAGGATGGACTTCTGGGTGCCGCGCCGACGGGCCTCTTCGTCGCTCAGCGTTACCGACTGGATGCCGCCCACCAGGTCCGACAGGGTCGGGTTCAGCATCAGGTTGTCCAGCGTGTTGCCGTGGGCCGTGCCCACCAACTGCACGCCGCGCTCGGCGATGGTGCGCGCCGCGGCCGCCTCCAGTTCCGTGCCGATCTCGTCAATGATGATGACCTCGGGCATGTGGTTTTCCACCGCCTCAATCATCACGGCGTGCTGCAGGGTGGGCGTTTCCACCTGCATGCGCCGCGCCCGCCCGATGGCCGGATGCGGGATGTCGCCATCCCCGCCGATTTCGTTGGACGTGTCCACGATGATGACGCGCTTGGTCTCGGCCAGGACGCGGGCCACCTCGCGCAGCATGGTGGTCTTGCCCACGCCAGGCCGCCCCAGGAGGAGGATGCTCTGCCCCGAATCCACGATGTCGCGGATGATGTCTATCGTGCCGTACACGGCGCGCCCCACGCGGCATGTCAGCCCCACGATGTCGCCCTTGCGGTTGCGGATGGCCGAGATGCGGTGCAACGTGCGCTCTATGCCGGCGCGGTTGTCGTCGCCGAAGTCGCCGATGAGGTTCACCACATGCTGGATGTCTTCCCGCGTTACCTCATGGTCCGAAAGTTTGACCTCGTGGTGGAGGAAGCGCGCCTCCGGAAGTCGTCCCAGGTCCAGCACCACTTCCAGGAGTTCATCGGCGCGGTCTGCCTCGCGCAGGGCCTTCTGGATGTGCGGCGGAAGGACCGCGACCAGGGCTTCCAAATCGTCCGTAATCTTCTGTTGTTTCAGTCGCTCCACGCGTTCCATAGAATCGTTCTCATTCCTCTCAGCGCAGGAGGGCCTCTCCCGCGTCCATTATGTCAACACATCGTGCCGTGCGGCCGTGGGCGTGCGCGCCTCGGCCCGCTTCTCAAAGGCCACCGCCGGCGCCGTCTGGGCCTCCCGAACCGGCAGGGCGTTCTGGCGCACCAGCACCGACTGGCTGGTTACGAATCGGAACCCGGCGTCCTGCAAAGGCCCGCGCAGGTTCACCTGGTACGCCCGCGCGCTACAGTACACCGTCTGCGTGCGGCGGGGCAAGCGGCTCAACACATCCCGAATCACATCGGCGGCCCTGTCGGCATGGTCCGGGTGCATGAGCATCCGCACCCAGCAGACGCCGGAGCCGTGGGCGATGCTCACGTGGGCCAGGATGTCGCCACCCTGCCTCCACACGTAGGAGACGTCGCCGGGCACGAACCCCGGGGCCGCGCCCGCGTTGGCCAGCCCTTCGGCCAGCCGCACGGCCTTCGGCGTGGCCGCCGCGTACAGCCGCCCGATGCCCCAGCGGCAGTCCTCATCCGCAGGCTCCAGCAGGCCGACCGCGCCCTGCGGCGATACCTGCCGAAGTTGGAACACATCCTCGCGCGTGTAGAGGACGAAGCCCGAATCCAGGAAGACCTGCGCCGCCTCCAACTCGTCGGACAGGCGGGCGAAGATGCGCTGCACGCCAAGCCGCGCCAGATGCACCCCAAGGCCCAACAGCAGGCTCCGCCAGATGCGTTCGGCCTCGGGCGCATCCAGCGTCGGGGCCAGGCGAACCAGGTCGGCTTCCTGCGCTCCGGGCCGCAACCTGGCCTGCGCGAACCCCTCCAGCGCGAAGTCGTCCGCGGGTTCCGTGATCACCACCGTGCAGAACGGGCCTTCGGCCAGGGAGCCGTGCCCCAGGAGCGCGGCCCACAGCGGGCTGCGCGCACGCATCAGCGCGTGCTCCAGGTCCAGCACCGTGCTGCCGCCCTGCAACCGATATAGGATTGGAATGTGTTGTAGCCCAAAGGGCCTTACGCTCATCATCGTACCCGCCGCTCCTTTACGCGGAGGCGGGGCATGCACGCGGCATGTGAGATGATGCAGCCGTGGCGCGAGCGAATGCTACGCCTTCGTCGCTTCTTCGGTCATCCGCAAGAAGTACTGGTGAAACCGCAGGTCGTCCGTGAGTTCCGGGTGGAACGCGGTCGCCAGCAAATTCCTCTGGCGCGCCGCGACAATCGCCCCATCGGAAAGCCGAGCCAGCACCCGCACTTCAGGCCCGACCCGCTCAATCACAGGCGCTCGGATGAACACGGCCCTGAAGGGAGCGTCCCCGCCCAGTTCCGGCACATCCAGCCAGGTTTCAAAACTGTCCACCTGGCGGCCAAAGGCATTGCGCCGTATCACCACGTCCATGAGTCCGATGAGCGGCTGCGCGAGGCCGCCGATGTCCCTGGCCAGCAGGATCATCCCCGCGCACGTCCCCCACACGGGCCATCCGGCTGCGGCCCTCTCCCGAATCGGCCCGATCAGGCCGTAGGTTACGGCCAGTTTGCCGATGGTCGTGCTCTCCCCGCCGGGGATGATCAGGCCCGACAGGCCCTCCAGATGCTCCGGAAGGCGGACTTCGCGCGTGTCCACCCCAAGCCGTTCCAGCGCCTTGCGATGCTCAATGAATGCCCCTTGCAAAGCCAGAACGCCGATTGTCATATGCGATCCTCTGTGCGTTGTGTTCTGCGATGCGCCTACCAGCCGCGCCCCGCCAGGAGTTGCTCCTGGGGGATCGCGCCGATTTCCAAGCCGGGCATGGCCTCGCCCAGCCCCTTGGACACCTCGGCGATGATCTTCGGGTCGTTGTAGTGGGTGGTGGCCTCCACGATGGCCTTGGCGCGGCGGGCCGGGTCGCTGGACTTGAAGATGCCCGAGCCGACGAAGACGCCGTCCATGCCCAGTTGCATCATCAGGGCGGCGTCGGCCGGCGTCGCGATGCCCCCCGCGGCGAAGTTGACCACCGGAAGCCTGCCCAACTGCGCCACCTCCTTGACGAGTTCGTAGGGGGCGCCCATCTCCTTGGCGGCCTTCATCAGTTCCTCCGGCGCCATGGACTTCAGGCGACGGATTTCGCCCATGACGGCGCGGGCGTGCCGCACGGCCTCCACCACGTTGCCGGTGCCGGCCTCGCCTTTGGTTCGGATCATGGCGGCGCCCTCGGCGATCCGGCGCAGCGCCTCGCCCAGGTTGCGGCACCCGCACACGAAGGGCACCTTGAACTGGTGCTTGTCAATGTGGTGTTCCTCGTCGGCGGGCGTCAGCACTTCGGACTCGTCAATGTAGTCCACGCCCAGCGCCTCCAGGACCTGGGCTTCCACAAAGTGCCCGATGCGGCATTTCGCCATCACCGGAATCGTTACGGCGTCCATGATTTTGAGGATCAACTCCGGGTCGCTCATGCGGGCCACGCCGCCGTGCGCCCGTATGTCGGCGGGCACACGCTCCAGCGCCATGACCGCCACCGCTCCGGCATCCTCGGCGATGCGAGCGTGCTCGGGCGTAACGACATCCATGATGACGCCGCCTTTGAGCATCTGCGCCAGGCCACGTTTTACTGCCACTGTGCCCGTATCTCTCGGCTCCATTTCGTCATACCTCCCTACGGCTAACGCTTGCTTTCGTTTCCAACCTATTCTATACGCTTTGAGCGGCGTTGACAAGTCCTTGCGGCGCGGCTCAACGGCATCTTGACGCGGCGGCACGTAGGGCGGCTTTGCACAGCCGCGGGGGCGGGGCAGGTATGGAAACCTGCCCTACGCGCGCTACGGGCCTCAGTTTCGTAGGCCGGCTTTCCATAGCCGCCGCGTAGGTGCGACGCACTTTCGGAAGTGCGTCGCACCTTAGCCGCCAGCACAGTTTCGTAGGGCGGCTTTCCATAGCCGCCCGAGGCAGGCAGCAGGTATGGAAACCTGCCCTACGCTCGCTAGAGGAGTTTCTCACCGCCGAGAGCACCTAGAACGCGGAGATTTCGGGGTAAATCTCTGCGGTCTCCGCTTGCTCCGCGGTGAATCTGGTTTCGTAAGCCGCCCTCAACGGCGTTTTGACGCCGCGGTGCGCGCATGGTAAGATATTGACGCTTTCGGATTTGCTACACCTACACCTGCATGAAAGGAAGCGAACCGTGAACAAGCGACTTGCGCTGATTGCTACCGGTCTCCTGTTGGCCCTGCTGGCGGGTTGCCGCGCCCAGCCCACGCCGACGCCGCCTCCCACACCCACCCCCACGCCCGTGCCGACGGCGACGGCGCCCGCGGCCGCTCCCACCATGCCGCCGTCCGCATCCACCGAGGGCTGGCCCGTTTACGAGGTCCCCGACGAGCAGTTCGCCATCGCCCTGCCTCCGACATGGGGCAATGTGGACATGAACCCGGCGAACTTCCAGGCGAGCCTGACCGCCGTCCAGGAGAAGTACCCCGACGTGGCCGACCTGGTGCAGGGAGAAGCCGTCGCGCTGATCAACGCGGGCGTGTCGTTCTTCGGGTTTGACCCCACATCCGAGGCGCTGAAGGCAGGCGGGGCGACGGATGCGAGCGTCCAGCGCCAGCGCATGGGCACCAACGTTACGCTGGAACAGGTCCGCCAACTCGTCCTGACGCAACTGGAAAACACCGAGAGCATTCAGAAACCCGTGGCGACGCAGATCACGGACCTGGCGGCCGGCGGGCAGGCGCTGGAGGTCAGTTTCCGCGCCAACGTTACCGACAGGAACGGCGCGCCGCTGGAGTTGCAAGTCATTCAGTACCTGGCCTTGCGCAAGACGGACTTGTACGTGGTTACCCTGTCCACCAACGCCGACATCGCCAGCCGGTACGCGGCGGTCTTCCGCGGCATCGGGACGAGTTTGAGGTTCATCCCGCCCCGGCGGTACGAGGTCAGCCTGGACGACGACCCGGTCAAGGGCTCGCCCGACGCCCCGGTAACCATTGTGGAGTTCAGCGAGTTCCAGTGCCCCTATTGTGGGTACTACGTGCGCGAGGTCTTCCCGCGGATTGACGAGGCTTACATCAAGACGGGCAAGGTGAAATACGTCTTCCGCGACTTCCCCCTGACGTCCATCCACCCCAATGCCCAGAAGGCCGCCGAGGCCGGGGGGTGCGCCGCCCAGCAGGGCAAGTTCTGGGAATATCACGACCTGCTGTTCGCGCACCAGGACACCCTGGACGTGGCGTCGCTGAAGCAGTACGCCGCAGACCTGGGCCTGGACTCGGCCCAGTTTGACGCCTGCCTGGATTCCGGCGCGATGGCCGAGGAGGTGGCCGGGGACGTGGCCGATGGCCAAGCCTATGGCGTGAGCGGGACCCCCGCGTTCTTCGTCAACGGCATCAAACTGACCGGCGCGCAGCCGTTTGAGGCCTTCCAGGAACTCATTGAGGAAGAACTGGCGAAGAAGTAGCCGCCGCCGAGCGAGGGATGTGCATGGCCGAGTTCCAGCCCAGCGCCCCGCGATACACGATAGAGGACTCCTTCGCCGCGCTGCGAATCACGATTCCGGCGCGCCGCAACTGGCTCGTCATCCTGTTCCTGGGGTTCTGGCTGGGGGGCTGGGCGACGGGCGAACTCTTCGCGGGAGCCACGCTCGTGCGGGGCCTGGCCGCCATCCTGTCAGGGCGAGTGCCCGACATCGGCAGCGCGGCCGGTACGCTCTTCATCGCCATCTGGCTTGCGCTGTGGACCGTGGGCGGCGGGTTTGCTCTGCTCATCTGGCTGTGGAACCTGGCGGGCAAGGAAGTCGTCGTCATTGACGGCGAGTCGCTGACCATCCAGAAGACCGTGCTGGGTATCGGCCCGCGCAAGCAGTATGAGGCGGCCTACGTGGACCGCCTGCGCGTTTCCGAGGATTACGGCGGTTCCCAGGGGCCGTGGGCCGGCGCGCTGACGTTTGACTACGGCGGCAGCACGGTGCGCTTCGGCGCTGGGTTGACGCCCGTTGAGGCCCGCGACGTGTTGGCGCGCATCGCCGACCGCTTCCCGTCGCTGACGCGGGGTTTGGAATGAAGTCGCAGTGGAAAGAACGCGCCCGTGCGCTGGGCACGGAAGCCTACGCTCTGCTGTTGGCGTACAGGGATCCCAGAGTGCCCTGGTACGCCCGGGCCTTCGCGGCTTGCGTGGCCGCGTATGCGTTGAGTCCGGTGGACCTGGTTCCCGACTTCATCCCCGTGCTGGGCTACCTGGACGACCTCGTGCTGATTCCGCTGGGCGTGCGGTTGGCGCTGAAGATGATCCCCGAGTCCGTGATGTCCGAGTGCAGAAGCCAAGCGCGAGAGTTGCTGGAAGGCGGCAAGTCGGCCGGGTTGATTGCCGGGGCCGTTGTCGTTCTTCTGTGGGCGCTGGCGTTTGCGGCTGTCGCCTTGGCCATCGCCAGGGTACTGGAAAAGCGGTAACGCCCACGCCTACAGCGTTACCAGAGGCGGGTTTGCCCGGCAGAGCATCTCGCCCGTTTTGCAAACACTACTTCTTCAGCGCGTCGGCGGCCGCCTTCAGTTCCGCCGCTTTGCTCTTCGCCAGGTCCGCCAGGTTGTTGGCCGCGTCCTTGCCGCTCTGGATGATGCCGATGAGCGCGTGCATCGGGCCGGGGCCTGCGCCGATGACCAGGCCCGTAACGATCATGTCCAGCAGGCGCGGGGCCGGAGCCCCGATGATGTGCAGCATCCCCAGGTCGCCGAAGATGGCCACTCCCAACCCCACGACCAGGCCGGCCCAGATGCACAACGCGCGCTTCCAGGCGACGTATTCCGGCGCGGAGGTCCAGGCGCGCACGCGGGCCTCGGCCTGCGCCAGGCGCGATTCGGCGGCGGCCAGCCGGGCCAGCGCCTCGTCGGACGCTGCCTCCCCGACCGCGCTTGCCGCTGCCGCAGCCGCCTCGTATGCGGCCTGGTACTCGCGCCCGATCCAGTCCAGCGCCTCCTTGGGGGCCGCCAGCACATCGGCCACCGCCCGCGACGACTGCTCAAAGGCGTCAAATGCGGTCTCAAGGAGCCGCTCCACCGCCACCGACACGGCGAGCAGCGGCCCCAGCACGGTGGCGATGTCTCCGGCCACGGCTGCCGCGGGCACCACGGCGAACAGCCATGCCAGGCCGTTCGGTTCGGCAGCCGCCCGCAACGCCGCCATCGCCAACGCAATGAGCAGCAGCGTTCCCAGCAGGACGCGCATGTTCACCCGCCATCGCTTGCGGGCGGGCTGTTTCAGCAGGCGCTCCCTCTCCGCGGCGACTTCCTCCGGAGTCTTCGCGCCTTCCTCCACCAGGCGATCCAGCGTTTTGACCGCTTCCAACTTGGCGGCGGCCTGCGCCGTCCGCTCCATGGACGAACTGGATATGACCATACCTCACCTCCTGGAATCTCGCGGGCCTCGCAGGCCCGAATGCAGGGCCACCGCGCGGCGGCCCTTCCCACGCAAACCGAAACCCTCATCGCTTGCGAGCGGCGCGCCGCAGAAGGTTCTTGAGTTTGGTGAGCAGCCTGCGGGAATAGGCGCGGGCGAAGTCGGTGGCTGCCTGCTCCATGGGAATCTCGCCGCCCGCCTCGCGCAGGTACCAACTGTGCTCAATGATCCACAGGTAGAGGTCGGCCTCGGTGCGGCCTGGGAACTCGTTCAGAATCTGGTGTTCGCGAATAATCTGCACCAGCGGCAGGTACACGTGATCGTACCACGACGCCACGGCCTCCTCGTAGGGCACGTCTCCGCCGCGCTCCTGGCCGAGAAACCAGCGGTGCACCTGGATATGCTCGGCGAGTTTCGCGTACTGGCCGGGGAGGGTCAGGCGCACGTCCGCGTCGGGCCGGATTCTGTCCAGCCCCGTCTGCTGCAGGAAAATGGCCCGCTCCTGCTCCAGGATGAGGCTGTGCAAATCTGTGTCCGGGGTCAGGGGCACGGGCGTGGCCAGTTCGGTTACGTAGGCGTCCACGAATTCCTGGCCGCGCTCGCGGGCGACGGAAACGCGATGGTTGCCGTCGCGCACGAAGTAGATGTCGCCGATCTTGTACAGACTTACTGGTGGCAGTTCAACCTGCTCGTAGTGCAGCCGATCAATGGTAACCCAGCGGTCGCGCGTGTGCGTCTGGCGCGGGAGGAAGGCGCGGTCAAAGTCGCGGTAGCGGCTCTCGCTGCCGACGATCTGGCGGATGGGCACGGCCTGAAGGCCGAGGTCGTGCTGTCCCTGGACGGGCAGGTGTGCCTTGACGGCGTCCAGTGGGAGCAAGTCGGTTTGTTCGCCCATGAGCCAGCCCACAATCCGATTCCAGAAGGCCTTGCTTCGGGCGCGCTGAAAGTCCTCTTGGGCCAGGTGGTCAAAGGTCATCGTGTGCCTCGCTTCTGGCGGCCGCCTGCGAGCCATGGCAGAGCAGGCCGCGTCGTAGGATGTCCCACTTCCGTCTCCCGATAGGGGTACGTGTTGATCACGCGCGTGGCGTGGAACTGCGTCTCCGTGGTCGTGCCCGAGCGATACACGTGGCTGTGGCCGTGAAAGTGCACCGCGGGGCGAAAGGCCCGCACAAACCAGCGGAACGCCTTGATGCCGCGATGGGCGGGGTCGGGCCGATCGTGAATCCCCCACGGCGGGGCGTGCGTTACGAAAACATCCAGGTAGCGGCCGTATCGGATGCGGTTGCGCAGGAGGGCCGGCACAAGGCGCAGCACGTGCCCCCACATCTCCATCTGCGTGTACTGGAACATCCCCCGATTGTAGCGCACGCTCCCCTCCACGCCCGCCATCAGCCACCCGCGGTAGTTGACGACGCGGCGATGCAGGTTCACGCCGCCATGCACAAGGGCGCGCTCGCCAGCCTCCGAGTATTCCACCACGCAGGTGTGATTGCCGCGCACGAAGAAGAGGGGCTTGTTCAGAACGCTCACCACGTATTCCAGGTACTCGTGCGGGAGGTCGCCGCAGCCGATGACGATATCCACGTCGCCGAAGCGTTCGCGCACGGCGGGGGATTGGATGGATTGCACCACCTCGTCGCTGAGGGTCAACACCCGCAGGGTTTTCGCCTCTCGCTTCATGCGTCTCACCGCCACCGCTGCACGATCGCGTCGCCGATGACCAGCCGCACCTCATCTACCCACAGCCAGATGCGCTGCTCCTCGGCGAAATCCTGCTTGGTCAGGCGAGCGTCCTCGTCCCAGTTGGGCGCGAGGGGGCGTTCCGCTTTGTCCAGGTGGAAGAACATCTCCAGTTTCCAGCCCTTGTCCTTGGCCCAGGCCGCCCACACCTGCGCCGTCTCGGGGTCCACGCGCGCCCACGCCGTCCACTGCGTCGTGCGCAGGCATGGGTGCGGGAACGGCTTGGGCTTTACGGCGATCTCTCGCAATCGTTGCCGTATGTCCGTGCTGGGCTTCGCTTGGTCTCCCTGGTCGGGCCAGGGGCCTGTGGTGATCCCCGAAGGCATCTGCGCGATGATTCGGAACGGGAGGCACTTCTTCTCGTCGGCCCGCACCGCGCCCTGCAAAGCAAGCGTGAAGGTGATGACGCCAGTGTCTCGGTTGTAGGTGGGGAAGTCCTTGCCGTCGTGAACCCACTCCGCGCGCGGCTGTTCTGCCTGAATTGCGCGCACGTACTCGGCGAAGCGGCTTTCCCACTGCGCGACGTCGGCAGCCTGCCGCGCCCGACATGCGGCGGCGGGTTCAAATGGCCCACAGTCGGCGGACGGCAGGGCGGGCCGCTGGTCCATCCACCCGTACAGGATGGCGGCCAACTCGTGCGTCGGAGCCTGGGCCTTGGCCGTGAGCGCGGAGGGCGGGCGCAAGCCGAGATACCCCGCGGCCACGGCGAGCAGGAGCGCCATGGCGAGCGAGATGACGTTGAGGCCTACCTGCACGTAGTCGGGCTGCGCGGCATACCAGGCCGAGAAATGGCGCACCAAAGGCAGGCGCAGAACGGTCGCAGCCGAGGGGTGATGGCGCGCCCACATTCCCGCGAGCAACCTCCCCGCATCGTCCAGCGCGCTGGCAGCCTCATCCCGCCAGCGGCGGAGGACGTCCGTCCAGGCCGCGCCAGATACCAGCGCTCCGCTTGTGATTCTGATGGCGGTCCTATACGGGCCCCGCGCGACCGGTCGCCTCACGGCGCACCCCCTATGTATGCGTCCAAACCTACGGGGGTATCGTAACACAGGTGCGCCGCGTTTGTCAATGGGGGAGACCCTTGGGCGCATCGCCGTCCTGGGGCGAGGATGGGGCAGTGTGTCGGGGCAGGTTTCCGTGCCTGCCCCTGCATCCGGCGGGAATGGCAAGCCGCCCTACGAACCTGTGTTGGGGGCCGAGTTGCGACGCACTTGGGAAGTGCGTCGCAACTTGGATACCTGCCCCCTCCCCCCTGGCGGCTATGGAAACCCGCCCTGCGCGCTTGACCTCACCTAACCCCTCCCGCACCCTCCCCTTGCCGAGCAAGGTCGGCCCTACGGTGTCCGCACGTGGCCCGCATGTTCCACCTCACCTAACCCCTCCCACACCCTCCCCTTGCCGAGCAAGGTCGGCCCTACGGTGTCCGCGCGTGGCCCGCATGTTCTACCTCACCTAACCCCTCCCACACCCTCCCCTTGCCGAGCAAGGTCGGCCCTACGGTGTCCGCGCGTGGCCCGCATGTTCCACCTCACCTAACCCCTCCCGCACCCTCCCCTTCCCTCCTTTCAAGGGTAGGTTTTTTGCATCGGGGGCGGGGGCGCGAGGGGCCAACGTCCTTCGGGAGGACCAGGCCACGGTTCGGGTACCAGTTGTCGCGGCAGGGGTGGCGGGTAGATCTTG
>Ga0078972_1004381_pt1 | contig 38902 bp, 34 predicted proteins | sample YelNatPaOPGAMG01_FD_67568 | JGI IMG/M metagenome (GOLD analysis project Ga0078972, IMG submission 67568) | Hot spring thermophilic microbial communities from Obsidian Pool, Yellowstone National Park, USA - OP-RAMG-01 (SPADES assembly) (version 2) | ecosystem: Environmental > Aquatic > Thermal...
GTTTCCTATCCAGATTTGATGTTAGATCTATTGAGTGCCTGATCACCGCTCCCTTTCTACCCCTTATGACCTCCCTCCTGACCTCGATCAGACCACTTTCCTGAAGCCTCTTCGTGGAGGATAGAACCCTTTTGTAAGATGCGCCCGTAGCGAGCTTCAATTCCTTCTTAGAGAGCACCGATCCGTTTGTCATTAGCACTAGTAGTATCTTGCAGTCTAGGCCATCCAGAGAGCTCGTTAACTCGCCAAGATCGAAGACCTCGTTCCTCTCTTCCATGGCGGGCTGTGGCTCTTCCAGCTCCAGTTCGAATGCAGATTCTTGTTTTGTCTGGGACTTGTTCTCCGTTTTTGACATCAAATCCCCCTCCAATCCTATGACCGGGTGAACTTCTGGTTCTTCCCCAGCCTTCTTACTGCGCCCTAGGAGTTGTAGGAGCTCCCCAATCTTGCCCGTCCTATGTAGGGCATAAAAGACGAGGGTTGAGCACCCGGCGACCAGTGAGAAAGCCAAAGCATCCGTGGGGAAGGCCTCAAGAGCGGACCAGATGATCAACGAGGCTATGGCAACTCCGTAGGCGAGCCACGATCCGACGAACAGCCTTCCTGCCCACTTCACCTTTCCATAGAAGACTAAAATCAATGGCAATGGTATCGAGAAGAGCAGGCCAAATGCTGCCAGAGTGGCCAAGTGCTTGTCATATGTGCTTAGGATTGAGTATGAGGTGTAGTATGTTAGAATGCCTAGGATGACCGCCACCGCAAGGCGAAATAGGTGCTTGAGCATCAATTAGAAGCCTACGTCAATGATATAAATACTCCGCTATTTAGGGCCAATTGATAGCTAATTCCGAGCCAGAGAATGTGGGTTCAAATCCTACTGGACTCGCCAAAATATTTTTGCTTAAGCGAAAAGCAGCAAGAAATGAGCAGCGTAAGGCTTTAGCTGAAAGTCTTGAAGGCAAGGATAGGTTTTGTGCACAAGATATCAAAAATCTTGCTAACGGATATGAAATGATTATCTTTGAAGATCTGAATGTAATTGGGATACTTAAAAATCACTCTCTCGCATCTGGAATAATGAGCTCATGCTGGTATAAGCTAAGCCAGTTAAACTTCTACAAGGCGGAGAGGCGTGGCTAAAGAGTAATTTTCATCAACCCCGCAGAGATGCTCTGGATGCCAGGAGATTGTTTCAAACCTATGTCCGAGAGAGCTCACATCTGTCCTAAGTGTGGGCTTGCTTTGGATAGGGATGTCAATGCAGCAAGGAACATCCTTGCTCTGGGTCTGGAACGGGCCCTCAAAGAGGCTGAACCTCTACTCGTCCATAAAAGGATAAGCAAGTTCGGTCGAGGAAGTGAGAAGCCCACATTAATCATATGTGGGTAGTTAACAAAGTCGATAATTTATAAAACTATATAAATATATACAAAGGAACCTCTGATGAGTTTTAATGCTAAGTAACAAGAGAATGAAAGACATAGTAGAAGAAGTAAGAAGGACAAAAAATCTAAAAATTGAACCTCTCGATGTCCTCGATTCTTACTATGGTGAAATAGAAAATGAGTTAATACAAGCTTTTGCCAATAAAAAAAGAGATTTAAGATTCTTGAGGAATTTCATCTTGGAATATAGGAGAAGAAATAGAAATGGGTGAGTTCTCAAATTTCTTCAAATTTTTGATTCAAGCTTTGGAGGACAGCAAAATTAACTATGTTATCGTAGGAGGCTTAGTTTCGATACATTTCGGGAGGCCGAGGTTAACTCAGGACATCGATGTAATAGTTAAGGGCGATGAAGATGAAATTAGAAACTTGGCTCGACACTTGGAAGAAAGAAACTTTGAATTCGACGAAGAAGATTTTGTTAGAAACATAATCCACCTCAAGACACATTCTACTATTTTTCATAAGGATTTTCCAATTCTCCATGCAGACATAAAAGGAATATACAGTGAATTGGACCAAGAAGTAATGAATGGTAAAACAAGGGAAAAGATATTTGGCATCGATACATGGCTGGAATCGATTGAGGACAATATTGTTGCTAAACTTGTATATGGATCTCAGCAAGACATGGAGGATGCCTTATCTGTGCTAATTGCGCAGGAGGAGCGGATAAACATGAGTTCCTTAGTTGAAAAGTCAAGCAGGTTCAAAGTATCTGATAAACTCAAGCTAATAATTGAGGAGAAAAATAAAATTATATAATTATTCAGTCCCTTATAATTAACTTCTAATTGTGGGCCGAACCAAAATAGTGATTACAGGATAAAATTTGCATGAGAAGATCGTTCATCTGTAGCAGGACCTCCTAAGTTGAGTTCTAAAAGGAGATTCAAAAACTATTTAAGGACATGATTCCTACACAATTCATGTCAAAAAAGGATTTTCTTCGTCTCGTTACCTACTGCGGCCTGTACTGTGGTCTCTGCGCCCAACGAAGGCGTATTCCTCAACAGGCATCTCAGCTTCAGCAGACTTTGCATGAGGAGGGGTTCGATGACTTCTTCCAGTATGTGCCGGAAATGAGGGAAAAATTTCCTGCATTCTGGCAGATTCTTCAAAAGCTTGTGGAAATGGATTGCACTTGTAGAACGGGCATAGGTGGTCCTCCGGACTGTGAGATTCGAAGCTGTGCCAGAAAAAAGCACATCGAACTTTGCCCGCTATGTGAGGAATATCCGTGCAAGCACGTTAAAGCCTTGGCGGAGCGCTATCCAACTCTCATTCAAGACGGGAAACGATTACAGGAGGTAGGTTTAGAAAAGTGGGTGGAAGAACAGGAATGGAGAGTAAGGCGTGGCTTCGCGTATTCGGACATTCGTTATAAAGCTTGACTTGTTTCAGTTTGAAGTAACCCATTATGCCTCAGAACTATTTTTAGTGCCTTGGCAAAACCAATACATCTAAGGATTAGTATATGCTGTGCACTCTACATAGCTTTAATTAAAACGACGCTAGCACACTCACTCGATCCATGCATTGTAGGGCTTTCCTTGCCCCTTCACCTTAATACACTCATGGTGCCAAGAAACTCCGTATTCTATAGCTACATAGAAAAAACGTCAAGTTTATTAACTTGGTTAACACATTTGTTGCATAGCCAATGCCTTTGTACACCGAGAGTTTGGTAGTTGGGCAGGGCGATGGTAGATTGGGATGTTACGGGTCGAGGGCGAAATGGCATCCCGGGAATCGATGAGGTATTATTGTTGACCGTTTTAAATCCTTCTAAGAGGCTGAAATTCGGCAATTTTTTAGGCGCGGATTCGATAAAAAGGAAGCTTCTGCCAAAGGAGAAGGAGCAGGACGTTCTCGATAGGCTGGTTGAAGAGGCCTATTTGATCAAGAACAGATTCTCTAAGCCTCATGTTGTTGTCATAGGAGGTTCGAGTGTTTCAAATACGGCAAGCGATTTCGCCTATCTGGCTGCTCAAATTTTGTGCGAGCATCTCATTTCAGGTGGGACTGTATTCAACTGTGGGCGGGGCGGCATCAGTACAATCTTCTCGATAGTCGGATCTCAAATCTTTCAGAAGGAAACTCCGAAAAAAGTTGTTTCCCTCCTTCCTCGAAATACCAGGTCGATCATGCTCGTCACTGAGGTTGGAATAGAAAAGATTGGCAACGACGTAAATGAGAGAGACATCGGCTTGGTATTTGTAGCAGATTACATACTTTCCATATGTGGCAGAAGGGGATACGTTCCAAAAGTTACTAGTTTTCCAGAAGATATAGATACTACAGAAAATCAGCTGAAGTTTGCTTGCGATTACATTGAAGCTAGACACAAACCAAATCTAATACTTTTCCCAGATACTGGGGGTGTGACCGAATTTTATGCCAAGAAGATCAGAAACAAGTATTCTTCAACGGAAAAAAGAGTTGATGAAGGGAAATATGTTTATGGACCATCGAATGGGGAGATAACGATCGCTTATGGCCTTGATGAGAATTCAATCAAGAGAGCCCTTTGCGACATAATATAATAACTGAATCCCTTTAATCCAACTTATTTAGAATCTGCCACTCATTAAAGGAGGAAAGCTAAGAGAGCAGCTTGTGCTCAACACATATCCTTGTGAACGATGTGAAGCATTTGCTTCCAACCAATTTTATTTTTGTATCCCATTGGAAGATGTTCAGCCAGATCTCCAAAATAGCCCTCTCAACCTGTAACTCGCTTAGTTTCATTCTCCCTTTTTTCCACTGTTGTGACGAAATGGATTTTATTGGAGGAACAGAAGGGGCATTTGGCATCCAATTGGTCTTCCCGGTGGCCATCTAAAGAGAAGTTCCTATGACAGTCTTCGCACACGTAGTATGTTTTTACTTCTACCTTTAGTTCGTAAAGAACGAAAGCGATTATCGCAAAGAAAATGAAGGAAAGTAAGAAGTATGATGCTGCAGCACGCTCAGTTGCCCCAAAAATCTCCATCAATGGATTGTCCATCCAAAACAAGACATAATCCATCAATAGAGCCATGAAAATTGCCACTACGCTCCATCTCCACCTTTTGGCTTTTCTCCATATAAGCCTGACGATAGCCCTCATCCCCTCTCCAGCCTCCAAAAAGAGCTAAAAGTTGCGTTGCATTTCGCAGTTCGCTTCCTCCGTACTGGGGTTGGAAAATGGGCCGCCCCTCATGCAATATAGCGCACTTATATATAAGCAAGCTTGCGAGATATAAATTAATTACTTCTATCTATTGATTGAATGCGAATCGCTACTTGGTAATTCGATCAGGATTTTGGTGAATCTTTGGGGAGAAGCATCCCATTCGGCGAAAGCCTTTGCAGATTCCCTGAACGGGATTACGCAGCTGATCATTTCATCGAAAGGCAGCTTTTGCTCCTCCAACATTCGAATAACTTTTGGAAAGGTGTTCAACGAGTTTCTAGAGCCCAAAACATCCAGTTCCTTGCTCACGATCAGGTTGGTTTGTAAAGCAGCATCCTCCTTAGCATATCCGATGAATACCACTCGTCCGGAAAAGGCGACCTGCTCTATCGCCATGCGAAAAGTCTGGGGAAGCCCAACAGCTTCGATGGCAACGCTTACCCCTTCGCCATTCGTAAGGTCGCGTATCTTTGCACTAATGTCCTCCCTCTTTGGGTCGATGGTATGCTTCGCCCCGAGTCTTGACGCCATTTCTAACTTTTTGCTTTCGATGTCGACGGCGATCACGCTCGCTCCCTTGTGGGAAGCGGCAGCCACTACCCCAAGCCCAATTGTGCCACAGCCCAGCACCAATACTGTATCCGACTCGGTAACATTTCCCCTATTCGTTGCATGGTATCCAACGCTTAGTGGTTCAACCAACGCAAGTTCCTGCAGAGTGAGAATTTTGCTCGAGTAAACCTTGTCAAATGGTACTGAAATTCGTTCGGCCAGTGCCCCATCTCTTTGGACGCCGAGCGTCTGGTTGTGCTGGCAGGCATTGAAACGCCCCAATCGGCAAGAAGGGCAGAACCCGCAACTTGTGTAGGGCATAATTGTGACAGCAGATCCAACCTGCATGCTCTTTGGAACATTTTCTCCTTTCGCCAAGACGATGCCGCTGGCCTCGTGACCCGGTATTCGGGGATAGGTAACCATCGTCGAAAGCCCTCGGTAAGCGCTCAAATCGCTGCCGCACAATCCAACATAGCGCAGCTCAACTAGGAGATCCTCAGGACCGATCTTTGGCTCTGGAATTTCTTCTATCTCAACAACCCTGGGTTGGCGCATTGAAACAGCTTTCATTCCCTATCTTGCAATCCATCGATAATAACTCATGGTAGATGAAGTGATCGTTTTCACCATTCTTTTTGCAGAAGGATATTGCATTATCCGTTTATAAGGTAGATTATAGAGCCCTAACGCAAGTGCCCCATTTGAGACGCCGCTGGCTTCCTGCTCTTGTTGCTATCCTCCTTGTTTTCCTTACCCTCAGATTTCTGTTGCAAAATGCCTTTTACAACCAGGAAATGAAATCAAGCCACCAGAGGAGCCTTGAACTCAGGGAGGCCCTAGCTGGAGCGAAGCCTGGGTCGGTAATATTGCTGGAGCCAGGCATTTACGAAGGCGACATCTATGTCGAGAACCTAAAGGGAGAGCATGATAGACCCATTACGATAGGAGCCGCTGATCCCCTAAATCCCCCAGTCATAAAGGGAGGAGGGGAATGCATGCACCTCGTTGAGCCAGCTTACGTTGAGATTCGGGACATTATATTTTCTGGAGCCAGAGAAAATGGCTTAAACATAGACGATGGAGGTTCGTTCGACACGCCCGCATCTCATATATTTCTTAGGAATTTGAAGGTCTTTGATGTGGGTCCAGATGGAAACAGGGACTGCATCAAGCTTTCAGGCGTTGACCATTTTATCATCGAAAACTGCACCTTGGAACGTTGGGGGAGCGATGGTTCGGCCATAGATCTGGTGGGCTGTCATGACGGGCTTATAGAAGGGTGCTTACTCAGGCATGGAGACGATGCTGGGGCAAGTGGCATACAAATCAAGGGGGGTAGCTGCAATGTCACTGTTAGAGGTTGCAGATTCGAGCACTCCGGTCTTAGGGCTGTCAACATAGGCGGAAGCACAGACCTGCAGTACTTTAGGCCCCAGCCTCCTCCAGGATACGAAGCCAAAGATGTAACCGTCGAGGGATGCATCTTCATCGGCTCTGAAGCACCCATAGCTTTCGTTGGGGCAGAAGGCGCTATCGTTAGATTCAATACGATATACTGCCCAAAACGCTGGGTATTGAGGATACTTCAAGAAACCGTTAGCCCAGACTTCGTCCCCTGCCGCAATGGAGTCTTCACAGACAACATAATCGCTTTCATTTCCAAGGAAATAATAGAAACAGTAAATATAGGAAGCAACACAGCACCCGAAACTTTCTACTTCGCGAGGAATGTTTGGTATGCTGTGGACGATCCTAGTCTGAGCTTTCCAAGCCTGCCAGTGGAAGAGGAGGAGGGTGTTTACGGGATTGACCCGAAGTTCATCGATCCTGAGGGGGAGATTTCCACCTTGAACCTGGAAGCCCAGCCAACGACAAGGGAGCTTACGCTCTAAACTTGCTAGATGATAATTTGTAAGCGCTTATCCTCAAAACCTACTCCTCAAATGCAGGTCCCTTCCAAACACTTCCACCAAATGTGCATACATAGATGATAGAGTCGTCATCAGGATCGAATTCAACGCGCATCGCGTTGCGGAATGGTAAGCCGCGCATAGGTTCCCAAGTTTCGCCCTGGTCCTTGCTCAGCCAAAGGCCCGGTCCTGGAGCCCCTTCCGTTAGGCAAAGGTAGACCCAATCTGGGCGTACTGGATTTATCGTAGCGCCAAAAGTTTCCGGACCTTTTCTCACAATCCGGCTCCAAGTTTCGCCTCCATCCGTCGTCTTGTAGAGACCGCCCTCTTGACCGTAAAGATCACCGGCGCCAAGGTAGATGATGCTGCTGTCTCTTGGATCGACATCAAAATCTTTTGGCCAATGCAAGGGCCGGGAGCTGTTGATCCATTCCCATCGCTTTCCATCATCTGTGGAACGGTAAAGACCTGCTCCGGCTGTGCCTGAAAGCGTGCCCTTCGTGGGAGATGTTACCAGCACGAAAAGGGTTCCATCTTGATGGAGGATCAAGCGACAGACACGTGCATTCTCAGGAACTCCTACACCATCTGAACTCTTAAACCAAGACCTGCCACCATCGATGGACTTGTAAACTCCATCCTCGAAGCATGATGCATAAAGAACACGCGCATCTTTCGGGCTCTTTGGATCAAGCACGATCGATGTTACTGGTCTGTTCGGAAGGCCTTTCGAGGAGTCGATCCAGTTGACTCCGAAATCCTCGCTAATTCCAACGCCTCCTCCAGCCTCTGGCCAGTAGTGCCTCCCTGAGATTACATTCATATTTGGGATGTCGTGGAGATCTGAGAAAGCTGCCCAGATCCTACCTGGCACCTTTGGATCGAAGGCAAGCTCATATGTTGTGTTTCGTAGCGGTTTACCATGCATCCAATACCAGCTTTCCCCGCCGTTGGTGGAACGTGCAAAACCTATGTCAGTGTATGCGATGTAATGCCTGTTGTGTTGGAAAGGATCTACATAGTAGTGCCATGCCGTCGTTACCACTAGGCCGTTATTTACCCAGCGATGGCCTGGGCCAGGCGGTCCTTGTCCAGATTCGTGTGTTGTGTGCGAGGAGCTCCAAGTTTTGCCACCATCCTTGGTTATGTTGCAGGTCATCCAAGTTGTCAATATGACATGGTCTGGATTGACTGGATTGATGTTCGCACCAGAAATGTTCTCATCCCAACCGCCAGTCTCGGCTATTATGTAGTCCGGTTCAACATTAAGCCTGCCAGAGATCTTGGTCCTGAACATGGTTTGGTGCCAAGATTGGCCCCCATCATCGCTTTTGTAAACCATTCCTCCGAAACTTGTTGAGGCGTAAATAGTCAGTGGTTTTTTGTTCGTTGTCAGGAGGTATGTGTACTGGCGTGGACTTAGCCCATCTGCCCTGCTAATGCCCTCTCCCATCGCCTCGATCCATGTTTCGCCAAAATCATCTGACCTGTATATTCCACCGATGAATTTTCCGTCCACAATCTTGCTTTCAACCGAACAGTACAGTTCGCATGCTTCGATTTCAGCATTCGATCCACCCACGAAAGCTTGAACAATTTTACAAGGAAGGCCTTTGCTTGCTTCATTCCAATTTTCTCCACTATTGCTCGATGCAAAAACACCCCTGTCGGTTCCAGCAAAGCATCGCCTTTTTGATGGTGGGCTTGTTTGGTCGATATGGATGCCAGAAACGCGTCCGCTAAGCCCCCTGCACCTCCTCCAGCTCTTACCCGCATCCATCGAGAAGTAGCCGCCATCCCTGTATCCTGCGATCATCAGGTTTACATTTTGAGGATCGATGGCAAGTTCTAAGATTCCATTTGGAATTTCAGTTGAGAATCTCGACCAAGTTTCGCCACGATCTCGGCTTACCATAAGGGGACCCCTCCACCCGCTTGCTGCAAACACCACATTTGGATCGGTTGGATGAAAGACTGGCCTTAACTCCGTGGAACTAAGGAGCCTTTCGTGGTGAAGCATCTGCCAAGTCTTTCCACCATCGGTTGTTCGATATGCCGCGCCCATGTCACAATTCAAGAGCATTAGGTCCGGGTCGTGTGGCGAGATTGCGGGTGTGTACATCGCTCCCCCACCGCTCAGCCCTGTGCTTTTCCAGCCTAAATTTCTCAAGGCCAATTCCTCATTACCAACAGTTTACAAATCAACTATATGTAATATTCTATGCTATCGCGCATAGTTTGAGTACTGCCCATTGTTGCCAACATGTCCAAGCTCAAGATAGATTTGCTCAAGCTATTTGAGCTGGCAAGAAGGCTAATTAACTTAAATGGCATTTCGCATTTTTGATCGCAGTGGCCAAGAGGTTCATCGTTGGAATGCAGGTGCACTTCCTAAGCGAGCTTTTGGACGAGGGCATAGATGCGGCTCTAGAAACGATGTCAGATGTGGGTGGTGTAAATACATTGATGCTACTCACAAATGTGGACGAGATGAGCACGCTAAGTTGGGGCAAGCTTAGTCACAACCCAACTGGAAGGCGATTCCTCTCCGTTTCTGGATTCACTTACGAACCTCACTTAAAATACTACTCCAAGACAAAGATGAAGCCCAAGAAGATCGACGAAAATGGAGCCAGTGCCTTTCATGCAGCGATAGAGGCAGCGGAGAACTATGGCATGGAGAGGTATGCCTTCATTCTCCATAGGTTCCCTTTTTTTGAAGAGCATCGGGATTCCCAGATGGTTGATGCCCTTGGGAGGCAGTTGCCTGGCATATTCTGCTACAACAACCCGGAAGTTCGAAATCTCTATCTTGGGATGGTCGAGGACCTGCTCAGGAGCTACGACCTTGATGGAATATTCCTCGACCTTCTGGACCATTCTATCCAGTTCGGTTTCAGGACGCTTACCGATGAGATGGCCAATATGCTAGGTCTAACATCCTTGCCTTATCCGGAGATGGGATTAGCTTGCTTCTGCAAGCACTGCAGGGAGAGGGCTGAAAAGGAGCGGATCGATGTAGAAAAGGTAAGGAGGGGCCTTCTACGCGGAGTTTCGCTTGGCTACATACCTGACAAAGTCGAGAGATTGGCAAGGGTGGACGAAGTTTTCAGGTTCTTGGCTGAGGTGCCAGAATATTTGGAGTGGCTACGCTTCAGGATGGAGTCAAATTCTGAGATTCATGAAGAGATACACGAACTCGTGAAATCCATCGATCCAAGTCTGAAGGTTGCACTTGACATTTACAGCATTTCCGATTCTTGGAAGTATGCAGCCGACTGGAAGAAGCTGGTAGGCTCGTGTGAATGGATAAAGCCTATGTTCTACTCCGGTACGTATCCAGGGGCTCCATTTCCGCCTGAGAGGATTTACAGCGAAACCATTGCGGCAATAGAGGAAACGAGCCATATAGTTGGGATCGCACCAGGGGTGAATGCCTGCGCACTCACTCCTGAAGATGTTAGTAAGTCTGTGGAGCAGGCGCTTAAGGCTGGAGCCGACGGCGTTGTAGTCTCTTGGGATTATGCGCTAATTCCGCTAGAATCGATGAGTGCAGCGAGGAAGGCGATTGAAAAACAGTGATTTTGATCCAAAAGCAAACAAACTCAACGTACTCTTTGCTTTTGATTCAAGAGACTCTGTTAGAATTGACTCCTAATTTAAAGCACTTTCACTTCACTTAACCAAAACCTTGAATGCACTTCCTTCCTCCAAAGGAAATGCCTTGACCTGATTGAGATTTGCCTTAATCAATGATAGAAATTCTTGGTTTTGGCTTGTGGAACCGTGAAATGCTGCTGCAACTTTTGGTCTAAGCTCCGAGACCATCTTAAGGGCATCTCTTGGGCTGGCAGTTGGCGAAGGGGAGCCTGTTGGAACGAAGGCGATATCGGCCCTAAGGTTTCCAAGGGGAACGTGCGCGGAGTCGCCACCGTGAAAGATGGAAATTCCTTCAGCCTCAACCAAGAACAAAACTATTGGGCCCCTATGGATGCCTGCAATAGACGTAAAACTGAATCCCCTGAGCTCAATTTTCTCGCCAAGCTTGGCCTGCACAAGCCTATCGCTTTGGACGCCATCTTTCAACTCCGATACCAAAGATGCATCTGCGATGACATATGCGCCAGTTTTCGAGCTTAACAGAGAGGCGTGCTCCTTTGAGTAGTGGTCGCCGTGCCCGTGGCTATAGAAGATTGCATCCAACTTATTGAGCTGGTCGATATCTCTTCGATCGATCAGGTTGGCGGGATCGAATGCGAAGACATTGCTTTTCGTCCTTACGAGAACCCCTGAGTAACCAAGGTAAAGGATGAAAATTTCCCCGTTTTCAAGACGAGAGCCATAAAGTTTCTTCAGCCCTTCTTCAACCTTACTCGAGGATGGCATGCCAAGACTTGGCGAAATGCTCCTTAAAGGGTTTTTTGCTCATCACAAAGCGCCCCTTTTCGTTGGTCCATTGCCTGAGATGCAATCCACTATAGATAGAGTCACTTTTTCTGCCAAACTCAGGACATGGGCTTTCTATTGGGGAGAGAGGCTTCGCATGAATTGGAATACGGCCTTCCTATTGAACCATTTCGCTGAGAGCAAAGGGGTTTAATTCGAATTGAGAAGGAGCTCTCAAGATGCTCGCAGAATCGCACATCTATGGTGGATGTGAAAGCTTTTTGGAGCTATGCTTATTAAGGTTTTTTAAATATTGAAAATAAAATGCTAGATGAGGAGACCAGAAAGGCTGTCTTTATTGCGCAAAGGAATGAAATAACGGAACGCTTCGTTTATGAGAAACTTTCAAAATCTTCAAAAAATATTAACAACAGGCAAATCCTAAAGAAGATATCTGAGGATGAACAGAAACACTACGATTTCTGGAGGATGTACACAAAGGAGGATGTGAAGCCAAACAATGCGAAGATTTGGTTTTACTCTTTGATATCGATGTTATTTGGAATAACTTTTGGAATGAAGCTTATGGAAAGGGGGGAAGAGAAGGCGCAGGTAATCTACGATAAGATCTCAAGAGTTTTGCCAGATGCAAAAGCCATCGTAAAGGACGAGGATGAACATGAGGCCAAGTTGTTGAAATTGATAGATGAGGAGCGCTTAAGGTATGTGGGTTCGATCGTTCTTGGCATGAATGATGCGCTCGTTGAGCTTACTGGAACGCTGGCCGGGCTGACCCTTGCGCTGCAAAGCACGTGTCTTATTGCGATGGCTGGCCTGATTACAGGAATTGCTGCCTCTCTTTCGATGGCAACGTCCGAATACCTATCGACGAAATCTGAAGGTGGAGAAAAGGATCCAATCAAGGCATTGATTTACACAGGTTGTGCTTACGTCTTCACTGTTTTCTTCCTGATCCTCCCTTACTTGGTCTTGGATAACTTCTACGTTTGTCTAGCATCAACAATTTTCAATGCGATAGTTGTTATCTTTGTATTCACTTTTTATGTTTCCGTTGCAAAGGATCTGCCATTCAGGAAAAGATTTTTTGAAATGGTAGCGATCAGCCTTGGAATAGCAGCCCTATCATTCGGAATAGGGTTTATCATCAGGTCTTTCCTGAATGTTGAGGCATAAGGATTCAAAACATGCATAGTACTTCATTCTTCAGACTGGAGGCAAATGGGCACCTTGCCCTTCATGGCATCACCATGTCTTCTGACATGTGGTTCATCGCCACGTTATCACGATCCTTTCACATTCTTTGAGCTTCAACGCCAGCTCCTTTGCATTATGGTCGAGACAATGTGGTTAATTGTTCAGATGGAAAGACTCTAAAGTAAAGCGCCCATGCAGGAAGGCACACCAATGTGGCGAGGGCGGTTCTGTCCTTGAATAAAAGAAAGCTCTCATTTCTCATGTTAGGAGTGGTAGCTATACTTCTCTCATCGCTCCTTTTTTGAAATCTATGAAGGGCGAGGGCAGGCTTTTCGCCTTTGTCTTGCCATGGGATGATGGCGAGGAGACCGTAACGAGCTTGAGCGGTAGGCTCGATAAGCCGGCAGGCAAATTCGGGTATGTGAATGCTGGGGAGGATGGGCACCTATACGTTGGAGGAAGACGCATAAGATTTTTGGGCGTTAATATCGTAGGCAGGGCTGCTTTCCCTGAGAAGGAAGACGCTGAGAAGGTGGCAGCGAGGCTTGCGAAGTTTGGAATAAACATCGTGCGATTCCACCACATGGACGCCTCTTGGGAACCATTCAACATTTTCGATAAAACATTTGGAGACACGAGGCACATTAACCAAGAGGCACTAGACAGGCTTGACTATTTTATATCGAAGTTGAAGGAGAAAGGCATCTATGTTGATCTAAATTTACTTGTAGGGAGGCTTTTCAAAAGCGCTGATGGTCTACCAGATGAGATAGAATTGGTCGATTGGAAGGACCAGCAGGTACTCGGTTTTTTTGTTGATGAAGTTAAAATGCTCGAGATGGAGTATGCCAAGCAACTTCTGACCCACCGCAACCCATACACGGGGCTGACCTATGCTGAAGACCCTGCCGTAGCGTTCGTTGAGATAGTAAACGAGCAGGGATTGATCCAGGGCTGGCTCGATGGTGCATTGGACAGACTTCCAGAAGTGTTCAGAAGAAGGCTTGCTGAAAAGTGGAACGATTATCTCAGGCTAAAGTATGGCTCTGACTTGAATCTATCGAAAGCCTGGGAGGTCGAAGATGGAGAGCCCCAGGAAGAGATGCTTGAGAACGGATCATTTGAAAAAGGGATGGAGGGCTGGTCTTTCGAGGTGCACGATGGCGCAGTAGCTCAAAGCGGTCTTGTAGATGGTCCAGATGGAAAAAGGGCTCTTGAGGTCAGAGTGACAAACCTGGGCTCTGAGAATTGGCACGTGCAGTTCAACTACCCTCACCTTGAGGTCAAGGCTGAGGTGAACTACCTCGTCAAGTTCATGGCAAGGGCAGACAGGAAGGTAAGCATAAGCGTTGGCATAATGCAGGCTCACGAACCTTGGAATAGTCTATCGAACAGGATAGTTTTGGAACTGACGAGCGAGTGGAAGGAGTATGAAGTTGCTCTAATCGCTTCGGTTTCTGAGATGGACGCGAGGCTCGACATCTCCAACCTTGGAGCAGCATTGGCAACCTACCAATTCTGTAGCTTCTCCATGAAGGCCTTTGGGGGCTATGGGCTAAAGGAGGGGGAAGGCCTGGTTGGGTCGAATGTATCAATTTTTGAGTTGGGCGAGTTTGGGAAAAGGAGCTTTAAGGCGAGGATGGACTGGGTCGAATTCCTCTACCAACTTGAGCAGGACCGCTATTTCGTTGAGATAGGCATGTACCTCAAGGAGGAGCTGGGTGTCAGGGTACTTGTGATAGGAACCATAGTTGGCTGCAGCACGCCGAACATCATGTCCAAGCTGGATGTGGTGGACACGCACGCCTACTGGCAGCACCCAGCTTTTCCAGGCGCTCCATGGGACCCTGAAAACTGGTACGTTGTCAACGAGCCGATGGTCAACCACCCTGAGGATTGCACAATACCTTGGCTTTCCCTGAAGAGAGTATACGGAAAGCCGCACTTGGTGAGCGAGTACAACCACCCAGCACCCAACTTTTATGATTCTGAAACGGCAGTAACGCTTGCCACATACGCGGCGCTCCAGGACTGGGACGGGATCTTCCTTTTCGATTATGGAAGTGGAGACGACTGGAATTCTATGCGCATAAGGGGATTTTTCGACATAGACCAGCACCCAGCCAAGATGGCGACCATGATACTGGCGCACATGATCTTCGTGAGGGGTGACGTGACACCAGCCAAAGAATTGGTGGCAACGGGGCTTGACGAGAAGCGTGAGGTTGAGCTGATCGCAAATGGAAAGGTTTCTGCCTGGAACCTTCCAGACGGAAGGTATGCTGGAATAGGTGGCGACACAGCACTTGTGCACAGGACTGCGCTGATCATCGATGGTGGCGAAGGTAGAATCAATGCAAGCTCTTATGGACCAGTTTACATCTCTGATAACAACGAGATCACCTGGAACGCAACGGACCGAAAGAAGGGCGTTCTACTTGTCAATACGACAATGAGCATAGCAGTTGTAGGGTTTGGCGGAGGAAAGAGCTTCGATTTTGGAAGCGTAGTAATCGGGCCTGGAGATACGCTTCTAGACGGTTGGTGTGTTGTGGCTATCTCAGTGGTCGATGGCAAGAGCTTTAATAATTTCAGTAAACTTTTGCTTGTCACTGCCGGTTACACAACGAATACTGGAATGAGGGTGCGCGAGTACGATGGTGGGAAGGAGATCGCCTTTGGGTCGACTGATTTGATAAAAATTGGGGAGCAAAGAGGGCCCATAACGTGCGGCAATGACTGGGGAAGGGCTCCAACTTTGGTAGAGGGCATACAGGCCACAATTAAGATCAGAACTTCCAGAGATATCTTGGTTTATGCTTTGGATGGCGTGGGCAAAAGGACAAAGCAAGTTCAAGTTTCAGATAACAATGAATATAAGGAATTCATTGTTGGGCGAGAGTTTGAAACCATCTGGTATGAGATAGCCACAGAGGGATAGAAGGCTTACTATAGAAGAAAAGAGAGCCATCATCATTGTTTAGGGCTTTTCACTAAGGAATTGGTAAGAGCTTTGTTTCAGGCCTAATGAAAAAGCTACAGAGATCTGCAAACCTCTTATATAGCGTGTAATTAGCTGAGATTGGAAATGTGGTGGCTATGATAATCTTCGTTATCGTTGCTCCTACGTTGGAAAAATACGAAAAAGTAGGGGGGATGTTCGACCTGAAGAGGCGTTTCGAAAAAATTAGCGGCGAGCCATGCTTGGTCATGCACAACCTTAACGTAACTCGCGCCCTAGTGGAAGAACTGCGCCCAAAAGCGATCATCCTTAGTGGCTTTGGCTTTTCCTTCTCTGAATTCGACCCCAAATCACTTTTTCCTTTGGAAGAGGTGATCAAGAAAGCTGAGGTTCCAATTTTGGCGATCTGTGGAAGCCACCAGCTTTTGGGATTCATGTATAACTTGGATCTCCATTCCGTGAGCAGATTGGAAGATGAGCCGATGAGGAAGCTACTTCCAGGAGAAGTGGACCTAGCTGACTACCATCCCGGTTATTTCAAAGAGTACGGATTTTATCCAGTGAAAATCTTGAGGGACGATCCGATCTTCGAAAATCTGCCAAACCCGTTTATCGTCCGTGAGGCTCACTACTGCGAGGTAAAGGTTCTACCGCCAGACTTTTTGCTTCTTGCTTCAACAGAAGCTTGCCGAATCCAGGCGATGAAGCACAAAAGCTGCATGATTTACAGCACACAGTTTCACCCAGAGGGGTACACAGATTTCTACCAACATGGAAAAGTTTTCTTGGAAAACTTCTTCAAAATCGCTTTCAGAAGTTGATTTTTCAAGAGGCGGGAGGCTTATGCCCGATTTCAGTCCTGAACCTTTGGAAGAACTCCTGCCTCTTTCCCCTGTTCCACCCTCCAACATCCTGGTAGTAGCCCGTTACCCTTGACCACCACCTGACATTCTTTGATCCGCAGCTTGGGCACCTCCTGTGCACACCGCCCTGAACCTTATTGCAATCCTCACAAACTGTAAGGTCCCTCGTATAAGCGAAATAGCCGATCTGCGTTTGGGTCGAGATCTTCTTTGTCATCTCGAGCATGGACTCGGGGTTCGGGTCGCCTTCCCCAAGCCATATGTGGAACATGTTCCCACCGTCTAGGATAGGGAAGAACTTGTTTTCGATCCTCATCCTTTCAACTAGAGGCAACCTTGCGCCCACATAGACGTGCGTCCCATTGCTGTAGTATATCGGTACGTCCCTCTCACCACTTCTGAGCATCTTCCTTGCAAGATCAAAATCGCCCTTAACTGTACTTCTAGCTTTATTTCTAAATTCTTCGCTCAGTAAATCGCAGACCGCAAGCCTTTGCGCACAGGATTCAGCTGGAGTTCTCGCCAAAGCCAACTTCATCTTGCTTCCTCTCTTGAGCTCCTTCAGGTATTTCTTCATCTCAAGCACAGCTCTGACTGCTAGCTTAACTGCTTCATCAGACTCGTGCAATTGCTTCCCCGTGTGGTGCTGTGCCATCTCATTTGCCCCAACGAGGCCGATCGTGTATGCAAGCTCTTCGAAATCGACCGCAGGCGGGCCCTTCTTGCCACCTGAAGGATCTGTTGGTCTTTGCGTTGCAAAAGGCATCCTGTGGTTTCGAATCATCAGCTCCATCCACCGCCTCTTTGTCTTGAAAACCTCGACGCAAAGGTCCATGAGCTTTCTCAATTCTTCGAAGAGCTTCTCGTCATTGCCCCCCGCCCTATATGCTGCCCTCGGAAGGTTGATGGTCACTACCTGCCAGGAGCCCATACTGAAGTGCTCTCCACCTTCAAAGCGCATCTTCTCCTGGAATGCTTCATCTGTTTCTGGTGTTTCCACAAAGCTGTAGGAACAGCATTGGTAGCATGAAACACCTTTCCCGTAACCCCTATACTCTGGGATCATGTTGTCGAAGTAAGGCGAACCGAACTTTGCCACAACCTTGTGAGCAAGTAGAAGCTCTTCATCGTTCTCAGGCCTGAGCATTTCGGGCGTTATGCCGTTCTCAAGCTTGGGGAAGTTGAATGGCTTCCCCCAGTGGTCGCCGCGCAGGGAGACCTCGTTGATCGCCCTGTAGAGCTGCCTTACCTCTTCCTGGTATGAACCATAGGTGTCGGGCCCAACCTTTCCATTCTGGACGACGGGCATATCGGCCCATATCTCAGGCACGGAGGGCATGATCTGTACATTGCTGAAAACTGGTTGTCCTCCCCTCGCCACGTACATCTGGGTAAGCTCGAAGAACATCATCTGCATCAACTGCTTAATCTCCTCGTAATTTAGGCCACGCATGTATGGTGCGAGGAAGAGGGTATAGTTGTAGAAACCTTCGCCTCCAGCGAAGTTAGTCTGGGCAGCTGCGAGAACCTTGACAGAGTGCAAGACCGCGACCTCTGGCCTCTTCGCCGGTCCTGCTACAGATGTCTTGAAGCCGAGCCCATCGGGCATGAAGCCGTAGTAGAGGAAGTACCTCAGGTCCCAGTTCTGGCAGAATGGGCGAGTTCCAAAGTACTCGAGATCGTGTATGTGTATGTCGCCTTTCAGGTGGGCATCAGCTTGCTCCATGGGCATAAGGAGCAGGTACTCTTCCTTCGCGGTTTTGTCTGCCTTTTTTTTATGCGCTGTATTGTGAAGGCAGATGAAGCCGGAACCTCCTACGAAGTTCTCAATCTCCCTGTCACCTGGTCGTACCTCAAAGTCATAGAGACTTTCAGAGAAGCCAGCCTTCTCTATCTTCACTATTCTCTCAAACCTTATGTCCGAGTTCGCGAACGACTCCAAGATCTGCAGCGAAGTTTGATCATACTGCAATGCATTCGCCTTGACTATTTCCAAGAACTCATTCAAGGACTTTCTTGTTGGTGCTGTGTGACTCGTCCAACGGCTCAGCATCGAGACGGCCTTCTGCACCTCGCCATTCCAACCCTTCCATCGGATGCTTCTCCAAAGCATATCGAGCGTCGTCTCCAATCCTGGAATTGTATCTGCATACTCCACATCATTTTGATTGGAGAGCGGTAAGCCTGTCAACTCCTTCAGTTTTTGAGCAGAAGAGCCACCTACGTAGACTACATTCTCGTAGCCATCTTTTTTCCTGTACATCCTCGGGTAGATCCCAAGGCAGAGCATTAGAAGAGCAACTCCATCTGACAACCTTTTGCTTGTTGTGCTCAGCGATGCATCGGTCATATTTCCATCACCTAGGTAGATCCCCCTTAGAAATCCGGCTATGCATTCATCGGGGGCCTTGAACATCCATGTTGGGATGTCCTTATGTCGCGAGGTAGCCACCTTCACTTCCAGCCCTTTCTCTAAAAGATATGATAGTGGTCTCGTTCCTAAAACTATCCTTTTGGCACAATTACTACTCTGGATCATTGGTGTGCTCCTGAAGACTCTTTTCCACGCGCTGATGAATTCTCGAATTATCTGCTCGTCTTTATTTGAAAACGTCACCTTCGTATTTGCAGACCTGCTCCTGAGCTGTGTCTCTATCGAGATTTTACGCGTCCCAAGCCAGCCTTCAGAGATCATTAGGCCCAAAATAAGGCCGAGGTCGTGAGAAAGCTTGATGATAGCTGGAAATTCATGCGTCTTCTTCGTACGCCAAGTTCCGATGCAGGCTGATGCTGGTAACTCCTCTGAACCTTGATACAGATGCTTCCAAATAAGCAGCGGGAGTGTCTTCTTATGCTTCCAGAGAGTGATTATCCTTCTGGTTGCCTCCCTCCTGCTGGGGTGCCTGCGGCTAATTAGGCCCTTTCCATACATCTTATCTAAAATATCCCCTATTTCTTTCCTTCTCCGATCTATTATCGTCGATATTTCCTCACTCCTAATGTAGAGGAGCTTGAGATCCTCGTCGCTACAGTTCTCGATCAGTCTTTCCACTATGTTCAGATGAGAGATTACATATCTGCTCCTAATGTTGGCTGGAACGGCTACGCAATCCCCAATCTCCAAATCGGACAAGGGGAGGGCTACCAACTTGCCATTCCGGAGGGTGAAAAGGTTGTGGTCTGCCGATGTCTTTACCTCCCTCCCATTTTCGAGCTTTATTTTGTATACTTCCTTTCCCCTATGCCTTATTGCGGCGGTCACTGGCATTGGCTCGACTTGCAGTTTCTCATTAAATGCAAGGACTTTTAAATCGCCATTGAGCCGAAGGAATTCCGACCCAGATTTTATTTCAACTTGTTCATGATGCTCGTTCATCAACTGGTCTATTACCTCTCCAATTGGGAGCCTCTTGAAGCCGCATCCAATGTCTATCACAACAACTTCGTCGGGAGGGAGGCTCTCTGCATTCGGCTGCAGATTGGCATTCTCCTTGGACTCGAAGCCCTTCCCTATGTCGATCTGGAACGCATCGTAGACCGGAGCACCGACCCTTGTCATTATGTTGCGGTATATCCTGAAGTTTGGGTTGCTTGGTTCTTCGAGAAGGACGTTATTAACAACCTCCCTCACAAGGGCGCCAGAAACGAAACTGAGTTCCATCCTCCTGATCTTGTCCTCAACCCTCAAGGCGACCTCTTCTGCCTGCCTCCTAGTTATGGCCGGAGTTCCAAGGAACTCCTTAGCCAGCTTTGTCTCCTTCAACAGAGATCTTGTTATGGCGCCCCTGTCCCAGGGCACGAAGTGGCCGCTCGTTGTCCTGACCATGGGCATGCTATTATTCTTCCCTGAGCCCAAATCTCAATCACCTCGAGCTTGCCTCTAGAGCCTCTTGTAGGACCTTTTCATTCAGCCTTTCACCTTCGAAGATTTCATTAGCCATAATGAACCTCTTCCCAACCTCTAGAATAGGGGAGGAAGTTGAGTATACATCTTTCATGACGAGGTCTGCTTGAACTTCAGTGTTTGAAAGGTCAAGCTCCTCGAACTCGAAACCTTTTATCTTCAGCCATCTCTTGAGCTGCCTGCATCTGATGCATTTTGGAGTTGTGTAGACCCTTAATTTGCGCTTGATCCTTTCCAATTTATGATAAAAGGAGCCCCGAACACCTTAATAAATTACGCTGAATAATTTTGGCACAAAATTCGGCCCGATCCGCCTTCAGGATTCTTCCCTAAATACTTTCACATGGCCTTCTTCAAATTGCGTTCTGGGAGATAACCTCCCACAGAATCCAGAGCCTCCTTCGCAAAGTTATCCGCCTCTCCTGGCTGAAAGATGTCCCAGCCCTTGAAGTGCCTGAAGTTACCAAAGCTTGCGAAACTTGGGTCGAATGAATCGATTTTGTTCGGATCTATGACGACCGCCACCATGTCGAGTTCCTTGTGAAGGCTCAATGGGGCTGTGAAAAGCCTTTGTCGGTCCATCTCGTTGTCAATGCTTAGTTTCATCGATCCAGTTCTGGACCTTATGTCGTCGAACTTGTCCTTTAGCTTCATATTCGTGAACTCCACCATCGCGTAGGCAGCGTCGAGAGGGTGTACTCTCTCCCGGAACTCCTTCGAGATAGCATATTGATGGACATGCACATGGGCACCCTTGCCAGACCACTTTATGATTACAGATCCGATTCCTTTGTTCTCGAGAAAGTTATGTATCTCCCTGGCAGCTTCAATTGTCGCCTTCCAACTGGCAAGCTCATTGTCAATGTCCCAAGTTGGCATGCACCCAACAACATTTTTGAGCGAGGAAACATCTGACCTTTTGGAAAGCTTGGAGTAGATGTTTGCTGTCCCATAGAAAGTTCTTGGCCTTAGCCTGTAGAACCTCTTGAAAAGCTGCATCACATCGTCCTCACTCTTCAATGTGATTGGCCTTCCATGGTCGTACCTCAAAAGGATTGGCCTCCCATCCTTGTCCCTCAGGGAACAGTGAACTCCTACCCATCTATCCCTGGAGAATCTGGCGATCTCCTCCTTCACTTCTGGTCTTGAATAGTGCTCCTCTTCGCTTAATGGCTCATGGCTCTTCAATCAAGCTCCACATCCTTTAAGGAACCTTAAGCCCAATCCTATAGGATTTGTAATGTTCTATAAATCTGTGAAACCCCCGGAAGCACTAGCCTGAAAGGAGCTGCTGTTTTTTAAACAATTCTTGTCGCGTTCATACTTTGGGCATTCAAGGGTGCTCAGATCGCTGACGATCTGTATGGATTCAAAAATTTGCTGCATATTTTGTCTTTCCTGTAGCCATAATATCTAAATCGGCCGGAACATTGAAAATGCCAAGATTCCAGCTATCAAGGCGTTTAGCACATCTCCAAGTATGAAGCCTCCTATAAATGGGACTACACGTTCAGAGTATAGTTTGCTGCCCCCGATCTTCAGAACAACCCATTTCAAGATCGCGCAGACAAATGCAGCCATCCAGGTTCCGAACAACGAACCTACCCAGTCCCAGGCAACTATGCTCATGAATGGATCTGGCACCCATAGGAACCTTGCCTGTATCAATTTAACAAAGACCACGAACACGAAACCCGTCAAAACCCAAGGTGCAATCTCTGTCATAGGGCGAGGCGAAGGTTTTGTCCAAACCGTGTCGACCCTCCCCATGAGATCGTATGATCCCTTCATCCAAGTAGTTCCCATCCCATATATTCCTGGGATTATGATGTTCAGCAGGCTGGCCATGAAAGCTCCTAACGCCAAGGCTACGACTACTACCTTGATCATGTTCCTAGGATGCACCCCGGTTAGGCTCGACATCTTGTACGTTCCGAGCGTTGCGTAGAAGGTGGTTGCGTGCGGCATGTAAGGTCCGCAGTCAAGCTCGTAGTTGAGCGAAGGAGCTAGAATCAAGTCTGTGGAGGTGATGGTCATGCGGAACTGGTTTGGCCAGACGAGCATCTTCAGGAAACCTGGCGCAAAGTTATATCCTGGCTCGTTTCCAAAACCCACCCTCCCCCACAGCTGGCTTGCCGTAAACCAAGTCACGACACTTGTGAGCGTGACAGCGAAAGAAACCCACAGGCTCATTCCAGCTGACATGTAAAGAAACATCACAAGTGCGAATGATACAATCAATATCGACCACGCGGATCTGTAGGACATAGCCTCTCTGGCCTCAAGCCCCTCTTCCTTCAGCCTTCCAAGAGCGATCTTAATGGTTCTAAAGATGTAATGTCTTTCCAGAAAAATCGTCATAACGAAAACACCAAGATAGACGCCAGTTATGAGTGAACCGAAGCTGAGAGGCGGGTCTACGTACGGCGTACCCGTCGAACACCAACTTCTACCGCAGGCACCCATATCGGCATAGCCGGTATAATATCCCATATAGTAGGCAGCGGTGCTCAGCGCCTCGTACACCAAACCATAGAAAACCATGCTGAACAATGAATGAAGAGGCACAAGCATCAGCAGGGCGTAGAGCGGAGTGTGCTTCGCTAAATTCATGTGCCACGGTATGCCACCCCACGCTATCTGGTGCGCGCCAGGACCACATGTATTGGCTCTGAAGGCGAATATGTCCGGAAACCATGGGAAGAAGATGCCGAGCATCCTGATCATCTCAAGAGCCAATCCAACAAAGAAACCTGCGATGAATGGTAACCTTCCAGTCCACTTCGAATCTCCCAACTCCCTCACGCCCGCCATCGCGCTGTGCGCTATCATTACCTGCGGATATGGCAGCATCTCGACATCCATCCACTGCCTTCGGAATATGCTAGAGATTCCAACACTTATGCCTATGAATATAGCAAATGAAAAAAATCTCCAGATCATGGCTGGAAGAAGTAGAGCCCAAGGTATTGCCCCTATGCTTCCTGTACCGCTCACAAGAAGCTCCGCAGCTTTCCTTGCAGGGGACACGAAATTTGGGACATAACTCATGACGTCTTCTGACGTACCTACTCTGGCTGTCAGTGGTTCAAAAGTTTCCCTCCAACCTGCATAGGCGTTTGAGAAGCCGGCTGATGCTAAAGCCACAATGTAAATGAACACTAGGTTCTCGGTCGTAAGATACTTTTTCGCAGATGGGACTCGCATTAATATCATGGTCACGACGATCATCAAAAATGGAGTTCCGAGAAGGTCTACACCCGCTGTTGGTATCAGGTCACCAACCTGCAGGTTGCATGCAGCCATCGGAGGCAGGAAGTAGAGGAAGAGGTTCATCGAAACAGTTAGGACGATTGTTAAGCCAATGACCCATAACAATGTCGCTGGAGAAAGCTTAATTTCTTTATATTCCAATTGATTTTCTCCCATCATCCCTTTTCGTTAATTAGGTAACAATATCGATATTTAAAATTAATTGTTGGTGCTTGATATTTTGAAATCGTTACTTCCAATTCCCTTAAAGCTAGATATCCTATTTTGAGCTTGGAAAATCCTTTTTTCCATTTAACCAATAAAACTTCAAAGGGCGGGAATTTTTGTCAACGGTGTTTGCGATGAGAAAGAGAAAATTGGGCATCAAAGACGCTTCCAACGATTAAAACTTAAAAGAATGAGAGCATGCTCATTGCCATACGATGAAAAACAGACTATCCTCTAAGGACAGACTCTTGGCCGCAATAAACAACGAGGAGGCAGATCGTGTTCCACTTACATTCAGGGACACCCAGCTCCCGGAAAATTACACTGTACCTTCGAGTAACCAGTTTGAGGCTGTCGACATTTTCCTCAAGCTTGGCATAGATCCTATGCTGTATCTACATCCTGACAACGCTTGGAAGTTTAATGCCGATGTGAAGATAAATATCCGCAAGGAAAATGTAACAGGAGAAAAATATCCCCTATTATCGAAAGAGTACCGTACTCCTAGGGGTGTTTTGAAACAGGTCGTCCGCCAGACACCTGACTGGCCTGATGGAGACAACGTTCCATTGTGGAGCGATTTCATGGTCCCGAAATCCCGTTCAGTAAAGTATTTGATCGAGAACATGGACGACGTAGAATGTTTCTCAAACCTTTTCGATGAACCGACCGAGAGGGATCTGGAGAACTTTGGAGAGAAAGCTGAACGCTACAAGCGTTTTGCTGAAGAAAGAGGAGTCCTAATAAATGGCAGTATGACGATAAGCCTGGGGGATATCGCAGCCTGGAGCTGTGGAATCGATAACCTAATCCTGTGGAGTTTCAGAAAACCTGCTCTCCTACACAAACTTTTAGATGTCATATTGGAATGGAACTTGAAGTATGTGCAACAGATCCTTGAGACAGGTGCAGCAGATTCCATAACATGTCGTGGATATTACGAGAATATGGACATTTGGTCTCCAAGGTTATACAAAACCTTCTTTGCCCCAAGGTTGCGGAAAATGATCGAATTGGTCCATAAAGGAGGTGCGAAGTTTTGCTACCATAATACGACCGGCATAATGCCAGCTTTGGAGATATTCAGGGATATTGGTGTGGATATACTATATGGCCCTGAACCAGTTGAGGGAAATGTTGACCTGCAAGAAACAAAAGACAGGGTTGGGGAAGAAATTTGTCTCTGGGGCGGGATGAATGCTCCTGTCACCCTTGGAATTGGAACACCTGAGGAGATAGAAAAAGGGGTACGAGAGGCGGTCCAAGCTCTGGCACCTGGAGGCGGATTCATCCTATCTGCGATGGAATCGATAATCCTTGGTCACGACCCAAAAATATGCGGCTTGATCCCATGGGAAAGCGTCGAATGCATGATAGAAGCTTGGAGAAAAGTTTGCGATTACCCAGTTTAGAAAGTGCCCTCATGCCATTATGAAATTGGAATGGTGCAATAAACCGAGCATTCACGGGGAAACATAAATACGTGCTTGATTTATTAAGAGATGAGAAAGTCTGCGTTGAAAGACAAGATTTATGAAGAAAAAGACCTCGCGATAAATGGTGGCAAAAAATCGATAAGCAAATTTAAAGGCAAGGGCACCCCCAAGATCGGCATAAGTGAGTTTCTGGAACTTGCTGACACCTGGGGCTATAGTGCGGTAGCGCGAGCGAAGATCAAGCGGGTCATCGAGAAGGAGGACATTCCTTCGCCCCACCTTGCCCGCTACTACAACCCCAGAAGGTCGAAAGTCTTGGAATTGGAAAATTATGCGAAGAAACTATTTGGCTCTAGTTACGCGCTGGCCGTGAACTCAGGAACTTCCGCCCTCAATTGCGCCTATGTAGCATGCGGTATAGGTCCTGGGGACGAGGTCATAGTTCCAGGGTATACTTTCTTCGCAACGGCGGCAGAGGTAGTAGCAGCAAGGGCTATACCGGTCATAGCGGAAGTGGACGATTCGCTAACGATCGACCCAAAAGATGTTGAAAAGAAGATCACGCCGCAGACAAAGGCCATAGTGCCGGTCCACATGGTTGGCAACGCCTGTGACATGGATCCGATAATGGAGATAGCCAAAAAGCACAAGCTTTTCGTCATCGAGGACAATGCTCAATCATGCGGTGGAAAATACAAGGGCAGGTTTCTTGGAACGATCGGGGACCTTGGCTGCTTCAGCCTGAGCACATACAAGATAACAGGTGGAGGCGAAGGGGGATTGGTCCTTACAAATGACGAATGGCTCTACACGAGGGCCCAGAGCCAGCACGATACAGCAGCTTGCTGGAGGCCGGACAGGTATGCAAGGGAGAGGCGCCCTGGAGAGCTTTTCTGCGGGCAGAACTACAGGATGTCAGAGCTGGAAGGCTCCGTAATCCTTGTGCAGCTCAAGAAGACAGAGGCCCAAGCTAAGAGGTTCAACAGAAACATGAGAAGGGTACTGAGTATGGTAAAGAAATATGAGAAAGTAGTTCCAAGGAGGAGCAATGACATACTTGGTGATGTTGGATACTCCCTCATCTTCTTCGCAAAGGACAGGGAACTTGCGGAGAAGCTAGCCGACGCCCTTATTGCAGAAGGGGTTCCAGCTGGAGCTCGCGGAACGAAGGCGGCTCGGGACTGGCACATCTACTCCTACTGGGAGCATATCTTGGAACAGAAGACGCCCACCCCTGAAGGTTGTCCATTCACATGCCCATACTACAAGGGAAAGCTTCCAGCCTACTCTCCTGACATGTGCCCAAACACTTTGGATTATGTCGATCGGGCACTCTATATTTCGATCGATCAGTGGTGGAACATTGAAGATTGCAAGAATGTTGCAAAAGCCATCAACAAGGTCTTCAGTGTCTATTGCTGAAGGTTAAAAATCTTGACGAATAGATGTGAAGTTATCTTTTGGAGTACCTTCGAGTAATGGCCTAACTGTCGAGCTTCTCTATCGACTCAATAATCTGTTCAAGGGATTTTATGGTTCCATCAGCATAAACTTCGTCTTGCCTTATGTTCTTGCTGAGTTGCCTTGATATCCAAACTAGGGAAGATGGATCTTTTTCAGCCATCTTGTCGATCCCAATTTCGGTCGATAGGTGTATGGCTTTGTAGCCCGCGTTCTTGGCTCCCCAGATATCGCTCCTCAGGTCGTCTCCTATGTGCACTATTTCATTCGGGCTGGAGTTCAGCATCTCTGCTGCCAGCTTGAATATCGAAGGATTTGGCTTTCGAACTCCAGCCTCGTCAGAGAAGACCATTACGTCGAAGTAGTGCGAAATTTCTTCCTTTTCAAGAAACTTCCTCAGGGCAAAACCTGGAGTCATCCCAACGTTACTTATTAGGCCGGTTCCTTTTCCATTTCCCTTCAACCACCTCAAAACACGATGGGTTGCTGGATCTAGAAATGGAGGCAGTTCAAATATTGGAGATGCATAAGCCAAACTCAGCTTCTCTAACTGTTTCTCTTCCAAGGAAAAAGTTCCGCCGGTAACTTTTTCGGCTATGAACTTGACCTGATCGAAGTGGGTAACATCCTTGTCCAACTTCCAGATACTTGAGAGCCAAGATGAAAGCTCCTTAAGGACTGAGTCCAACTCTGATGTAGAGACCTGGAATCCAATTTCGGCAAAAGCTCTAGAGAGGTTTTCGCAGCGAATGTAGTTTCTCCTCGCGCTATTCCCATCTCTTTCGAGAAGGATTGTCTGCCAAAGGTCCAATGTTACAGCTTTGATATTTCCAGCCATCTTTCGCCAGAATCTTCTGCCAAGGCAATGGATTATACAGTTTTCCAATCCACTTGTTCCAAAGGCCCACGAACGATCAACGTTATGCATCACGCTTTCAATGCTTCCTTGACCTCATTCTCAAAATCTTCTCTATTCAAAACGAATGAATTTATGAACCTTGCATTAACGATACATCCATCTACATTGCCTCTTTTCAAGGCCTCTTCAGGTTCTTTGGTCCTGTCCACCCACCTTATCGGTACACTTGGTGCAACATTTGCTATGGCTTGCTCTGCCCTCTTCAGAAAAACATATGAAAAAGGACAGGGTGATGGACCATAAATAATCAAACCTTTCCCCTGTCCTCTTTTTGGGGGATGTAATCGGCCCTTTTAATAATAACAGGACGATAGATAAAATCCTCCTTTATTGGATAATAAATCTTTAATTTTGGGGACAAAGATATAAAGCAATAGGCTTTTTGGCTAAAAATTATCTCCGAATCACCACTTAGACCAAGCCATAATGGAGCAGGTCGGCGGCTGTGGGATTTGAACCCACGTAGAGCTTAGCTGCTCCACCAGCTCACAAAGCAGGGTTGTTATGCCCAACCTATCAGGCTGGCGCAATAACCTAACTCTGCCAAGCCGCCACTTGTAGAATGGTAAAAGGAAATATTTAAATAAACCGTTTGGATATGTATGTATAGCTTAGCTGCTCCACCAGCATCGGGCGGAGACCTATCACCTCCGCCACCTAGCTGGTTGTTTTCCGGGCCTCGGGCTTGGTCGGATGTTACACACAATCTGCACAGGTCATCTATGTTTCTTTCATCGATATCATTTATTGAAACTTCCAGCACTTTCGCTACCCCCTTTTAGGTGTTGGCCAGATCTTTTGGATTCTTAAAAGTTACTATTTCAGTTCAACGAAAGTCTGCGCACCTTAATATTCACGAAATAATTGCTGGTAAGTTTCATTCTTTGGATGAAGCCATGTGGCCAGAAGCGATGATCGCCATTCAACAAGTACTTTTCATCTTCTAAGGTAACTGCCTACTTTTCGAGTATGGCCCTGATCCTCCTTGTTCCAGCACTCACGGCCTCCTCCTTAATTATTTTGAACCTACCCATCTTCTTTGTGTTCTGGACATGGGGACCTGCACATACTTCCTTGCTGAAATCTCCAATCGAATAAACAGAAACTTTCTCTGGATTGTATCTCTCATCGAAGAAAGCAAGCGCTCCCCGCTCTAAAGCTTCCTCGAGCGACATCTCCTCCCTAGTGACATTTAGGCCACGTTGGATCTGCTGGTTCACGAGTTCCTCAACCTGCCTCAATTGCTCTTCCGACAGCTTTTCAGGCCATGAAAAATCGAATCTCAGGCGCTCAGGAGTTATGTTCGACCCTTTCTGCCTAACTTCTGGACCAAGTACCTTGCGAAGCGCAGCATGGAGCAGGTGCGTTGCGGTATGAAGGGCAATGGTTTGCTCGCTCTGGTCCGCGAGCCCAGACATGAACCTCCTTTGAGCTCCAATCCTCGAAAGCTCCCTGTGGCGCTCGAATTCCTCTTCGAACCTTGCGCGATCGATCTGAACCCCATGCTCCATAGCGATTTCTGCAGTCATCTCAAGAGGGAAACCAAAAGACTGGTACAGGAGGAAGGCATCCTTGGCTGTCACGTTCTTTTTCTTTGCCAGGATCCTCTCAAACTCGACAAGCCCCTTTTCCAAGACCCTTGAAAACCTTCTTTCCTCTTTTTCTAGCTCTGAGAAGATGCGATCTTCATTTTTTTCTATCTCTGGCCAATCATCTGCATAGATCTTGACGAACCTTTCAGCTATTTTGCTACAGAACGGACCATCGATCTTGAGCCTCCTACCGTGCCTGATGGCGCGTCTGATGAGTCTTCTTAAAACATAACCATGTTCGACGTTCGAAGGGACTATGCCAGCCTCGTCTGCCAAAACGAACACAGCTGCACGCAAATGGTCTGCGACTATGCGTTGGGATCTGATGTCATTGTTTTTCGAAAGCTTTCTTATCTCATCCATTGCCGGGGCAAATAGCTCCGTTTCGTAGTCGTTGTCCTTGCCCTCGAGCATTGCGGCGGTCCTCTCCAATCCCATTCCAGTATCAACATTTTTCTGCTTTAGTTTTTCATACCTTCCATCAGCAGTTTTGTTGTACTCCATGAACACATCGTTCCATATCTCAAAGTACTTGCCACAAAAGCAACCTGGCTTGCAGTCAGGTCCACATTTTGGCTTGCCTGTGTCATAGAACATCTCAGTATCTGGTCCACAAGGGCCGGTCGATTGTGCAATCCACCAGTTGTCTTTTTTCGGATTGTAGTATATTCTTTCCCTTGGAACTCCCAAGGAGATCCAAGTGTTCGCTGATTCCTCGTCGCGAGGATGCTCCTCATCACCGGAAAATACTGTTACGCTGATCCTATCTGGATCGAGCCCAAGCCACTCCTTGGACGTTAGAAACTCCCAGCTCATGCTGATCGCTTCCTTCTTGAAGTAGTCTCCAAGAGACCAGTTTCCGAGCATGAAGAAGAACGTATGGTGGTTTGCATCTCCAACTTCGTCGATATCGTCAGTCCTAAGGCACTTTTGCATATTGGCCAATCTCTTCCCAAGTGGATGCGGCTGACCCAAAAGATAAGGTACAAGAGGGTGCATGCCAGCTGTTGTGAAAAGCACCGTTGGATCGTTCTCAGGAATAAGCGGTGCGGATGGCATTATAGCATGGTTCTTAAGCCTAAAGAACTCGAGAAACATTTGCGATAGTTTCGCCGCTGTCCACATAGAAATCGAGCCGAGGAAATGTTTTTCGCGTTTCTAAAAAACCTTTCGTCCTGAATCGATCTTTTAAGCTAAAACTGAATTAACGGAAATCAAGACGTATAGTCGATAGGAGTAGTTGAGGCACAATTCTCCTCTTATCCTTATTCAATGCTACGAAACCGAGCTTTTCCAGCATCTTCAAGTCGTCATAGACATTCTTTATGTCTCTTGGGCCACACTTCCTTGCAAGCTCTGTGATGGAGTTAACGCCAAGTTTGATCTGTTCCAGCAACCCGATTCTCTTTTCAGTCAAAATCTTCCTGAGATCGCTGAATGGAAATTTTTCCTCCAAAGTCACCTCGATTTCCTCCCCCTCCTTGTATGCACCTAACGCATGGAGCAGAAATGTCCACCTCTCAAACTCTTCATTCGATATTTTCTTCTTTGCCAATGCCTCATCTGGCCCGCAGTGATGCTTCTCGAAACTCTTGAGCTCCCTGTAAGCTTGGTCTCGAGTCAAGAGCCTTACTACAGTTACTCTCACACTTTTGTTTTGGTTCGCTGTGCCAATAAAAACCTTCTCAGACGATCGCTGCATGGACTTAAAATTCTTTGGTACGCTATACCATAAAGATATAAATTGGCTCGTTGGATCGCCAAATTGCAGTCGAAAGTCTATGTCTTCAGGTTTGGAAAGGTTCAAGGGAAAGATCAACCAGGTTAGCGATGTAGTTTGGGAGATTCCAACGTCTTACAAGCCAGGAATGAGGGTTAGGGCAGTTATCTATGCAGATCAGGATCTGCTCTCAAAGATGGCCCAGGATGCAACTTTGGAGCAGGCTGCAAACGTGACAACGCTTCCAGGGATCGAGAAATTTGGCATCACCCTTCCAGATGGACATGAGGGGTATGGTTTTCCAATCGGTGGAGTTGCGGCAACAGATCTGGAGGCAGGTGTCATAAGTCCTGGAGGGGTTGGTTATGATATCAACTGCGGCGTAAGGCTCCTGACAACAAACCTTGAGGAGAAGGATGTAAGGCCTTTACTACCAGATCTCCTTGAGACCATATTCAAGAACGTACCATCTGGATTGGGTTCGAGCGGCAAATTGAAGTTGAGCTCCAATGAACTTGACAGAGCTGTCATGGAGGGCATCGGCTGGGCGATAAAGAAGGGATATGGGATAGCAGAGGATGCTGAACACTGCGAGGAGAACGGCATGATGCAGGGAGCCGATGCAACGAAGGTAAGCTCAACTGCCAAGAGCAGGGGGGCCCCTCAACTTGGAACATTGGGCAGCGGAAACCACTTCCTCGAGATAGATCTGGTTGACAGGATCTATGACAATGCTGCTGCAAAGGCATATGGCATAACACATCCTGGACAGGTTGTGGTCTTCGTGCATACAGGGAGCAGGGGTTATGGCCACCAAATTTGCAGCGATTACCTTCAGGTAATGGAGCACGCTGTGAAGAAGTACGGCATCAGCCTTCCAGACAGGGAGCTCTCATGCGCTCCAGGCAACAGTCCTGAGGCGAGGGACTATTTGGCGGCGATGGCTTGTGCTGTCAACTATGCTTTCCTCAACAGGCAGATAATTACCCATTGGGTCAGAGAGTCTTTTGAGAAGGTTTTCAGGAAAAGCAGCGACAAGCTTGGATTGGAATCCCTCTACGATGTTTGTCACAACATCGCAAAGATCGAGGAGCACTCCGTAGAAGGTGGTAGAAAGAAGGTCATAGTTCACAGGAAGGGGGCGACGAGGGCTTTCCCACCGGGCAACATGCTCGTTCCAAAGGATTACAGATCTGTTGGACAACCTGTATTGATCCCAGGGTCTATGGGAACATCAAGCTGGGTCCTGAGGGGGACTGAGCAGGCGATGAGTCTAAGCTTTGGCTCCACAGCCCATGGTGCTGGCAGGTACATGAGCCGTGCCGCAGCCATCAAGAAGTTTTGGGGAAGCGATGTTAAGAAGAAACTTGAGGGAAGGGGAATACTGGTGAGAGCGGCAAATATCAAGGTTATCTCGGAAGAGGCGCCAGAAGCTTACAAAGATTGCGATTCTGTCGCGGATGTTTCTGACCGCGTAGGACTTGCCAAGAAAGTTGCAAGGCTAGTTCCAATCGGTGTCACGAAGGGATAACTAGGCCTTAGCTCCTTGAAGGGCGTTGAGGCACTCGCACCTTCTCTCTGCCGGTATCTTTGAGATTGCCCTTGATATGACCTTCCTGACTTTTTCCACATTCTTGTTGAATATTTCAGAAACCTCTTCATGTGTAATCTTCTTCGGACCTGTTCCAGCAGCGTAGTTGGTTGACATTGCAACCGAAGCATAGCACATCGCCAACTCCCTAGACAGCGTGCACTCTGGTACATTCGTCATCCCAACCACATCTGCCCCCATCCTCCTGTAAGCCTCGATCTCGGCAGGTGTCTCAAACCTTGGTCCCTCGGTGCAGACATAGACCCCATTTTCGAAGTACCTGACATCCTCTTCTTTGCAAGAATCGATAAGCACCTGCCTAAGTTCAGGACAGTATGGCCTCGTGACATCGATGTGCACTACTCCCCCTACAGATTTGATTTCGCCCACCGAAATCTCAGTCTTTCCATCGAAAAACGTCGTAGGCCTAAGACGCGTCTGGTCGATGAACTGGTCGATTATGACGAACGTTCCAGGTGCGATGTTAGGATTTATCGATCCGACAGCTTGAGTTGACAGAATTCTCGAAACGCCGAGCATCTTCAAACCATATGAATTTGCCCTGTAATTGATGAAGCTTGGTGGTACTGAATGTTTTACGACCTCAGATCCTGGCATGCCATGCCTAGGAAGAAAGGCGACCTTCCTACCCTTCACGAAGCCGATCTCGATTCTTGGTGTCTTGCCGAAAGGCGTTTCCAAGATTACGAAGTTTGGAGACTCTAGGAGGCTGTAAAGCCCTGAGCCACCGATTATGGCAATCTCGACCTTCTCGAGGACCATTACGATCCCTGCCCAGCCACTTCTCTCCTGGTCTTCCTCGGCAAAGCCAAGTAGATAGAAGTTGCGCCGATTAAGAGCAAAGTCCCAATGAGCACCCATATTCTGTCCATGAAGGCTTCCACTTCCCTTACGAGCTCCTGGGCCAGCATAAAATTTTCACTTTCAAGGGAATTCTCAGCTTCGACCAGCTTTGCCAACATCGAGGGGGCGAACAGAGACAATATTGGAGACGGATCTCGAAGTTTCTCCCTCAATGATTCGATTCGGCTGTATATCTGGTAAATGTCCAGAACGTTGAAGTTCCACGACATGAACATAGATGCTATCCTGCTTCCGTTTGTAGATGCAGCCTCCATTAAGGACACGATTTGTAAGGTTGAGTCTAGCCTCAGGCCCTTCTGAACCATTTCATGAAAAATGTTGGCGAAGAATGTGTAGCCATCGAAAGGCTCCCCCTCATTTCTGAATGCCTTGCCGATATCGCTTATGATGCTGTAAGCAACTGCGTAGTGTTGGAAAACGCTGTACCTTGGATTTGTGCGCTCCGTCGTCCAATCTTCAACCATATGGTACTCCGATACCGGTACCGTAGCAGCCTCATCCCTCAAGCTCTCCTCCAAGTCCCTAGCTCCAGGAAGGCCAAGCAAGTAAGTAGCCTCTATGCTGACATAGTTAGCGAAGCCCTCGTGCACCCAAAGCAAAGAAGGTGCGATTCCAGCCTTTGCGCAATACTGGTGTACCAACTCGTGCAGTGCTATGCTCTCTATGTAGCCCTCCTGGGTCCTGAAATAGAAGAGGTTAAGGCTTATGTTTCCTACTGAGAACCTGTCCTGAAGTATGGGTACAAATCCCCCTATCGGCAGCTCCTCCTCCGAACTTGGCACAAAGAATTCCAAATACGTGTGCCCGAGTGATATGTTGAAAAGCTTCTGGAGGATCGGCTCTGCCTTTGAATATGTTGATAGGACCCTGTCAGCCAGTTTACTGTATCTGCTTGGGGCAACAACCGTGAAGTTTTCCCTCGTGAATTCTGAATTCTCCGTTTGCCCGTAGAGCGAAAAGAAGACATAGATCCTTCCACCTCCTTCACGCATTATCTGGCCCAGATCGAATTGCAGAACATTGTCGGTTTTTTTCGTGTAGCGGGGAGTTGCATAGTTTATGTTCTTCACCCAATTTGGAAGTTCAAGCTTCGCGTCACCAGAAATATCTCTAGAGGTGAAGATTGCCGGTGAGACGAACAAGCCCTGCGGCTCCAGCAGTAGGGCTCCATACTCTAAGGTCCAGTTGATGACAACCGTAATGGGCCCGAAATAGAAGAGCGTTAGGTTCACGTAGAAGACCATGTGGCCAAATGATGCATCGGTATCCTTCAAGGTGCTGTTCTCCAGTCTTCCATCAGATACCCTCAGACTCCATTTTCCAGGCTCCCTTGGCACGAGCATCCAGAAGGCGCCGCCCCCAGGCTGGTCATCGCTGAATGTGACATTTGTAAGAGCAGTACCCATTTCATCGAAGCTGAAATAATACTCGACCCTTCTATTTGGCGAGGATTTGGCGAGCAAGCTCGGCTTGGAGGCGCACACGATTAGTGTGGCGATCACAAGGACCTTCAGAGCGCGAGAAAGTCTGAGCTGCATCTTTATTTCCCACCCGAAACTAGCTTATATGCATGTCTGGACTGGAGCTTTGGCGCTAAGTCTTTTATCATGGGTTTCTAGGTTTGTGTAAGCGGCCCGGAGTGGTGGAATGGTCTCCGTAAAGAACTTGCTAGAGCCATACGCATTGCGGCGGAAGGCTCACACCAGGTATTACGTGGCGCTTTTGACCGTGACCACCACGCTTCTTGTATTCTCCATAATTCTTGATTATGCACAATCCCGCCTGGCAACGCCCCTCATACAGCTGGGGGCATTGGCATTCCTTGCGACACTCCTTCTTGGCGTTGCGGAGAGATCGAGCCTCAGGGAAAGGACGAAGGAGAAACTGCTCTTCACGATCTTGGATGCTTTTGGGGCGACATCTCTCAGCGTCCTTCCTTTCTTCGTGGCAAGCGTAGCGGTCCTTTTCTACCTTGGCAGCCCATCTTCTCAACTCTTCTTCTACAATTTAAAGCTCGTAATAACGGTCCTTGGAATATTGGTCGCAATCCCGCTACTTGGCAAGGTAGTGTTCCTGCAGATACCGATTCTCCACCAGCAACTCAGAGGGTCGAGAACTTACTCATTTCTTTTCTATGCTGCCTCATTTCTGATCCTGATAGCTGGTGCCATCTCCTACAGGTTCGCGACGTACTTGCTCGACAGTTCTCTTCTGACATGGTATATGTATGAGACTTTCCTTTTTTTCCTAGAGCTCCTTTTCCTCTACCTATCTGCAGAGGCAGCGTACTGGCAGAACAGGGATTACCTCCTCTTTTCTCTCATATCGTACGTTGGCATAACGACCTTCTCGACGCTCGGAATACTCGAAGCAGCCAAGCTAACGTTCTACGACTATTCGAATGTTTTCCCGAAGATTGTTACGGGGATGGTGCTGCTTGGCGCAAATACCGGCATAATGGACAACAGACTTTCCGCAATGGCTCTGGAGGCTTCTGGAAAAGAGAGGTCACCTCCAACTGATGCTGGTCAAACTCCAAGGCTCATGAGCGAGTTGGCCGAAACGATAGAGAAGATGAGGTCTGAACTCAAGATGAACAGGGTACTGGTAGAGAGGCAGCAGATGGCACTGCAGCGCCTGTACGATCTGACTGGAAAAGTCCTGACACAGCAAAACGATGACACGCTTGAAAGCATAAGGGAAGAGATAAGGCAGCTCAGGGAAATAACGCTGAAGACCGTAAGGGACCCTGTAGAGGACCTCTTTGTTTCTATCAGGGATGCTGTGCTTAAGCTGAACTTGGACACGATTCAGCTGAAGAAATTCGTAGGCTTCCTTGTTGGACCTATGGTGCCGGAGCCTCTCCTTCTGCAGGGCAAGCGCTACAGGGACATAAGTGAGGTGTCTCCATTTCCCCTGCTCCTGCTTCTCTATGTCGTCCTGACCGAATCAGAGACGGGCAGGAAGGTAGAGAGCTTGAAGAAGGTCGGTTTGGCCTCTTTTCTGATAAAGCAACACCCAAAGTTCAAAGGAGCTTGGACAAGAAGGACAGCGCAGGACTTCCTTTCAGACCTTTTTGCTGGCTATATCAAACCACATAGGGCACAGGCTGACCTAATTCTCCATGAGGAGAAGGGGGAGGAGTTCTTGCGCAAAGATGGTGTGGCTGGCCAGATATTGGAAAGCCTCAAGGAGTATGCCGAGGCCACAGATGCTGCAAAGGATTCAGGTTCAGCCTTCCATGACCTAAAGAAGGTTGCGGAGAGTATAAGGTTGGAGTTTGAGCTTACACCCGAACAGGTGGCTCCCTACATACCCCATTCAGAGAAAACTTCGTAATCATTCAGAAATCATTTTCTAACCCAAAAAGGGATTATATTTGAATATACTATTTTAAAAAGGGCAGAAATAGGAATTTCCTAACAAAATTGAATCCAATTTCTTATCAAAATCGATAATTCTGCGAACAGAGTTATCACCTCTGCAATGAGGCTCAGAAATCGATGGAAAGGACGGGTCAACATAAGGTCTCAGTGATCATACCGACGCTCAACGAAAGGGATGCGATAGCTAACGTCATAAGTCAGGTTAAGAAGTATGTGCCTGGCTGCGAAATCATAGTAGTAGATTCGAGCGAAGATGGCACATACGAACTGGCCATCAAGAGCGGTGCAAAGGTCCTGAAGGAGCCAAGGCTTGGTTACGGACATGCCATAAGAAGAGGTCTTTCGGAAGCAACAGGGACGATCCTTCTCTTCATAGATGGAGACAACTCCTATTCCGCTTCTGACATTCCAAAAGTGATAGAACCGATCGCACTTGGCGAGGCTGACTTGAGCATAGGTGCAAGATTTCACAGCAGGCCAAAGGGCATGACGATCACAAGATATGTGGGAAATCTAATCATAAATTCTATTTTTTCAAACCTTTTCAAAAGAAAAATTACAGACAGCCAGACGGGCTTGAAGGCGATATCATCTGAAGCTTACAAAAAGCTCCAATTAAAGGAGAATGGAATGCCCTTTTCAACAGAGGTACTTCTCAAATCGATTTCCAACAATCTGAGGGTGAAAGAGGTTCAGGTAAGTTATGATACAAGAGTTGGACGTTCGAAGCTTGACCCGATTAAAGATGGCATAAGGATAATACTTTACATGCTTTCGCAAAATTTAAGGTAGATTTCCTACATAAGGTCTAGCGAGATAGTTACGTCTTCTGGTATTCTTATCCTCATGAGCATTCTAAGTGCCCTCTCGTTGGCATCCATGTATATGACGCGCTTGTGGAGGCGAAGCTCGTACTTGTCCCAAGTGATCGTGCCCTCTCCGCTTGGAGGCTTTTGAGTTGTTACCTGAACCTTCTTGGTTGGTAGCGGAATCGGACCAGCGATCTTTACACCAGTCTTGTCAGCCACGCCCTTTATCTCTGCTGAAACCTCCTCGAGCTTCTCAAGATCAGTACTTGAAAGCCTAATTCTTGCTGTCTGAACCATTCGAATCACCATAAACCTTCTGCTTAACCTGCATTGTTAGATAGGTACCTCGCATTCGCCTAACCAAGCCTGGTGGGGGGAAATAAATGCTACGGTCATCACTTATGGCACAAGGATAGAGCGGCTCTTGAATGCCAGAAAAGAATTTGAGCAGAAGCTCATGCAGATGGCAGGAGCACATGAGGCTCAGAAGCGTAGTTACTGCAACGCTCGTAGTCCTATTGTCTACCATAGTTCTGTCCTACATAACGCTTAAGGCGTTCTCAGGATTCACATTCATACAGGTTGGTTCAAGGCGCTTGGAAATATCTTCGCTCTCCCCTTCCGAGAGTGGAGTTTGGGCTTCGCTGTTGGGATTGAGCGCTATGGGCTTCGGCATTGGCTCGGCGATAGCACCTAGCAACGCAGCTTTCGATTTGCTGGTAGGGTCATACTCTGGAGAATGGATCTTCAAAGTCATAATAACGATCATACTGGTAGGAGCCCTGGGAGGGGTTGTTGTGGAGTATGGAAGTGGCTCTGCTGTTGCCTCATCGCTTGGAACGCTCCTTGCCCTTTGCTTCGGGTCTGTGTTGACCTTCCGGATCCTGCCATCTTTGTTGCAGGATGTTGGGATGTCTGCAGGAGAGATGCAAGAGTTCATCTCTGCTGTCGCGGTCTCGCAATTTGTTGGAGCGCTTGCCGCCTCTCTAATTGCAGGCTTGGTGGGTGGTTTCGTGTCTAGGCTGATGCTTTACAGGAAAATAGTGCATATCGAACCTCTGAAGCTTCCGCCCCCTCCACCACCAAATGATGTTCAGTTCCGATTCTGTCCAAACTGCGGGTTTGACCTGAGCGAGTTCAGCGAGCACAGGAGCACATGCCCAAGGTGCGGCGAACCTATTCCAGGACGGGTTCACGGCTAACCG
>Ga0078972_1004382_pt1 | contig 38900 bp, 39 predicted proteins | sample YelNatPaOPGAMG01_FD_67568 | JGI IMG/M metagenome (GOLD analysis project Ga0078972, IMG submission 67568) | Hot spring thermophilic microbial communities from Obsidian Pool, Yellowstone National Park, USA - OP-RAMG-01 (SPADES assembly) (version 2) | ecosystem: Environmental > Aquatic > Thermal...
GCAGCGACGCAAACAAATACGCGAGCCACGAGGACACCGCCCAGCCCAAAGGCACTGCCACGGCAACGCGTTCGAAAACACTGGTGAGGTGACCAAGGTGCGCGTCGACAACGGCATACGTGGAAAGGAGCGCTGTGGCTATCCACCAAAAGCCCGGCGTGAGGAGCACTGGACGCCTGCTATCACCGAGCATAACTATGAGCGCTGGCTCTTTTCACCGAAATCCAAACTCCTCTGCTGAAAGCTCCGGCGATCCGGGACGGGTGCTGAGCGATAGCTCTCGAACGGAGGTTGTGCCTTGGTATGCCTTGGAAGGGCGTGTCGTAAGCTCCACGTCGGAAAAAAACCAGCCGGTACCCAGTACCCTCGGCTATCGAGCGCTCCAGTGGCCGGGGCAGGGAGCATTCGCATGCGCTCTGCCTCGCGAACGCTATGAACTATGATTGGTAGCGTTTCGGTGTTACACAGTGTTGAGGTTCTGACGTTTAGAGTACGGCTTCGAAATAAGAGGCGAAGATGGTGTTTATGAAGAAGGGATACTATGCGTGGAGAAACAACCCTCTTTTGCAGCCACGGTACAACTACTTGGGGGCGTTTCCGGGTATTGGCGCGGCTTCTGTGATCTTCCTCGGTTACCTTGGCTTTGAAAAGCTTTGGGGGAGCGTGGACAGCACGTTTCTGCGGTATAAAGAGCGGGCTGCAGCCGCGTACCGGGAGGGTTATGCCCAAGGGATCCGAGAGACCGTCAAGACGCAGCTGGGGAACGATTCCTAATCGAGGCGGTCACGCTAGCGCAAGTCGTGTGCATTTTCAGCGAACGCGTAGGTGCCCGTCGGAACCCGACTTGCTTTGTTCCGGGCTGGCTGAGGCACTGTTTACCATGTTCGGTGGTTGGACGTTTGGAAGCAGTCGCGCGCCGCGAACGCGTTATTCAACGAACGCACCTGTGGACACCTGGACGGCATCCAGCGCTGCGCTACTTATGTGTCACGAGGCCGGCCACCGTGGATCACCCACCGTTTAACCGAGTCTAGCGTGTTTATGCGGCAATGTACGTATATGTGCCTCGTATGTCTCAGAGGGATTCTCTTGGCAGGGCCCGGAAGCGACTTCCAGGCGCCTAGGTGATCTCTTTCATTCGTGCGTGTTACTTCGAGAACAGCGGGGCTGCCGGGTGTCTCACCAGGAGAGCCACATTCTAGGTGGCGTTGTCAAGCATGGGGCCATGAATGACCATCCGCTAGCTTGTTTCGACGTAAACATGGCTTAGGCTGTGGAAACGCGCCAGTTCCTTGGGATCTATAATGTACTGTTCTAATGAAATCCACGAGGCCCGCTCCGAGACGTTCATCATTTGGTACCAGGTGTCGCCTCGCCACGAGACGATCATATTTTCCTCCAGTGAAAGCTGAACGGGTTCCAGCGACGTGTTCGGGGGCGATGCCGGCGATCCCCCGTCAGACCGCAACCCTCTCAAAAGCAAAAGGCATCCGCGACTCGATTCATTCACTGACGGAGGAGTCGCGTTAGCGTGCTTCACTGGCAGGTTGAGCAAAAGCAGACTCGTCTCATGACTCACGTAAACCAACTGATCGCTCGCAGCTCTGCTGTTATGCGATCCAACACTCGCTTCATCGATAGCGTTTAGCACGAATGATCCCGCTCGAGTCGCACTGTCGTTCACCGCGTGGAGATGACGCACCCGAAACATATTCGCGGCAGCAAGGCGCATGCTCGCACGCGTATCGAGCAAGTTGAACGCGTCAAGAGCACAACGAACACACCGAGCAACGCGCTTCGAGGCGTCTGGATCGACTCGCGAGGGAACTCCTGGCAATAATAGAGCTGCAGCAAAGTCCAGGACATCCTCATCGGACTTGGTCGAGTCATGCGCAATGCGCGTTAAGTGATCCCGCCTCAGTATGGCGCTGAAAGAGCCCTCCTCGTTCAGGCACTCCCGAACCGCAGCGAAACGATCTTCAGAGAGCGCGTGCTTCCGAACCCTGTAGAGCTCCTGATCCGATGTACAAGTCACTCGAACATTGTTGCTCGAAAAGGGCGTAACGGTGATTCTATAGGCGACGTAAAATAAAGCGCAAACAATTGCAAAGCGGAAAACCAGCAAGCTGGGCGACACTCGCGGTCCTCTTCGGACTTCGCCGGGCGCCAAGCCGGCCCCTGTCGACACTGAGGCGACGTCAGAGGTGACACCTTCCGCAGCGTTCGCCGCGGAACGCCGCGGCCGCAGGATCCCGGTTGTTTCAGCCATGAGGCACCAGGCAGTTCAAAACACACTGAGACTTGATCAAGTCTTCAGCACATGAGAGAGGCACTGACTCCAAGAAGGAAACAGGCATGCAAAAAGGTTCTGCAATGTGGAGGGTGCAACGGCGCGCACCCGTTGCGCTATGCCGCATGACGCGCCCGCTGGTAATCATCATCGTGACGATAATGATGATGCACAGCGCCGCCAGGGCCTCACGTGCAGCGATCGCAGGCAGATATAGGTAGCTTTGTACTACGTGAACATCTGTGCACAAACGCCCGCCGTTCGCGCTGGACGCGCTCTGCTGTTTTGGCGAGCGCGTGCTCGTTGAGGCAACGCAGGTGCGCTGTTCCCGTTGACGCATTCCGGACGCTGGTGTGCGGCCGCAACCCAATTTTCTTTGAACTGCTTCCATGACCCGTGCAAGGGGTAACTAGACACAGTGTTCTCGGAGTGCAAGCGCGGAATTGTGCTGGAATGGCGAACATAAACGGGAACGCAGGGCTTGCTTGGCGTGGCACGGACAAGGGACCTGCTGAGAGGTCTGCGCTGAACGTCGGCGCAAGCACTGGTCTACCTGCGTGGTTGCTGCTCCCGGAACACGTTTGGTTCCGGATTTTCTGGTGGGCATCCGCAGAAGGCAATGACTTAGCGTGGCTGAGCCAGACTGCCGCCTTGGTTTGCACTCAATGGAACTATCTCGTGCGAAAAGTTGTATATCCCCGGCTGGTACGCCTGAACCTGACGAGCATCGAACACCAATGGAAACGCTGCCGATTGCGTTTGCGAGCGTCAGAAGAAAATGCTGAGGTTATTCAGGAAACGGATAAGCGCATAGCCGGTTTCCTTGAGCGCCTCTTCAGAGACTGTAGTTGTGCCCGCTGTCTCGTTGCGACGGACTGCTACCGGCTCGTGCGCGACAGCGTGGTGCAGCATATTCACGTGTATCCACCACGTTTAGTGGAGCTGCATTTCTCCAATTGTGCGCTACTCTCGGACGTAGGCGTTGGTTTCATGCTGCAACGCATAGCGGCGCACCAGGTTGGGGAACAAACCTGGATTCACACGCTGACGTTCTTCGCCGAGAAGCTCACGAGCCGCGCGGCAGCCGAGATTGCACGTCGTTGCCCTTTTCTGCAGCATCTGGAGTTGCAGTATGCTCGTCTGGACGACGAAAGTCTGCGCGAACTCGGAAAGCTCAGATTTCTGCGACAGCTCAAGGTGCGCGGCTCCGAGGCAGTCACTGACGCGGGGATCACGTACTTGGCGCATCTGGAGTTCCTTGACATTGCGCTCTGTCCACAGATAACCGACCGAGCACTCTTCACTCTCGCTCATAGTGTACATTTGCGCAGACTCTTACTCGCGCATCAGCGGTACAACGTATGGTGTACTGGAAAGTGGACGGAAAGTGGGCTCAGTGCGCTCCGCGAGGCCGGCGTTGATCTTCACTTTATCGATGTATAATGAGGCCTGCAGTCCGCAGTGGTGCACGTGCGTGATACGACGTCGTTATGGTAAGCGATAGAATGACTGGGTCTAAACATCATGGAAGCATATTTTTCGACCCGATGCGACGCTTGGGCAGCTGCATGCAACGTTCGCACAAGCGTCATCCGCAAGGACCCCATCCGGGACGCAATGTACGATTCCCAGACGCTCGCCCAGGATCGTAGGGTACTGCGCAGATAACAACGATCACGCGCTGGTACGTAAGTGTTGCGTCGTGCACGACCGAAGGGCTGCTTTGTGAATGGTACGCATCGCAGTGTGAGCGTCTATTCGCGGAAAGGCGTCTCAGCGCAGCATCGAGCTGCAGCCGCTTCTCTGAGCAAGCAAGCATGCGACATCCATGACGATGCAGGCTATGGCATGTGTCCCATGTATGGCGGGTCTTGTAGTCGGCGTCCACAAAAAGATAGCCGATTCCCTGCCGATGATACATCCGCTGTGTAGGAGGGTGTCTCCATGACGATGCAGGCTATGGCATGTGTCCCATGTATGGTGGGTCTTGTAGTCGGCGTCCACAAAAAGATAGCCGATTCCCTGCCGATGATACATCCGCTGTGTAGGAGGGTGTCGGTGTTCCGTGCGCATTGCGAGCGCGACGCTGTCACGACATATCTTCCGGGAGGCGTCTCTTCAGGAAGCGGTCTCGCTCATGCTTCCCTGGAGTGCGCCTTCTACGAGGTATTCCGCAATGGCCATCGACGATGTCGCTGCTGGCGATGGGGCGTTTCGCACGTGCACAACATTCCGATGGCGCTCGAAATGAAAATCATTTAGAAGCGTGCCATCACGGGTTAGCGCTTGTGCTCGAACACCGTAGAATGAGCGTTCAAGGTCGTGTGGACCAAGGTCTGGCACCATGCCACGCAGCGCTCGCCAGAGCGCGAGCGGCGCGTTTTCTTGCCACCATTGGCTCAGGCCGAATCGCCAGTGCTGCTGTACGAGCCGCCAAAAGCCCGGGTACTGAATTGGTGGCCATCCAGCCAGGGTTGCTGTTGGCCCAACCCATACGCGACGCCCATCAACGGAAGGCGTGAAGTGAACGCCCGCAAACGGGTAACGCTTGTCTGGGACCGGGTAGATGTTGCATCGGCTGAGCCCCAAGCGCTGGATTGCGTCGGGACGAAGCTCGAAATACTGGCCCTTTACTGGAAGAATGCGCAGCTGCGTCGTCGGCAGCGTGCTCCCGCCAACACATACAAAAACCCAGTCCCAATGCTGATACCAGGCTCGCGCGTCTACCGCCCATCGCGGGTGTGTCTCTGCGTCTGGTTCGAGTGCTCTCAGTGGAACCTCAGTGCCCAAGCGTAGGGTAAAGCGGTCGCCTAGGCGTTCAGCGGCATCTGCGACAAGCGCTCGGGCGAGAGCCGGATAGTCAATCACTCCAGTATTCGGCGAATAGAGGCTTCGCACAGCACGAACACTTGGCAAGGGGACGCCATCGAGGAGCTCCAGCCCCTGAACGCCGTTCGCCACTGCGTTTGTAAAGATTTCGGCCAGTCGTCCAGCCTCAGCTTCGTTCCGCGCGACAATGTACTTGCCCGCTCGTCGTACAGGAACTCGTTGCCCTGCGGGCGACTCGCAGAACTCGTAGATGTGACGTGCACCCAGGACGCAGAGACGACCTTTGAACGAGCCGGGCGCGTAGCCGATTCCGGCGTGTATAACACCGGAGTTGTGACCGGACTGTTCTCCTGCTATGTGTTGCGACTTTTCAAAAACTTCCAATCGGGTGACCAAACCAGTGTACCGGGTAGCGAAGTAGTGTGCCGTTGCGACGCCGACGAGTCCGGCGCCTACAACGGCGACTCGCATCCACCGCGTCTAATGTTCTTCTCGAGGAAGCTTCGCGGAGGCCAACACGAAGCTTCAAATCGGGTGTCCGTCCACGCAGTCCAAAACAAAAGCGAGGTGTGGACGTGAGGGGAATCGAACCCCTGGCCTTGACAATGCTAATGTCACGTCGGGTACTGCAGCAGTCATACCACTTGACGACACGCCCGGCAGAGACACCCGCCTGTATTAGACTAGGTCGCAAAATTAGTATATAAATGGATCTTCATCGAAATGATCCTGGGTGCGAACGCCGTCCGGGGCTGCGTCTCAACCAGAGACGTGCTGGCGTCCTCGTTCCATGGAGCGCGAACTAGACCCGAGTCAGATTGAAATGGGGTACTGAACAGGAAGATCTATTCCCCGCTTCACCAAATTTTTCGAATTTTATAGATGCTCAGCTTCGACATTCGACGTCCAGCGATATGGGATTTCAGATTCATGCGTAAGTTTCGGACTCGTGGGCGCGTTTTCGGGGTGCCTTCTTCGACGATTTGACGCTGGAATTCTTTATGTCACCGGAATCAGGACGATTCGCGACGCCCTCGAGGAAGCGTTCGTAAAATGAACTATACGACTGCTCAATTCGTGCCTAAAGCCTCCAAGCTTCCCATTTCTTTACGACTAGCATGCTCCAATTAAGCATTCTTCAGGTTTTCGATCTTTCTGTTCCGAGGCAACTCGTGTGGGCAGGCATTTCGCGCCGCTGGAGTCATGGCGTGGAAGCGTAGTCGATGTCGACCCTTGACGAGTTGTTCACATGCTTATGCCGAAAGTTTGTCGAAATCTTCACGTCAAATAATAGGTTTTGACTGAATGACAAAATCCTCCTCGAATCGTGGCCATGGACGACTCGCGATTCGGCAGCAACCTGATGCATCTCAGGCGTATATGCACGATGAGGCTCTAGTCTCGCACGTTTGCGTGCAAAAGGGTCTTGGACCTGGATATGATCCATTGCGGCGATCGATGTTGGTGGGATGCGCGTCACCGCTTCCCACGAGGGAATCGTAAACGGATCGAAAATTCTCGACTTGTTCTCCAACCTGGTTTTTCCCGCACACGTTTCATCATGGATAAAATCGCGCTCCACAAACCCTATACTGAATGGAGCAGCGTGCGCTTGCGCGTGCTGCCTTCAGCGTACTCGCAGAGGCAATCGTCCAGACGATGCCCGTAATCATAGTGGACGGCACCTGGCGTGGAAGCGGAGAGAGCAATCACAGGGAGCGCTCAGTGTCCGTCAAGGACATGTATCGGGCGATGAAGCATGCGATGACGCGCAAGAAGGCGACACCAGGACGAGATGATGCGTTGAATGTACATGGACATCTAACTTTAGAGAAGGGTCACCGCTGCAGAGGGCGTCCCGAGACTGCAAAAAAAGAATGAGACAATGGCAAGCGAAGCGTTGATCGCGACTTTCGCCTGTGCATGAACTGCATGAACGGCAGCGGGAAGCAGCAACAATGAGGCTTGAGCGCTGTCATTAGCATCCTTCGACTGCTGACAGCAGCGCTGGAGAGACAGGCGGAACCGGCGTATTGCAAACCGGAGATAAGAGATAGAAAAGTTAGCTATTGCTGACAAAGTCCGTAAACGCTGTCTTTGATGACCATGGAAAGAGACCCGATCTTGAGCGTGCCTCCACGAGTTCGGCGAGTCATCCCGCACCACTCTATCCTGGCACGGATATCGTCTGGATCCGAAGCTCGACAGGGTCGAGGCTTCCGCTTGGTCATATATTTAGAGGCAGTTGCTGAAGTCGCAAAATATATCCGTGCGCGTACTCCCGGCGAGGCTCGAACGCGCAGCGTGTTCACCACGCACTCGCGACATCGAGCTTACTGAGCACCAAGTCTGCTTATAAGACTCGCGCTCTAACCAGCTGGGGTAGTCGACGGCGGCGTTGCCAGCCGATAGCTACAGGAGTGCGTCGCAAACGGACAAGCGTCGCAGAACAGCAGCCGACGCCAGTACTGAAACATGTCCCATAAATTGATATATAAAGAGAAGAGTGCGTCATACGGCAGGCTGCCATGACGGTGCGCGTATCGGGCGTGGTGCCCGCAGTGCCTGCGGTTCGCAGCAGCAACCATGAGCGGGTATCGACCCGCTGCGTTCGATCTCCCTCGAGCGCTCCTACGCGAAGCAAAGAACCAAATTGTATCGGTAGAGACCAAAAATGGAATGGAGTACCGGGGGCGCCTGGACAACGTGAGCTCGCGGATGAACCTGGTGCTCAGCGCGGTGACGGTATTGAACGCGACTGGCGAGCGCACCCAAAAAAATCGTGTTCTCGTCCGTGGTGACAGCATCGTGCTTGTAGTGCTCCCGGAAGCACTAGAAGACGCACCACAGCTGGATGTGCTATTGCAGGTAAAGCAGGCCCGGAAGGCGGCGATGCACGTGAACAACACTGACCGAAAGTCACGTGGAGCGCGTCGTTCCGAGGCAGACGTACACGAGCGTTCGGGTGCCAGCACGCTGCCACTACCCCAGAGCGAGTCGCAGCCGCAACTCAAGCGAACTCGAGTTTTCTTGAGTGGTAATGCGGAGCCTGTTCAGCGAACCAAAGAAAGAGGCGACTCGAACCGGCGGAACGTGTGACGCGTACCCGTGGCACCCGATTCACCTGCGGTATGGTGAACCACACCGCTTATCGGCATATGAAACCTGAGAAATACGGTGAACCTGGAGACCAGCATACTGTACGAGAGAGTCTGGTCTGTCATGCAGGCTGCGCTCGCGTACAGAAATGCACACCGCGGTATGCTCGACAACTCTTGCGAAATGAACGACACCACTCAAGGCGCGACTCACTGAACTGCATCAGACGCTGGAATGGCGCTCTGTCGATATACGAGCGGGGCGCCGATGAGCCTGGCAATGGAGGAGGCCCCAGCGACTAGAGACAGGATCCTGAATCCAGACAGGTCGCCGTATAACTCAGATTCATCACCAGAAACAGACCTTGATGTCTGTGTGCAGAGGGAACACGCTACGAGCAATGCGCTCGAGCAGACGCGACGTGAATGGAATCCAGGGGTGCTCGGGGCGTCACTGCTGCATCGCGCCGGTCGTTGCAGGAGCGCGGCATATGCGTTCAGTCCGCGCAGCTCAAGGAGCGCTCTGAGCGCTGTTGTTGCTTCATGCAGACCATTGCAATCGGGTTTCTGTTCGCCACTTGTGATTGCTGGCCGTAGCACTTGGCTACTCGGAGTCGGAGATGGCATCGCTGTACATTTTGTAAGGCACTGCATTGCATCGTCTCGTTGTACGCCTTCCTGTTTATTGCGACAATACGTTTATGATTTAGGAACAGCAATCGCTGCTGCTGCTCCAGTTCGCCCGTATTCCCCACATTCGCGAAAGCGCAGCGAACACCATCCAGGGTGCTCCTTATTCGACATTTGAGCAGCCATATGGTTTGCGTTGCAAACCGCACGATCGTCACTCGGAGCGCTCCACACAAAGCGAGTACCCGGCATGAGCTGCGTTGCACTCGAGACCAATCACTTGTCACGACGCTTCGCGTGTGCTTCCTCGACATACAGGCATGCTTTCCGCGAGCGACAGATCGCGTCTCAACGGTGACCTGGGACGTAAAATCACGGCGTCATCATCGACGGACCATCAACCACATGGATGCATGCATGAACATGGGCAGCGACTAGGTTCACCATTCCTATTTAGTCGGGGGGATACTTTTGAAGAAACTCCTCGTGATGAGCCCGAAGCAGCGCGATGACGGGTTCGAGCTTTTCCTCCGGAGGCAAAATAGTCGTCCGCAGGTAAAACCGACACGAACCGTTCGGGACACTGGATGTTGGTTCATTGGAATGCATGCCGAACCCTGCGCCCGGCACCACACAGATACCAGTTCGTTCCAAAAGGCTGACACAGTAAAACGTATCCAGCGGCATATTGGACTTTTGCGCTGCCTGGAGTGCTTTCGTGCCCACAGTGATGCTCGGAAAGGCGTACATGGCGCCCTCACTAGGGTTGCATTGCACACCGCGCATACTCTTAAATGCCTCTACAACGCGATGCGCACGTCGCCGCAAACTTTCATAACGCTCAAGTTTCTCTTTCTGGTAGAGCTCATATGATGGTTGGCCCGGCTCCGGCGGGCGCACCACACAGTCGATCATGACCTGTCCGCCGAGGTTTGGGCAGAGCATGATACTAGCGAGTTTCAGGAGTTGTTCACGTGCCTCGTTTGTAACGCCCGGTGATAACAGCATGTAGCCGCCGCGGCGACCACACTCTCCGACAAGCCCTTTGCTGGCGGAGTAGAGCGACACGAGTTCCAGCGACTCCTGGACCTCCTCCGGCATACTCGAATGCAGCACTCTTCGAAACGACTCGAATTTCCGACCATCCAAGTACACGTTGTCTGCATAGACCTCATCAGCCAGGAGTAGGAGTCCCTCTCGATACGCAAAATCCATCAGTTCTCGCATGTTCGCCGGATGAAGCAATTGTCCGGTAGGATTCCCCGGTGAGATGACGACCAGGGCGCGCGCTTCGACGCCACGGGAGCGTGCCTGTCGAACCTGTTCCGTTAGCTCCGTGACTTGAATAGACCAATTCTGCTCCTGAACGAGATGGTAGTGTAGCGCTTCGATCCCTAGGACTGTGCAAAGCGCCGAGTAAATCGGATACTGTGGCACTGGAATCAGCACACCCGGTCGCATGGAACGTGTTTCGCGTCCATGCGATACGCCGTTGGTACCGTCCGCGCTGAGCGCTGCGTCGGAACCGCTCAACAGCGCCATGAGCATGAGGATCGCGCTCGATGAACCATTTGTCAAAAACACATCCTTCACTCGAGCTGCAAATTCGGAGTCCTCGTGAATGCCGTCCCGCTTGTTCATGAACTCTGCCACATCTTGTCGAATGATCGGCACTCCCTGGGAGTCCGAGTACGCTCCCGTACCGCCGAGTCCAGCGGAGCGTAGGATTCGTTCCGTCGCTTCGCGCACGTCGGCGGGGAACAGTTTTTCACGCTCCTTCTCCGGGAGTGCCGCTGCCAAGTCCGGACAGTCGCACAGTGCCATGACCCGCCGGTGGTAAGTGAATGGCGGGTTCCCAAGTGCCTGTGGATTTCCGATGTTGCAGTAAATTATTTCCTTAAACGGCAGTGCGGCAGCTTCTGGTCCTCCTTTTTCTAGAGTCTGTTGCAGTCGCGCAGCGCGAGTGGGCAATTCACCACGCACAGCGTACTGCGCCGCAACCACGCGCTGGTTTATGGTTCGCAAGTCGAGCGCTTTTCGCCGGCGCGTCCCGTCGGCTTCGTGCGGCATCCCTGCGCTTACACCGTGGCTCCTATTCCTTCGCCCTATACGGAGATAACTGAAATTGAGCAGCCCAAACGTTCTACGCCCTACCCGACCCGCCAACACGTGTTGCATCCACGGTGAATGTGCCACCAGCACAGAGAGACACGTTCGCCTCTGCGTCTTTTAGAGGCGACCACTCTACCGTATCACCACTGCAACAAGCTGCTGCGCCCTGGGTGCTTGGTCTGTGCGTCCCCAGACGAAACCGTATTCGCTTCGAGCAAATCACGGGAGTTTCGCGTCGTCGATCAAAAACACCACCAGTCACCACGTAAGTGTCGCTGATGCGACGACGCTCGAGCGCTGCGGAGATTGCGCCGGCGCCGGCGCCTCGCCCGCTTTTAGGGATAGCATCAACATGCTCGAGCCGGCGTCCTCTGGCGAAGCGGCAACGCCGCTTTCTTTCCGAGTTGCGACTTCAGCGGCGCTAGAGGCGCTACTGCAGCGGACGTTCACGACGTGCACTCGGCGCACAATCGAACGAGAAACATAAACGGTACCCCCGAGGGAAACTATCGGTCGTGGAACTCTGAGGAAGAGCGTACAAGGATGGAAACTTCACTGCGCGCTGAGAACAAGCGTGCAATCGGGGATCGTTGGTCTGTGTAACCGCTATGTCAAGCAGAAGAAATCGTCGACACGGAGCAGCGTTCAGCAGCACACGCGAGCGGATGCATGAAGCGTGGCTCTTTGCCATGTTGGCGATGATGGCAGATGTATCAGCAAATCGCAGTGCACGCACATCCGAATACAATCATGCATAAACGTGTGAATTCGAGCATACATTCTCGTACGAATACAATCATGCATAAACGTGCGAATTCGAGCATACATTCTCGTACGAATACAATCATGCATAAACGTGTGAATTCGAGCATACATTCTCGTACGAATACGATCATGCATAAACGTGTGAATTCTAGTATACATTCTCGTACGAATACGATCATGCATAAACGTGTGAATTCGAGCATACATTCTCGTACGAATACGATCATGCATGAACGTGTGAATTCTAGGATACATTCTCGTACGAATACGATCATGCATAAACGTGTGAATTCTAGGATACATTCTCGTACGAATAGGATCATGCATAAACGTGTGAATTCTAGTATACATTCTCGTACGAATACGATCATGCATAAACATGTGAATTCTAGAATATATTCTCGTACGAATACGATCATGCATAAACGTGTGAATTCTAGTATACATTCTCGTACGAATAGGATCATGCATAAACGTGTGAATTCTAGTATACATTCTCGTACGAATACGATCATGCATAAACATGTGAATTCTAGTATACATTTTCGTACGAATACAATCATGCATAAACGTGTGAATTCTAGTATACATTCTCGTACGAATACAATCATCCATAAACGTGTGAATTCGAGCATTCGTACACGCAGGCTCCATCCGATGCGCACACAGAATGGTATCCGTAGATGTTTCTACGACGTGCCTGTAACTGGACGTAAGTGTGCGCTGTTTTGCGCTCCGTGGCCCTCGTTGCACTATGACATTGGGAACGGGCTTTGTGTGTCCTGGTGTCCACGGTGCGGAGCGGGTGTCGGTCCAGTATGGACGGGGTTTGCTGGTCGGGACAACTTGCCGGCTGTGGCAAGGGCACTGGCGTGGGATCGGTCAAAGAGCTCGTTTCAATTCAAACAAACTTTCGGACTTAAGGGACTTGGGACGTTTTCGGAGACGTTTTTTCGATGAATTTGGGACACCGCAACGAAGAACACTCGTAGCGAGCGCGACAGACAAGTCACCAGCGGTGCGTGTCGGTTGGGTGTACTCTCGCGGTGGGCAGACTCCACGTGCCTGGCTTGGTGTTCTTGCACTTTTTCTTGGAGATCGTGGCTTTCGCTGGTTATTCAGCGTACTGAGGATTCGCTTCCCAAGTTCTTTAGCGGGAATGTTGTTTCTGTTTCTGCTGTTACTTTTGACGGAGAACAGAGCGTGGCCAACTGGTTTGCCGCCATCGCCGAACCAAGTCGCAGCAGCGTCTGTCGAACCCGAACGCCCCTCCATTGCAGACAACATCGTCCTCTTAGTCTCGCCTGGGCTCGGACTGGTCACCCGATGGTTGGCGATCTTCTTCGTGCCTAACTTGATCATGCTGCCTCATGCTGATGCGCCACATGGGTCCGCGCTACTTCGGCTTGTGCTCGCACTATGCGTCGGTCTTATCTTTAGTCTGGTAAGCTCCCTCATCTTTGTATCGATACTTGCGTGGGTGTCAGATCAGAGGCGCGGAGCCACGAAGAATCGACGACCCACACACGACCAGCCCTTGGTAGAGAAAGTGCAGGACGGGAACACGAGACCGGAACGATCCTCCAAACTTTCTCGTCCGGAATCTCCTGGTCTGCGTACGGGGAATCCTGCCTCAAGCGGACCACGCTTTGCTTTAATCGGCTTGTGGGGTCTCGTCTGGATCGTCTCAGCTGTATGCTGGATTACGGGAGCGGGTGCGAGCGCCGACTTTCGAGCGCTTGCGCTTTGGTTGCATCAGCTTTCTTCGACGGTTGTCGGGTTCAGCTTGGGTCAACGCTTGCCGTCAAGATTTCAAAAAGTCCTACACCCGCTGGTGAGCTGCGTCGTTTTTACATACTTTTCGCTGTGGATGCTTGCGTGCGGTACCGGAAGCGCATGGAGCGAGCTCTTGCTTCTGTACATGCGTCGACCCGGGAAGAAATGGCCACCGGCGGTGACCGGCAATCTCAGCGCGATTGCACGAAGCACTGTTTTTGCGCTAGGTGGCCCAGGGAATCTGCTCTTGAGCTTCCTGGGGCCTGCCGTGCTCTCATTCGCCTTCCAAATGTACCAGAGGCGGACGATCATTCGAGCGAACGGAATCCAAGTGATAGGCGGCTGCCTGATGGCGGCCTTTTTCGGGATGCTGGGCTCTGCAGCGCTTGCTCGTCTATTCTGTTTGCCGGCATCGTTGCGCTTGGTCTTTGCCCCGCGTTCGATTACAGCACCGTTAGCGATAGGCATCGCAGACATTCTGGAGACAGATGCCACATTGACGGCCACCGTTGTAGTCATTACAGGCCTTCTTGGCGCTAATTTTGGGAGGCTCTGTCTCGATATTTTACGTCCCGTGTTACCGAGTGCTTCATCACCAGTCGCTCGTGGGCTTGCAATGGGCGCGTCTGCCCATGGCCTCGGAACGGCTGCCATTAGCGAGGAGCCGGATGCTTTTCCGTTTTCGGCCATTGCAATGGCCTTGGTCGGTACGCTTAGCGCGTTGATGGTGACGCTACCACCTTTTAGAGCGCTTCTGAGCATGGTTGCGGGCACGACTCTAGGCCGCTAGGTAAATCGGAGCGCATGTCTCCTTTTTTCTCCCGTGGATGCGATTTGGGTGCAGGGTAAGTTACATCTATACGCGTGATAGTTGCGAAGAGGTAATCTTCATGTGGCAGGCAGCTCCTCACAGACAACCACCTTTGGCGAGCGGCAAACCAAGCTAGAATTGCACATGATGCATTCAGTCAAGCTGCCTGGAGCAGAGCACCTCGTGGTGTCAGCCAAACGCACAGGACGGTTGGTGATTGTCCCATCGGCAATCACAGCGGTGCATGCTTGACTTGTGCGTTGCTCGTGTGCGCTTGGTCGCTCGCCGACATGCTGCATCCTGCACTCCTCAATGTAATCCGAAAACGAAAAAGTAAGGTCTGTGAAAGTCATGTGTTTTTCCACAAAACGTTCCATGAACTGCTCTAGCAGCTGTTCGAACGCGGAAGGTTCAAAAGTCTCGGGTCCGTTGGAGGCGAGACGAACGCACGCCCTTGTTTCCAACTCCGCAACTGGTCGCCTTCTCATTGCCCCTTTTTCATGCACGGCAAACGCACCAGACGCGGTTTTGGCTCTGGTGCGGTTCTCAGGGAATCTCCGCAAGTAATAAACCGCAATACCACGGTGCGCGATGGTTGTGGAAACACCTGCACGGCCCGGAGTCCCCAATTCCAGGAGCCCAGCTTCGCACACACTGCTGACGGATGGGAGCACGTCACCGCGGTCGGTGTTGAGGTTGCACCGCTGTCTCGCTCTGGCGATTTACAGCGGAAAGAAGCGACCTTGCCACGGATACACTGGGCCGGGCCGCTGCGAGCCGGGCATCTGTCTCTAGCGTAACTACGGGCATTGTCGCCTAGGCGCTACAGGTGAGCAATGACCGGCGAAAACAACGATACGACATGCCTGTGTAGTTTTCGCAACCCGAATAACATCATTCGCGAAATGCTCGGGGGAATGTACCTGTTCAAAGAGACGAGCGCAACCGTTTCACCTCAATGTGCATGCTCCCTCCGAATCGTTTCGCTGTGCAGGCACCCCATCCTCGCACAGGGACCTGACGCTATCGCATGCATAGCCGGAGCATCGCAAGAGCGAACTTGTATGTATGCGGGAAAATCTGGCTTGTGGCCGATGTCCTCTGAACTGATGGTGCGGCATGATGAACCCTTGCCCGGATGCCGATAACAATTGCGCAATCAGGAATCCATCTGTTCGAGTCATGGATGCTACACCCTCACGCAAGGATTGCACGGATGGCGATACCGCGTGGCAATACCGCATGGATAGTGGAATTAGAAGGTGCGTACGTGGCACGATCGCTGCTTTTCCAACCTGTGCAATTCGAAAGGAGCAATCCGTGATCATCGTCACCAAACAGCATGCAAGAAGAAGTATGGGTTACGGAACTTGGAAATAGAACCTGGGGCATGCTGCATGCTTCGCTGCGCGCCGAAATCAAGCGCCCAGTCAGGTACACTGGCCTTTGGGTCAACGTTTCACCAAATAGGAAAAAGTGCAACAAAGCACCCGTGCGTTCCTGCAAGGGATCGCGCAGCACCCGCACTGCAGCGCAGCGATCCCCCCCGCCGGCGTCATCACCGTCGCTGCGGCATGCGCGCCGCCTCGACGCGGACGCGACGGTGATGCACATGACACATCGAGAGTGGAGCGCTGCGAAAGTTGCGACACGTATCACAACCTCGGGAGCGCTCTTGAACACTGTTACCGCTGCCTTTGAAGTATGTTTGTCACGTCTTTCTTCGGATGCACTAGCAGTTTACTGGTCGACGGCGGGAAAAGTGCTTGTGCCCAATGCCCGTCGAGCCTGCAAACGCTTCGAATGTCGAAGCACCCGATCCCGAAGGCAACGAAAAAGCACGTGAAACAGCGGCCGCGAAAGTCCAGCCCAAGTGACAGAAACCGGACGCCTCCAAAGTACGCACTATATGACGTAGTGCCGCCTGAAGAGTATACGATAGTTGCGGGTGGAGGGAGCATCCCACCAGAGTTCTTAGCAAAAATCGGTTCACGCAGCAAACGGCGACAAGAGTCTCGAAGCGAGAGGGACAGAAGCGCTGACGACGCTGATGACGAGACAATGGCGACCGCAACTGAACTGCTTCGTGCGGATGTTGACTAGTTGAAACGCCACGACGTCGAGTGTAGTCGGACGGTTTCTGCGTATCGAAAGACTTGTCGAGGTCGTAACCAGCTCGGTGTTACACGAAACAAGGCGGTATACATGCAGACTGACCTGTTTACAAGGAAAGCGACACTGCAATGGTGAACGTGATGATTCCCTACAAGATGTTGCGTTCAGTCATGGTGCCTTACGGTGTGCGCTGTTCCCGCGCCTGTAGTGCCATGGGGGTAAACATAGCTTTTGCGCAGAAAGATTCGCGTCATTATGCCAGGAACACCAGCAGTGCTTTCGTTTTGCGAGTAAAACCACGCCGATGAGCCCGTGTCTATGTAAAACTAGGATACGCACGGTCTACAACGTGTATCACGACGCATAGCGCCGATGCGGATGCCGCCCACGAAACGCTCTGCCAGGAAGTGGAATTACGGGCACGTATCTGTAGCGAAAGAGCAGTCTCTGACATTAAACAAGCCAGGTTCTATTCGACATCGTACGTTTGATAAGCTAAGCGAGTTTCATCTGGGATGGTTATCGAGGAGCTCACGGCAAACAAAGCAGAATGCCGCCCGACACCAGCCCGACGCCGCTGCGAAGCGAGATCGCGCCTGCGCAGCGGCGGACGTGGTCGCGTCGCCAAAACACATTGCGCGCCTCTGGCTGGTGGCTTGCAGAGCGCTCGTACCAGGGGAGGCGGGCGGTCACCCAATGGAGGAGTATCGGTTGCCAGACGTCAGTTTAGTTGTAGAGAGCATTCATTCTAATGAGAAAAAAACGCACGAAGTAGAACTCTATGCAAACTGGAAAGCTAGCACGGAGCCACCGAACGTGGGGCGCGTGCTGGTCGTGCCGTCAGCACGCTGCCCCTACCGCCTCTTCGATCCGAACATGTACCACACGGCGGTTTGTGCTACTCGTATCACGTTCGCCGACGGGGTCAACGGAAAACTGTACTATCGTGGCTACGATGTCGAAGATCTGGTACGCCGAACAGCTGATCCACGCAAGCCTACCGCAACGTTCGAAGAAGTGGCTTTCCTGCTTATCAACGGCGAACTTCCGGACAGAGACGCGCTCTCGACATGGAAAGAGCTGCTTCTGTCTCACACGTTCCTTCACGAGGATATCCTAGCACAGCTTCGAACGTTACGACACGATGCACCGCCCATGGGATGCCTCATCGCAGCGGTGAGCGCCCTGAGCACCTTCCACCCGGAAGCGAACCCCGCCCTCCGTGGTAGCCAGCTCTATCGCAACGATGAGAAAGCACGGAACAAACAAGTCTACCGCCTTCTGGGGAAAGTAGCAACGATCGCTGCGTGCGTCTGGCGTGTGCGAATCGGGCGCCAATTCATCCCGCCGCTTTCTGGCGAGCAGGTACGCCCCCGGGAGCGCACGGCCGCTCGAGCTCCAACGGATCGGCAACAAGAGCAGGAGCCCGGCGATGCCCCCATTGGCTACGTCTCTAACTTTTTAACCATGCTCGACGGATGCCAGCCGAATCCGGTCCTCGTAAATATCGTCGAACGAGCCTGGATCGTGCTCGCCGACGACGGCCTGAACTGTGCCGCTGGGGTGCTTCGCCACGTGGCGAGCTCTGGCGCGGATCCATACGTATGTGTAGCAACTGCCATGGCAGCGATCTACGGACAGCGCATCAGCGGTGTCGGAATGGCGGTGATGCGGATGCTTACGGACATGCACGCGTACCTCAGGAGCACGGGTATGTTGGATGAGACCCACGAGAAGCAGCTCTCCTGTCTGAATTCGTATTTGCAGGAGCGTTACATTCTCACAAAGCGACGGCTTCAGGGATTTGGGCACGTGAATTATAAGAAATACGATCCTCGAGCGCGGGTATTACGCGAGCTGTGTCTCGAGGCAGAGGCTGCTGTCCAGGTGCCGGAGCCTTTGCTGCAAACAGCGCTTCTTCTAGAAGAGGTGGTCACGAATAACATCTGGTTCACTTCGCGAGGCGTTTGGCCGAACGTCGATCTATATTTGCCATTGCTTCTTCGTATTCTTGGTCTCCCGCTTGAATTCTACGCGGTTTTCGTAGCAGTACCACGGACGGCTGGCTGGATCGCTCACTGGCTTGAGCAACTTGACGATGCCGACGTACGCATCTATCGACCGCGGCAGCTTTACTCGGGCCCGCCGCTGCGCCCCTACGTACCGATGGAGGATCGAGTCGAGGATGTGCTTTCGTCTTTCGCAGAGGACGGGCAGGATGCAGGCTCCGACCAAGATGATACCGCGCATGTGCTCCGGGATGGAAACGCACGACGGTATGGAGCAAACCGTCAATGCATGCTCAGAGGCCAGAATGTGCTCAATCGTATGGTTCGTTCTGTTTCCATCTACCGCAGAAGAAGCTATATTGAATGAACAAGTAGCTATGCGCACGCACGGATGGTTCACAGCGAGCATGCAACCGTGTATGGTTGTGGGCCTGATCGCAGCTCGACTGCCGTAGACGTGGAAATCGGTGCTCGGGGGAACGCCTCGGATTGAGTCCCGGCGAACTTGGCTGCTCCTGGGCAGCGTCAAGGCCTCGAGTTCCGACACCTGTTGCGTATCGATGTGCAGAGCTGCGCGTACGGAGCGCGAGACTCTTCATAAAAGCGCTCGACGCATGCGAGTAGGGGCATGTGCGATCGTGCTTGCAGGCGTTGGAAGTATGCATGAAAGCTCCCTGGGAAGCGGATTAGTGAGACTGTCCACCGCATCGGGGAATGCAGATCTTCGAACCGAATCCAGATTTGCGTCTTCTGTGCTATGATGAAAGCTGGAGGTAGTGTTTCAGAGGCATTGCGTTTTGCCGAGGTACACGCGGGCTTCCATCTGCACCCTGCTGCCGTGCTGGTGGGAACTGAGGTACCGCACTCGGAAGTCGATGCAGCATCGTCTGGGGCTGGTGTGAATATGCGGCCTGGGTGCCAGTGCATCAACCTTCTGATGCATAACATGGTTGGCAGCGCAGGTTGCACCGGATTCTTTGCTGGACACTGGCGTTTGACATACGCATGTTCGGGAATTTGGCGCAGGCGCGCATCGATGCAGGTATCAGTCCAATGTACTTGATATACGCATGTTCGGGTATTTGGCACGAGCGTGCACCGATCCGGGTACCGTTCCGATACGCGTTAACCGAATGCGGCGTTGGGGCGAGCCAAGCGCCTGCACTGGAGATGCCTATCAGTTGGCGATGCGGTCGCAAAAGAGCGACGCAGCTTAAACAATGTGCACTGGAGATGCCTATCAGTAGGCGATGCGGTCGCAAAAGAGTGACGCAGCTTAAACAATGTGCATTGGGGACAGCTGCTGATGCGAATTCGTTCTGGAGCTCGCGATGCCGAGTGCTCATGGGTACAGAATCTCGGGTCTTGTCCTATGACTGCTCATCGCCGTACAAATGCTTCTGATCCCGGATCATTTACCATGCGCATGACGATCGTCAAGGCCGGTAGTTTGAGTGCTCCAAAGCTCCGCGGAGCACATGGACATCTTCCCCAGAGCGCTAACGCATGTGGCACGCGGCCTGGGTCTGTTCGTGTTGTTGACATCGATCACAGCTGTTTTGCTCGGAGCATGCTCGTTCACGCTAGGTTTGCGAATGAATCGAGTCGGGAAAGGCGACGACTGGTGCAAATTGCTTGGCGTGCTCCCTGCTTGCGGGATTCTAGCCTACGTCAACGGATGAGCGCGCACGACCCTGAGCCGCTCAGTGAGTATGAAAAGCGAATGGCATCCTTTCTAGGTCATTTTCTCGTTCCAAAGGTATATATGGATGCATGCAGAACTTGGGCCAGTTCGTCTCGTGAAATGTACAATCGACTTGGCGCTCCTGTTCTGAGCCGGTCGCCCGATGCGATCACGAAAGCATTTGCGTTTTGGCCCTGCAAATGATGGTGCACTCGTTCGATAGGCAGCGGTCTGAAGCAAGTGCCTGTCCGTGCGCACAGGCTGACACAGACCCGGTTCATATACGTAAGCCGTCCCGAGCGCCCAACCCGGTCTCACAACGGCGGAGGCGTGTAGCGTCGAGCAGTCACTGCGGTTTAAAAGCTGTGCGTTCAAGTCAGAGGCGTCTTCGAGCACCAGGGCAGAGGGCGCGCTGGAGAGGCACTTAGCAGTTGTGATCGATGTATCGCGAGCGTATGACAAGGAAGCCAAAGCCTTCCTGCGGAAAACCCAAGAAGGATATTTTCCTATGATCACCAGCACTCATACAGTGGAGACAACTCGCTCCAAAATACTTTTCAGAGGTGTTACACCAGTGACAGACTAGAGCTGAACATTGGACTGCTCGATCTGTTCCTGTCTTTGTATGTTTCCGAATTTTCTATTGACCTACGGCCATGAGATTCGAGGCGCAGCAATAAGAGCTCACGGATCCGTAGGATGATTTTGGATTTTGGGACGTGCTTTCGGAGCGGCTCCGATGACTCTGCTGCTGGAATTAGAAGCTTCAACGGAATCAAAATGATTCGCCACGCCCTCGAAGAAGAGTTCTAAAAATACTCGATACCATCATTCTTTTCAAATGTAAAAGCTTCCAAGCTTCTCCTTTCCTTACGTGTGGCATGCTCAAATCACGCATACTTCAAGTTGGCGATCTTTCTGTTTCATGCAAACACGTTGGCGCAGCAGTTGCGCAAATGTATCGACGATAAATGAATCGAGACATCATCCCTTGACGAATTCTCCACGAGCTCACGCCAAAAATCCTCCGAACTTGCCACGCCATATCTATCAGAAGATATACTTCCGCAGGCCTCCGTCTCATCTGTTTGCATGGAAAAGGGCACTGAACACAGACTTCAGTCATCGCGGCGATCGGTTTCAGCGGGGACTGCGTCACCGCTTCGTACGAAGGGCGCGGGGTCGGATCGCAAACTCTCGACAGCTTCTCCAGCCTTGATCTAGCCTCTGGTATTTCTCTCAATATGAAGAACACCACGTTCCAGGAAGCCTCTATTCGACAGAGCAACTTGCTGTTCCATATGCAGCAGACAGGTTACTCGCCGAGCGGGATTCCCCACATGAGGTACTTGATCGCAGGGTACGGCACCGGGACCGGAAACGGAGGATGGCATCGAGTGGCACCATCTGTACCCATGAAGTGCCTGTACCGCGCGATGGAGCGAGCCTTTGCGTGCCGAAGAGCGGCGCTCGGAGGAAGTGTTTTGGCAGACGTAGAGGAACCCCTGACCACATTCATGAATCACCGATGAGAACGGCGCACTCAATGGTGTGTACAGTCAAGATGAACATGGCAAGCGAAGTGTAGATCACAACCGATTTCTTTGAAAAAAAATCCGTTGGCAACGGGATGAAGCCGCGAAATCGACTCTGTAACGATGATATCAACATCTCTCAGCTGCTGTTATAGGAGCTGCATGTCAAGTAGAAACAGGTGTATTGAGGGCCGGAGATCAGAGAGAGGCAGAGAAAGCAGTCGCAGAAAAATCCGCCAAAGTCTGGTGTTGATATCAGTGCAAAAAACCCGTTCTTGAGTTTATACGCACGAGCTAAGCACGAGGACCAGTTTCCCTGTATGCGGACATGGATCTGTAAAAGCGCGCGCCTATACGCACACCTGTTCGAAAACATTGGATTTGTAAACGACTAGCAGTCGATGACACAAGCAAGCCTTGAAGCTTCTGCTACAGTCGCAATAAACCATGATGATGATTGCGAAGAGATATACGGCGAGCGTTTCGCTCCGCAGAAACATCCGTCCGACGCGTACAGCGCATTCAGCACACCGCACCGCGAAATTCGCCGCGCCAAGCCAAACCTTTGGCACGCGCGCGGAGCCACGCACGACAGGAGATCTTGCAACGTCGAAACCGGTAGGACACGTGTCCAGCACCGTGGCGCCTGCGATGCGATCAGCCCATGCATGCCTCGTCTGGCAGGTGCCGCCGCGCTGCACCCCCCAACGGATCACATGACGCGCGAGCACGTGCATCCATGCTGCACGAACGACGCAATGCATGCGTGCGCGCATGCACGCATTTCCACACCCTCGAGATCAGCGCAACGCGACACGTCGATTGCTCTTCGACAGCGGCATCCGACTGTAGTTCTGGCTTCCGTACGTTCCGTCTGAGCGTCTTGCCTGACTACCTGTCCCACAGGGCGATGACCTCCTGGCTTTCTCTAGGACGCTGGCGAGCGTCGACGGTGTCCTTCGTGAGCTCGGAGAGTCCGCCAAAGAGCCTGTCGTCGCACTGTCAAGATGTGACGAGGTATGCGGACGCTGAACTCGTAGTGCATCAGCGTGTCGCGGATTCACCTGCCGTCGTGTGCGCACCGGACGGCAAGACTGACGGTGCAGACAGGGACTTGCTGACGTCCACAAAGACGCAGCGAGCGTTGTCTAGAACTAAGCTCAAGAGGGGCTGGGGAAAGCTGGCATCAGAGCAGGGTGACGCGCGGTCGCCGGACTCGTGTTCCCGGGATGTTGCGCGTACGCCGGACCTGCGCTGCACGGACGAGTCGATAACGTCGTTGCTGACACCGAGCCTGTGTACCTCAGAAGCTGACACGAGCGTTGCTGGTGGGCACGATTCCAGCCCCACTGACCGGACGGAGCAGACAGAGGATATCCGTGGCCTTCTGGAACGCTACTTGCAAGCCGAAGAACGCTACGGTTACACGTGGACGTTGCCGACGAACGAATGCTTCCGTTGGTGGTCTGCCGCCAGATGCAACGGGCGCCTTGCCAACGCCGAGGTTGACTCTGGAGAGAGACGTGCCGCCTTCACTCGGATTGCATGGCAGTTGCGGCTGCGACAAGTCGAAGCCATCTACCGGCTTGCACCATGTATGGATACAGCGCTGGCGGCAGTTATGTTTTTCGATAGAGGAATGGTGCGGTTTGTTCAAATCTACACAGATGCGGAGCTGTATGGCGATAACGACGCACCAGGTATGCGTCTTTTGCGTGTGGGGATGCCCTTGGTAGCGCTGACGTCGCTCTGGATTGCGACCAAAATTCATGAACGCGAAGCAGGAAATGTTCAAGCATGGCTTCGCGAGTGGCCGGTTGACGAACATATGGGATCACCAGGGGTTCTGGGCGCAGATGCCGAGGCATCGATCTCAATGCCATTGATCAAAGCGGTCGAGTTGGTGCTTCTGGAAGCGCTTGGCTGGGACTTGGTACCCGTCAGCCCGCTGCACTTTGCGATGACTTTCGCGGTGCTCGGCTCGCAGCGGTGCACCGGCGTGTGGGCGCTAACGAGCAAGCTCTGTTCTCTGAGCATGCTTGAACAATCTATCGCTGGCCGTTATCCGCCTAGCGCGATTGGGCTCAGCTGCTTGCTTTCGGCGCTGCGGCTTCGAAGGCATCCAATGGCGGTGCAGCGAAACGATGCACGCTACCCGAGCGGGAATCTGGTAGCGGAATGGGCGCGGGGCGTTCTGGAATTCACAACGCCGAACGTTGACTTGTTTTCCTCGATGGTTCAGGAGCTGGAAGCTATGCTGCACGAAGTCGTGTATCCAATACCCTCAGCAGGGTTCTCCCGCTCGCTATCACCATGTTCACTGGAGAACGGTAAGAGGGATTTACGGAGACGCAAAAGGCGCGCTGGTCAGGATCTGGAGCGCAAGTGTCGGAGACTCGCCAAGGACCAGTCTAGCCCCTTGACGTCCTTTCATGCCCAAGATACGTGCCTATTCCAGCCACATGGTGCCGAGCAAGAATCTCCAGAGCTGTACAGCAGCTCCATGGAGACATTTTCGGAGGCCGCGTCGCCTCGGAATGTCACGAGGATGTCTCCCGATGCGGGGCGTCCTTGTGCACCCCGCGGGCACGCCAGTGCCTACCAGGTAGCCATGCAACGCGCGATCTTGGCGGAATCTGGGTGCTGCCTCGAGACATGTACACAGCAGGCGCCGTCTTCACGCCGGCTGCGCTTGCACTAGCTTTGGCTTGTCACACAAAGGTGGCCACTAAACCTCGCCAAGCCTGAAAGACTTGTGAATTCTGGAATGCACAAAAACCGTGACGCTTTCTGATTCGCGTTTTACGCCGTGGTGCGCTTCGCTACAGCTACGCAGGAACTCGTTTTCATTTTTCAGAACCGCAGCACATTCACAGCAACGTCACCAAATCAAGTTTCGTGCTTCGGTTGGAAAGGAAACCTACAACGGGCTGCCGCTTTGTGGTTTCCTTGTGTAGATTCTATTGTTCTGTTCGATTGCAGCGAATCGGGGTAATCAGGCCGGGCAACGCGTACGGCTGTTGCTCCCGTTGAGCCGGTCGAGCGCGGTCTGTATTCCCTTAGCCCCATTGCATTCGATAGCCCCGATATGCCTGCTCGAAGACCATCGAATCGTTTGCAAGGGTTTGTAGCACCGCCAGAACAAACTCCCGGTGTGCGCCTGGTCGACCGCCAGCGGCAGCAAAGATGGTATTCACGTATGTTTGGTGGTTCTCGGACTGCGCATCTGCGACAAGGGGAACGGGCGCTCCTGCACTTGAGGGCATGCATCCATGACCTGGGCTAAAAACTCCTGCATTTGTACGCTTCCCACCTGATGTGACTGGCTGTTGTGATGCGTCCAGCGTCGGTGCGACAGGGAACGCTCCAGGGTTCCAGTGTTCCGGCCAACGATGCTGTGCTTCTGAAACACCGCCCTTGGAGAGCTCATAGGCAGCATGCAGAGCCTGGCTGGGTTCTGTCCCATCGTTGCGAGATGGGGCGCCCAACTCGCTCCTTAGATCGCCCGTCGAAACAGCGTGCCCAGCTTGAGGCGCACCGCTCAGTCTCGCTTCGCTCGGTGACCACGCTGTAATCGGGCTCGTCCAGCCAGAATTCCACCCGATTTCTGGATTCCGTGCTGTCGTCATGGCGGAGCTGGGCACCGGAGGCAGTGGTGCCGCTGCGTTGAGCGCAGGCGGGAACGCGCTCATACCGAGCTGTGGATGCGGTAGAGGCCCGAATCCCGGCTGCGCTGGAGTGGAGCCCTGTCTTCCAGCGCTGATCACCGCGTGCTGCTGCTGCTGCTGCTGCTGGTGCATCCATACAATATCCTGCAGCAAGTTGGCGCATGCTTGAACTTCCGCTACACCGCCGTGGAACCAGAGTGCCCGTGCGAATGCATCGGACGCAGCTGCACTACCGTCTGTCGTGCGATACATCAGGAACTCATCCTGAACCTCGATATCCATTCCTGCGACCACGGGTTCAACGAGATCCTCAGGGTTTTTTCGATTATGAATAACCAAGGCATAACGCGGCTCCCGGTATCGCACCAAAAAGAGCGCACCTTCTCGATTCACACGTTGCCACCTCGAAAGCTGTACATCCAGGTCGAACTCTACCACGTGACGTGCCGAGAACAGGATGCTTTCAATATTCGGATCCACAGATTGTCTAAGCGCCACGAGGCTCGCTTCCGTCGTTATGGCTTGTTCAGCAACACTCGTTAAGGAAGGAAGCGTCGACGGCGAGGGCAGCGGTGGCCGCGGTGGCGCTGTCACCGCTGCCCCCGTCACTCCAGCAAGTCCGTGCGCGCCGCTCCGCTCCCTGGCCGACGGCTTCTTTCGGTGCTTTACCATGACACCTGTCGCGTTTTCGGTGAACGAGAGCCCCCTCACAACCTTGAATCCTTCCTGCGCTTTCAAGCTATCCCCCAGAGACGCTCGGGATCAAAAGCCTCGCCACCAGTGCACGCACTCAGCGTAACGTACTCGCTGCCACCATGGATCGCACAGGTAACCCTAGGCTAGCAAGCGCTCGCTGGCACATCTGCGACGATCGATGGACGCGCGCTCGGCAGCCTCGCTGCGCGCAATCGCCAGAGCGGCGATCGATGGGGCACGCATTTCGCGTCGCAGCACGATGTCTGTGTGCGCGTTTTCCGAGGCGCGTCTGGCGGGTGCAATGGCGCACGCTCGCCGCCGCCCTGCCTGGCACTCGATCTGGTGATCGCGCTCGATACGCCGCACTGACTAGGGGACGGCGTGCATGCACGCATGCCGAGACAGTCAGGCGCATCCGCGGCATGCATCCGCGCGGATCCAGGAGCGAGCGCGTGCCGCTGGCGATCGCGGTGCGTGTGGTCGGTTGACTGCGGAATGGACCCGCCAGCGTCGCAGCATCCTACTCTTTTCGATGACAGAACGTTCAGATAGACCATGGATCCCAGAATTCGGAATGGGTGTTAAGATTCATGTAATTGTCCGCCATGCTGCACCGTACTTCCAAGTTTCATTACACATACTTTCTCTCGGATATGCTGGTCGCTTCGTATGTTCTATCGTGCGCCGAGTGCGTGCCGTCAGCGCCCGCCGTGGCACTTATACCACTGAAGCAGGTGCTGCACGGGGCCAGAGCGGCTCTGGCATACCAATGAGGGCGTCGGCTCGAGGCGTGGTTCATTCGACACGGAATCGGAGTACATAATCATTCTGGAAGCCTGCGACAGCGCGAACCGATCTACTAAGAGTCCACTGCAACCGGAGCGACGCCCAGACGCAGTAAACCTGCGTCTAGTCCCAGAATGAACTGCGTTGCGGACGAGCTGCGCGGGTCTCGCCACAGTACCTGCCGCTGGAGGAAGCATGAAGCACGAGTCTTTCAGACTCGTCCGGCTCGCGGGACCTTCCACCTAAAAGGTAAACTTTCGAAGATATGGAAACTTTTTCCCTTATTTTAACATTCATCGTACGTTATGTAGGGAACATCGATACGCACTCACAGACGACTAGCCCGCAGCATCCCAGGCTCAGGAAGGTCCGGCGGCTTGCACGAAGCGCTGGTTGGTGCGTGGCGACCTTGGCGATCCGCGTTGGGCGACAACGCAGCGCGCATGTGTTGTAAACGAGGCGAGCGGGACGTCCTTGGATGCGTTACGGGAACGTCGTCATCAGCCTGATCTGTTACGCAATGTGGTAGCGTGGCATATTGTTTTCGAACGAAGCCAGAGTGACCGCATCGTTCACATTCGACGCATGCATTCGCAGATAGCTGGGGCCCTGGTGTGTCAACCGCCTCACTACGGCATTTGCAGCAGCTTGCAGGCAGGCAGGCAGGCAGGCAGGTGAGCGTTGGATCGCTGCACGTGGCGCAGCAACACGTTCAAGCATTCTCGGAAGCGAGGTTTCAAAATTCTTTTCCTTCCAGCAGGCCGTGTTACATACACTGCGTCGAGCTTCAGTTTTGTTACCGCACGAATCTTTTATCGAAAGAGTCCGGAAGAATATGGACGGATGTGAGCCCCGTATCCGGAACACCCGTGAACTGTAGATTGACGTGCAGCTTCAAGTATCGGACAGCTAGAAGGGCGTTCGGCGAGCGAGAAGCCTTGCGAGCGCGCATGGCGCCGTTCATCTCATTTTTTGGAAGAGTCTGCAGGTTGATGTGTGTCACAAGGGAGCCCCTTACCATGGTATCAGCCTGATCTTTCCCCTCCGGCAGCTTTTCTTTCCCTGTAACCCATCGTCCTCTATTCAGGAGCATCTTTCTCTTCTTTGCAAGGTGCGCTCTTTCCTTCCTCATTTACTTGGCGCTGTGGCTTGGATACGTTTTCCAGACTCCATATCTGTTTTCTTCCGGGGAATTCAGACGCACAGGATGGAGAATACGACTGAAATTCGCCGATTCTGTTTATGCGTCAAAGATTTGTCAAATACATATTCATCACCGTGTCGGTGGTGAGCGCACCAAGTAACTGGAGCGCACCTGTCTGCAACCGCCCGCGCACGAGCAAAGAAGCAAGAAACCTGTTCGGCACTGGAGAAGTGAAAGAAAGATGTGGCGAAAAACGATGCCACGGATGCAAACGACTCGTCCATTGATCGTTGAGCGTCAAACTAGGGTTTTACAACAGATAAGAGGCATTGGACTGGATTGAACCAGGTAGAACAGGCTGGCTCGAATAGCAGCTGAGCGCCAATCGCAGCTGGTTACTCGTTGCCCGCTTTTGACTGATGGAAACCCACGTCATCTAAGAGCGGAATAGCAGAGTGTGGAAAGCACGTACCACGAAGCATGCGTCGACGACGGATGAGGTATTCAAAGATGCCTCACAGTTGGCGATTTGGAAGCGGTCACATGATTGAATCCCCGTTGGCGTTCATGTTGTCATGATGCTCGCTTTTCTCTCGTTTACGAACAGCGGTTTGCCGCTCTTTGAGCATTCACATGCAGTTCTACCATTTCTTCCGATTAGAGTCTGATCGTGTTAGAGGAACACCCGCCCATAGTTTAAAACGCTCTCGTGCTCATGGGAAATCGGTCTCATGTTGTTCAACGAGCGACGGTCTCCCACAGAGCCGAGGTTTTTTTCTACGTCTATTTCGAGTCTGCATGTAAGCGTTCATGTGAAAGGTACAGAAACTTTGTGTTTAATCGCTTTTTGGTGACATTTTTAGGGAATGTAAGAAGCGGAATGGACCGAGGAACAAACAGTGGCATAGATCGAGTTTGATTGCTTCAGTTTCCCGTGTACGACGTAAAGTGCAATGACTGTGGCATAGGCGGTTCATCCATCCGCCGACCATAGAATAACTGACTTTGACGAAAGAGACAGTATTTTCACAAGTTAGCCGCGACAGGGTAGAGTACATCAAATACCCACCTGGAGTCTACAGGATATATCCATGTATTGAACAAGTGCGAGAAAAACGAACAAGACAAAAACGGCTTGCAGGTAGAGATGTTCTCAAATTCACTGTTTTAAATAGAAGAACTTGCGCTCCACCATATCAGAATAGAATGAAGCGGGTCTTCTGATACGGACGTATAGACTAGAGATTGGGTCGTTGCCCGATTTCATCGAAACCAGTCTTTGTGGACTTGTTTCGCAACTGTCTCATATTGCTCTCTTATTCCAAGCTTTGAATAGGGCTGGCTCCCTTGTTCCTCCAGCTCGATTCGTACTTAGAATCATGAGCCTCTTCTCGACCATCTTCTCAGCGAGTACGCTGTCAGCTGCATGCGCGAGCGCACATTGTACCATTTGATAGCGGACTTGTGCATCATGATGTTTTCCGTGATGAAACAAGTACGAGAATGAGTTTCCAGGTTGGATATTAATTGAAGATATTTCGATCCATTTACACTTGCTTCGGGCAAATCGTTGGTACACGTTCCGCTGCAAGCGATTGCTGCGGTAACTCTAGACCGAGTGCAAGACCCTCGTCAATGCAAGCAGGAGAGTCGGGAGCCTCTCCGAGCGGTATCCCGAAATGAGGTATCATGCTGGTACAAAATACCATTTCGTCAATGGTCAAATAGATATGAATCTTTGTCTTTCGAACGAAATCGGTGGTTTGCAGAGAGTCCTACAGAGCACTTCCGGCATGATCTTGTGAGCAACTCGTCAAAGATTGACGTCGAGCGTTTACCTCTTCAGTCCTATGGCGCGAATCGCTGCGACTACGAGTTGTCTTGGAAATGGTGGACAGAAAATTTGGCGCATGCGCGATATGAGCATACAACAGGTACAAAACGGAGAAGAATCGCGGCTTTTTCATAAGAGTAAGATACCAATATCGATTGGGTTACGAACTTTTGCATACGTACGTCGCGAATCATCCTGACCCCAGTGACGGAACGAATGCCACGTGCAGTGTCGATAGAGCAGCCCCCCCAAAACGACAGGGAAACATCCGAAAACGACATATGAATCCGTACGCCCTCCTAGCCGAAAATGGGTTATCGAGGCTGTACATCCGAAAAAAAATGTCCGGAAAAAAAGAAGAAAACCTGGAACGGAGCGATCAGCCCAGAGATCCATAGGAATCTGAGACGAGTGGACAATAGTTTCGCCAACTGCCTCGCCCCGAGTCCGCGACATACGCAGAAGCACACACACACACAGACAGACAGACACACACTCTTGGGGGTTTTGGGAGCGTTGAGGCCCCCAACGTGCCCTCTTGGATGACGACTATGGAAAATGGCACCGCGAGTGCCACGGACCTGCGCAGTGTCGTCGAACAAGCCGCACGCGAAGATGCCCCAGTCACTACAGTCGTTGTTGCACTGGAAACTTTAGCGTACTGGTGCCATGGCCGAGGAAAACCGCTGCAATCACGTGTCGTTGATGCAGCGGATCGGGAGCTTTTTCTCACCTCCGGTGCGCTCACAGAGCTCCTGGAACTGGTTCTCTCGCGTTGCCCTCTGGCTGCCTTCGGAACGCGTGAGCGAGCGGCACTCAGTGTTGCATCCATTTTCCGCTTTGGGCCCGCTGGACAGGTAGTGCTCGCTGTGGACAGAGCGTTGCGACGGGTGCAGCGACTTGCGAGCGACCCTGTGGTGCGCGAACAGCGAGCAAAGTGGATTGCTTTCGAGTTATTCGAAAAGCATTTCGTGCGTGTTCCAGGGTGTCTCCTTGGAGCACTAGCTGGCGTGCGCTATCGTGCCACGGAACCACGTTGCCTTACCGTGGACCGTGAGGCAGACCCCGATACCGTTCTTCGGTCTCTGCTAGCCATGCCGGACATCGTCACGAACGTCCTTCAATGCGCACTCCCTGAGACGTGTACGCTACATCCACAGCGCTATCCGCACTGTCTCGCTTGGACGGTTACCGAATGGTTATTGACACTTTGTTCATCGCAGTACGCTTCGATGGGAGTAGAGAAGCAGCAGCTAACGTGGTTGACAAATGAAGCACTGGCTTCAAATGTTGTCGCAGAGGTTAGCGGCTCGCTCTCAGCGCTGGACCTGCACGAAGGCGACACGACGTATGGAAGCGCAGTGATGCTGTCGATGCCGTCGCCACAAGACGCCTACGCTTTCGGTTCCAGTGCATTGGAGACGCTTATGGACATGGCGGGAAGACTCGGGAGGCATCTCTGTCGTCGAAGATGCATCACAGCCTGGTGTCAGGTTGCGATCCGAGCGTTGATCGCACTAGAGCGCCAGCTCAGTGCCTCACAGGCCGACTACTGGAAACGTTGTTGCATGGAGAGCTTCACTGCGTTGCCAGATCGCTATATTGCACCACTCATGGAGCAATTTGCCATTCTGGGATGCAAGGGTCCAGATCAACATCAAGTGGCGGCGATTGCATATCTGGAGTATTTGTGTAGAACTCGAGATACTGCGGTGGCCTTTGTATCGAAAACACTTCCGTCATCGATGCCCAAGGCTACATCCATGCTATCACCTCTGGCGGCGCCCGGGGACCAGAGAATTCTCCTTTTCCTGTTACGCAGTTGCAGAGATGTGGTCGAGACGTCACACTGGAGAACAGCATTGACGCTCGCGCTCAAGCGTTGGATGCAAACCGCGCGGACGGCCGCGTTGTGGGCGGAGGATCTCCATATAACTCGAATGCTTCTGTTCCTGGCGCAAGCGAGTTGTTCTGGTGACCCGGAGCATTCATGCTCCCGAACTGAATCGTGCGAATCATATGGAGTGGATTGGTTTGTGCTCTTGGGCGAAGGAGTCAAAGAACATCTCGCGGGAGCGCTGCCAGAGACGCATTTCCATGGAATGATCGTTGGCGAGACAGTATCGAGAATATGGGACCCGCCCGGCAAGAGCATGCAGTTTGACATTGCCGCCTACGAGGCTTGGAAAGCTAGCGACCCTGAGCTGCTGCAACCTTGGATCGAAGCGACCAAGGAGCCACTGCTCGCGCAGCACCAGCAGCACCAGCATCCAGTTGACGGGGGAGTTGCGACTGGGACGCCACCCTCCGAAGGCACCTCGTTGTGCGCACCTTCGACACACGCTGTGGCCACAGTGGGAGTCAGGTCACCAGCTGTCGCCGACGAGAACGATAACGACGACCTGAAACCGTATCCAATGCCGGCTGATGAACTCGCGATTGATCCTCATTCGGAGCCGCGGGAAGACGGTACTGGATCATGCGCTCAGGAGACACTTGGGCTACCGCAAACATTCGAGACGCTTTATCGAGCGCTGGCCGCGGAGGTGCGGCACGAACCTTTCGGTGCCGAGGCAGCACTCCGGGGGCCTAGCTCCACAACACCCCAGGATTCAACGCCCACGTCGACGAGCATACCCACGCAGCGTGTGCTGTGTCAACTCGAACAACTTATCGAACGCGACGTTGCAGGTCTTGAATATTGGGCGATGCCTATGCTTCAGCTGCTGCACCGACTGGGCACCGGCTCCTCGTCCACATCGATCGCACGCGACTGCGCTGCACTTTGCAGAACAATCGCAGTCCATGCATTCTCTTCCATTGCAGTACCTGTAGCAAAACTCGTCTTCAGTCAGAATATGACGCTGACAGAGCGAAGCGAGTGGCTCGAGATCCTCGCGAACAGCGTCGAAACCCTTCTGAACACCCAATACACCGCACGAAAGCCAACACAGCGAGGCGCAGCGGAAGCAACCTCGCCGACACCCGAAGGCCATCAAGACCACCAGATATGCAGCCGCGTCAGGCGCGTTTCGGTGCGCTCGCTGCATCAAACAAAAGCACGGCAAAGCGAGTCTTTCGCGATGTCTCAGCGTGCGGTATTCACTGCAGCTGCAGGCGCTTGCGACGCGTCTGGGCAAACGTCACTTCACACCCAGCCGGCACTCCACTTCCATGCCATGGTGCAGGCGTTCTTTGAATTACTCGCTGGGGCGGACACCGAGGAGCCCTGGCTCGATCTCTGGCGACGGGATCAAATGCTTCTGGCGCAACTGGTACAGACATGTGCTCTGGTACTGCACTGTGCGCAAGGGCCGGGCTCTCTTTGTATAGGTGCGGTGACTCGTCTCGCCAGCATGGGACAAGCGCTAGCGCAACTGGCATACACAGCGCGAACTTGCTCGGATGCTGCAGTGCATCGGGCGTGTGTACTCGCATTCAACGCTGTTTACGAGATTCTTTTGCGAATTCGTGAAGCGTACGGTATTCAAAGTTTCCGGCAATTGGAGCACTGGTGGAGATCGAACCAAAGCAGCTCCAACGTATCGCTAGAGCATATCGCGCAACTCCTTGAACGCTGGTCCAGTGATGCGCAGGACAGCGCAACACGAGAGCTCGCTCAAGCACTCCTACCCTGTTTCCATGATGACGGACGGGCGCAACGAATCGCGTGACAAAGTTTTTTTCGGATACGACAACATGCCCGACTGCGACAACAACATCTGGCCTTTGCATGCTAGTCGCCAGCTCACCGTGAATGCAAACCCGACCCCGATGCTCCATACATATGCAATCTGTTCCGAAAAGAAGACCATCTGGCCTTTGCGTGCTAGTCGCCAGCTCACCGTGAATGCAAACCCGACCCCAATGCTCCGTACATATGCAATCTGTTCCGAAAAGAAGACCATCTGGCCTTTGCGTGCTAGTCGCCAGCTCACCGTGAATGCAAACCCGACCCCAATGCTCCTTACATATGCAATCTGTTCCGAAAAGAGTACCGTGCACGGATTGGATCTTCCGGTGCTTCCGACGCTGTCTCTGTTTGTTTGTTTGTTTTCTGTATGTGACAGGCTTGGAGTTGCTCCGGCACCAGGCAGCGCCGAGCAGGGCAGTGTTCCACGCCCTCGCGTCGAATGCAGCATATCACCGTAAATCGTCGATAAGCATTGGTAGCGTCAATGCCCGAGGACGTGTCCACGACATCGCGTTGTACCAAAGCGTATCCCCGGAATGGCGTGGTGAACAATACGGATCGCCTGCTTCGCTGACGATGTTTTTATTGTGCGGTGCGCGAGACGCGGAACGCGAAAAGACGCCTAGACGCGCAACACCTCGCCGAAAGGCAAAGCGCGAGCATCTCGTCACCAAGTCGTCACGAATACTTTCAACTCCGGAAACCAATGCAATCGTACTGAACGCCAACGTAATCTGCATTTTTATGGACACTGTGAGACCCGACTCGATGCGGATTGCAACAAGCATAAAAGGACTTGTTACGATCCATAACGATGATGATGATTCCTATGATGCACCCCAGTGCCCGGGAGTTTCACCTGCAGTGGCGGATTCGATGTCGGCGTGCGGAGGTGGTGCTTCCAGAGAGCATCCGCTCAGCTCAAAAGTGGCTCAGAGACGGCGACGCAGACGGCACCGTCAGTGCAAACGCACTGTTGCGGACGTCGCGCTGGTTTGGTCTACAGGCAAGTTGCAGCGGCAGCTGCAGCTGTACTGGCTGCAGGCGTCGATCCCCATTGCCTAGAGACCTGCTCGGTTTCCAGTCGCTCGGTCCAGTTCGCAAACGGTTCAAGCAAGATGCACAGCACTCAGAAATACTCCGCAAATTCATTGCGCAAGCGCTCAGCGCTCTGTGACTTGCGCAGTTTTGCTAGCGCCGCAAACGATATCTGACGCACACGCTCTTTCGAAACGTTCAAAATCGCTGCTACCTGTTGTAGCGTTTTCGGTTCATCGTCGTCCAGTCCAAATCGCAATCTCAGGACAAACACCTCTCGATCATTCAACACAGATCGCAGCAAGCGTAAAACTGCATCCTTCATGAAAGAGTCCACGAGATCCTCTTCGTCCCGAGGGTCTGCAATGGACTCAAGAAAGCTGCCGCTGTCGGGATCAGGGTCCTCAGTCGTATCCATACCGCGATCAAAGGAGAGCACCTGGCGGTTCACTTGTTCGAAGACAAAGCGCACCTTGTCGGGCGCCATGCCCGCGCGCTCTGCGAGTTCATCCTCGGTGGGTTCCCGACCCAGCTCTGCAGTGAGCAATCGCCGCAGCTTGCGTAGGCGCTGGTACGCATCGGTGACACGCGACGGTAGCCGAATAATCCTCGACGCTTCATCAAGCGTTCTAAAAATGGACGCACGGATCCACCACGAGGCGAATGTGCTAAAGCGGTACCCGCGGGATCCGTCGAAACGCTCGGCTGCTCGAATGAGTCCTATCGAGCCTTCCTGCATCAGATCGCTCATGGTGACACCAATCGCCTCTGCACGCCGGCTGAATCGATTGACAATTGCATTCACCAGACGCAAGTTGCTGGTTACGAGACGATTCCGGGCCTGGTGTCCGCGAGCAAGCGCCTCCTGCAGCTCCGCAGCAGACTTCATGTTCAGCGCCCGTGCCCACTCCTGAGATGTCGGTGGTCGATGGAGCATCTTCTCTAGATCTTGTCGTTTCTCTTCGATTCTATTCAAGTGCTGCACTTCGCGCGCGAGCGCTACTTCCTCCTCATGTTCGATAAGTTGATAGCGACGAATTTCATCCAAATAATCGAAAAGCGAGTCGCGGTTCTGGCGTTCACCAGCGCTACTGCTGCTGCTGCTGCTGCTGCTGGCGTTCACGCTATCATCCGTGGCAAGCGACGGCTCTGCCATTGCATCCAAGGTCAACGAGCGCTCCCCTAGCTGCATTGCTTCGTCGTCGTCGTCCTCGTCGTTGTCGTCGTCTGTTTCGACAGGTCCATCGTACTTAGAGCTGCGACCTCGTTCCCGAAGCACGTCATCATTTTGGCCTCCGCGCTGCGCAGCCGCTGCTCGTTCTCGCTGCTCTCGTTCCATCTGCTGCACTTCAAGTCGCTTACGTTGTTCTTCTCGCAAACGCTCTTTCGCCAACTCGGTGAGCGCTTCCAGCTTCTCTTTACGTGGTTTGCGCCCACCCTTCTTCGCCGAATTGTCTTCGGTTTCCTTTCGTGCTGGTAGAGACGCCTCAGCGGAGGCTTGCTCCAGCGACCGCTTGCGTGGCTGGTCCGGCTCCGCATACGTCTTAACAGACTTTGACGCGGAACTGTCTTTCTCAGACTTGCTCCTGGAGCGCGGCGCCCGTGCACGTTTCGACCTGCGGCCGCTGGGGCCCTCGGTCCGGGCCGAGGGCCGCTCGGCTTCACTGGGGCTCTGCATTCGCGGCTTGCTTGTCGGTATGCCGTCGAGCGCTATACTGCGCACTGCTGGCACCCGTCGCTGTACAGATAGGTCCACGAGTTGTGACGGTTGAATCCCTCGTCGCCTGAACCAGGACCGAGTACGCCCGGTGAAGAGCGCCACGGTGAAACCCACCCGCATAGAAGTTCTCCCCGATCCAGAGCGCTGGATCATAACCGCATCAGTGTCAATGTGCCGATACCTTCCCCTAGATTCTGAAACTGTAAGTGTTTCAGGTCTCAGAACAGCGGCGCGTGCACTATTCTTCTGCAATAAAACGCTAAAGAAACATACAAATGAAGAATGAGCGTTAAAAGGAGGCTCTTTGAGATCAACGGCTTCATCAGGGCGATGCGGATGTGAACGGGACAGATTGCGCGCCGCAAACGCGTGGCGGGCGTACGATGCAGGAGGAGGAGGCGATGCGCGCTGTGGTAGCGCCTTCGACGAACGATGAGCGCTCGGGTAATGGATGGGTACCCCGTTATTTGAGAGGACGTTTGCGTGGATCAGGGATCCGAGGTCCCCGGAGGGATAGTGGCACTCGTGTAGGCTTCGATCACGCTGTACCCGAGATTCAAGTTCCGTGACCTATACTTTTCTCGAACGTACTGGTTATTTCGCACGTTCTATCGTTTGCCAAGTGCCTGCCTTGCTGCACCCGCTCTAGCACCTGTTCCGCTGGTGTGGATGCGTCACGGAGACAGAGCGGACTTCGCATAGCGTTGGGGGCATCGGTTCGAGGTACGGTTCACTGGTCCCAGATTCGGGACGCACTGGCTCTATGGGAGCGTGGGAACTGCCCAGGCAGACGCACGGCCTGCGAGAGCGTAAAGCGACCTGCTGGGAGACCACTGCAAGCAAAACGACGCCCAGACGCATCGCAACCGCTCCTGTCTCAGGATGGACTGCGTTCCGGGCGAGCTGCTGAGGTCTCGCCTCTGCACCCGGCAGTACAACGGTGCACAGAGTGCAAGCCCGGTAGACTCGTCCTGGTCGTGGGGCTTTCCGCTTAGAAGGCAAACTTTCACAACAAACGAGAGAACTTCCACCTTTCAACGCGTAACGTGAATCTGGAAAGAAACTGTTGCCGAGTTGGTCGTTCGTTGTTCGTTTCTGAGCTTTATCGTTGCTGCGGTTTGACGCGCAACCGGCATGGGATAGCTGCGATGGTGCAGTTGCAGGTGCGGTGCATTCGCCCGACACCCTAGGCAAGTGAACGCGTAGCATTGTGAGGATCTCTCCGTCCAAGCCTTGAGATTTGTTTTCGAATATTTGTTAGATGTATATTACTGACATTATGAGTGCGGTGAGAAGAGCTTATGGATTCATGCGTAGTTTAAGGACTCTGGGTCGTGGTTTCGGAGTGGATGTCTCAGCTCGGTGCCGTTGGAATGCTTCCTAGAACCGGAATCAACATGATTCATGACGGAAACGAAAAACGGCCCCTACATAATCGATATGAGTATCCATTTCATATAGACAAGGCTTGGCGCTTCTCCTTTCGCTCGTGTGTAGCATGCTCAAGTTACGCTGGCTTCGCACTTCCCATTTTTCTATGTCAGAGCGACTCGTGGGCGTAGCGATTCGCGCTCTTGGGCTAATATGGAACAAAACCAGAAGGCTTCGGTGGACGGCTCGTTCCAAAGCTCATGCCGATCGTCTACTCAGCTCGCGACGTCAAATAATCGATTTCCCTCGGAAAAACATATCCTTATCTCTTGGTGGCCATTGTTAGAATCGAATTCGTTACCAGCGTGATAATTTTCGCGGGATGTGCGCCTAGAGGTTCCGGCCTCTTCTGTTTGTATGGAAAAGCGTCTCGGGTTTGGTCGACAGTTATCTGAGCGCTCGCGTCCGGGAGAGAGCGCCTCACCACTTTGCACGAATGGGGCAAAGACGACTCGAAAGTTCTCGACCTTTCCCCGGACTGTAGTTTTCTTCAGGTACTTTTTTTGATTATGGACAACATCGCGTTCAAGAAAATTTCCCACCAAATAGGGCAACCTGCGCTTGCAGCGGATGGCGTACTCTTCAGGCGAATCGCTCAGAAGAAGCCCATCATCATAGGAACGGCACCGGGCACGGAATCGGAGCGCAGCATCGAGGTGAGGCTTCTACACCTGTCAAGCGCGAGCAACGAGCAATGAAGCAAGCGTTCACGCGTCAAAGGCCGACTCTCGGAGAACGAGGAGGTGCAATGGACACGTGAGAACACCCGATCGAAGTTACGTGTCACCGCCACGAATGGTGTACCGAGGCTTTATACCAGGTGGATGATGATTGCAAGGGAACCGTTGATCACGGCTTCTGTCCGTGCATGAAATGCGTGACCAATAGCACGAGGTAGCGAACTCGGGACTTGAACGCTTCGACTGCTGCCAACGGTACCCTAGAGAACGTATACACCAGTGTACTGAATGTCTTGATAAGGGAAAGAAAGAGGAAACAGTCACAAATAAAGCCCGCAAACCCCGGAGTTCATGACAGTGCAAAGAGTCCCAAACATTGTCCTGTGTGTGTGAGTGTGCCCGAGCTCGAGGGCTCTTTTCGTTTTATTCTCGCTTGGATGCAATTCGCATTGCTGTCACAACGGTGGCGCATGCGTGACGCCTACGTGTCCATAGCAATGCGTGCTGGTGCATGGACCCGTGCCACGCACGCACTCGATCTGTGCGTGCACATGC
>Ga0078972_1004383_pt1 | contig 38886 bp, 28 predicted proteins | sample YelNatPaOPGAMG01_FD_67568 | JGI IMG/M metagenome (GOLD analysis project Ga0078972, IMG submission 67568) | Hot spring thermophilic microbial communities from Obsidian Pool, Yellowstone National Park, USA - OP-RAMG-01 (SPADES assembly) (version 2) | ecosystem: Environmental > Aquatic > Thermal...
GGCGGAGGTGCCGCCGTGGCTGGAGGAAGAGGCGAGGCCGGCGGAGGAGGCCGCGGTGGGGCTTCCGCCGTGGCTGGGCGAGGAGGTACCGGCGGAGGAGGAGCCGGCGGAGGAGGCCGCGGTGGGGCTTCCGCCGTGGCTGGGCGAGGAGGTACCGGCGGAGGAGGTGCCGGAGGAGGTGCCGGCGGAGGTGCCGCCGTGGCTGGAGGAAGAGGCGAGGCCGGCGGAGGAGGCCGCGGTGGGGCTTCCGCCGTGGCTGGGCGAGGAGGTACCGGCGGAGGAGGTGCCGGCGGAGGTGCCGCCGTGGCTGGAGGAAGAGGCGAGGCCGGCGAAGGAGGCCGCAGCGGGGCTTCCGCCGTGGCTGGGCGAGGAGGTACCGGCGGAGGAGCCGGCGGAGGTGCCGCCGTGGCTGGAGGAAGAGGCGAGGCCGGCGAAGGAGGCCGCAGCGGGGCTTCCGCCGTGGCTTGGGGAGGAGGGAGTGGCCGGACTTCCGGAAGAAGCCGCGCCGATTGCGGAAACGATCCCAGTTGCAGAGCAGGCAGCGCCTTCCATCCCTGTGGAACCGGCTGGGGCCACGGAGCCTTGGATCGAGGGTTTGGAGGCCGAGCTGCCCTCATGGTTGCGTGGCGAAGAGGCTGCTGTGGAGGTGGAGGAAGGCTTCCCTCCCTGGCCCGTTGCTCCCGCAGCGGTGGGCCAAGAGGAGGCACCAGCGGCCCTGGAGGGAGAGGCAGAAGCATCGCTGTTAGGCGCCGAACCTGTCCAGGTTGCCGCTGCGGAAGAAAGGGCGGTAGCCGAAACGCCGGTCGCATTCCCTGAGGAAGAAGCGCCTGCTGAGGAAGCAGCGGAAGAGATATTGCCTCTAGGGCTCCCCTCGGAGGGAGCGCCGGCCGAAGAAACGGCTCCTCCGGAGCTGGAGGTCGAGCGAGCTTCTTGGCTCCCATCGCTCCCCGCGGGAGAGGCCAAGCAGGTACCCGAGTGGGCGCGTGCCCTGCAGCCGCAGGAAGGCGCCCAGATGGCCTTTCTGGAGGGGCTCGATCTACCGGAGTGGCTGCGCGTAGAGGCAGAGCAGAGAGAGCAGGCCGCAGCGGAACCCGCTTTGAGTTGGCTCGAGCGTTTGGGTGAGAAAGAGGAGGTGGTGGAAAAACCGGGGGTGCTGGAACGGTTACCGCGTCCTCCTTTGCCCCCGCTCTCGCCCGCTCGCCGCCGTGCGGCTGACCTTTTTGCTGCGTTGGCGGCAGCGCCCGAACCGGTGCCTCGCCCGCGGGCGACCCCTGCGCCCTCGTTCTTCCACCGGTTGCTGCGCTGGTTGGGTGGTCGCTGGCCCGCGCTCTTCTTGCTGGTGGCCCTCCTGGTAGGCTGGGGCATGCCGCCCCTCCGCCCGGAGATCACTCAGGAGAACTGGGGAACCTTTGATAGGATCGACCGGGTGCTTCACGACGCAAGCGGCGACAAGCCCCCTCTGGTCCTTGTTGCATTTGATTGGGATGTACACCGCAGCGGGGAGATGCGGCCGCTAGCGACCGCGTTGGTCCGTCACCTTCTCCGACCGGTCGATCCGCAGGCAGATCCCCGCCGACGGCCGGCAGTGGTGGCTGTAAGCACGACTTTCCAAGGGGGACACCTGGCCCAGGAAGTATGGGAAAGTGCGCTTGCGGCTTCGGGGTATGAAGGGATCGCTTACGGTAGCGATTTTCTGAACCTCTCGATGCGCCCAGGAAGCGATAGCGCGTTGCGGTTGTTGGCCTCCCAGCCGCTGACCCTCACTTTCCCAGCTGACCACCCGTACGGTCTTCCTGCTGACTACTACCTCTTGGGGAAGCGGTTGGGTTCCCTTTCGGAAGTGGCTCTGTTGATCGTGATGGCCGGGGAGGAAACACGCGCGGTTTCCTGGCTGGAACAGGTACGTAGCCAGTACCCAGACCTACCGTGCGTCCTTGTGGCGCCCGCGGAGCTCCGTCCGGTGCTCGAACCGTACTTGCAGGCTCGGGGTATCGCTCCCAATGGTGCACTGTGGGGGGTACGGGCTGCGTTGGAATACGAAGAATGGCTGGGTAGGCTGTCCGGTATCGTGATCCACCGCGACCTCCCGCTGGAAAAGCGGCTGAACCTACTGGCGGTCGGGCAACTGAGCCTGGTCCTTCTTCTGGTACTGGGCAACCTGATACCGCTGGCGAAGGACGCAGAGGCCGTGGCTCGCGGCTAGAAAGGATTGCCCGATGGAATCCGCACAGCTTTTGGGCACGTGGGTCGGCGCGCTTTTGACCCTCATGGTCTATAGTTACCTCATTGGCCGAAACCCGCTCTTTCGCCTCGCACAATACCTCTTCATGGGGACCGCCCTGGGTTATGCGGTGTTGGTGGTTGTACGCCGCTTTCTCGTGCCCACTGTTCTACGCGCGGTTGCTCCCGGGCCGGGAAGCGATCCAGTGGCCCAAGCGATGACTGTGGTCGGGCTCGTCTGGGGTGTGTTGCTCGCTGCGTGGCTCTTCCGACCGGTGCGGTGGCTGGCTTCCTGGCCAGTGGCGATTGCCTTCGGGGTTGGTTCAGCCCTGGCGGTGGGCGGAGCTCTTATGGGTACGCTGATCCCCCAGGTGGGTGCGACCCTTCTTCCGGTGCGCGGGGCGGATACGGTAAACAACCTGATCATGGTTGCCATCGTTATGGCTGGGTTACTCAGTTTCTTCTTTACCGTGCGGGGAGAAGGGGTCTTGTGGAAAGCGGTGGGAGGAGTGGCGCAGGTGGGACGCTGGTCGCTGCTGGTCGCTCTGGGGGCTTTCTTGGGTGCGCGGGCCATCTCGCTGCTCAATGCGGTCGTGGAGCGGCTGCAGTTCCTGGGCCAATGGCTCGGGACCATTCTCCCGTGAGGAGGGCGGCGCATGGAGACGGAGCTGGATATACGAGCGGTCTTGATCGCGGATTGCGGAATGGAGCACACCCGCGTCACCCTCGTAGACGTCGTGGAGACGGACACCTACCGTATGGTCGCTCAGGAGGAGGTCCCGACCACCGTCGAGCCGCCCCTTTCGGATGTCACCATCGCTGTACGGGAAGCCATCGCCGCGCTGGAACGCACGACCGGCCGTAGCCTGCTCCAGGACGGGCAGCTTCGTATCCCCCAGAGCCGGGACGGCCAAGGAGTAGATGCGTTTGTCGCGACCTGCAGTGCGGCGGGTTCCATGCCGGTGCTCATCCTGGCGGTGACCGAGGACATCAGCGCGCAAAGCGCGCGGCGGGCGGTGGAAATGCTCTACGCGGTGCCCTTTCGCACCGTTTCCACCGAGCAAGTCCTTCGGGAGGATCCTCTCACGGGGGGAGCGGGTACGGATGCCTGGTGGCGCAACCTGGAACGCTTGACTGGAGGGTGTTTGCTTCTGGTCGGCGGGGCCGATGGCGGGAATGTGAACCCGGCGCGGGTTCTGGCGCGTGCGCTGGCGGAGGCGTTGCCACCGCAGCCCGCGCGGCTGGAGCAAGAGGCCGCTGAGATGGGCCTCCGCGTCCTATATGCTGGAAATCGCCGGGCACGGGAGATCGTGAAGGAGGAACTCGGAAACCGGGTGGCGCTCCATTTTGCCGAGAATGTTCGCCCGCGGTTGCGGGAAGAGCACCTATTGTCGGCCCACGAGGCGCTCTCGCACCTTTATCAGGACCTTCGGCTGCACAGGATGGCCGGGTATGAAGGACTTCGGGCGTGGTCGCACGTACCGGTGCAGCTTCCGTACATGGGACTGCAGTTGGCCGCGCGGTTCCTGGCTGCGCACCATCAGCGCCAAGTCCTTGCTCTGGACGTAGGGAGCGGGGCGACAGTGGCGGTGCAGGCCCATGGGGAGCGGTGTGCGCGAGTGGTCCTGGGCCATTTCGGGTTGGGATACGGGATCGGGCGGCTGTTCGCCGAGCGGGCAAACCGCATCGGGCGCTGGCTGCCTTTCCCGATTTCCGAAGGGGATGTGAATGACTGGCTACTCAATCTGGCGTTGCGGCCCCGGGCGAAACCGGATACGCTTCCGGGTCTTCTCCTGCAACAGGCGGCTGCGCGCGAGGCCGTCGCGGCAGTGAGGGAACGGTTGGCCGAGCAGATGCCGGACAGCTACGAGATCGTCGTGGGCAGTGGAGGAGGAATCGTGCGGGCGCCGCGACTGGCCCAGGCAGCGCTGATCCTGCTCGATGGGTTGCAGCCGAGCGGAGTCAATCCCACCGGCATCGTCGACCTCTATCTGGACCGTTCTTGCCTGTTGCCGTCGCTCGGGGCTCTGGCGATGGTACAGCCCGATGCCGCTGCCTGTGTCCTCTTGCAGGACGGGCTCTACCACCTGGGCCCTTGTATCGTTCCGCTGGGCCGTGGAAAGGAGGGGGCGCTGGCGCTGCGGCTGGAGATGGAATTCGTGAATGGGATGCGTCGTGAGGTCGAAGTGCGCTGGGGAGAGGTCATCGCGATCCCGCCTTACTGGGGAAACGAGGTCCATCTAACGGTGCAGCCGGCCCGCGGGGTATCGGCTGGCACAGGGCGACGGGGAGAGCGTCTGACGACCCGCGATGGGGATCGCATTCGTTGTGGCGTACTTGGCCTCATCGTGGATGCCCGGGGCCGGCCGCTATCGCTTTCCCAGGATGCCGCAGCACGGAGGAAAACCCTGCGGCAGTGGTTGGAACAATTCGAGGCCTACACCCGGGAGGAGATGGACAGCCTACCCCGGGCGCTATCTTCCCAGGAAGCAGAGCCTTCAGGGGAGGAATAAGCCATGGCCATCATTCCCCCCACCTATCAGGCGACCTTACGTCCGCTTACGCTGATCACGCGCAGGCGCGAACTGCCCTTTGCCGGGGAAATCCTGGTACGGGCGGGCCAGCGGGTGGAGCCAGAGGACGTGATCGGCCGCACCTTGATTCCGGCGCGGGGCCAGCGCTTCCGAGTTGCACGCGCTTTGGGGATCGACCCGGCAGAGCTGGGCCGTTCGTTGGTGTTGGCGGACGGGAGCGAGCTCCAAGTCGGGGATGTCGTCGTGGAGACGCGGCGTGGCCGGCCGCGGGTTTGGCGCGCTCCGATCGCTGGCACCCTTTCCACGGTGGAAGTGGATCGGGGCTATCTGGTGATCTTCCCACCGCCAGAGCTCCTGGAGGTGCGGGCGCATTTCAAAGGCTTTGTGGTGAGCGTCGAGCCGTACCGCGCTGCGGTGATCCAGACGCCTGCAGCGCTCGTACAGGGCGTTTTTGGCCTTGGCGGGGTACGGCACGGGGTCATGCGCGTGGCGGTGACCGATCCGGCAGACGAGTTGACGCCGGAGACGATGGACGAGCGCCTCGCCTTCTGTATCCTGATCGCAGGTGCTGGGGTGTCTGCCGAGGTGCTCGCCAGGGCTGTGGAGTTGCAGGTGCGGGGCATCATTGTCGGAAGCATCGCCGAGGAGGCGCTGCGTAGCTTCCTTGGCTACGGCGATGTGAGCGGCTGGCAGGTCGGAGCCGTTGATTGGGCTTTCCCCCCGGACGGAGCACAACGAAGTTTCCCGCTTACCTTGATCGTCACTGAGGGGTTTGGCCATCACCCGATGTGTCGGCGCACATTCGAGCTCCTGGCCTCTCACGACGGAGCCGAGGTCGCGGTGGATGGGCGTACCTGCCTCCACGGTCCGGGCCTGCAGCGCCCGGAAGTGGTTATCCCGCTCCCTCGGGCTAATGTGGTTTCGGAGCCTGAGGAGTCGCTACTGCCCGGGACCGAAGTGCGGCTTCTCAGTCATACGATGTTGGGGCGCGTGGGGAAGATCGTTGATCTTCCGCGGGCGGCACGTCCACTTCTCTGCGGGGCGCGGGCGCGCGTCGCCGAAGTGGAGCTGGAGGACGGATCGCTCGTCGAGGTTCCGGTAGAAAATCTCGAGATCCTGGAGGCCGGAGGACCGGAGGAAACCAACTAGCGCTCCTCCGGCGAATCCTGCTGCAGACGGCGGAGGATCATGTAGACAAAGGCTTTCACGAGGTCTGGAGCGAAGGCCTTTCCGGCCTCCCGGAGCAGCAGGTCGCACGCTTCCGAGATGCTCCGTCCCCGGTGGTACGGCCGTTCGGTCGTGATGGCGTCGAAGGCATCGGCAATGGCCAGGATCTGCGCGCCCAACGGGATCTGGTCGCCCGAAAGATGATCCGGGTAGCCGTTTCCGTCGTAACGTTCGTGGTGATGCCGGACGAGCGGGATAAGATGTTCCGTGTAAGGAATGCCTTGGAGGATCGATACACCGACAACCGGGTGGGCTTCCACGACCGCCCGTTCCCCGGGTGTGAGGGGCCCGGGCTTGAAGAGGATCTCTTCGCTGATGCCGATCTTGCCGATGTCGTGCAGGATAGCCGCGTCACGGATCGTACGGATTTCCTCCTCGCTCAGGCCCAATTCTTGAGCGAGAGCTACGGAGAGCTCGGTGACGGCCTGAGAGTGGCGGTGGGTGGAAGGATCGCGGGCATCGATCGCAGAGGCCAACGCCCGGATCGCGCTGATATAGCTTTCGGTGACGATAGTCACCGAATGCCATCGGTCTATGGCAATTCCTGCCTGATAGGCAAGTACCGAGAGGACCAGGGCGGCGAGCTCGTCTGGGGGATCCTCGTACAACGTCACCACGGTGCCCTGCCCTGTCCATCGGGCAGGTATTTCGGCCGCCAGGGCATGCAGGATTCGCGGCTCCGAAGACGGCACCTGTAAGGTGCTTAGCCAGGGCGAGCCAGGAGGATCGCCGCGCTGCAGGGCCTCGAGGAGCTGTGGAGCCAGACGGATTGCTTCCTCGGGACCGTAGGTCTCGGGGGCGCGGCCGATCGGGCAAAGGATGCAGAGGCCAGCCCGTGCCCCAGTCAATTCCTGTGCTGCCTGCGCGATGGCGGTGAGGGACACAGCCAGACTTTTCTCGCTGCAGAGCATTTCCGAGACGCGATGGAGGATCTGCCAGGTATGGTGAGGAAACGTGTCTGGGAACGGCATCTCGGTTTCCCCGTCGCTTCCGAAGCCCGCACTCGCCTTTGATTATACCATAGGTCCGCTGCGATGGAAAGGCCAGCCAGGTACTATCTACGCTTCACACGGGGGCCCAGGTTGCGCTTCCTCTCCCATCTGGATATGATACGGCTGTGGGAGCGGGCGTTGCGGCGAGCGGGCTTGCCGCTGCGCTATTCGGCGGGTTTTCATCCGCACCCGCGGATCTCGCTTCCTTTGCCGCTTGCGGTGGGCATGACCTCACGGAGCGAATGGCTGGAGATGGAGCTGAGAGGGCGCGTCGATCCTGAGGCCTTGCAGGCACGGCTCGCTGAGCAGCTGCCTTCAGGTGTGGACCTGCTTGAGGTCCGGGAAGCTTCCCCGGGTGCCCGCCCTTTGGCAACGCAGCTGCAGGGTGCAGAGTACGAAGTGGAAGTGTTCTCACCGCCCCCTCGGGAAGCGGTAGAAGAGCGTCTCCGTCGCTTCTTGGATGCCGAAAGCTGGCCCATCCAGGAGCAGCGGCGTGAGGAAATGCGTACGGTGGATCTGCGCCGTGCCGTCCGCCAGATTGCGATCGAAGGCTGGTCTGCTGCGCAGGGCCGACTGCGCGTAGTGGTCAGCCGGGGTAACGAGGGAAGCTCTCGTTTGCAGCAGCTCTTGGAAGTGCTTGGATTGCCGGCTCGGGTTCGAATCGAACGGGTTCGTCTGCTCTTTGAGGTCGATCGGATGCGGGGCGATCATGAGCGAAGGAATCCGGATTTTGGTCGTCGATGACGAGGAAACGATCTGCGAACTGTGTGTACGTACCTTGCGCCGGTACGGTTACCAGGTGCACTACGCCACGAGTTCCGTGCAGGCGCTAGAGATGCTGCACCAGGAGACGTACGACCTGCTTCTGCTGGATGTGCGCATGCCGCACATCGACGGCCTGGAGCTGATGCGGCGGGTGCGGCAGTTTGCCCCGGACATCGCCATCGTTGTGATGACCGGTTATGCCTCCGTTGAGGCAGCCATCGAGGCGGTCAAGCAGGGTGCATCCGATTTCTTGCCCAAGCCGTTCCAGCTAGATCACCTACGCCTGGCTGTTTCCGGTGCGCTGGCGAAGCGGGCGCTGGTTCGTGAGCAGGCGCGTTCGGAGGCACTGATGCATCTTGTTCAGGCGAGCGAGAAGCTCGCTGTGCTCTTGGATCCGCACGAACTCATCCATACCGCGCTTCAGGCGGCCATGGCGGAGACCCAGGCGATGCGTGGGTCGATTATGCTGTATCACCCGCGTGAGGAGATGCTCAGCCTGACCGCTGGGGTTGGCCTACCTGAAGAGGTGCCCATGGGGGTTTCGTATCACGCCGAGGATTCGGTGGCCGGTCGTGTGTGCCGTGCAGGGGAACCGTTTCTGGTGGAGGACGTACGGCAGGATCCGCGACTGCGCGATTGTTCGCTCCCCAGGATGGACCGGTACCGCAGCCCTTCGTTTCTCTCGATCCCCTTGCGCAGCGGCGATCGTGTGTTGGGTGTTTTGAATCTGAGCGAAAAGGCCGGAGGCGTACCATTTCAGGCCAGCGACCTGGAGGTGGCGGGCCTGCTTGGCAACCAGCTGGCCATCGCTTTGGAGAAGGCGCGTCTCTTCCAGGAGATCGAGGAATCCTACCGTCGTCTGCAGGAAGTCGACCGGCTCAAAAGCGAGTTCCTGAACATCGCAGCCCATGAGCTTCGCACACCGCTTTCGATTATCCTTGGGTATGCGATGATGCTCCGGGATCAAGTGGAGGGGGCGTTGCGCGAGCAGGTGATGGCGATCCTGGAAAGCGCAACGCTGCTCACCCGGCTGGTCGACGATATGACCAACCTGCGTTACCTGGAGGCGGGCCAGATGTCGCTCACGAGCCATCGCATCCAGCTCCCGGGCCTGCTGCGTGAGGCAGCCGAGCGGTTCCGTCAGGAGGTGGAGAGCAAGGAGCAGCTCCTTTCCTACGACATTCCCGAAGACCTTCCTCCAGTGCGCGGGGACTATGAGAAAATTTCCCTGATCGTGAACAACCTGCTTTCCAACGCGACCAAGTTTACCCCGGCCCGAGGATCGATCCGCATCTGGGCACGCCCGGAGGAGGAAGAGGTTCTGGTGGCGGTAGAGGACACTGGCCCGGGTATCCCCGAGGAGGAGCAAGATCGGATCTTCGAACCGTTCTACCAGGTGGAAGACTCGCTACGGCGGGAGCACGGCGGCATGGGGCTTGGGCTTTCTATCGCCCGGGAGCTGGTGCGGCTGCACCACGGGAGGATTTGGGTGGATAGCCAGGTGGGGCAGGGTAGCACCTTCTACTTCACCTTGCCCCGTGCCGACCGGCAGGAGGCATAGCGGGGGGAAACGATGGCCCGACGAGCGCTTCTAGTGGCGGGCCGCGAAGGCACCGCCTCCGCTTTGCACACACAGGTCGAACTGTGGGGGAATGTGGTCGACTGGACAGTTGCTACCTCCGCTAACGAGGCCCTTTGGGAAGTTCGTGGTTCGCCTTACGACCTGGTTCTGGCCCCCTGGCAGTTACCGGAAATGACCGGGATAGAGTTCGCGGAAGTGGTGCTTGCGCTCTCGCCGGCGACCAAGGTGGTACTGGTGGGCGTGCCGGTCACACCTGCTCTGCACAACCAGGCTCAAGCGCTCGGCGTGTTCGGCCTGCTGAGCGATGCCGATCCGGAGCGGGTCGCCGCGCTCATCAGCCGCGCGTTGGAAATCCCGATCCCCGAGACAGCTCTGGCCGCCCCGCAGGCCGAGGAAAAACGGCCCGCCGCAGCACCGCCAAAAGCGATGCCGAAGCCTCCCCTGAGCTCTCCGCAAGTCTCTGTTCCACCCCGGGCCCGCGAGGCGCTGCGTCCGATTCCATCCCGGCCGGCTGCGCAGGCTGGGGCGGAACCGCTTCGCCCTCCCACGCTGGGGATGGAGCCCAGAGCTGTGTCCTGGACCCCCGAGCAACAGGAACGCGTGCGGAGTGCGCTGCAGGCCCTTCTGACTTCCGTGGGGCCGCTCCTGGGGCTCTTGGTGGACGCGCAAGGGCAGGTGCTGTTGCAGGAGGGATCCGTCCGATTCCCGAAAGCAACGGAGTTGGCGGCCCATGCCGTTCGGATCCTTGGCGTACGTGAGGAAGCGGCACGGCTGCTTGGGGACGAGCATCTGCTCGGAGTCCTGTTCTTGACGGGCGCGCGCTACGACTTGTACGCCTTTGGTGTCACGGAGACTATTGTGCTGCTGTTGGTCTTTGACCGCGCGGTCGCGGAGGGAAAGCTGGGTCCGGTGTGGATCTATGCCCGACGAGCAGTGGAAGAACTCCGTAGCATCCTTTCGCCTTGACAAAAGGGTCTGTCGAGCGTACAATAAAAGCCGCCTGGTTGATATTGCCCTGCCGGAGCCGGACCCATGTCGAGGCCCAACTTGTTCTACGATCCGAAGGATTATGAGCGTTACCTGGACCGTTACGAGTGGGAGGGCGAAGGATTGCCCCGCTTGAGCGAAACGGAGTTCACCCGGCTCCAAGAAGAGTTTTTCAGCCTGCTTGCCGACCAGGCGGCCGGAGGCCGGTTTACGCCACAGCAACGCAAACGGCTACGAGAACTGCGACGGTTGCTTCTTTCTGACATGTAGCTGGAAACGGACGTGGCGGGCCGTGAACGTGCCCGCTTTTGCTTGCCCCGGACTCGGTCCGGGGACGGGGAACGAACGATGCTGGCTGCGCTGGATCAGGTGGTCGCGCGGTACGATGAGTTACAGCGGTTGATGGCTGAGCCCGAAGTGGCTACCAACCCGCGGCTGTTGCAGGAATACGGCCGGGAACTGGCCGGGCTCGAAGCGCTGGTGCTCACCTACAGGCGCTACCGCGAAGTGGAACGCCAGCTCGAGCAAGCCGAAGAGCTGGCGCGGAGCGACGACCGGGACCTGGCCGAATTGGCCCGCGAAGAAGCCGCGCAACTGCGCGAAGAGTTACAGACGCTGGAGCAGGAGATCAAACGCTTGCTCCTCCCGAAGGACCCAAACGACGAGCGGGACGTGATCGTCGAGATCCGAGCGGGGACCGGCGGCGATGAGGCAGCGCTGTTTGCGGCCGACCTCTTCCGGATGTACACGCGTTATGCCGAGTCGCAGGGCTGGAAGGTCGAGCTGATGAATACCCACCCGAACGACCTTGGGGGGTTTAAGGAAGTGATCTTTGAGGTGAAGGGGAAAGGGGCCTACAGCCGATTGAAATACGAGAGCGGGGTGCACCGGGTGCAAAGGGTTCCGGTTACCGAGGCGGGGGGACGCATCCACACGTCCACGGCCACGGTAGCCGTCCTCCCCGAGATGGATGAAGTGGAGGTGGTGATCGATCCCGAGGACCTGCGAATCGATGTCTTTCGTTCCACGGGCCACGGAGGGCAGAGCGTGAACACCACCGACAGCGCGGTCCGCATTACCCATCTCCCGACCGGGCTTGTGGTTACTTGCCAGGACGAACGGTCCCAGCTGCAGAACAAGGCCAAGGCGCTGGCAGTGTTGCGGGCACGCCTCTATGCCATGGAGGAGGAGAAGCGCCTGCGGGAGCTGGGCGAGGCGCGGCTGGCTCAGATCGGTACCGGCGAGCGGGCGGAAAAGATCCGCACCTACAACTTTCCTCAAGACCGGGTCACGGACCACCGTCTGCGGCGCAACTTCAGCAACCTGCCGGCCATCCTCGATGGAAATCTCGACGAGATCATCGAGGCGCTGATCCTCCAGGACCAGGCGGAGCGGTTGGAAGCGTTCGAACGGTCCAAGATCGAGGTGTTCTCTTCCTGAGGAGCAATGGGTGACGGAGCACGAGCCTTCGCCCGCGGCACCGGATCTCAAGCGCCGTGTCCTGCACTGGCGTACCCTGGCTTCGTTCCTGGTCGCGGCCGGACTGGTGGCCCTGGCGATTTGGCGTCTAGAGATCGACCCGGTGGCGGTCTGGGCCTATATCCGACGGGCACGCCTTCCCTTGTTCGGCCTGGGGTTCCTGGCCTTCTATGCGACCTTTCCGCTGCGCGCTTGGAGGTGGCGCCTCCTGCTCAGGAATGCTGCGGACTCCGGTGAACCTCCGCTTCCTCTGCCTCCCCTGTTGGGTCTCACGGAAATCATTTACCTGTCCTGGTTTGCCAACTGCCTGGTCCCGGCCAAGTTGGGCGATCTTTACCGCGGTTACCTCTTGCACCGGACGTCGCGAGCGTCGTTCTCCCGCACGGTGGGTACCATCTTCGCGGAGCGGGTGCTCGACATGGTATTCCTGTTCCTTTTGATGCTGATGGCCAGCCTGGCGCTGTTCGGTCCCCGGATACCGCAGACCGCTTCCGCAACCGATCGGGCAGTAGCACGTTCCGTATACGGAGGCGGAATCGGGCTGGCCCTGCTTGCTATAGGGCTGTTGTTAGGGATGCGCTTCTTCGGCCACGCGCTGCGCCGTTACCTTCCCAAGCGTTTTCACGGTCTCTACGATCGCTTCCTTGAGGGGACGCTGCTCTCCTTCCGGCGGCGAAGTTTTCCCCTGGTGCTCGCCCAGACGTTGTTGGTCTGGATCCTGGAAAGCGCGCGCTTCTATCTGGTGTTCGAGTCCATTTTGGTCACTCTGCCAATGCGCATCTCCGTGGGGATGCCGGTGGTGGTCTTTGTCGCGCTGGCGAGTTCCCTGCTGACGACTCTCCCGATCACGCCGGCCGGGCTAGGGGCCGTAGAAGCGATGTTCGGTTGGATCCTCCCGCTTTTCCTGCCCGGCACGCTTCTGGCTGCTGGGATGGAACCCCAAAGCCTGGCCTTCGCCGTGGGTTTGCTCGACCGGGTGATCAACTACTGGAGCATCCTTTTCCTCGGCCTGATCGTTTTCGGTTTCAGCAAGAAACGGTGAACGGTTCCTTCTGGGAACAGGTGCAGGCTGTCCGCCGAATTTCAGCCGAGTTTGCCCTTTGTCCCGTAGCGTGGTAGAATTCTAGCAAAGAAGGGAGCAGCAAGGAGGGTTCAACAATGACGCTGGAAACAGGGCTCTCGGAAGTAGAGGAGCGTATGCGGCAGATCGCCCGCGAGATCGTCGATGAGCGGGCCGATATGCTCCGCAAAGAAATCATGGAAGGCGAACTCGGTCGCCTGCGGCTGGAGCTGGATGCTCTCTTCCGCAGAGTCTGGGAAGCGATCGAGGCGCTAGCGGAGGCGCAGCGGCGCACCGAGGAGCGGGTCAACGAGCTGGCGGAGGCGCAGCGGCGCACCGAGGAGCGGGTCAACGAGCTAGCGGAGGCGCAGCGGCGCACCGAGGAGCGGGTCAACGAGCTGGCGGAGGCGCAGCGGCGCACCGAGGAGCGGGTTAACGAGCTGGCGGAAGCGCAGCGGCGCACCGAGGAGCGCCTGGAGCGACTGGAGGCGACTGTACAGGCGCTGGCGGAGGCGCAGCGGCGCACCGAGGAGCGGGTCAGCGAGCTAGCGGAGGCGCAGCGGCGCACCGAGGAGCGGGTCAACGAGCTGGCGGAGGCGCAGCGGCGCACCGAGCAGGTGGTCGCACGACTGACCCAGCAGATGGGCGAAATGAGCAAGCAGGTCGGTCAGCTGGCCAACCGCCTCGGCCTGGACCTGGAGGTCGATGCCGAGGAAGTGCTCCGAGATGTGCTCGAGAAAAAAGGATTTCGCCTGTTGCGGGAGCCTTTCTCCGTGATCGTGGATGGAGAGGCAGATATCGTCGCCCTGGTGGAATCGTCCGAAGGCTTGCGTTTCTCGGTACTGGTGGAAGTCAAAGGGCGCGTGCGCCGCAAGGAATTGGGCGACTGGCTACAACGTTTGGCAGACGCCTCATTCCGGGCGCGCCTGCAGCAGGAGGGCGTAGGGAAACCCTATCTCCCCTACCTGTTCGGTCTGCGGCTTTACGGAGGCGTGGAAGAGATGGCCAGCGAAAGCGGCATCGGTTTGTTGGACTGGCGGGGAGAACGGGTACCGCCCAGGGCTTGGGAATCGTGGGAGTGAGCCGACCATAAGGCGTTTCAGCCGGAGCTGCCGCTAGGCGGCTCCGGCCAGCTTTTCAGAGTGCACCGGGTTTGTCAAGTGGACAGGGGAGGGCCGGGCTCCAGAAAGAGCCCGGCCCTCTGATTAACGTTGCTCTTACGCTTTTCCGCTCCCTGGGAGCCACCTTCAGGCCCCCAGGGAATGCTCCTCCCTCTCAGGGTTGGTGGCCCTTGAAGACGATCGGGAGGTAGATGTAGAAGTAGGTCGGGCCTACCGGCTGCACGACGATGCTATGGGTCGCGGTGCTGATGCCGCAGGCGTTGGTGACCGTGAGCACGACCTCGTAGGAGCCAGCCTCGGCGTAGGCGTGGGTAACGGTCTGGCCGCTCCCGAAGTTCCCGTCGCCGAAGGCCCACTCGTAGGAGAGCGGCTCCGTGCCGGAAGCCACGGTGCCGGTGAAGGTAACGGTCTCGCCGACGGTTGGGGCGATCGGGGACCAGGAGAAGTCGGCTCCGGCCGGCGGCTCGCAGGCAGCAGCCACATGCACCACGTGGGTGACCACGACCGTCGCGCAAGCGTTACTGACGGTCAGGACCACCGTGTAGTCGCCGGCCTCAGCGTAGGTGTGCGTGACAATCTGGCCACTGCCGGTGGTGCCGTCGCCGAAGGCCCACTCGTAGGAGAGCGGTTCAGTGCCGGAAGCCGTGGCGGTAAAGGTCACCACCTCGCCGGCGATCGGGGTAACCGGCAGCCAGGAGAAGTCGGCATCGCTCGCCGGGGCATCCACGGTCATCGTCACCGGGATGGTCACCTGCGGCTGGTCGGGGTCGTTGCTCTGGATCAAGAGGCCAGCGAAGTAGTCCCCGGGAGCCAGGCCGGCCGAATCGAAGGTCACGACCACCGTCTGGCACGCTCCGGGCACGACGGTGCCGCTGATCGGCTCTTCGGAGAGCCACGGGACGTCGACCGGCGGAACCCCGGCGCTCCCCTCGATGATGAAGGGCATGCCCTGCTGGGTGCCGGTGCCGCTGTCCAAAGCCGGCGCCCAGGAGCCGGTGTACTGGTAGGCGTCACCGGTGGTCGTCTGCCCCAGGATGGTCACAGGCGGAGCCCACGGGCCGGTGTAGGAGGCCGAGCCGTCGGTCATCCAGTCCAGCCAGTAGTGTCCGGGCGGCAGGTGGGTCCCCACCTGGGCCACGTCGGCAAAGATGTAGCGGTTGTTGGGGCAAGGGCTGGTCTCGCTATCGCGCTGGATGCCGGAGAAGGTGGAGGAGAGCAGCCGGTTGGTGACCAGGTCGCCCCAGACGACGCTGCCGCCGGCCCAGGGCGGGCCGTCCCAGATCTGCAGGTAGACGCCGGTGATGGGGGAGGGGCTCATGGGCGCGCCGGTCTGGTAGGCGAAGAAGGTGATGGTATCGATGTCCCAGCCGGCCGGGTCGGTGATCTCAAAGTCGTCGGACATGCGGTAGCCGTAGGCGAACTGGTGGCCGAAGCCCAGGGTGTTCATGCCCAGGGAGGTCTGCAGGCGGCTGGCGTGGGTGGTGCCGCAGCCGTTGGGGTGGGTGGTGAGCGGGCCGTTGTCCCAGAGGACGGCCTGGGGACGGGACCACGTGGCCCCGAGCGGCCCGTAGGGACCCGCCGGCTCGCCCGGAACCACCCGGTCAGCAACAGCCTCGGCGACATAGCGGGTCGGCCGCTCGGCCGGCCGCCACCCGGTCAGGGAAAGCGTGCCGCTCAGTTCGCTCATGCTCCACTGGAGCAAGGCCAGGCCGTTGTTGCAAATAGAGAGCGTCTGGGTGGTCACGCTATCCGGACACTGCTCGGCGAAGAGGCTCGTCGGCTGCACTACAATGTCGGGGGTTCCGGTGACCTCCAAAGTGACCGGGATGACTACCTGCGGTTCGTCGGGGTCGTTCGAGTGGATGCAGATGTCGGCCGTGTAGAAACCGACGTCCAGCCCGGTGCTGTCGAAGCCGACCGTCGTCTCGACGCTGCTATAGGCGGGCACCGTTCCGCTCAGCGGCCCCATCGAAAGCCAGCCGACCGGTACACCGCACCCCACATCGGCGCTCCACTGCAACTGGCCCAGGTTCTGGTTGGCGATGGTGAGCGACTGCTCGGCCGTCTCGTTCGGATGGAGCACCTGGGTCAGGCTGAGCGGCGTGACCTCGATATCCGGCACCGCGCCGGGCGCGTAGCAGCCAAAGACCTTGACCTGGTCCACCTCCCACCACCAGTCCCAGCCGGGCGCATTGTAATGGAAGCGGATCATGACGTTGTTCTGGCCGGCATAGGGGGTCAGGTCCAGGACAACCTGCTCGCCAGGGCCGTAGGCGCTGTGGTCCTCGACCCAGTGCAGCAGGGTGGTCCAGGTGGCCCCGCCGTCGGTGCTGATGTCGGTGTTGGCGAACTCGCCGGTGCTGCCCAGGTAGTTGAACGAAGCCACGTACTGAAGTGTGGCCGTGGTCAGCCCGGTCAGGTCCAGCACCATCGTGCGCAGTTCGGTGTTCATGGTCGTGCCGGAGCCGCAGCGGTCGGAGTCGGCGTCGGCGCAGGTGCCCTGGCCGCCGGCGTAGTTGGGCCGGGCGGGGGACCACTGGTCGTTGCGCTGCCAGACGCAGTTCCCGCCGTTGTTGATCACGCTCCAACCGGCCGGTGGGAAGGCGCCCTCAAAGTGCTCCTCGACCACGCTCCAGCAGGGCAGGACGGTGACGGTGTGGGTGACCACATCGGACCCGCCGCAGGCGGTGGCGGTCATGACCACGGTAAAGTCGCCGTAGGTGGTGTAGGTGTGGCTGGGGTCCTGGCCGCTGCCGTAATTGTTGTCGCCAAAGTCCCAGGTATAGTCCACCGGCACCAGGGCGTCGGCCGTGCCGTGGAAGGTGACCGGCGTGTTCAGCAGCACCGGCGTCGGCTCCCAGGTAAAGTCGGCGTTCGTCGGCGGGCCGGCCACGGTCAGGGTCACCGGGACGTTCACCACCGGGTTCAGGATGTCGTTGCTCTCGACCTGCAGCGTGCCGGTGTAGGCGCCCGGGGTCAGGCCACTGGAGTCAAAGGTGACCGTCACGTCCTGGCACCCGCCGGGCGGGACGGTGCCGCTGGTCGGGTTCTCGGAGAGCCAGGGGATCCCGCCGGGGCCGCCGCAGGGCGGGATGGAGGCCTGGGGTTGGGTGGCCTGGTCGCAGGCGTTCTGGCCGGCCGGGGTATAACCGTCGTCCGAGCAGGGATTGTGTGGCGGGTCACCCCAGCCGTCCCCATCCCAGTACCACGACTCCAGCGCGTTGGGCGTGCCCGTGCCCGAGGTCACCTCGAAGCAGTAGTAGGCGACGCAGTGGTCGGTATAGTCCTGGTAGCGAGAGTGAGCGATGTTGACCTCGTAGGGCGGGGTCTGGAACGACCATGAGAAGGACCCAAAGGAGCCGCTGTCGCAGTAGGGCGTCCCCTGGACGTAGACGTTATTGACCGTCCAGTCGGCGGGGAAGCGCTGCCAGAGGTTGTAGACGTACTCCCAATCGTTGGTGAACGACTCGGCGCGGAAGCAGAAGGTCTGCGACGCGCCGGGGGTGAAGCAGGTGTCGCCGCCGACGGAGGGGTCGAAGACTACAAAGGAGCCGGAGAGCGACTCGATGCCTGCCTCACGGCCGCCCAGCAGTGTGGGCACCTCGGTGATGGTGAACACCAGCGTCTGGTCGCCCCGGTTGCAGATGGAAAGGGTCTGGGTGACCAGGCTGTCGGGGCACTGGGTGGAGGAGAGTTCGGACGGATCGACAGCAATGATTGGCCCACTCATGACGGTGACATCGTGGGTGGCGGTCACCCAGCTGGCTCCGTCGCAGTTGGTGGCGGTCATGACCACGGTGTAGGTGCCGGCTACCGCATAGGTGTGCTGCACCACCTGGCCGCTACCGGTGGTGTTGTCGCCAAAGTCCCAGGTCCAGGCGATGGGCGGGGAGCCGCCGGCCACCGAACCGCTGAAGGTGGCGGGCAGGCCGGGCCGCGGGACGGGCGGATTCACCGTAAAGTCGGCCCCATAGGCCGGCACGCACTCCTGGCACTGCACCAGTTTGGTGGTGTAGGGGCTGTTAAGCCAGTTTCCACCCTCATACAGCCGGCCGGTGACGTACCAGAAGTCGCCGTTGCCATCGGTGTCGCCCTCGGCGCCGTAGATCAGGTGGTCCAGGAGCGGCAGCCAGTTCCAGGTGTTGGTCAGGGCGTCATAGACCAGGGCGCCGTTGGAGGCCCCGGCCGTGCTGGATGGGCTGCCGCCGGCGATGACCAGGAAGCGGTCGTGCTTGACCCCGTCGGCCCCGTTCACCCAGGGCATGGGCATGGAGGCGACGTAGGACCAGGTGTTATAGGTCGGGTCGTAGACCTCGGCTGAGGAGAGGTAGGAGCCGTTGTAGCCGCCGGCCACGTAGATCTTGCCGCCGATGACCCCGGCGTGGAAGTAGCGGCGGGCGACGTTCATCGGGGCCACGGTGGACCAGGCGTTGGTGGCCGGGTCGTAGACCAGCACCGTCGCCTCGTAAGTAGTGCTGTAGCCGCCGATCACATAATACTTGTTGTCCAGTTTGACGCTGGCATAGTGGTAGCGGGCGGCCGGGAGGGTGGGGCCGGTGGTCCAGGAGTTGTTGCCGATGTCGTAGATGTACAGAGTGTTTCGAGCGGCTGTGTCATAACCGCCGGCGCAGTAGATCTTGGGCCGGTTGTTGTCGTTGGGGTCGAACAACTGCTCGCAGTCGATCCAGTAGCGCGCGCCGGGCATGTCGGCGCCGGTGGTCCAGGAATCGGTGGCGATGTCGTAGATGCTCAGCCAGGGCCGGGCGGCGCCCGAACCGCTCACGTAGCCGTAGCCGCCGATCACGTAGAGTTTGCCGTCATAGTACACGACCGAGGGGGCGCGCACCTCGCGGCCGGCGGGGATGTTGGCATAGTCCTGCCACCCGGAGGCCAGGGAGGCGAAGGTGGTCGCCGTGGCCGTGGCCGTGTAAGTCTGGGTCGGGTCGGCGGCGGTGATGGTCAGCAGGTCGCTATCGCCGGCGTTGGCCGCCCAGGGGACGTGCACCGTGACGGTGATCGTCTCCGAGCCGAGATGGGGAATGGGGCCGGTGGCGGCGGGGCCGGAGGCGGGCCACACGCTCGTGTAGTCCAGGTCGAAGGTCTGGGTCATGCCGGTGAGGTTGATCACCTCCAGGTTATAGACCACATCGCTGCCCGGGCAGGCGCTCTTGCTCTGGGCCGGTGGGTCCAGGGCCAGGGCAACCAGGTCCCAGTCGTAGGTCAGGCCATTGGGGGGATAGATGGTATTGGTCAGGTCCATGGCGTCGGTGTTGGCCGTGCCCGGGAGCGAGTTGGCCCAGAAGTGGGTAGCATCGGTGCGCCGGTTGTTGAAATCGGCGTTGCTATTGCCGCGCAGACCCACCTGCACCGTGGGCGGGGCGGCGGCGTAGACGACGGTGAACGGCCCGTAGACAACCTCCACCCGGCTGGTGGCCTCGTACAGTTTGATCTGGAAGTTGAAATCGTCGCCCACGTAGGAGGAGCCGTAGCGCTTGTAGTGCTTCCATTGCACGGTAAAGACGTGGTTGCCGGCCGTGCCCTCGGTGAGCGAGCGCAGTTCCGAGGTCGTCCCGTTGCCCTGGATATCGCGCCCCAGGGCGACGATGACGTTGTTCGTGGTGCCGGTGCTGATGGGGGTGTAGGAAGAGGCAACCGTCGGTCCCATGGCGATGAAGCCGTTGCTCTGGATACTGACCTGGGTATAGAAGGCGCCGTTGTAGTAGAAGGTAAAGCCCAGGGGGATGGCGTTGAAACTCTGGTCGTCGTTGGAGGGGGTCCCGTGCACGGTGCCGGTGGTGATCTCGGTGTAGGTCAGGATGCTGGAAGAGAAGAGGTACAGCGAGGAGACGGCCTCGGTGCTGGCCCCGAAGACGGTGGCCACCTCGTCCATAGGGACGGCCTCTTCTGCGATGGGTTCGGTGGCCGTCACCAGGCCGCCCCCCGGCCCTTGGGCCATCGCAGCCGGAACCAGGCTGCTCAGGATGGCCACGAGCAGGACAAGGGTCACCCAGCCTTTCCGAACCATAGGATTACTCCTTTTCCAGAGGTCTGCTTGCCGCGGTCAGAGACAGCCTGGGGGGACAGCCCAGGGAGGCAGAGGGTGCCTCACTGACCATCTGCGCCTGTGCGAAAAGGGGTCCGGCCCTCCTGGCCCTGTGACGATGGGCCCCTCGCGCCTTGAGTCCGCCGGGAAGGGAGGCCTGTGTGAGATCCAAGGGTGCCCGGCAGCCCGGGCGGCAACGCCTTTTTTCGAGGGATTACGATGTCCGGGAGAATGGTCTTGTTGCCAAAAGTATAACACGCCCGGCGCGCGCCTGTCAATACCCCAGAGCGGTTTCTTGGGCGCGTTCCACTGGCCGGAGGCGAGCAATGAAAGATCCCCGAGCACGGCTTGCCACGAGACGACCCTCGCGTACGATGGCTTCACCGCGCAGGATGACATCCCGCGGGTAGCCACGCACCTGCCACCCCTCGTAGGGGCAATAGTCGACCTTCTGGTGGAGCCCCCGGGCACGCAATGTCACCTCGTGCCCAGGATCCCACACGACAAGATCCGCATCGACGCCCGGGGCGATCGTCCCCTTGCGTGGCGCCAGTCCGAACAGGCGGGCGGGATTCGTCGCAGTGAGGGCGACAAAGCGCTCCGGGGAGAGCCGCCCTTTTTCCACGCCCTCGCTCCAAAGCAGGGCCAGGCGTGTCTCGATCCCGGGAAGGCCGCTGGGGATGAGGGAAAAATCCTCCCGGCCGTGGTCCTTTTGGCCATGGTAGTTCCACGGGCAGTGGTCGGTGGACACAACCTCGATCTCGCCTTGGGCCAATGCCTGCCACAGCGCCTTGGTGTCCTGGGGCAGGCGCAGAGGTGGTGTGAGCACATATTTGGCCCCTTCGAACCCAGGGGCAACATAGGCTTCCTCGGAGAGAAGGAGGTACTGGGGGCACGTCTCCGCGTACACTACCTGCCCTCGCTCCCGGGCGCGCCGGATTTCCTCGAGCGCCCGCCGGCTGCTGACGTGCGCCACATAGACGGGGCACCCCACGGCCTCGGCCAGCGCCAAGACACGTGCGACTCCTTCAGCTTCTGCCACGGCCGGCCGCGCCTGTGCGTGGTAGCGCGGGGCGCGCTTCCCCTGCGAGCGCAGCCGTTCCGTGCAGTGCTCGACGATGGCCCGGTTCTCCCCGTGGACCATAGGCATCAGGCCGGCTTCCGCAGCGACCTCCAGCACCCGGAGGATCTCCCGGTCCTCGAGGAAAAGGGATGCGTACACCGTGTAGAGCTTCAGGCTGGTATATCCCTCCGCCGCCAGCTTCCGAATCGCTTCCAGAGTGGCTGGCGAGGCATCGGTCACTGCCAGATGGAGGCTGTAATCGATGGCCACCTGTCCGTCGGCCTCCACCCTGCGCCGCACCACCGCTTCCTCGAGCGGCTGGCCTCGTGTCTGCGTGGCAAAGTCCACTACGGTGGTGGTGCCACCGCAAGCCGCGGCAAGGGTTCCGCTGGAGAAATCGTCGCTGGTGGTTTGATCGCCTACCGACATCTGGAGGTGAACGTGGACGTCTACCCCGCCGGGAAGGACATAGCAACCGGAGGCGTCGAGGGTTTCCGCGGCCGGCCAGCTTTCCCCCGGCGAGAGCAGAGCCGCGATCCGCCCCTCCTGACAGAGCACATCCGCGTGGAAGGACGCTTCCGCCGTCACCACGGTGCCGCCGGCAATCCGCAGCCCGTTGCCTTTCATCTTGCCTCCGCTCCTCTCTACATCCCATTATACCCCCTGCTTAAGCGCCGTCAAACTCCTGGTCCCTCCCTAGAGGTCCTGCGGCTCCTCCTTCAAGCTGTGGGGCAGGTCGCCAGGCGACCTGCCCCATAGTTCGCGACTGTGACAGCTCACCGACCGGGGCACACTTCGGGGGCAGTGAGGCAGACCAGCTGACGCACGCTGCGCCGAATCCAGTTCCAGTGCATCGCCAGGTGGACGAGCAGCACCGCAACAAACCCCAGCCCTAACCCTACGTGCCAGTCGCTCATCACGCTCCGCTCCACTCCCACAAAGGCCGCCCGGTAGGCTGGGTTACGCCCACCCTGGTAGCCGCCTGGCCCGGCCACCAGGAAAGGCAGCCCGGTGACCAAAACCGCCACCAGGGTGAGGCCGAGTACCGCATCCAGGGCATAGTTCCAAAGCGCCTTCTTCATCCGGCTTTGGCCCAGCCGTCGCGTCATCGCGGCGATCCATTCCCAATGCAGGGCGAGATGCACCACAACCCCGGCGATCAGGGCCAGGCTAGACCCGATGTGCAGGTCGCGCCAGCCCCCGCGGGCGATTCCCAGAAACGCGGACCCGTTGCGCCCCGGCTTGCTCGACATCCAGGCCCACGCGGTGAGCAGGGAGAGCACGAAGGCCAGCGCGATAGCCAGATCCAGGAGCAGATACAGTCGATTCTTTCGGGACATTGTCTTCCTCCAGCAAGAGAACCACCTGGGTTCCATGGATGTCCGTTGATACCATGCGCACGTGCATCTGGTATGAAGTTGGAGTGCAGAAACAGTGGAAGCGGAGGACAGCGGGTATGCATCCAGCTGAAGCTCCCTACCCGCGATGGGAACAGTCCTTCCCCTGGCCTCAAGTATCGAAGATGATCGTCGTTGTCCAGAGGCCTTCGCCGTTTTGCGCGACGCGGAGGTTATGGTACGTCGCCGCCTTGATCCCGGTGCGCCAGCGGTGGCGCTTCGGGTCAAAGGGCTCGCCCCAGACCCGGGCACGAAGCGCGTTGTCCTGTAACTCCACCACCTCGAAGCGACGGGGAAGGAAATGCTCGACCTCAATCGCGTAAAGCAGGTTGCCCAGCCAATCGATCAACAGCTCTTCGCGATCGTGCCCGCGGGCGAAGATCTCCCGTTCCTCTCTGGGTTCGACCGCCGCCAAATCGAAATAGAGCGCGCACATCCCCTCCGCGGCGGTGGCGTAGAGCTCGGGGAGGCTGCGGGCCCAAACTTCGAGCCCCAAATCGGCCGTGTGCTCGAGCGGGCGGTAGGAAGGCGCCTGTGGCCTTTCCTCTCGCACGACCATGGTTCCCCCTATTCCTCCTTTTCTGGCCGGCGGCGGAAGAAACGCGGCACGAACATATGCATGATCTGTTCACCCATCCCTTCGATCTCGGGCATCGTGCTGCTCCCTGCCTCGCCTTCCCGCTCATCGCGCCGCCGGACCCAGTCCTGGCGGGCTGCATTGGCCCGCTGGAACATCTCCAGGATCCCTTCCGCCGGAGCCGTTTCATCGGCGATCGTGGCGCGCAACCCCTGGAGCGAGGCGATCACCCGGTCGAGCCAGCTGAGCACCGCCTGACGGTTGGTCACACAGGCGTCGTGGATTTCCGCCGCTGGGAAGGAGACAGGCCAGCTGAAGTGGCGGAACGAAGGGTCGGCCAGGAGCTTGAGTTCCCTCCAGGAGGGGCTTTCGGCGATCGTTTCCAGCAGCGCCGCGGCGATCAGGTGGGGCACGTGGCTGATCCCAGCTAGCAAGCCATCGTGCTCCACCGCGTCCAGGAAGTAGGGGCTAGCCCCGACCAGGCGCACCATCCCGCTCACGGTGTTGATCGCTCGCTCCGAGGCATTCTCGCTGGGGATCAGGCAGTAGATGGCGTCCTGGAATAGAGCGGCTGTGGCCCCTCGGATGCCAGCTGCCCAGTCGAGCTCGTGTTGGGGGGCGAAGATCGGGTGGCCTCCCACGAACTGCACCTGTGGGGGGAGGTACTGCGCGGCCCAGCGCAGGACCTGGGCCTTGCTGCTGGCGGTATCCGTTACCACACAGCCAGGCGGGAGGAGAGGCCCCAGGGCTTGCAAAGCGGCGCCCACGGAGCGCGCGGGGGCAGAGATGACCACCAGGTCGGCTTCAGCGACCGCTTCTTTCAGGTCATCTGTGCTGTGCTGGACGGCGCCGCGCTGCCTGGCTTCGCGAAGCACCCGAGGATCCTCGTCGTATCCGGTGATGCGCAAGCCTTCCCCTCTCACCTCGCCGCGGGCTTGCGCTTCCTGGAGCGCCATGCCCAGGGAACCCCCGATCGTATCCAATCCGACAATCGTGACCCGTACCATGCCTACCTCTCCGCCTGCTTTTATTTCATCTTAGCATGAACGCCTTCAGGGGTCAAGCGCGAGGGGCGGTTTGCGTAAGCGGCTGGATTGTAGTAAAATGTGACAAATCTACCCCCGGATTTTTCCCCGCGAACCGTTTTGCGGAGGCGAGGAGGAGAAGATGAACTGGCAGGAGAAATACGGACGCGAGGCGCTTACCTTTGACGACGTCCTCCTCGTGCCGGCCGAATCGGATGTCCTCCCTCGCGATGTCGATGTCTCCACCCGCCTGAGCCGGCACATCCGGATGAACATCCCGATCCTCAGCGCGGCCATGGATACCGTCACCGAAGCCGCCCTAGCGATCGCGCTCGCCCGTCAAGGCGGGATCGGCATCCTCCACCGCAATATGCCGATCGAACGGCAGGCGGAGATGGTACGTATGGTCAAGCGCTCCGAAAGCGGCATGATCGTCGATCCGATCACCCTGCCGCCCGACCGGCCGATCCGAGACGCCCTGGAGCTGATGGCCCGCTACCACATTTCCGGCGTCCCGATCACCGAGCCTGGAGGGCGTTTGGTGGGTATCCTGACCAACCGGGACCTCCGGTTTGAGGAGAACCTGGATCTTCCCATCTCCGAGCGGATGACGAAGGAGAACCTGATCACCGTCCCCGTTGGAACCACGCTCGATGAAGCCAAGGAGATCCTGCGGCAGCATCGGATCGAGAAACTACTTGTCGTGGACGACAACTATATCCTGCGCGGCCTGATCACGGTCAAGGACATCATGAAGCGCATCCAGTACCCCAACGCGTGCAAGGACGACCTGGGGCGGTTGCGGGTGGGTGCGGCGGTAGGGACGGGTCCGGACCTGCGCGAGCGGGCCGGGGCGCTCTTGGAAGCCGGTGTGGATGTGCTGGTACTGGATTCGGCCCACGGCCATTCCCGCGGGGTGATGGAAGCGCTGGTGCACCTGAAGGAGTGGTACCCGAACGCCGAGGTGATCGCAGGAAACGTGGTGACCGCCGAAGCCACCCGGGCGCTGATCGAGCGCGGAGCAGATGCGGTGAAGGTGGGGGTCGGGCCGGGGTCGATCTGCACCACGCGCGTGGTGACTGGGGCAGGAATGCCCCAGATTACCGCGATTACCGACTGCGCGGCAGCGGCTGAGCCGTACGATGTGCCGATCATTGCCGACGGCGGCATCGAGTACTCCGGCGACATCGCCAAGGCGATCGCCGCGGGCGCGCACAGCGTGATGATTGGGAGCCTCTTCGCGGGGACGGAGGAAAGCCCGGGGGAGACGATCCTCTACGAGGGCCGTTCCTTCAAGTCGTACCGGGGGATGGGGTCGCTCGGTGCCATGCGGGAAGGCGCGAGCGACCGCTACTTCCAGGCCGGGATGGAGAAGCTGGTGCCAGAGGGGATCGAGGGCATGGTCCCTTACAAAGGCCCCCTGGCGGACGTTGTTTACCAGCTGGTAGGAGGCCTGCGGGCCGGCATGGGCTACTGTGGCTGCCGTACGATCGAGGAGATGCGACGTAAGGCGCGCTTTGTCCGGATCACGAACGCCGGCCTGGTGGAAAGCCACCCCCACGACGTGATTATCACCAAAGAAGCGCCTAACTACGAGCGCAGGAGCCTGGGGTAAGGGTTGTCCCAAGAAAGGCGAGTTCCTTACGGGCCGGTGGCCAGTGAAGACTGGAGGAAAGATCGTATGAGAGGAAAGTGGGTATTCGGCTTGTTGCTCGGTATCCTCGTTGCCGTGGGATCGGGCTGCAGCCTGCGCCAATCGCAGACCCCCGCTCCGCCCATCATCCCGGTGCAGACACCGCCAGCGCCCACGGCGAAACCGACCGCAGGTCCTACGACGGCCGGCCAGCGCTTCCGCCGCCCCAACGTCGAGATGACCGTCTTGGGGACGCTGCCCTCGGGTGTCCCCTGGGGGAAAGCCCAGGGCGACCACTACTTCCAGGGCGACCCCAACGCGCCGGTGATGTTGATCGAGTTCTCGGACTATCAATGACCCTTCTGCGCACGGCACGTCCGTGAGACGGCGCCCAAGATCTTCGAGAACTATATCCTGACCGGCAAGGTGGTGCACATTTTCTGGAACTTTCCCTTGCCGCCCAGCATGCACCCTCAGGCCCAGCTGGCTGCTGAGGCGGCCGAGTGCGCTGGCCTCCAGGGCCAGTTCTGGGCCATGCACGATCGCATCTTTCTCAACCAGCAGGCCTGGTCGGGCAATGAGAATGCTCTGAAAGTCTTCCAGGGCTTTGCGAGTGACCTGGGGCTGGACACGGGAGCCTTTGCTTCCTGCCTGGCGGAGCACCAGACGGCGGCCAAGATCAGCAACGAGGCCGCTTACGCGCAGCAGATCGGGGTCAGTTCCACCCCGACCTTCCTGGTCAACGGCCAGGGGCTGCTGGGAGCCTATCCCTATGCGCAGTTCCAGCAGCTGATCGATGCGGCATTGGCCGAAAGCCAACCATAGCTCCGCAGCGGGCCGGGCCATCGCGCCGGGGGCCAGACCTGCGTCTGGCCCCCGGCGCCCTTCTTTCAAGAAAAGCTAGGGCCTTGGGGCTAAAAGCCGTGATGGCACTGGGATCTCTCCGGTGAGTTTCCATGGACTCGCCGGAAAGATCCCGCCGGGGGTTGACGCAGATCGGCTTGGGAACGGCACGGGTTTTCAGAACCCCAACACGCCCCAAACCCTGAGGGAATCCGTCGCGCGCGATTCCCGGAGTGGGTGTCGACGCGTGTGCGTAAGCCGCGGCCTTCCGCGGGATCGAGGCCGAGCGCGCAGCCGACCGTTGTTTGGCCGGCTGGGCTTTCGGCGCACTCAAGGTCGTCTTCTTTACGCCGTTCGGGCCGACCGAGCCGAGCATTCCCCTTTGTGCATCCCGAAGGAAAGGTCGCCGACGGCTATCCTGGCGCCGTCCTGTCTACCCAGATGCGCGGCCTGGATGACGGCCATCACCAGATTCGTTCCGGGCCACGTCGGGGGCGCGGGCTGTAAGCGGAACGCTGCCAGCCTTTGTTTGGCAATCGGGCCCTCCTGTGCTACAATGCCAGCGAACTTCTGGGACACGCAGGAACGCGTTGGAGGGCTGCATGCTCGAGTCGGATGCCATTCAGCGCATCCTTCCCCACCGTTACCCCTTTCTCCTTCTGGACCGGGTGCTCGAACTGACCCCGGAACGGGCGGTCGGGGTGAAGAACGTCACGGCGAACGAGCCGTTCTTCGCGGGCCATTTTCCCGGCCGGCCCATCATGCCAGGCGTGCTCATCCTGGAGGCGCTCGCCCAGCTGGGAGCGGTAGCCGTGCTCAGCCGCCCGGAGAACCAGGGGAAGCTGGCGTTGTTCGCAGGCCTGGATCGGGTACGGTTCCGGCGGATCGTGCGTCCTGGCGACCGCTTGGAGCTGGAGATGGTGCTCGAGCGGGCGCACGGGCGCATGGGCAGGGGGCACGGAACGGCAAAGGTTGAGGGCGAAGTCGCCGCCGAGGGGGACTTTCTTTTTGCCTTGGTGGATGGGGACGTGTGAGGGAGATGCCTGCAGGAGGAAGCGTTTGCCATCGGAACCTCACTACCTCTCCTTAGCGGAGCTGTTGCGACAGGCCCGGGAAGCAGCATCCAGCGGCGAACGAGCTCGGGCAGAAGAACTGTATCGGCAGGTGGTCGATCGTTCCCCGGCGAACACCGAAGGCTGGCTGGGATTGGCTGCGGTCGTGGAAGATCCCGTAGAAAGGGAAGCCTGTTACCGCCGGGTGCGGGAGATTGACCCTGGAAACATGCCGGCGGCTGCCCACCTGGCAACGTCTGGAGAAGCAGAAATACAACCGCGTTGTGCGTTTCATCCCGAGGTGGTAACGACGCTGCGTTGCAGCCAGTGTGGTCAGCCGGTCTGTGCCCGTTGTGCCCGCCCGTTCCCGGTGGGGCAGCTGTGTCCGATCTGTGTCCGTGAGCGGCGCCCCGAGGCATACCGTCCCAACCCGATGCAGTTGCTTGCCGCTGGTGGGGCTGCGTTCGGGGTGGCGGGTGTAGCGGGGCTGCTCGCCGCTTTTATCGTGGGCTGGGGGATGATCGTTTCCCTCCTGGCCGGTCCAGTGGCAGGAAGCGCGCTCTCGCAAGTCGCACTTGCTGCTGGCGGCCGGAAGCGCGGGCCAGCGGTTCAGGCGGTCGTGGGACTTGGCGCTGCTCTGGGTTGCCTGATCGGTGGGCTGCTGGTGTTCGGAGCTGGGGTAGTGTTTCATCTCCCCTTCCTGCTCTTCGCGGGGTTGGCTGTCGCCTCAGCGGTGGCCTGGCTGCGATAAGGAGGGAGAGCATTTGCGGGGAGCATCTTCCCCCGATGACCAAGGATGGGAACGATGGAAGCAGAATTCTTACCGGAAGAGGTGTCGCTGAGCTGCCCGGTCTGTGGCACGGCGCTACAGGTGGAGCTCCATACCGTGGTGGACGTCGGGCTGCGTCCAGAGTTGAAAGGCCAGGTGCTGCGCGGCCGGCTGAACACGGTCGTCTGTTCCTGCTGCGGGAGCGAAGGGTTTGTCGCGGCTCCCTTGTTGTACCACGATCCAGAAAAGGAAGTGCTTGTCTTTTTTGCGCCGCCGGAAGCGGAGATGAGCGATCAGGAGCAGCAGCAGCTGCTTGGGAAACTGACCAACCAGATCATGGCGCGCCTGGCCCCGGAGCAACGCAAGGGGTACCTACTGATCCCCAAGGTCGTGCTGACCTTCCAGGGGTTGGTCGAGGCGATCCTTCAGGCAGAGGGGGTCACTCCGGAGATCATGGCGGCCCATCGTGCGCTTGTCGAACTGTTGAACCGCCTGCTAGACGTTCAGGAGGACGAAGAACGGCTGCGGCAACTGGTTAGGGAAGCGGATGAGCAGATCGGCTTCGAGTTCTTCGCTGCCCTGGGAGCCTATATCGAGGCGTTGTACCAGGACGGCCGGCCGGATGAGGCGTTCCCCCTGCAAACCCTACGGGAACGCTTGCTCGAGCTGAGTTCTTATGGCCGCAAGCTGGCGGCGCGGATGGTCTTCGGCTCCCCCGAACACCCTCCATTGGGCCGCGAGGAGCTTCTAGAAAGGGCGCAGGCCGCCTCCTCGGAAGAAGAGCTGGCCGAACTGGTGACCTGGTACCGTTCGGGAGTCGATTACCTTTTCTTCCAGATGCTCAGCGAGCGGATCGAGCGGGCCCGTCGGGAAGACCGGGAAGAGGAAGCGGAGCGGCTGGAGGCGCTGCGCGGTCGCCTCCTTGCGCTCACGGAGCGGTTGGACGAGCAGTCGCGGCAGGAACTGGAGAATGCCGCAGGGTTGCTCCGTCGCCTGTTGGCGGCGCCGGAGCCCGAGTCGTTTGTCCGGGCGCACCTGCAGGAGTTCAACGAGGCCTTTTTCATCGTCCTGGGAGCCAACCTGCAAGCGGCCGACGAAGCCGGGGACGAGAGGGCGCGGGAACGCCTGCGGCAGATTGGCACCCTGGTGCTGGAGATCGCTCAAGAGAAACTGCCTCCAGCGGTGCGCCTGATCCGACGGTTGCTTGTGGCACCGGATGAAGCAACCGTGGACACCCTTCTTGCGGAGAATCGTCCCCTGGTGACGGACGAGTGGATCGCCCTGATGCGCGATCTGGCCCGAGAGGCCCAGGAAGAGAAAACGGCCGATCGGCTACGTGCACTGGCCGATCGAGCCGCGGCGTGGCTCCGCCAGGCCTGAAGGCACTGGCCTTTTTTCGATGAAAGGCTAATTCTTTCCTACCCCCTCCAGGATGCCGGACTCTTCCGGCGGGGTCAGCGCGGGAGGGGTCTTGGCGTAGAAGGTGATTTGACCTTCCACCGCGTCCACGACGATCGTATCCCCCTGGCGGAACCGTCCCTGCAGGATCGCCTCGGCCAAGGGATCCTCCACCAGGTTGGCGATGACGCGCTTCAGCGGCCGGGCGCCGAAAGCGCTGTCGTAGCCGAGTTCCGCCAGCAGGTTGACGGCGGCATCCGTCGCCTCGAGCGCGAAGCTGGCCTGCCGCAGCTGTTCTTCCACGCGTCGCAGCTGCATGCGCGCGATCTGCCGGATGTGGTCCGTGTTCAGGGCGTGGAAGACGATGATTGCGTCCACGCGGTTCAAGAACTCGGGGCGGAAAAGGTTCCGCATCTCCGAGAGGACCTTGTCCTTCATCGCCTCGTATTCTCGCAGTTCGGCGGCCTGACGGTCACTGCGCGAGGCGAATCCCCAGGTTGCACCCCGGATGATCTGCTCGGCAGCCACGTTGGAGGTCATGACGAGCACCGCGTTGCGAAAATCGACCTTCCGTCCCTTGGCGTCGGTCAGGCAGCCATCTTCCATGATCTGCAGGAGCATGTTAAAGACATCCGGGTGAGCCTTTTCGATCTCGTCCAGGAGGATGACACAGTAGGGCCGGTTGCGCACCGCGTCGGTCAGCTGGCCTCCTTCCCCGTAGCCGACGTAACCGGGGGGTGCGCCGACCAGCCGGGCGGTGGTGTGCCGCTCCATGAACTCGGACATATCGACCTTGATCAAGGCGTCCTCGGTGCCGAAGAGTACCTCCGCCAGGGCACGGGCGAGTTCCGTTTTGCCCACGCCAGTGGGGCCGAGGAAGATAAAGGAGCCGATCGGCCGGCGAGGGTCCTTCAGGCCGGCGCGCGCGCGGCGGATGGCGCGGGCGACCGTACGGATCGCTTCCTCCTGACCGACGATGCGCCGGTGCAGTTCTTCTTCGAGGCGCAGCAGCCGGGCAGACTCCTCCTCGGTCAGGCGGGTGATCGGGATGCCGGTCCACATGGCCACGATCTCGGCGATGTCATCCGGGGTCACGACGGGGAGGTTCTGATCGCTTTCCACCAGGCCCCGGCGCAGCGCCTCGATCCGCTGGCGGAGGCGATTCTCCTCCTCACGCAGGGCGATCGCTTCCTCAAAGTTCTGCTGCTCGACGGCCGCCTCCTTCCGGCGGCAGACCTTTTCGAGCTCCTGCAGCGCCTGGCGCAACGGTGAGGAGCCTCCCGAGCGGTACATTCGCACCCGGGCGGCTGCCTCGTCCATGACGTCGATCGCCTTGTCGGGCAGGTGACGGTCGCTGATATAGCGTGCGGAGAGGTAAGCGGCCGCGACGAGGGCCTCGTCGCTGATGCGCACCTGGTGGAACTGTTCGTAGCGGGAGACGATCCCCCGCAGGATGGCGATCGTCTCCTCGACCGACGGCTCCTCGACGTAGACGGGCTGGAAGCGTCGCTCCAGGGCCGCGTCGCGCTCGATGTACTTCCGGTAATCGTCCAGGGTAGTCGCGCCAATGCACTGGATCTGGCCCCGAGAAAGGGCCGGTTTCAAGATGTTGGCGGCATCCAGGCTTCCCTCGGCTCCGCCCGCACCGATGATCGTGTGGAACTCGTCGATGAAGAGAATGCTGCGGGTCTGCCGCGCTTCATCCACGACGCGCTTCAGCCGTTCCTCGAACTGGCCCCGGTACTTCGTTCCGGCCACCACAGCGCCCATATCGAGGGCGAGCAACCGTCGGTCGAGCAGCTGATCGGGCACCTGGCCGCTGGCGATCCGCTGGGCCAGCCCTTCAACGATGGCTGTTTTGCCCACACCGGGGTCGCCGATCAGCGCCGGGTTGTTCTTGGTGCGGCGGGAGAGGATCTGGATGACCCGCTCGATTTCGGCTTCGCGGCCGATCACGGGGTCAAGCCGGCCGGCGCGCGCAGCTTCGGTCAGGTCCAGCCCCAGGGCGTCGATGTAGGGGGTCTTGCTCTGGGCGGGCTGCGGTGCGGAGACCCGGGCCGGAACCTCCTGCAGCACCTGCAGGATGCGGCGCCGCACCTCATCGGCGTTCGCGCCGACGTTGTCCAGGATGCTGCTGGCCACGCTGTCCCGAGCGTGCAACAGGCCGAGCAGCAGGTGTTCCGTGCCGATATAGCTGTGATTCAGCCGGCGCGCTTCGTCCACGGCGTATTCCAGCGCTTTCTTGGCCTGCGCGGTCAGCTCGCGTTCGCCACTGACCGGCCTCTCCGAGCGGCCCACGATGAACTCGATGGCGTTGCGCACTTTCTCGGCATCCACGCCCATTTCGCCGAGGATCCGCGCTGCCACCCCCTCGCCTTCTCGGATCAGGCCGAGGAGGATATGTTCGGTGCCGATATAGCGGTGGTTAAAGGCCTCGGCCTCTTCCTGGGCCAGGCTTAATACCCTGCGTGCGCGCTCGGTAAACCGGTCCAACGGACTTGCCATCGAACACCTCCACAAGAAGCCAACTGGAGGTCAACCACCCCGGCCGCGGGCCTGGCGTAAGACTATCCACCTGCTGCCCCGGCAAGCCTGGCGACCTCCAGCGGAATCGCTCTGGATGCTCGAAGAGGGCGCTAGCCGTTTTCCTCCTCGTTTGCGCTTTCGGACGCGCTCTCTTCCAGAGGCTCGTCGCCGATGTCATGCCGGGCACGCCGAAGGCTCAGCCCGATCCGCTTGTGCACCGGGTCGATGCGGATCACCCGGAGGGTTACCCGGTCTCCTTCGCGCACAACTTCCCGCGGATGGGAGATCGGGGTATCGGAGAGCTCGCTCAAGTGGATGAGGCCCTCGATCCCCTCCTCGATGCGGGCAAAAGCACCGAACGAAGCTAGCTGGGTGATCTCGCCCTCGACCAGTTGTCCCAAGTAATAGCGTTCGGCGATGGTCGCCCACGGCTCGGGCTGAGTGCGGCGCAGGCTCAGGGCGATCCGCTTGCGCTCGCGGTCGATCCCCATCACATAGACCTGAACCTCCTGTCCCACCTGGAGGACCTCCCGGGGGTGCTCGACGTGTCCCCAGGCCAGTTCGGAAAGATGGATCAGGCCATCGGCGCCGCCCAGATCCACGAATGCGCCAAAGTTGCAGATGCTGCTCACGACACCTTTATAGATTCCGCCAACTTGGAGCGAATCGAGCAGCTCCTCCTTGCGCGACTCGCGGTACTCCTGCTGGGCCTGCCGTTCGGACAGGATCAACCGATTGCGACGGCGGTTGATCTCGATGATCTTCAGGCGAATGGGCCGGCCGACCATCTGCGTGAGCGAGTCGGGGCGCTCGCTACGATTGGGGGTCCCGGTACCCACAACCTGCGAGGCCGGGATAAAGCCCCGGACCCCACGCAGGTTCACGAGCAGGCCGCCCTTGTTGTAGCCGTCCACCACCGTCTCGATGAGGGAACCTTCCTCATAGAGTTGTTCCAGCCAGCGCCAGGTCTTTTCCTGCCGAGCGCGATCGATGGAAAGGATCGCGCGCCCATCCTCGTCTTCCGCCTTCAGGACGAAGACAAAGATGGGGTCGCCAACTTTTAGCCCGTCCAGCTCCCCTGCCTGTCGGGCCTTTCGGAACTCCCGACTGGGTACGATGCCCTCGGCTTTGGCGCCGATGTCGACCAGGATTTCCTCCTCGTCGATCTGCATGACCACCCCTTCCAGGATGTCGCCGTATTCCATCGAGCAGTAAGTGTGCTCCGGGCTTTCCAAGAGCCGAAGCCAGGCCTCCATGTCGGAAGCCGCCTCGGCGCATCCCGGAGACTCGGTTTCCTTAGGCCCGTTCCCCGGTACCGCCTGGGAGGTAGGCTGGGCTGCCGGTGCCGGAACCGTGCCGGTTCCCCTGTACGTGGCGCTCTCTTTTTCCATCCTTGAATCCCTCACTGCGATGCGGTGTGGACGAAGCAACAACAAGGGGTCGGACCGCTCGTCCCTGTTTGGATTATACGAGATTTCCCCGGAAAACGCAAGTGTTTGCACGTTGGCCTGGGATCGGGTATAATGTGTGCCATCAGGGCCGGGCCGGCCCGTCTCAGGCAGGAGCATGATGGATGCCGTCGGTCCACAGGCCAAGAAGATGGTGGTGTGTTCCCCCTTCCTTTTTCAGGAACGGGGGATTTTTTTAGGGGCAGCAGAGCGACTTGGAGGTGTGCCTTGGAAGGAGACGTGCAGGAACGGCAGATCATGTCCTCGGAGGAGGTGCAGCGGGCCTTACGGCGGATTGCCCACGAAATCATCGAACGGAACGGAGGTGCTCAGGGGACGGCCCTCGTGGGCATTCGAGCACGCGGCGTCCCCCTGGCCCACCGCCTGGCGCAGGTGATTGCCGAATCCGAGGCCACGCAGGTCCCCGTAGGGGCGCTCGACATCACCCTTTACCGCGATGACATCGCCATCCGGGCGGACCATCCGGTGGTACGCCGCACGGAGATCCCGTTCGACATCGAAGGCCTGACCGTGGTGCTGGTAGACGACGTGCTATACACCGGGCGTACCATCCGCGCCGCGATGGACGCGCTGATGGACTTGGGACGCCCACGGCGGATCCAGCTGGCCGTGTTGGTGGACCGGGGGCACCGGGAGCTCCCTATCCAGGCCGACTTTGTGGGCAAACATGTCCCAACCGCGCGGGACGAGGAGGTCGTCGTGCGCGTGGAAGAGATGGACGGGGCCACGGACGTGCGCATCGTGCGGAGGAAGAACCGATGACGGAAGCGGCGCTGCAGATGGGAAAACGGCGGCACGTGCTGGACCTGGACGATTTCGTCCCAGAGGAGTTTGAGGAAGTTTTTGCCCAGGCGGACGCGATGGCCGAAGTGCTCGCTCGTCCCATCGCGCAGGTGCCCGCCCTGCGCGGGGTCACGGTGGTCAACGCGTTCTACGAGGCAAGCACACGGACACGCATCTCTTTCGAGCAGGCGGCCAAAGCCCTTTCGGCCACGGTGGTCAACTTCACCGCTCAGTCTTCGAGCGTGGTCAAAGGGGAATCGCTCGTGGACACAGTGCGCACGCTGGAGGCGCTCGGAGCCGATGTGGTCGTCCTTCGGCACGCCATGTCGGGGGCGCCCTACCTGGTGGCGCGCCACTTTTCGGGCGCGGTGCTCAATGCGGGCGATGGCCGCCATGCCCATCCCACCCAGGGGCTGCTGGACATCTACACGATGCGTCGCCACCTGGGGGAAATCCGGGGCATCCGGGTGGTGATCGTAGGCGATATCCTGCATAGCCGCGTGGCGCGCTCGAACCTGTGGGGGCTCACGAAGCTGGGTGCTCAGGTGGTCCTCTGTGGCCCGCCTACGCTGGTGGGGCCGGCCTCCTACTGGGAGGCCGTTTTCCCGAATGTGCGCGTCTGTTATGCTCTGGAAGAAGCGATCGCCGGCGCCGATGTGGTGATGGCACTGCGCCTGCAAAAGGAACGCCAGGAGAGCGGGCTGCTGCCGACGCTGCGGGAATACATCCGCCTGTACTGCCTGACGCCGGAACGGCTGGCCCTGGCAGCTCCGCACGCGCTGGTGATGCACCCGGGACCGATGAACGAAGGAGTAGAGATTTCCCCCGAGGTGGCCACCTGCGCCCAATCGGTGATCGAGGAGCAAGTTACGAACGGGGTGGCGATCCGGATGGCCCTGCTCTACATGCTGGCCGGAAGGAAGGCCGAGGCGTAGGAGGGAAACGACCATGCGTCTGTGGATCCGTGGTGGTTGGGTGATCGACCCTTCACAGGGGCTGAACCAGGCGGCGGACCTCCTGGTGGAGGACGGCCGCATCGCTCAGATCGTTCCCCGGGGTGCTGAAGCGCCATCCTTCGTGGCCGAGCAGACCCTCGATGCCTCGGGTTGTATCGTTGCCCCGGGATTCATCGATCTGCATTGCCACCTGCGCGAGCCCGGAGAGGAGGACAAGGAGACCATCGCCACGGGGACGCGGGCCGCTGCGCGTGGTGGCTTCACCACGGTGTGCGCGATGCCGAATACCATCCCGCCCACAGACACCGCCGCCGCGGTGCGCCAGTTGCGCGAGATGGCCGCACAGCGAGGGGTCGTGCGGGTCCTTCCGGTGGGCACGATCACCAAAGGGCGCGCCGGGAAGGAACTCGCGGAGCTGGCCGAGCTGTCCGAAGCGGGTGCGGTCGCTTTCTCCGACGACGGGAGCCCGGTGGTGGACGGGCGGATCATGCGGCACGCGCTCCTCTACAGCACCATGTTGGGACGTCCCATTCTGTCCCACTCCGAGGAGCGTGATCTGAGCGCGGACAGCGACATGAACGAAGGGCCCTACTGCACCGTGCTCGGGTTGCGGGGCAATCCCGCGGCGGCGGAGGTGGCCGCTGTTGCGCGGGAGATCGCGTTGGCGGAGCTGACCGGAGGCCACATGCATATCTGCCATGTCAGCACCGCGGGCGCGGTGGAGCTGATCCGCCGGGCGAAGGCTCGGGGCGTGCCGGTGACTGCAGAAGCGACCCCCCATCACCTGACCCTCACCGACGCCTGGGTAGCAGGTGGCCGCCTGGCCAGCCAGCTTTCCCTTCCGGAAAGCGAGCCGTTGATCCCCGTGCCTCCGGATCTCCCCCCTTACCACACGGCCACCCGGGTCAGCCCGCCCCTGCGCACCCGGTGCGATCTGGAAGCGCTGTGGGAGGGGTTGCGCGATGGGACGATCGACGCCATCGCCACGGACCACGCGCCCCATACGTGGGTGGACAAGGAGTGCGAGTTCGGATATGCCGCGCCGGGGATCTCTGGGCTGGAGACAGCGCTTGCTGCGGTGCTCGAACTCCATCGGAAAGGCGTGGTCGACCTCCCGGTGCTTCTCCGGGCGCTTGCCTGGAATCCAGCGCGCATCCTGGGACTGCCTTATGGGACGCTTCAAGTTGGCCGGCCGGCGGACGTGGTGATCTTTGACCCCGAAGCGGAATGGGTAGTGGACCCGGCTGCTTTTGCCTCCAAAGGGAAGAACACGCCGCTCGCCGGGGTGCGGCTGCACGGCTTGGCGCGCTGGACGTTGGTGGAAGGGCGGGTGGTATGGGGACCGCCTGCGGCTCCCGGGCGTTGATGGGGGAAAACATCCGTTGGCCGACGATTTCCGCCTGAAAATGGGCCTGTTCCTGGGAGGGGTGTTGCTCCTGCTCGGGGGGACAGCGCTGGTCGCGCGGTGGTGGGGGCGGCTCTACCGTGAGGTGGAGGCCGGCCGTGCTGCCGTCGCGCGCCGGGTGCTCAAGAATAGCCTGGCCCCGATCGTCGCCAACCTGATCAACAAGGCGATCGATTTCGCCTTTGCCATCGTGGTGTTGCACTACCTGGGGGTGGAGGGAAACGGGCGGTATGCGTTGGCAGCGCTGCTGGTGGGACAGTACCTGACGACCGTGAGCGACTTTGGCCTGGGGATCCTGACCAGCCGAGAGGTCGCCCGCAGTCCCGCCGTGGCGAACCGTTACCTGTGGAATACGACGCTCCTCCGCTGGGCCGTGGGCGGCGTGACGCTCCTGGCCATCCCGGGGATCGTCCACCTCTACCGCCTGACGCGAGAACCCATGCACCCGCAGACGGTCGCTGCGATCTGGCTCCTGGCGGCCAGCCTCTTCCCAGCAGGCGTGGCCGCCAGCGTGAGTTCCCTCTTTACTGCCTACGAGCGCATGGAGGTCCCCGCCTTCGCCGCCCTGCTTACCAACGCGCTCAAGGTATTTGCCGGGGTGGGGGTGCTCGTGGCCGGTTGGGGCGTGGTAGGGCTTGCAGCATCCGCCCTGGGAGTGACCCTGGCAAATGCGGGCCTGTTCTTGTATCTGCAGTACCGGCTGCTCTTTTCCCCACGCCCGGAGCTCGACCTGGGCCTGTGTCGCTGGATGCTCGGCGAGGCTTTTCCCCTGCTGCTGAACAACCTCCTTTTGCTCGTTTTCTTTCGCTTCGACACGTTCCTCCTGAAGCCGTATCATGGGGACCGGGCAGTGGGCGCCTATGATGCCGCTTACAAGTTCCTCAATGCCACGACGGTGCTCCCGGCCTACTTGACCATCGCGCTCTTTCCCCTTTTTTCTCGCTACGCGTTGCAGGACCGGGCGCGGCTGGCCCAGGCCTACCGCCTGGCGCTCAAGGCGTTGTTGGTGCTTGCCTTTCCCACGGCGATGATCACCAGTGTGTGGGCACGCGAACTCATCGTTCTCGTGGGCGGGAAGGAATACCTGGAGGCCGGATCGGCGACTGCCCTGGCGATCCTCATCTGGTTCCTGCCGCTGAGCTACATCAATGGCGTCACACAGTACCTCTTGATCGCCCTGAACCGGCAGCGCTGGATCACCGTTGCCTTTCTGGTTGCCTCCGTAGCGAACATCGCCGCCAACTGGGCGACCATCCCGCGCTACGGTTTGACGGCGGCGAGTGTGATCACGATCCTTACCGAGGGGGTGCTGCTTCTTTCGTTCGGGCGGGTTGTGCGACGAGAGCTGGGCCGTCTGCCGCTGTGGGAGGTCGGCTGGCGGCCGGCAGTCGCGGCGGTAGCGATGGGGCTGCCCATGGTCGGCCTCTACCGCCTGGGTTACGGCCTTCTTGGGTCCCTCCTGGGGCTGGCGGCCTATGGAGCGATGTTGGCGGCTCTCCGCATGTGGAGCGTGGAGGAGCGGGCGATCTTCTGTGAGATGCTCCCGGCGCGGGTGGCCGGATGGCTCCGAGTGGGGAGGGAGGGCCAGGAAGCGAAAAAGGAAAGCGCCGGCCCGAGCGGCCGGCGAAGCTGAGGTGGTGGAGCTGAGGGGACTCGAACCCCTGACCCCAACACTGCCAGTGTTGTGCTCTCCCAACTGAGCTACAGCCCCGCAAGATGTTGGTGGAGGCAGGGGGATTCGAACCCCCGACCTCTACAGTGCGATTGTAGCGCTCTCCCAACTGAGCTATGCCCCCAAGCGGGACGTACAAAAAATAGTATAAGGCAAGCATTTCGCTTTGTCAAGTTGAACCCTCTGCCCGATAGGGCAACCGCAAACTCGGTTTTGAGGTAAAATGGGTTATCTAGCCAAGCACGAAAGGAGGATGGCCCATGGCGGATTGCCTCGCTGCTCCGTTGATCGAGCACTTTGCCCAAGTT
>Ga0078972_1004384_pt1 | contig 38884 bp, 30 predicted proteins | sample YelNatPaOPGAMG01_FD_67568 | JGI IMG/M metagenome (GOLD analysis project Ga0078972, IMG submission 67568) | Hot spring thermophilic microbial communities from Obsidian Pool, Yellowstone National Park, USA - OP-RAMG-01 (SPADES assembly) (version 2) | ecosystem: Environmental > Aquatic > Thermal...
TGCAAATGACAAAGGGATAAATTTACTCGAGACTGCTGAAGATTATGAGGAGGAAAAACTCTATCTTGCCATAAAAAATGTGAAAAATAAATTAATTGTCGCATCTAAATCTTTTTCTTCCACGAAGAATGAAATGAAAAAATCAATAGAAAATAGTCTTAAAAAATTGCATTTAAAGAAAATTGATATTTATATGATGCACACTGTCAATTCTATAGATAGCCTTAACTTTAGAATTAAAAATGGTGTTCTAGAAGCTTTAAAAGAAGCAAGAAAGGAAGGAAAAATAGATTGGATTGGAATTACAACTCACAATATTTCAACTGCAATTGAAGCTGTTAAAACTAATGAATTTGATGTTATTGAAGTTCCTTACTGTGTAGGAGCTTATGAGACTGAAAAACTTTTAGAATATACCAAAAAATATAATGTGGGAGTAATTGCCATGAGACCGTTGGGAGGAGGAATTCTTGTAGATAGAAGTAAAAAAAATGAAATTATGAATGTTAGAAATATATTAGGATATGTTTTATCTAATGAGAATATTGCATGCACTCTTGTTGGAATGAGTAGTATTGAGCATGTGAAAGAAGATGTTGAAATCGTTAATTCCTTACAATTGTCTAAGCTTAATAGGAAAAAAATTGAAAAAAATGTTGAAAAAGTATTGGGAAAAAATTTTTGTAGAGGTTGTTTAGCATGCATGCCTTGCGAAAAATATGGATGGAGTTTTCCAATAGATCAATTCATGAGGATGTGGACTTATTATTTTAAATATAAAATTGATGGTGCTTTGGAAGAATATAAAAGATCTTCTTCAAAAAACAAATGCATCTATTGTAAAAAATGTGAAGAAAAATGTCCGTATAGTGTTCCGATAATTCAAAATTTAAAATCTCTTGGAAAAGCTGTGAGGAAAATATGAGTGAGAAAATAGAAAGAATTCTAAATTGGTTTTATGGTAAACCTTCGTATCCATTTAAAATAATAATGATTCCTACAAATAGATGTAATTTAAATTGTCCTTATTGTCCAAATGCTCTTCCAAGATGGAAAGGTGAATTTAAAGAAAGTGATGAACTTTCAACTAAAGAATGGGAGAAAATAGTTAAAGAAGGGTTGAAACTTAGTGTAAAAGAATGGAGTATTATCGGAGGTGGTGAACCTTTTCTTAGAAAGGATGTAGTTATGAATACAATCAAACTAGTAAAAAATTTTCATGATACAGAATGTGAAGTAATAACAAATGGGACATTAATTGATGAAAATACTAGCAAAAAAATTGTAGAATTTGGATTAGATAGAATACTCATAAGCATTGATGGACCAAATGAAAAAATTCATGATAGTTTGAGAAGAGTAAAGGGAGCTTTCAAGAAAGCTACAAACTTCATAAAAAATGTTAATAAATGGAAAAAAATGATGAAAAAAGAAAAACCATACATAAAAATAAATATGGTCATTAATAAGAAAAATTTCGATAAAATAAATGAAATGTTACTTTTTCTTAAAAGGCTTGAAGTACAAGAATTAGCACTTCACCCTATGAGAGAATATTTTACTTCAATCAGTCTTAATTCTCTTCAATTAAATCCAAGAGAAAAAAAATATCTAACAAAAATGATAGAAAAGGCCAAAGAACTTGCAGAAAAGACAAAAATAAAATTAAATATTGATATGATTACATTAGAACTTAATAATCCAAAAAAAATAGATACTTTTATCAATTCAAAATTGAGAAAAAGAATAGAAAAATGTTTTTGTTTTGAACCTTTATACACTATTTTTATTGATGCTACTGGATTGGCTAATGGATGCTCGCCAAGTGGAAAAGGGAAAGAAGAGTTGGATGTTAAGAAAAAAAGCTTAAGAGAAATTTGGTTTAGTAATGAATTTGAAAAAATTAGAAAAATTGTTATGAGTAGAAAACATTTTGATTATTGTTCAAAATGTGGGTTAACTGATATGAAAATTCATATAAAGAATGAATTGTTAAAGGAGATTGAAAATGAAATATAAAGAAACTCTTCCTACAACCAACATTGAAGAATTTAAAAAGAAGTTGTGGTTCACAGAATATGCGTTCAGGATTGAAAAGTGGTTTAAAGGTGAAAAAAATGGGCCAATAAGAATTGATGCTGAAGTCACAAGACAATGTAATCTCAACTGCATATTTTGTTCAAGAAGGGCTTCAAAAATAGATTTGAATGAAGAATCAAAAAGGATAGAGATGAATAAAGAAAGATGGATTCAATTGGCTAAAGAGTCGGGAGAATTAGAAGTAAGAAATTGGAATATTTCTGGTATCGGTGAGCCAATGATGAGAGTAGATATTACTTTACCACTAATGAAAATGCTTAAAGCATACAACATCTTTGGAGAACTTACAACTAATGGAACCTTATGGAAAGAAAAATATGTTAAAGAAGTTATTGATATTGAATGGGATAGTGTTTGCATAAGCATTGATGGACCAAATGAAAAAATTCATGATAGCTTGAGAAGAGTAAAGGGAGCTTTCAAGAAAGCTGTATGGACTGCCAAAATTTTTTCAAAATGGAAAGAAAAGTTTAAATCTGAACTACCATCCATTACCATAAATGTTGTCCTTAATAAAATGAACTATAACAAGCTTCCTGAAATGGTTGAGTTAGCAAAAGAAGTTGGGGCAAATGCTATTTTTGTAGAGCCGATGGTTCTGTTTTCTCCCCTAGCGAAAACTTTACAACTTACTGAAAAAGAAACTAGAGAATTGCCATATTATGTAAAAGAAACTAGAGAATTGGGCGATAAATATGGAATTCATACGACTATAAGCACTGTTGGGGTAGAGCTTGAATTTGATAAAAAAATTGCAGAAAAGACAAACAAGGCAAGAGAAATTTTAATTGAAGATGCAAAAAAATATAGTGATGAAATACTCTCCTTACCTTGCTATGCCCCATGGTATTTCTTAATGATTAGAGCTGATGGCTCTGCATTACCATGTGGTGAATTGGAAATAGAGCCAGAAAATTTAAGGAACAAGAGTTTGAGAGAAGTTTGGTTTGGAAAAAAATTCGAAGATTTGAGAAAACAATTTGTTCTTGGTAATATACCATTAAGTTGTGATAAGTGTAGGCCAAATGTGATAAATGATATAAGACAAATAAGAAGGGCAATTATCAAAGGTAGAGATATTAGTCTACTTCAAAAAGAAATATTAGAATTGTTAGAAGAAAACAGAAAATTGAGAGAAGAGATATGTAAAATAATAAGAGAAAAGAAATATGTAAAAAACGAATGGACAGAAAAGGAAAAGGAACTTATTAAACTTAAAGATTCTTTAACTTTTAAAATGTTCCTCAAGCTTGGTAATACAAAATTTGGGAAATTAATAAAACGTTATCTAGGAATTTATGCATGAAGATAAACTTTATAAGGTTGTTTTTTCTTAAAAAAATTTATGTATATTGATAGTGATACTCTTCGCTCTTATTTTATAGAAGATGGAAATACAGAAGTTGTAAAAGAAATTTTAGGAAAAGAAAAATTAATTACTTCAGTCATAAGCTTAGAGCAGCTTCTAGCCGACTGTGAAAAAAACAAAAAGAAAATGGAAATTAAACAACTAGAGAAGCTTAAACGATTACAAATAGTTCCACTCACAAAAGAAATTATGAAATTAGCATTAAAGCTTATGAGAAATTACAAAATTTCACTTCATCAAGGAATACATTTAGCCACATGTATCCATTATAAAGAAAAAATGTTATCATTCAATAAAAAATGGGATGAAATGAAAGAAATAGAAAGAATAGACCCACTTTCATTAGTAGGTATTGAAGCTAAGTTAGGTAAAGGTTCTGTACCTTTTATCAATCGGCTTTAAATCTATAGAACATATTCTACATGTAGCAGGAAGTTTTTCAATTTTATTTTTTTCCATTATCTTTCTGAAGAGATTGAATTTTTCACCAAACCAAATCTCTTTCAAACTTTTCTTTTCATCAATTAAATCAACTCCCATCGTATCTTTTGAGTCAATTATAAAATTACAACAAGGTGCTACCCTTCCATCAGCAAAAACAACTAATTCAGCAAAAGGTAATGTACAAAATACATCATTTTTTTTATCTTGTGTTTTCTCTCTTTTTTCATTAAATACCTCTTCCGGGAGAAAATCTTGTGAGAATTCTATTCCGTTTTTTTCTGCAAGAAGTTTGAAATAATTCAATTTTCCTTTTAGATATTCCATCTGCAGTTCAGAAGGTTTATATTCCTCTCCCCATTTATGGACTATCCTTAAACTAACTTTATTAATGCCATAATCTTTTGCTTTTTTTATCATCTTTTCTATTTCATAAACATTAAATTTAGTTATTACCATTGCCACATCTATTTTTGGTTTATCGATCTTCATCTTTTTCTTCCATCTATCAATTTTTCTCGTTCCTTCTAATGTTTTTGTTATCGAACCTTGGACACCTCGCAAAATTTTATCCAATCTTAAACTTATCGAATGTAAGCTTATCCTGTACAATTCAACACACTCAGCTACATCTTTAGCCAATTCGTCTGAAAGTAATACACCGTTTGTAATTATTTCAGAAGCAATACCATATGCAGAAAACTTTTTTATCATGTAAGACACAAGCGTGGGTCTAAGCAAAGGTTCACCACCACCTGAAATAGTGACAATTTGAGGATGAAGGTCACACAAATCATCGACTATTTTTTTCCATTTCATCTCTTTTAAATCTCTACAACCTTTATATCTTACTGGAACATCACAAAAAATACACTTTAAATTACATCTGTTAGTTGGATGTACTTGTGCTTTTCTCAATTCTACTTTCATTCTTTCACACTTGTCAAAGGTTTTCCATCCATCCATTTAGGAATTGGTATACTAAAAAGGGCTAGGATTGTTGGTGTTATATCTTCCACTTTAACCTTTCCCACATTAAAATTCTTTTTTATTCCATTCCCCTTTATCACAAACACACCGTCTTTGGGTGTAGGTGCTCCTGTTTGTTTCGTAACCCATATCATAAATTTCTCTTTATTTGGTAAAGTGATTTCAAGCCACCCACTTTTATAGTTTACTAGTGAAGGATGAAAATTGAATTTAAATGAAAGATGATCGCCATCCCACTTAATATTTTCTATAAAATTTTTACCATTTTTTAATTTTATTTGATTTAATATCTTAGTAATTCTATCCTTTTCTTTTTCATTTCTTCTTGGCAAATAAAAAACAGGGTTTGCTTTAGGTAAATTTGGAGGATAAACATCAACAGCATAAAATTGTAAATCTATTCCCAATTTTTTTGTAAGTTCAATTGTTTCATTTCCTAGTGTATAAATCGGAGATTCTCTAACCCTATTTCCAGAATCGCTAACAATGAGTGTAAATGCTTCTGGAAATTCTTTTTCTATCGCATCTAAAAAAGAATCAACATAATCAAAAAGTTTGAAAAAATTTTCTCTCAAATTTCTAAATTTTTTATTTTCTGATACAATATATTTCCAATAAGTATGAATTGGTCCATGAATTCTTTCTTCCATTCCCATGAAGAAATCAACATCATATTTTTTTATTAACATAAGGGCAGCTCTTGGATCAAAAAAATCTGGCTCCGGTGGGTATTCAATCCATAGAATTCTTCTCAGCTCTTTCGGATAAGTTTTATTTTCATCATCTTGTGAATCTCTTCCTGTAACCATAAAACCATTAACTTTTTTCGCAGGCCAAGTTAAAAGCCAATGATATATACCGATTTTCTTTCCATATTCTTGAAGTATGTCCCAAATTGGTTTAACTTTTATATCTAAGCGTGTATACATTCGCCCTCCATTCATGTATTCTCTATCAGTATATTCTCCGAATCCTATCCCATGTTTTTCTTTTCTCACACCTGTAGCTATAGTTGTAAATTCAATAGGTGAACTGCATACATCTTCTTGTGGCACAATTTCTCCAAAACTTCCTTTTTCAAGAAAATCCAAAAAACTTTTCATGTATCCTTCTTTTCTTGCTATTTCAATTAATTTCCAGTCAAAATGTGGAATTCCTATTAGAAATACTCTTTTTCTTTCAGACATAAATTCTATTATAAAACTTGATAGATTTAAATTATTAAGAGCTATTCATTAGTTTCTGTTTTATGGAGTAAAGAATAAAGTTGTTCTCTAATCTTCTTGTTATCCCAAGCTGTAATTTCACAACATGTTTTACATATTTCTGGTATTGTTCTTTTGAACAGCATTTTTCTGAAAGAGGTGAATTGCTCACTATTCCAAATATCAAACAGTTTTTTTCCCTTTACATCTATCCTTTCAGACATTCGTGGGCAAACAGCTACACCACCTTCCACACTAATGTCCAAATCCCACCAAGGCATAAAGCAAGGAATAGAAAGTAGTCCATGTGTATATTTTTTACTTTCTTCTTCTATTATTTTATTCATACCATGAGTTACTTTGCTTGAGATTAGAAAATCAAAATTATGATTTATACCATATTTTTCAGCATAATCCTTGGCAATTTTTACATTTTCTACCAAAATTTTCTCTTGTTCTTCCTTCAATTTCAAGTTCTTAGCAATTTTTCTTCTATATTCAATACTTAAACCACTTTTGTCTTCCAATATTTCTGACATGAAAGGCTGTAAAATAACACTATTCATCTCTAATTTGACTGCAAGCTTTACAAAATTGATAAGTTTATTGTAATTTTTGCCTGTGATTACAGGCATTAAAACGAGTGATGGTTTTGATCTTTTTAAATTTTTCTTATATTTTACTATTTTTCTTATAGCATTCACAGATTTTTTAAAAGCACCTTTTACGCCCCGTAAAAAATCATCAGTTTTGCTGTCTGGTCCATTAATGCTAAATCTTATTTCATCCCAACCAATTTCTACAATTTTTCTGGCAATATTTTCATCAATTAATGTTCCATTGGTAGAAACAGTTCCTACAACATTGTATCTCTTTATATCTTCCATTATTCTTATCGTGTCTTCTCTACAAAAAGGTTCTCCTCCTCCACAAACATCGAACCTTTTCACTCCCATTTTCACAGCTTCTTTTACAATCCTTTTATAGTCGCTTTCTGATAATTCTTTACTTTTATCGTAAAGAGGTCTCCCTCTGCTTACGCATGGTAAACATGCAAGGTTGCATTTGTTAGTTGGATTAATCCTACATTCGTAAGGTCTCGAAATACCATTTTTCTCCCATTCCAATATTCTTCTCGCTATTTCGTCTATTCTTTCATCCATGTTTTACCTCCAAATTTAGTATCTTTTCGAAACTTTCTCCTCTCAAATATCTACTCAATCTTTGAGAAATTTCCTTTCTTTCCACATTGATGCCGCATGCTTCACATGGATGTAGAGGCAACCCTCTCAGTTTTTCGGGATTCATATGAGGAATTATTTTTTCAAGCTCTATTGGTTTTCCGTCTAACATAGTTTCTCTTACTTTGTTAAAAAATTCTCCGTACCAAATTTCTTTAAAACTTTTTTCCTTTACATTGTTATCCCATATATTCTTCACACTACCTGCACAAGGGCAAGGTCCTACATTACCAGCCCAGTCTATTATACATCCATAAAATGGAGCATAGCAAAATGCTGACAAAAATTTATCAATTTTTTCATCACCAAATTTCTTTTCAACCTTATATTCGACTCTTCCTTCTACTTGCTCTAAACCTTCATAAAAAGCGGGTCCAAGTTGCATGTTATATTCTTTAGCTAAATTTTCAACTTTTCTCCATATTCCATGCACGGCTTTTCTCTCTGATTCAGACATTCTTATACCAGCTTTATTAATAGCTTCTTCTTGTCCTCCACCATAAATCCTCATAGCAGCTACAGCAAAAAAATTAGCACCAGCTTTATGAACAACTTTTAGGATTTCATGCAGTTTATCATAATTCTTTTTATTCAGAACTACATGAACTTTAATAATCGGCTTATCTCTGCCAAACTTTTTCTTTGCTTCAGCTAGATAGTTAATTGCTTTAATCGTTTTCTTGAAAGCACCTTTCCTTCCCCTTAAAAAATCATGTATCGCAGCATTAGGACCATCTACACCAGTCTGAAGGTAATCACAACCCGAAAGTACAATTTGCTCTGCAATTTCTTTGGTTATTAGAGTTGAATTAGTCGAAAGTTCTATCACCGAATTTTTGTTTAATTCTTTTATCGTATTTAACATTTCTACAACAGCTTTACTTCTTATCATTGGTTCCCCTCCCCCCGAAATTAACCATTCCCGAACACCCATTTTACTTGCTTCTCTAATTATCTCGATCCATTTCTCATCAGAAAGCTCATCTTCCCAAGAGAATTTATTCGGAAACCATTTGTTTGGAGCTTCTCTTTCATATACACCACCACAGAAAATACATCTCAGATTGCATCTATTTGTTGGTAAAATTACCATTCTTACTGGTCCGGCTTTCCCTCCTTTAGCCCAAATTGATAATCTTTCTAATATCTCTTTATCAATTTCTCTTGTGAGAGCCATATTCTTCACTTAATTTTATAAATTCATTTAAATTTTTTCTAATTTCTTTTTGCATGGGGATATGAGTTATAACACAATTTTTACATTCTTCTGGTAAATCAAAATTTAATATCCTTGCCCTAAATTTATTAAATTCCTCACCATACCAAATTTCTTTAAAACTTCTTTCTTTTATATTGGTTGTTTTCATTTGAATGGTTGAGCAAGGCCAAACTTCACCATTTGCTTCTATTTTTGGCCAGAGCCAAGGTTCATAACAAAGTGAATTTAGAAGGCTTGATTTTGAAGATTTTTTCAAACTATTCAATTTAATAATTTCATTTCTTAATTCACCCGCTTTTTCTATAAGTTTAAACTGTTCAAGTTTAGAGAAATTGTTTCTAATTCCAAGCTTTTTCGCTAACTTTTTAGCTTCTGGAAGAATTTTTTCAAAAAACAGCTTTCTCTCTTTTTCATTTAATTTAATTTTTTCTGCATCCTTGTTATTTATACACATAGGCTCAATGTTAACACTCTCAACCCCCAAATCACTTGCAAATTTTATCATTTCTGGTACTTCTTTAAAATTGCATTTATTGAGGACAAAAGTAAATTCTAGTGAAGGAATTTCACAATTCATTTTTCTCTTATATTTTGAAAAAAGTTCCAAATTTTTAATTACTTTATTAAAAGTTCCATTTACACTAGTTAGAAAATCATGAGTTTCTGGATTTGTACCATGTAAACTAAACATAATCGAATTCCATCCCATGGATATAGTTTTTTTAATAAAAAGTTCATTCCACAAAACACCATTAGTTATAATTCTTCCTTCTCCATTGTAAGATTTAATAAGTTTCATTATACTAAATATTTTATCTGGAGCAGATAGAGGCTCCCCTCCACCTGAAATTAAAAATTTTTTAACTCCCATCTTGCAGATTTCTTCAATAACTTCAAGCCATCTTTTTTTAGAAACTTCTTCTTTTAGATTGTATATATTGAGTCTTTGAACGCAAAAAATACACTTTAGATTGCATTTGTTCGTTGGATAAATTTGTACCATTTCAGGAGGAGCTTTAATTCCTTTATACCATTTGTATAAGTTTTCTATTGGTAAGTTCATGCTAAATAATTTAGGGAATTATATTTTAAATTTATACAAAATAATTAATAGCGACTATTTTGAGAGTAAAAATCATACAAAATATAGAAGTTTTAGGTTAACTACTTTCTTTGCAAATTGAATGTATTTGTAAGTTTTTGTTGTAGTTGAACATTCATATTACAATATTTACAAGGTAAAAAATCAAAAGATTTTTCAGGTTTTCTTTCGAGCATTGCTTTCCGAACAGATTGAAAGAACTTGCTATACCAAATTTCCTTTAAGCTTTTTGTTGCCAAGTTACATCCAATATTTCTTGGATTAGCTGCCATACATGGTCCTACATTCCCAACCTCATTAACTAATATGCTATAAAATGGGGCTAAACAAAATGCAGAAAGTAAAAGGTTTAATTTTCTAGACTCCATTTGCTCTAATTGATTACTTTTGGAATAATCCCCCCTATAAAATTCGCTTACATCAATTTTATACTTTTTTCCAATTTCTTCCACTTTCTCCCAAATTTTATATGCTATTTTTATTTGGGTAGTAGTTAATTCCAATTTTGCTTTTTTAATATAAGAATAATTTCCACTATCAATTCTCATAGGTACAACTACAAATGTATTTGCTCCCAAAAAATGAGCAAGCATAGCTATCTCTGGTAATTTGTTATAATTTTTTGAAGTTAGAACAGTAGATACAACAATACGTGGTTTATCTTTTTTGAGTTTTTCTTTTAAAGAAGAAAGAAACCTAATATTCTTTGTTATTCTTAAAAAAGAACCTTTCTTCCCTTTTAAAAAATCATGAATTTTTACATTTGGAGCATCAATACCTACCTGAAGTGTATCACAATTAAAACGAACAATCTTTTTAGCAATTCTTTTAGTAAGAAACCAACCATTAGTTGAAACTTCTATAAGAGAATCTGGATCCATTCTCTTAATAGTACTAATCATGGAGGCTACAGTTTCAGCTCTAACTAAAGGATCTCCACCACCACTAATTTCCCATTCCTTAACTCCAAATTCAACAGCTTCTTTTGCTATAGAAACCCATTTTCTAGTAGTTAATTCTGGAGGGTTTGAATATAATGGTTCACGTAATGTAAAACCACCATCACAATAAATACACTTAAAATTACAACGATTTGTTAGATGTAACAGCATTGTTACTGGAGGTGCCTTAGTGCCTATTTTCCATTTACTTAGTCTTTTTAAAATTAAATTTAGTATTTTGTTATCCATTAATTTCTTTTTTGTTTTATATAAATAATATTTATAAGTTTAATTCACTATCAAGGTTGAAAATGAAAATCAATTTTTGTTAATGGTTGTCCAAACACTTGTACATATTGCCCAGATGCCATAGGAGGATGTAAAGCAAAAAAATCCTGAAGATGCTGTATAAATTTAAAATTTTTATGAAAAAATACAAAAAGTGTTGGACCACCTAGAATAGAAAAAACACCATCAATGAATATTGAAAATTTTCTGTTTATTCTTCGCTTAAGGTGCGAATTTCATCAACTTGTTAGAGATGGTTTGCTCAAATTTTAGTTCTAAGAATTTCTGAGAGCATATAAGGGTTGTTCCATACTTTCATAAAATGAATAAAAGAAGCTTCTTCCTTTTTCATAAGAGGTGGAAAATGGGATTTTTTATTTACTTCTTCATGAATTTTTTCAAGCATATTATAATGTTCTTCAACTTGTTTTACTTTTTCTTCCCAAGTTAAACCATTAATCTCATCAAATGCTATCTTAGAACCAGCTCTACAAACTTTTTCTTCTATATGCCTTATTTTTATTCCATACTTTTCTGGGTAGGCTTTGATTTTTCCATCTAACCAGAATTTAAAAAAGCTGAAATCCTGAATATACTTTATATTTCTTTTAATGAAGTTTACTGTAATTTCTATATCCTTTTTTGTTTCGTAAGGAAAACCACAAATAATATCTAGCTCATTGTATATACCAGCTTCATATGCTTTCTTCAAAATTTTTTCAGCATGTTTTATCGTGAAATAAGGCTTGTTTATATATTTAAGTATTCTTCTACTAGCAGATTCTATGCCAAAAAATAGCTTTACAGCTCCTATTTCTTTAAGTTGAGTAACAAGTTGTGGTGTCATTTCACTGAAAGTCGCAGAATCACTCCAAAAAATTTGGAGGTCATTTTTCTTAAACTCTTTTACAATAGCTTCAGCATATACTCTTTTTGGATTTATTGAAGAGTTAATAAAGAAGAAATATTTTGTTCTATACTTTCTTGAAAGGTATTCTAAATCAGCGACAACTTCTTCTGGTTTTTTAGCAGAGTAAAATGGTAGTAAACCAAGAGAGCAGAAAGCACATCCATTTGGACAATTTCTTACAAAAATGTAGGGTAAAGCTAAAATTTTATATTTACATTTTTCACCATTAAAATCAAATGAAATCCTTGGTTTATAAAGATTGAGTGGAAGCCCATCAAAAGAAGGTCTTGGAATAGGTCTTGTAATAACTTGAAGTTCATTTCTTGTATCAAAATGTATAATATTTCCTTGTGGAGAAAGATATCTTATTCCTCTCACTTTACTTAAATTTAAACCATCTTCAAATGTTTCACAAAAATCAAGTAAGCTAATTTCATCTTCAAGCTTATAATCTATGAATTTTGATTTTAACAAAATTTTAACAACTTCTTCATAAATTCCTCTACCACCAATTAAAATTGTTGTGCCATATTTCTCTTTAATTAATTTTCCAAGAACCATAGCTATACCGGCTGAAGATGGATTATGAGTATCGTAAATAGAAAATCCAACTATATCAACTCCCTTAACCTTAGTTAAAGATAAAATTTTTTCTCCTTCTTTCTCTAGCTCAGAATCATAGCCAGTTTTAACAAATTTTTCAATTCTTTTTTTATCATTAAAAATTTCTAAATTAATTTTTTTATTAGAACTTTTTGAATTGTGATAAGCAACTTTAATTAACAAATCATCTTGGACAACATTGATATGATGCTTTTTTAAATATCCAGTAAGAGTGGCTATACCTAATGGTGGTAAAAATGGTATTCCGGCAAGAGTTTTATGTCCAGGGTCGTTGACACTAGTTGAATATCTTGGAAGATAAAGTAATTTTATTTTCATTTTTCACCTTTTTAATTTAAAATCTAAGGTACATTTTTGACATGTATAAGGTAAATCATTTTTTACAATTTTTTCTCTTAATTTCTCAAATTTTTCTCCATACCATATTTCTTTCAAAGTTTTATTTTGAACATTATCAAGAAATTCATTTTCTTTTCTCCAAAAATTACAACATTGGCTTACTGTACCATCGGCAAATACAACCATTTCTGTAAATGGAACTTTGCATAAATTTTGAACTTTTCCTCCATTGCAAATATTAAAAGTATAATTTTTAACATCTTTCAAAGAAAACTCTATTATTAAATTTATTCCTTCTCTTTCTGCATATTTTTTTACATTTTCAATTTTTGAGTGAAGAGTTAAAAGTTGTCTTTTAGTAATAAATAAATCTGGATGCTCGTTCACCATTTTTAAATTTACTTGCCGAATTTCCAATTTTTTAGCTAATTTTAAGATATTTTCAATATCATGATAGTTATCTTTTGTAATTACCATTACCATACCTAACATTGGTTTAGAAGTATGTGATTTTCTTTTCCAGAAATTTATCTTTTTTATTGCATTGATTGTTCTTTCAAAAGCATTTTTTCCACCTCTTATGAAATTATCTAGTTTAGGATTGGAAGCATGTAAACTGAATATAATAGTATCCCACTTAATTTTAACTAGAGTTTTTGCATCAATTGAATTTATTAAAGCTCCATTTGTTAACAAACATCCATTCATTCCATATCTTTTTATTTTTCTTATCATTTTCATAACCACATTTTTTCTTATCAAAGGTTCCCCACCACCTGAAATAATAACCGATGAAATTTTCATTTCATTTGCTTCATCAATTAATTGAAGCAATCTTTTTTGTGGTATTTCTTTAGAAGTATTTGCCTCTTTAGGATTGTCACAGAAATAACAGTGTAAATTGCACTTTAATGTTGGATGAATTTGAATCCAAGACGGTGGAGCTAAATTTCCATTTTTCCAATTTTCAATGATTTCGCTCATTTTTACTTCCTTTTAATTTTTAAAATTTCTTTTACAATATTTTCTCTTTCCATTACAAGCCCACAACTTTTACATTTTTCACTAATAGGTTTTCCTTCTAACAATTTCTTTCTAATTGAATTAAAAAATTTTTCATACCAAATTTTTCTCAAATTTTCTTTCCTTAGATTTGGAAGATCAAAAAATTCTGTAGGAGGTATTGATGAACAAGGACCTGCATTTCCTTTTCCATCAATTACTAATGAATAAAATGGAATATAACAAAAAGCTGAAAAAAATGGATTTTTCATTTTTTTTAATTTCTCCTTTCTGGGAATTATCTTTGACACCTCTTCTTTACCAAAACTAAATTCTTTTTCTATTTTGATTCCTAAGTTTTTTCCCAGCTTTTCAATTTTTTCCCAATTTTTATAAACTTCTTTTTTTTGTTTGTTATTTAATATAAGTTTTGCTTTTTTCACTAGTTGTTTATTTTCATCATAAATTCTCATTGGAATTATTTTTAAACAATTTCCTCCTAAAGAAGATGTCAATAGAACAAGTTTCTCAATTTTATCATAATTTTTGGAATTTAGAACAGTTTTTATAATTATGTAAGGTTTGTCTTTTTTCAATTTCTTTTTGATAAAAGAGAGAAATTTCACAGCACATGTAGCTTTTTTAAATGAACCTTTACTGCCCCTTAAAAAATCATGTATCACAGCATTAGGTCCATCTATACCTATTTCTACCACATCACATCCACTATAAACAAGTCTTTTTGCAACTTTCGAATCGAGAAAAGATCCATTTGTCGTGAGAGTTATTCTAGAACTTGGGTCAAGATTTTTAATTGATTCAATCACTTTAACAACAGCACCACTTCTTATCAATGGTTCACCACCAGTAATTTCCCATTCTTTAATTCCCATTTTTACACCCTCTTCAGCTACATGAATCCATTCATCAGAAGTTAGTTCATCTTTATAAAAAACTTCATCTTTAGGACTAAACCTTCCACGACAGAATAGACAATTTAAATCACATCTATTGGTTATTATAATTGTAGCTCTTAGGGGTGGTGCCTCTTTGCCTCGACTCCAGCTTTCTAACCTTTCTATCTTCAAGTCTTTCATACTTTTACTATCATTATAAAAAAATAAAAAGTGGCAAGTTTCAAAAATTCATAGTTAGCTAAAAATCAAATTATCTGATTCAAGTAAGCGCGGCAAGGCAAGATGTTCTTCTTTCTTCAACTTCTATTAATTCGCACTCTTTCTTGGCAAGTTCTTTATTTACCCCCGAATATGTAAGTGCTCTACATACATGATAGTCAATTGGAAAATTCTCTTTAAGGTTTTCACATTCTGGTAATCCTGCTTCTATGCCCATAACTTTCTTCTTTTGATCAGCACGACAAAAATATTTTATACTTCCATCCATTTTATCACATTCTGCAAGAGCTTCATTCAAATTAATTGGTACTAGCACATTTGCCATGCAGTAAAGTTGAAGATTTTTTTCCTCTTTAAGTTGACACATCTTCCATGCACTTTCTTTACTAACATTCCATACTAAGTAACTAGCAATACATTGAATTTTATCTGGCTCTGGTTGATCTTTACAAATTTCTTGAAATTCAAGACAAAGATTTTTTTCTTCTCCAGCAAAAATGTTACAGAGTTCTTTTGGTATTTCTGCTGTTACATTTCTCACATTCTCTGGTATTTTTTTAGAGAAATAATAAAGTGTTAATAAACTTAACACACAAACTATAGTTGTTACAATGGCAATTATTTTTAATTTTTCCATATTTTTTATTTTTATTTTTTATTTTTTAGTTTAAATAATTTACCTAACTTTTGCTGTGTCGCATAATCATGTAAAAATAAGCAAATCTACGGCTTCTTTTAGCCAAATCAAAGATAATTTCCTCCTGCTCTTTGGATAGGGTTGAGTACTTAACTTTACCGTCATCGAACTTTATCCTATAAATTCCTCTCAATTCCTCGATCAACTTATTCAAGCTAATTTTAATCTTCTCAGCCCGTAAAGCAGGTAGTTCAGGAAAAGGTAGGAGAGAAAGCATATGAACAAATGTAGGTTTATCCTACCTTCTACCCACGAATAAACAGGTCCTAACCCCAGGAAGCTCTTCAAGCATCTAAAACTTTTTTCTATAAGGTCTCTCTCAAAATAATAATTTACAGCCTGCTCTAAGCTCAAATTTTCCTCTGAAAAATAGCATAAATTCCATAATCCTTCGGTTCGATTCCTTTCAATATTACCACCTTCTTCATCCTTATCGCCTCTGGCTCGTTGTAGCAAATTAATTTATGAAAGTTAAGAAATTTAATATAATGGTAACCAATAATATAAAATGTTTTTTAAGTTATATTCTTATTTCTATTATTATTTTTTTCCACATATTTTTAACAGTGTTATGGTTATTAAGAGAAAGAAACTACTATTATTGTTCGAATCAATCTGGTTATCTTCTTGCCAGTTCTGAGTATTATAAAGCTTTAGTAAATGCCAACATAAAGAATTTTTTATGTCTTTTTTCATCATTCATTCCACCCCTTCCTACTATAGCACCACTCCCATTCTATTTTATCTTTGGATTTACAGAAAAAGTTGCTATTTTACCAGGAACATTTAACATTTTTCAAATATATTCAACCGATATAAATCGTATACATACGTTAGTTCCTGGCGCACTGGCATTTATGAATGAAAAGGAAATTGAAAGACTCATAAATTACATAAGAAATGACTCAGTGGGAAAATCAATTAAATTTGCTTCTCTTTCTTCGGAGTTGGAAATAATTGAACATCTTCTATCCTTTAGAGGAATTAAAGTGAAAACCATTCTCCTTCACGGAAGCAATAATCCATTTTATCCTTGTATACTTCAAGCTGATTATTCATTTTTAGCTAAAGAAAAAGAAGGAGAAAAGACAGATATTCAACAAATGAATCAAATTATTAATATGTTTGAAAATGCTTCACATCCTATAAATAAATATTTCATATATATTGATACATTTTATTTAAGAGAAGATTTATCCCCAAAACTGTATAAAAGAATAGTTACAGAAGAAATTTCTAAGCCTTGTAGTACAGGAATCTTCTGGTGCTTAACATAGTAACACGTTTATCAAGTTACGGTGGAAGAAAATGATACTTCTAATAAATCCTCCATTTGATTATGGTCCACTTAAATCTGCTAGCTCCAAATGTCCGCCACTGGGTTTAGCTTATATTGCTTCTTATTTGGAAAAGTTTGGATATGAAGTTAAAATCTTAGATGCATTTGCTTGTGAGTATACTATTAAAGATATCAAAAAGAAAATTAAGAAAGAATCACCGTCTATTGTAGGTGTTACTACTGTGACTGCAAACTTTCCTGTAGCAAACAAAATTTTAAAAATTACAAAAGAGATGGATAAAGATATTAAAACAATTCTAGGTGGTCCACATATTACTTTAATGCCACATACAGCAACTAAAGATACAGATTATATTGTTATTGGTGAAGGTGAATTAACTACAGTTGAATTAGTTGATTATTTGATTAAAGGTAAGAGAAAAATACATAAAATTAAAGGAATTGGTTATCATGTGAACAAAAAAATGAAACTTAATGAACCAAGACCACTAATAGAAAATTTGAATGAATTACCAATGCCTGCATATCACCTATTACCGATTAGGAAATATAGACCTTATGGTGCTCTTGATGTAGGACGACGTTTTATATCTATTATATCAAGTAGAGGATGCCCATTTAGCTGTACCTTTTGTGCAAGTTCTGTAATTTTTGGACATAGATGGAGGGCTTTGACACCAGAGAAAGTTATAGAGCAAATGAAAGCTTTGTATGAGGAATATGGAATTACACATTTTTATTTTCAAGATGATGAGTTTAACATTAATCCTGATAGAACTATGAAAATTTGTAATTTGATTAAAGAAAGTGGAATGGATGTTATTTGGGAATGTTTGGCAAGAGTAGATAAAATAAGTAACAATTTAATTAAAAAAATGGCAGAAGCTGGGTGTAAAGCAATAATTTATGGAATTGAATGTGGATATGAAGAAGGATTTAAAAAAATTAGGAAAAAAGTAACTCTACAACAAGCGAAAAATGCGATTGAAATTACGAAAAAGAATGGAATCCTCGCAAGGGCATCGTTCATTATAGGTTTTCCTTGGGAAGGAAGAGAAGAAATAAGAAAAACTATAAATTTTGCAAAATTTTTAAATGCAGATATCACTTACTTCAATATTTTAACTCCTTATCCTGGGACAGAAATTTATGATGAAATGAAAGCAAAAGGACTTATTGTTTCAAGTGACTGGACACGGTATGCTTCACATGGAGTAATGCCAATGGTAAGAACTGAAAAATTAACTCAAAAAGAAATTGCATATTGGAACGGACGTGCTTACCTAGAACTTTATTTTAATCCAAAATTTTTAATCAAAAAATTTATGCCTTTTCAAAATTTTACAGAATTAAAAAGAAGTGTTAAAGCAGGGTTAGGTCTTATAAATTTGGCATTAAAACGAGTTTCACAAAAATAAGTGTAGCTTCATTTAAGTAAAAATAAGGAAGGATGAACTAAAATAGAATAAGACAATGCCTTTGAATAATGACTAAGAGGTCTAGGGTAAAGTTCTAAAATGGGTGTGTGAGAAAATACTTTATAATTCCAGTTTGATAAATGCGAAGCATCAATTTCATGTAATTCTACCATACCAAAAATTTCATTAATTTTCTACAATCTTAGGAAGGCAGCAAACAAAGTAATTAAAAAAAAGAACTTCTACTTTGTAAATTTTGGAAAGAGTTTTCTCATAATCCTATTTCACTTGCGGCTCCATTCACGAATACCTTTCATTAAAGAAATGAAACCAATAAAATTTCCTTTCAATTCCTCCAAAGAAGTTATTTTTTTAATTCTGTTTAAAATTATATTTTTTGAGAAAAAAACTTCTTTATATGCTACTTTCATGAGTCGGGTTAGAGTAGTTCCACTCAAATTGGGAGGAATATATACAGGCCTATTCTGAAACATATAAAAATTCCAATTAGTTGATAATCTTCCAGTTTTTTTTGCTATTTCCCAAAAAAGAGTTCCTGGTAAAGGTATGGCAAAATTAAAATAATGTTGAGTTGTGAACTTATCAAGACTTTTGGCCAGTTTAATAGTATCATTTATTGTATTTACATCATCCCACGGATGTCCTAACATCCAACTTAAAGTAACTTCAATTCCAAATTTCCATGCTGCTTTTGTAGCTAGCCTAATTTGATTTACTGTTATTCCCTTTCTAATCATTTTTAATACCTTTTGATTACCAGATTCACACCCATAAGTAATTAGTTGGCAACCCGCTAGTCGCATCTTTTTTAATATTTCACTATTAACATTATCAACACGTGCGTTACAATCCCAAATAATTTTCAATCTATTTTCAATTATTTTATCACAAATTTGTTTTACTCTTTTTTTATTTAATAAAAATTCATCATCAAGGATTCGAAAATATGTAAATCCTCTTGCAACTAATTCAGATAATATATCCAAAACTCTACTGACAGAGTGATACCTATAACATCTTTTATTTATAACATGTGAAGCACAAAAATAGCATGAAAATGGGCATCCACGTGAAGTTAATATGGATGTTGCCAAATGTTTTTTCATTTTATGAGTATGTGGTTTGTATTTTTTAAGTGGAACCGAATCAAAATCAGGAAAGGGTAATACATCCAAATTTTCTATTAATGGTCTTGGAGGTGTCATAACCAATCTTGAGTTTTTTCTAAATGCTAGCCCCCTTACCCTTTTCAAAGGATTTTTTTTGGCTAATTCAAGCATAGTATATTCTCCCTCACCAATACAAACAGCGTCTATGTATTGGCACTCCTTTAAAGTTCTGAAAGGTAAGGCAGATGCATGTGGGCCTCCTAGAATAATAAAAATATCTGGATTTACATATTTGATTAATTTGGCTATTTCATATGCTACTAACAAGTTTGAAGTCATACAAGAAATACCAACTATATCTGGTTGATATTGTTTAATTTTATTTGCCAAAGAATTAGTATCATATCCTTCGATTTCTGGGTCTATTAACTGTACCTCAATCCCACTATTCTTAAGTAAGGAGGAAATTTGCATTAACCCATAAGAAGGATATTTGGAGAATACCTTCTCAAAAGGACCGTATAAAAATTTATAAGGAGCATCGATGAGCATTACTTTCATCTATGAAAACCTCCTCTTTTTATACCCATTTTAAGCACCATAAACATTCACCTTATACGAAGTATGGAAGTATAAATAGTAAAAAAGAAAATTTTTATCATATCAAAAAACTTAAGCTTCGAAGAACCTAAACGTTTTAAATATTTTATTGGTATTTCAATAATTTTATAATTTTTACATGCTAATAGTGTGATTTCCACATCTATATTAAAACCATTTGATTTTAAATTTACATTCTTAATAAATTTTCTGGACATAGCTCTTAATCCGGTTGCACAATCAGAAATATTTGAGTTGTTCAATGTTCTAAAAACTCCATTAATGATTTTATTACCAATTAAACGAGAAATACATATATTTTCTACCTTTCCATTTAAAAATCTAGAACCCAATACCAAATCTGCCTTCCCGTTTACAATTGGCTTCACTAATTCTGGTATGAATTTACCATCGTATGAACCATCACCATCAATTAATACATAAATATCATAGTCAAACTCTTCTATGAACTTTTTAACACAGTAACCTTTTCCTTTCCTAGGATATTCTAAAATATTTGCTCCCATACTTTTAGCTATTTCTGTTGTTCTATCTCTTGAGCCGCCATCTACTACATATATGTCATACCCCTTTGGAATTGAATTTATTACTTTACCTATACCAGCTTCCTCATTTAAGGTTGGAATAATTACACATTTTTTCATTTTTTTCACTAATCTATTGGCCCTAAATACCCGTAATTACAATTATAACCTAGATACTCCTCTGGTATCATCTTAGTATTTCTTTTATATAACTCGACTTTTACGAATTCATTTAAATATGTCTCGCTAGGAAAAATATAAAAGGTATCTATGAACTCAAAATAATTTTTTATTTCTGATGAATTGTTTTTAAACATATTATAAATTTCCATTGCTTGTTGTTTATCTCTCTCAACCATAAGTTCTCTTTTCACACCTTCAGTAAGGATAAAATAATCAGCCCGAAGTACACACGGGTAAAAAATAGATTCTGTATTAATAAGTTCAATTAGTCTAGAATCAATACCTCTAAAGGATAAATGATAGGATAAGAGTTTTAGGTTTATGGAAAGACCTGTATATGTGAATGGCTTACCATTCGAATCTTCTATCAAATAACGAAGAAGTCTTTCAAATTCTACTTTATTCACAGGTTGTAATCCTTCAGCAAAATAGCTATTTAGCGGAATCTTATCTAAGATCCAAACATTATACATACCTGCAACAAGGATGAGGAATATAAATAAAATCTTTAATAGAGATGATGTGATTAATGAGAGCGAAAGAACTGCTACTATACCTATAAATGGCAAAATTGGTAGTATATATCGAGGAAGTGAAAATGGAATAATTGTAAAAATGATGAAAGAAGGGATGATGGAAAGAAATAAAATTACTGCCTCTTTTTTAATTTTCTTTATATATACACCATAGATTACGAAGGGGATTGAAATAAAAAATAATAAAAGAAAAAAAGGAGAAATTTGCGCTGGTATTGATGGAATGAAATACTCAAATAAATTTACTGTCTGTCCTTTTTTAAGAGAGCTCATGTAAAACACGTATTCAAGATAACCCCTAAAAAATTTATCAATAATTTTATCAAGTACACTTAAGTACCATGGTAAACTTAGCATACATACAATTACAATCGTGATTATGACATTTCTTATAATTTTTACTTGTTTTAGGGAGGAAGTAAACAATGCATACAAGATAGGTAAAGCGAGGAAAAGAATGAAAGCAAATTTACTTAACGCAGCCAACCCTATTGCAATCCCCAATAGGATAGAATATTTTAAGCTTTTGAAATGATCACTTTTAATCAAAAAATATACAGAAAGTGTTGTCATAGCCATTAATGGAAAATCTAAATAGAATAATGTTAAAAATCTCTTAATTATTGGAAAGGTTGAAACTACAAAAGCAGAAATAAGTCCAACTTCTATTTTATTTGTTAACTCCTTTCCTGTACCATATGTCGAGAGTATAAGGATACTAAAATAAATAAAGTTAGGAAGAATAGCAATTTTATCCATCAACCCAAATAAACTATAAAATGGAATTGGTACTAAGACTAATAATGGTGGAACAGCTGAAGAGAAAAGGTAGAAAAAATATTTCATATTACCTCTAGTTAAAGCTTTATAATATTCTGAACTTACTAGTAAATAATCCGATTGGTCAGATGAGTATAAGTAGTTTTCATTTTCTATTAACCATAAAATTGCTAAAATAACATGTGAAAAAATTAACAGAAATAATAAAAGGACATGAACATTTTTTTTGAGAAGCTTTATTACCGAAGATGTAGTCCTCATATTTTATCCTTTATTAAGTAGATTATTAAATAATTATCAAAAGTTTTTTATGTGGGCAGTAAATTGTTTTCAAAAAGTTTTTTATAGATTTCCTCTGCAACTAATTTATGTGTAAAAGAATTAGGATGTGGATCTTTTTTATGCAGTATCAATTCTTCAAACTTATATTTTTGGTAAAATTCAAAATCGAACATATACCAACCATAACCTTCGATCATTCTTTTCCAAACTTCCCTTTCATTTGGTACTATATGAAAGAAATATAGGAAGACTACCGGAACATTTTTTCTTTTGGTTATATTTGCCAAATCATCTAAAGGTTTTTTAATTCTTTCTATAATTTCTTTGAATGGCCTTTTTGCTAACATTTCATAGTATTTGCTTGTGCCATTTATAGCTATTTCATTAAGGAAAGATTTATTTAGTTCATTTTCCTTTAGATTATGTATGTTAGTATATTCATCAATATATTTTTGTATAAAATTGTTCATCTCTGTCCTATCGATAGCATCCTCATTTATAGAATCCGCCACCAAAAGGATGATATCCGGATTAAATGAAATTCCAATTTTCTTAAAGATTTCTACCTTCTCTAGCATATTATAACCACCAACACCTAAGTTTAAAACTTCATATTTATGTTTATTTCCTCCTTGGTTTAGCATTTTTTCTAATACTTTCGGAAAAGTATTTTCCAATTCAACACCAGAACCAAACACATCAGAGTCACCTAAAACAATTATTCTAAAAGTATCATTTGCTTTCTCTAAAATGTATTCATAATCTCTAAAACCATAAGAATTTATCTTCACTTTCACAGGAGGAAGGCATATACTCATACCATCGTAAATTCCTTCAAAATTGGGACAAAGTCCGTAAGGAAGTACAGAATCGTTTAAATTTCGAAAGAATTGATGTTCAGTACAACGTGGATAGTCTTCTCCTATTTTTTCACAGGGGTAGTCACAAGGCTTACATTCAGCAGTGGCGCTCTCAATTATTCTTGGTTTTATTATTTCAATAGATTTACCAACCTTATTTCCAATTATTCTTGAAGATAGATAGAATGTTAATACTAATATGAAAATCAGATAAATTAAGTAGAATTTTTTTCCCATGTCCATGTATATAACCCTAAAATAATTCATAGTATATAATATTTACAATTTTATCAGCAACAACCTCATATCCACTAGCTGTTAAATGACCATCAGGTAATCTAATAACTGAAGGAGATATAAGAGGCAGGTATTCCGAAAAATCATAGAAAGGAATTTTATAACTTTGAAGAAGAGAAGTTAGTTTATCTATTTCTTCTTTATAATATTCAGTATCCCATGTGATGACTATCAATTTAATATTTTTTTCTTGAGTTATTTGAATTAATTCTACTAAAGGTTTTTTAACATTCTCTTCCCACTCATTTTCCCAATCTATCATTCTGTCATATTGTTCGAAAGCAATTTGAGATATTATACCGGAAATAACTTCCTCACTAGCATTTATTTTTTTAATTTCCTCATCAAGTGCAGGTGGTAACTTGTATTCTCCATTTTTATATTTTTCCCATAATTCCTTTGCATACTCTCTGAATGAAACTGACCGCCAATCACCAGGAAAGTACTGTAAAATAACCATATCTGGATTATATCTTAGCCCAAGGTTTTTAAATACTTCTACTTCATCAAAAGTTCCTGTATGTGGTACAGGATTTCCCATGTTAAATACTTCAAATCTTAAATGTAAACCAAGTTCATTCAATTTTCTTTCTAACTGCTTAGGCCAAGTAGAATTTGTTGCAACACATAATCCCATTGTCATTGAATCACCCAAGGTAATTATCCTGAAAGTGTTTAGTGACTTTTCCATTTTCCATTCATAATCTTTAAAATGAAGTGAGTTTCTAGTTTCTGGAGCACATATTTTTTTTGTTTCTTCAAACCCTCTTAAAATATGAAGAAGTTGATATTCTGAATTAGGTTTAACTATTTCTCTAAATTGAGAAGTTAATTTAACTTCTCTTGTTAAGACTTTAACAGAAAGAAATATAGTAATGCTTAGGATAAAAATAATATAAATCAAATAAATTAAATTCTTCTTTTCTATTATCATATTTTAAATTATGTTTTCATATTTATTTTATATATAAAAGTTGTTTAATTGTGGATTGAATTTTGGTGAGATTTTGAAAAAATTAGTTTGGAAAAAAAATTCCCACTATTTATAATAATACTTTTAAATATTACCCTTAAATTTCTCATCCTTAAAACTACTTATATTCCAGAGTTAGATCATGATGAGCTTTGCCAAAGACGAACAATTGTTAGAGAGATTATCGAGAATAAAAATTTTTATTTCTTGAAAACTTTAAATTCCATAAACCTTGGTGGAGGTAGTTTAGTAGTTTTCCTAGCAATTCCAATATATCTCATTTTTGGATACTTGCCAACAAATTTCGGATTAGTTGGAATTTTATTTTTCACAGCGACAGTTATTTTACTGTATTTATTTTTAAGCAAGTATTTTAATAAAAAGGTTGGGATATTAGCTAGCTTGTTATTTGTTTTCTCACCCCTTTCTTACACGCTTTATTCAATAACTTCTTGGGGGGATCACGAAATTTCCGTATTTTTCCAAGTTTTAATCACGCTAATATTTTTCAAAATTTTTTATGATAAGAAAAATAGTTATAAAAATTTTGCAATTCTGGGATTGATATGTGCCATTGCTATTTGGGTTTTTTATAGCTCTTTACCGATTGTTCTTTTATGTTTGTTATTTTGGTATATATCGGATAAAACGTTCTTTTTAAAGAAAAATTTTTTAGTTTTTTTAATTTCTTTCTTAGCATTTTTTAGCATTGGCATATACTATAAAGAGGGCCTATATCCGAATTTTATTGTTGGAGATCTAGGAACTTTTTATGCTATTAACAATCAGAAAAACATTTGGGAACTAAATTTAAATTTTACAGAAAAATTAAAAGACATAATACTTTATCAAATACCACATTCATTTTATTTTGATAATATAACACATTACGTAGAAGAAAGAGGAATTGAATTCCTATACTTATTTAAAAATTCTTATATCTACTATATCATTTCACTTTTTTCCTTTATTTATTTTTTTATTTTAAGAAGAAAGCAAATATTTAAAGTTTTTAAAGGGACTTTGCCACTAAAGCGATTTAACATCAGAATAGAAGAAATAGAAAAAGAAACATTTTTTATTATCTTTTTATTGTTGTATGTTTTTATTTTTTCTATTCTTCACCTACCAATATATAATGGCCCAATTGTACATTCACATAGATACCTTATTCAGATATATATTCCTCTGATTATTCTCACAAGCCTATTCCTAGTAAACTTATGGAATAATAAAACAAAATACAAAAATCTTACCAAACTGCTCTCATTTCTTCTCATTCTCATTTTAATATTTATAAGCTCAATAGCCAATTTAAGATTCATTTCTCTCGAGGAGTTTGGAAAGCCAGACTTGTTTTATAGAGAATATTGCTATGATTTTATAGCAGAAAAAATGAAAGAACCATCTGAATGTGCTATCTTCGGAGATAACAAATACTATTGTTATGAAAATTTTGGAGATACTTTTATGATGAAGTCCCACAACCTAACATATGCTTTTGAAAAATGTAAGGAGTTTGGTGTCCCAAATTCTGAGTATTGTTATGAGGGAATAGCTAGAAGGTTAGGTCTTTTTTCTTTTGGAAATACTATTACTGCATATCACGACCATATTTATATTTTTGATGAAAGTAAGGGAGAATGGATAGGTTGGTTTTTACCAACTGAAGGAATAGTCGAAAAATACAACTTAACTTTCAATCCATTTATTTGCGAAGAACTTAAACAAGAAAAATATAAAATTCTTTGTTATGAAAGTTTACCAGCTTTATGGAACTTGCTCCATGAACCAGTGATGTGTGAACTTCTTAACAAATCCTATAGACCATATTGCTACTTAGGAGTTGGTAGAGTTCTTTTTAATACAAAAAGGGATGTACCCACATATATCGAGAATAACTGTGATACTCTCTACACAGGCATAAGTAGAGAAATAGGACGTATGTATCAAAGCATTGACCAAGCATTCAAATTATGTGACTATTTTTCTTTTACATTTAAAGACAAAAAATCATCAGCGATATTTAAAAAATACTGTTATGAAGGTGTAGGCTGGTCAATAGAGGAAAGACTCAGAGATAAATTTGATTTGGCAAATGGGTATAATCTAACTAAAGTTTTAGAATACTGTAACACATGGAAAAACAAAAAGGGATGTTATGAAAATATTAGAATTTTTCTGGAAAATAAAGAGTTTTTACCAATTTATAAAGGATGTTATGAAATGTGTGATGGACTAAAAGAAAATTCAGTTATTCACAGTAACATAACTATCTGTAAAGATACCTATACTTTAAATGATCCTGAGTTTAATTGTGCAATTTTCGTGATGGGATCTAATTTTGTAGTAGATTTTAATGGTTCTAGTATAGTAAGTCTTCCTGATCAACTTCCTTGGTATGCAAAAATCATGAGAGATATTACCAATCTTGGAAAAACAACAAAATCTTGTTGCTCAGTTGGAATTAAAATAGAAAATGCAACTAATGTAACTCTAAAAAATTTCAAAGTCAGCAATTTTGATTTCGGCCTATTTATTGAAAACTCGAACAATATAACTATACTTGATTCAGAAATTGATAATTCGAAAACTGGGATAATAATTGCTGAGAATGTTAATGGATTTAAAATAAAGAATATAAATTTTAATTTGAGTGAATCAGCAATTAAAATATGGAACTTTTCAGATGTTAATTTGTATAATTCTAAAATTTTTAACTCAAAAACTGGTATAATGCTAGAAAATAGTGCAAAGCTTCGTATAGAAGGTTCCAATTTCAGTGGGATAAATGAATCAGCAATAACTATAACAGGTTCTGATTTCGTTATAGATTGCAACTACTCTACCTTAATAGGGCAACATCAATCTTCCGTAGCTAATCCCAAATGGTCGATTGGAATTAAAATTACCGATGCAAACAATTTAACTCTAAAGAATTGTCTAGTAAGGAATTTTAGCGTTAACATACTTGTTGAAAATTCTACCAACGTTTTAATAGAAAATGTTATCAGTAGCGATGGTTACTTTAGAAATATTTTTGGGAAAATGGCTAAGAATGTAACTTTAAGAAATGTTATAGCATACAACGCTTGGAATGATAATTCAATTAATTTTGATGATAGTAAGAATATTAATATAGTTAACTCAGAAATTTACAATTCTAAAGTTGGAATAAGGGCTGAGAATGCTAATAAACTTGAAATAAGAAATTCTAACATCACTCAAACAAGTGAATATGATATAAGAGTTGAAAATTCAAGTGATGTATTTCTTCTCAATACTGATGTTAGAAATTCTGAAGTGGGAATTATATTTAAAAACAGTTTTAATATAAGTCTAATTGCCATAAACTTCACGAATTCAACAGTAGGTATAGAAATAGAAAATTCCTCTAATATAAAAGTTAAAAATAATATGTTTTTCAATATTGGTGAATATTGCATCAAAATCCCAGATTATAACCCTGAAAAAATTTATTTAGAAAATAACTTTCTTGACCCTAAATGTAAATTAAAAGTATAGGTAAGTTTTATATGATATTCAAGAATGTAAAAAAGTTGAAAAATATGAAAGTTATAAAAGAAAGTCTTATTTTGGTATTTTTCATCTTAACTACGATTTTTACAACATGGCCACTAGTCTTAAATCTAGGCAAATTTTATTCTAATCTTTCTCCTGCAATTTACGATACGCCTCAATTTGTATTTCGTGTTAATTATTACAAAAATTCAATAAAAAATAGAGAATTTCCGTTAACGATAACAAAATATTTTTACCCAGATGGGGTTAATCCTCTTACTGAAACAATTATCCCAACTTATTCCTTTTTAGGAGGAGTGTTAGGAATTTTAACGAATTTAGATGAAATCGTTATTCATAACTTGATTAGCATTTTTTTCGTTTTCCTATCATGTGTATCAGTATATTATCTGATAGTAGAACTTACAAAGAACAAAGTAGCGGCGCTAATGGGTGGGATAGTTTTACTTTCTTCAAATTACATATTGGGTGAAATGATTATAGGCCACCCTGATAACATACAAGTATTTTGGATTACATTTGTTTTTATTCTCATTGAAAAAATAATTAAAAGTTCTAAGTCAATACACGGAATAATCCTTGGTTTAGTCTTGAGTTTAACATTTCTTTCTTCGCTTGAATATTTTCTTTATTTGAGTTTTATTATTCCACTCTACCTTATTTTTAGAAGCCCAAGAATTTTCTATAACATAAAGTTTTTAAAAGCAATAATAATTACTTTTTTAGTATTTTTATTATCCAGTAGCTGGTACATAAAGTTTTTTATTAATGGGAATTATAGAAAAAGACTAATAGAAGAAAATCTTTATCATTCTGTCAAAAATATTGAAAAACTACAAAATGTTGTTTCTCCTGTATTTTTATTTACAGCATTTTGTGGATTGATAATTTCACTGAGAGAAAAAATGAAATTCATATTACCTTTTTCAGTTATTGGTGTTTTTTCTTTGGTATATGCCTTGGGCCCATTTTCAAAATTTGCTCCTCAATATTTTTTCCTCCAATACTGGCCATATGTTAATGCTTTTAGAACACCATATAGGATGTTAACATTCTTTATTATATCGATCTCGGTATTCACATCTATATTCATTCAAAAAATTCATAAAAAAAATAAAAGCCTTACTTATGTACTAATGTTTTTTTGTATAATTTTGATTCATTTTTCTCGAACACAAAATTTTAAACCATCATATTTTTATGATTATCCGAGAGAAAGAATTGAATTCTACAAGAATATCTCTAAAATAACAGGAAATTTTTCTATTGTAGAGTATCCCAACACGCGTAATTGTTGGTATGTATACCATATTATTTTTCATACAAAAAATTTGATTGGTGGATGTGCTGCGGATGATACACAATCCTATCGTTTATTTAATCAAAAATGTGGTGAATTGACGAATATTTCTGAGGATTGTATAGAGGAAATAAAAAAACTTAATCTCACGTATGCAATATATCATTCAGAATTTTATCCAAACTGGAACGAAATCTATCAAACTTTAAACTCTTCCAAATTTTTGGTTCTTGAAACTAATTCTGAAAATTTATTTATGTTTAAATTAAAAATAAGTTAAAGTGATATGTTTAAAATAGTTCCAAGAAATCGGATATCGATGCCCAAGGGTTGCATAAGAATATTCTTAAAATATTTTTTGAAGAACAATTTAACAGAAGGTGATGAAATCAAAAAATTTGAGAAAAGTTTCGCTAAATATCTAAAGGTTAAACACAGTATTGCTGTGTCTAGTGCTAGAATGGGTTTATATCTTATATTAAAGGCATGGAACATTAAAGCTAGAGATGAAATTATAGTTTCATCTTATAATGCTCCGATTATACCAAAGGTAATAAGAATGGTGGGGGCAACCCCTATTTTTGTTGATGTAGATCCTAAAACTTATAATATTAATCCAAAATTGATTGAACAGAGAATTAGTAAAAAAACCAAGGCCATTGTAGTCACACATATAGAAGGCTTACCATGTGGTGTAAATTCCATCTTAAAAATTGTGAAAAAATATAATCTCAAACTAATTGAAGATTGTGCTCATTCCTTAGGAGCAGAATATAAAGGAAAGAAAGTGGGGAGTTTTGGGGATGCTGCAATTTTTAGTTTTGGTAAGGGAAAACATTTGAACACATTTTATGGTGGGATGATAACAACCAACAATGCAAAAATGGCTATATCTGTAAAAGAAGAACTTAAATCTTTTAGGTCGCCAACAATTTTTGAGGTAATTAAAAATTTAATTTCAAATTTTTTAATTTCTACATTTACGAGTCCGATTTTTTTCAGTTTTGCAATTTATCCACTACTTCTCCTTACCAATATCTTCAATATAGATTTAATAACCAAAATTTTTGAGGATAAAAATCAGTTCATTCCAGAGAAACATTCAATAAAGTATTCCAATTTTCAAGCAGCCATTGGCCTTCAACAATTAAAATTACTTGAACGAAAAATTAAAAAAAGAATTAAAAACGCAATGATTTTAGATGAAAGGTTGAACGAAAAAATTAAAAGACAAACTCTATTAAAAAATACACGCCATGTATATCTCAATTATTCAATAGAAGTAAATGATAGAGAATCTTTAAGGAAAAAATTATTTTTACATGGTATAGATACCCAGCCCACTTGGATGAAGTCGTGCTCTCCTTCTTGCCCTGTGTCAAAGAAATTAGAAAAAACTGTTCTTTATTTACCAATCTATGAAAGTTTGAGTAGAGATGAAATAGAATATATTATTAAAACTTTCAATAAAATTATTGAGAAAAATGAATGACATCATCTTGGTGAACCCGAATTATACTGAATCAAAAGATAAGAGATTTTGTTTTCATCTTCCAATTCAATGTTATCCACCGCTAGGGTTGGCTTATTTAGCTAGTTCGTTAAAAAAATTTGATATTCCTGTGAAAATAGTTGATGCCAGAGCTTTAAATATAAATGAAAAGAGAATTGTTGAAATGTTGCACAGCTTTTCTCCAAAAGTAATTGGCATTTATGTAACTTCTTTTAATTTACCCCACATATACAACTTGATAAAAGAAATAAAAAATGTTATGAATTCTACAATCATAGTTGGTGGTCCTCATATAACACATTACCCTCAATCTGTTCTTTCGCTAGGTGCTGATTATGGTATAGTTGGAGATGGAGAAAAAAGTTTAGTTAAATTCATGAAAAAATATGGCAAAGAAGATGTTCAAAATATCGAAGGGTTGACATATTTCAAAAGCGGAAAAATATTTGTTAATTCTCTAAAACCAATAAAAAACTTGGATATTCTTCCTTTCCCTTCTAGAGATATGTTACCTAATGAAAGATATTATTCTCCCTTACATAAAGGTATGGTTACAACTATGGTGACGTCAAGAGGTTGTCCATTTGACTGTATATTTTGTGGATTGCCGAATAAAAAATCCTACAGGAAAAGAAGTCCAAAAAATGTGGTAAAGGAAATAGAGTTAATTGCTAATGAGGGATTTGAATATGTGGAAATAGAAGATGATTGTTTCACATTAGACAAAAAAAGGGCAAGAAGAATATGTGAGTTGATAATAAGGAAAAAAATAAAAATCAATTGGGGTTGTGAAACAAGAATAGATTGTGTAGACGAAAAACTTTTAGCATTAATGAAAAAGGCTGGATGCACTAATGTAAGGTATGGAATAGAATCTGGAAATGAAAAGATAAGAAGTGACGTAATAGGCAAAAAAATAACTAACGAAGAAATTAGAAGAGTAATCAAAAGCATGAAAAAAGAGGATTTAATTTCTGTTGCTTATTTTATGTTTGGTCATCCCACAGAGACTTTAAAAGATATGAAAGAAACAATAGAATTTGCTCTGGAAATTGACCCTGATTATGCAGATTTTCATCTTGCCATACCAATACCTGGTTCGAGATTATTAGAAATTGCAACCAAAGAAGGAAAAGTGAGAAAAGACGTGTGGGATAAAGTTATTAAAGGTGTTCCTATACCCGTGTATGTTCCAAATGGTGTAACATTAGCAGAAATGATAGAAATGCAAAGATTGGCTTACAAAAATTTCTATAGTAAACCTTCTTGTATAATTAAAAATCTTAAAAAAGTAAAAAATATAGAAGATTTAACCCTAAAAATAAAAACTGGATTAATTTTAACTAAAAATCAACTTATGAGGTTTTAAGATGAAAATATTGTTTATCAATTTTAAGAATTTCACCATAGAAAAACATCCAAGGCATTTTTTACCACCTCTAGACATAGGATACTGTGCTTCATTATTAGAAGAAAATGGCAATGAAACAGAACTAATAGAAATTACAAATGTTAAAGATTTCTACCAAGCTTTAGATTTAATGAAAAAAAGAAAAACAGATGTAATTGTGGTCGAACCTTTTATAAATTTCAAAATTGTTTTAAAATTAGCAAAAAAATTGAAAAATTTTAGTAAATATATAATCGCTATTGGCCCAGTAGCATCTGTTATTCCAGAAAAATTTGTTTTTAAAAAAAGCCCTATAGATTTTTGTATAATTGGAGAAGCTGAACTTACATTATTGAAAATAATTAAGTGTTTGGAAAGTGGAAAATCTGTGAAAAATGTGAAAGGAATTGTCTTTTTTGATTATTCTAAAAATAAATTGGTGAAAAACGGTATAGGAAAAATTGTAGACAACCTTGATAAGCTTCCTTTTCCAAAACATAGTTTTTTTCTTAATAATCCGAAATATAACTTTTACTATCCTGTGAATATAAGAAAGAAAATCAAAATGGGACATATAATTGCAAGTAGGGGGTGTCCTCATAATTGTTTATTTTGTTCTCCCATTGAAAGGGTTTCTTATGGAAAAAAATTCAGGATGAGAAGTGCTAAAAATATTGTTGATGAAATGGAATTCCTAGAAAGTCAAGGAGTAAATGTTGTTTATTTTCGAGATGATTGTTTTAATGCAAATAAAAAATGGGTAATTGATTTATGTAATGAGATTATTAAAAGAAAAATCAAAATTAAGTGGATTGCTAATTGTAGGCCAGACAACTTCGATAAAAAAGTTTTAATTAAGATGAAAAAAACGGGATGTTCAACTGTATGTTTGGGTATAGAATCCGGAAGTGATAGGATTCTTTCAATATTGAATAAAGGTACTACTGTAAAAAAAATTCAAAAAACAATTAAGCTGATAAATGAAACTGGAATTTGGGTAGTTGGTTTTTTCATAATAGGAAACCCTTCTGAAACAAAAGAAGAGATGATACAGACTTTTAAGTTTGCTAAAAAACTTTTGCCTGAAATGATACAGCTCCATTTTTTCACCCCATACCCAGGCTCTTTGGCTTTCGGGTTTTATCGCTATAAGACAAGATCTTCAAAATTTTTACTTTTCAATTCTTTTTCTCAACTAAATATAGAAGAATTGAAAAATTTCCAGAAACATTTTTATAGAAAATATTATTTAAGTCCAAGTTTCATAAAAAAATATATTTCAAATCAATTCATTCCTCTTGTGAGGAATTTTTCTATGTATAAAAATCTAGTTAAGAAAACATTTAATTTTCTATTTTAATACTAATAATATGAACACCAACTATCTTAAAATTGCTGAATTTTTATTTAAAATACAAACCAAAAGTTTCAATCCATTCAAACTCAATTTTGCCGTAACATACAGATGTAATTTCAAATGCAAAACATGTAATATATGGAAAATATATTATAACCAGCCGGAATTGGAAAAAGAAGAACTTAAATTGGGGGAAATAGAAACTCTTTTTGAAAAATCAAATTTTCTAAGATGGATAAGTTTTACTGGTGGTGAACCTTTTTTACGGCACGATTTGTTCCAAATTTTAAAATCAGCATATGAAAATTGTAAAAATTTAACTATTGTTAACATACCGACTAATGGATTTTACACAAAAAAAATTGTTAAGATTAGTAAAAAATTCTTAAACAAAACTTCTTTGCCTTTATTTCTTGTCGCTATAAGTTGTGATGGTATAGAAAAAATTCACAACAGTATTAAAAATAAGAACTCGTGGAAAAGAGCTATTCGAACATTCAAAAAGTTATCAAAACTCCAAAAATTTCATTCAAACTTTCATGTAACATTGGAATATACGTTATCCAAACTTAATGAAAGGTTTTTTCCCCTCGATATTCAAGAGTTAGGTAAAGTTGGTATTGATATAAACAAAGTCCATATAAATATTTTCCAAAATTCAAAATTTTTTTATCATAATGCCTTTACTAGATTGTCCGTGAATTCGTCTAGTATAGACAAAATAAATGTCTTTAGGAAAATGAGAAAGGGGAAAGATTTTCTAACTATTTTCACCAATTATTATTTGAAAATATTATCAAAAAACCTTAAAAATAACAATTATCCATTCAAATATTGTTTTGCTGGAAAAAGTTCAGTTTTTCTAGATCCATATGGGAATGTGTATCCTTGTATAATCTTCAATAAAAAAATGGGTAATGTAAGAAACTTTGATTATGATTTAAGTAAAATACTTGAAAGTAAAAAAGCAATTACAATAAAGAAAATGATTCAAAACAATAAATGCCCAAAATGCTTCACACCTTGTGAGCTCTACCAAAGCATGCTCTTAAATCCTTTTGAGATGGTAAAATATATAATCATATGATAAATATGAAGATTTTACTTGTCAACCCTCCATATGCTTATGCTTATGGAAAAATGAAAACTCTGATTCCCTCTTATCATCCTATTGGCTTAGCATATTTGGCATCAGTTCTAAAAAATCATGAAGTTTCGATTCTTGATATGTCAGTAAGTAGAATGAATAAAAAAAAGTTCAGAAATTATGTAAAAAGTGGGAATTTCGATGTTATCATGTTCACCGCCACCACACCAACAATAAATACTGTTGGAAATCTTTGTAAGATTGTGAAAGAGTGTAATGAGAATATAACTACCATTGTTGGGGGTTCGCATCCTTCAGCTTTACCGGAGAGAACATTAAAAGAAAATGAAGCAATTGATATCATTGTAATTGGAGAAGGTGAGAAAACTGTAGAAGAGCTTGTAAGTCATTTATCAAAAAATAAAAAATTGAATAAAGTTAAAGGAATCTGCTACAGGAAAGATTCAAAAATAGTAAGAACAGCAACAAGACCATTTATAGCTGACCTCGATTCATTGCCTCCTCCAGCACATGATATGTTAGATCTCGATTCATACACATACTGGTGTCAACAAGGGAAAAAATTTTCAGCAATAGTTACTTCTAGGGGATGTCCTTATAATTGTACTTTCTGCTGTCGTGGGGCTTTTGGACAACTCTACAGATATAGGAGCGTGAAAGGCGTGATAGATGAAATTAAACTTTTAACAGGATTGGGGGTAGATGAAATTCACATAATAGACGACAATTTTACCATGATTGAAAAACGAAGTATCAAAATTCTTGACGAAATAAGATCAAACTTTCCGAAGTTGCACATTGCCTTTATTAATGGTGTGAGAATTGATAGAACCAATAAAAATCTTTTGATAAAGATGAAAAAAACTAATGTTTATTACATAGGATATGGAATAGAATCGGGCAATCAAAGAATACTAGATTCTATTAAAAAGGGTATAACCTTAAGACAGGCAGAAAAAATTGTAGGATTGAGCAAAAAAATTGGTATAGATTTTGTAGCTTGCTTTTTTATCCTTGGTTTTCCTGAGGAAACTATAAAAAGTATTAATGATACCATAAAATTTGCAAAAAAAATTAAGCCACATTTTGCAAAATTTTCTACCCTTGTACCTTATCCTGGCACAGAGATTTATGAAAAACTGAAGAGAGAAGGTAGAATAGAAACAGAAAATTGGGACAAATATGGTACGTATGATAAACCAGTTTTTAAACATCCCAATTTATCTCCTTTGGAATTTATGCACTTGCAAAAAAAAGCATACACCGAATTTTATCTATCGAATATTCTTTCATTGATTAGTTTTGGATTTCGTTGGACTAAAAATCCAAAACTTTTGAGAAGAATGATTTTAGGAACTATACCAAATTTCTTTAGTTTTGTACTTTGACGATTTCATTTGAACTAAGTTTTCTAACTCTGAAATCATTAAGTAGGTAATAAATTATTTTGAATGAGTTCTTTATATAAATTTTCTTCAATCATCATTTCTATCTTTTATTATTCGCACTAACTAAAATATGATTTAATAATAATATCCAATATCTTATCGCTAACAATATCATACCCTGCTTCCGACAAATGACCATCAGGAAGACGTATTCGAGAATTATTTGGCAAATCTGAAGAAAGATTCATAAATAGTATTTTTTCCTTTAAAATTTTTTTAAGTAATGTTGATTGAGGATATTGCAATTCCAATTCATTACCCCAACCAATATCCCAAGTCACAACTATCAACGAAATATTTTTATTTTCACACAAGCTTATTAAATGAAGCAAGGGTTTTTCTACATTTTCTTTCCATACTTCAAGTAATCCTCTCTCTTTTGCTTTACTCCAAAATTCGTTTGCTGCTATAAATGAAATCAATCCTGCAATATCACTTGTAGTAAGATTTAATTCTTTGTATCTTCTTTCGACTTTTTGTGGTAATTTGAATTTACCTTGTTGATATTCTTCCCATAATTCGGTAGATCTATTTTTCATCCATAAAGTGTCTTCCCAATCATTTCCATAAAACTGCAAAATAACCATATCTGGACTATATTTAAGGCCAAATTCTTCGAATACCTTTACCTCTTCTAATGTTCCTGCTCCACATATACCAAAATTAAACACCTCAAACTTAACCGATAAATTCAGTTTATTTAATTTCGCTTCTAATTGCTTTGGCCAAGTATTGTTTATTTTCATACATGGCCCTTCTGTCATAGAATCTCCCAGAGCAATAATTCTAAAAGTATTGTTAGGTTTTTCTATTGAGTGCTCATAATCTTTAAAACCCTCAGAATTTTTTTCCCCACCACAAAACTATTTTTCTCTACCCTCCCCTTTACATATTTCTTCTATTTCACCTGAAGCATTTTTTTCTAGCTCTTGTATAAGTTGACTCTCATCCAAAGAAGAAGATGAAGATGAAAATGCTTGCCGAATAGAAAATATAAACTTACCTATGATGCTAGAAGTACCTTTGTAATTTGCTTGAATTATTTCAATTGAAAGATAAGCCGTGGCTAAAAATATAATCAATAAATAAATAACATAAATAATCCTTTTCATTTACTTCTACCCTTACATATAAAATAACTTCCTAAAATTAAATAATCCATTTTTGTTTTCATAAAATCATTATAAGCATCTTCGGGAGAGCAAACTATTGGTTCACCTCGCAAGTTAAAGGAAGTGTTGATGATGGCCGGTATTCCATTTAAAGAATAAAATTCTTCTATCAGTCTATGATAAATTTTTTCTCTCTTTTCAATTGTGGTTTGGGGTCTCGATGTCCCATCAACGTGTGTAGCTGAAATTATTTCTCTCCTCTTTTCTTTCTTAACAGGAAGTGTGATTATCATGAACGGCATATCAATATCGAAATCGAAATAATCTCTCGCATTATCTAACAACATAGAAGGGGCAAATGGTCTGAACCATTCTCTATGCTTGACCTTTTCATTCAAAATTTTCTTCATCTTTGGGTTTGAAGCATTTGCCAAAATGCTTCTATGCCCTAAGGCTCTCGGTCCAAGTTCCATTCTGTCTTGAAACCATCCAATAATTTTGTTTTTGGCTATTGCTTCTGCTGCAGCTTTAATTATTTCTTTCTCACTTAATTTTTCAAATTTTATATTCTTTGATTCAAGGAATTCTCTTACTTCTTTATCAGAAAATTTTGGTCCCAAAAATACATCTTTTATGACATATTTTCTTTTTTTACCTAAAAAATTATTGTAAGCATATAAAGCTGCTCCCAATGCTCCACCTGCATCTGTAGCCGCTGGTTGGAAGAAAACGTTTTTGAAAATTTTGCTCATTAAAATTTTGCCATTTGCCACAGAATTCAAAGCGACTCCACCCGCCATGCATAAATTTTCTGATTTAACTAACTCATAAGCATGTTTGACTATTTTCAGTATTACATCTTCAGTAATTTTCTGTAAGGATGCTGCAACATCCATATGTCTTTTTTCTATTTTTCCTTTATATTCTCTTGGTTTACCAAATTCCCTTATCAACTCATCAGAAAACATCTTTTCACTATGTGTATAAGAAAAATATTTCATATTGAGCTTAAAACTTCCGTCATCTTTAAAATCAATTAATTTTTTGAGTTTGTTGTAGTAAATAGGCCTTCCCCAACCTGCTAATCCCATCACCTTATATTCGTCGCTTAAAACTTTAAAACCAAGGTAAGAAGTTATGGTGCTATAAAATAAACCTAAAGAGTGAGGAAAGTTTATTACTTTTAAAGTTTTGATTTCATTTCCTTTACCATAATGAATAGCTGTTGAAATCCATTCTCCAATAGCATCTATCGTCACTATAGCTGCTTCTTCAAATGGGGAAGCAAAAAATGCACTGGCAGCATGAGATTTGTGATGAGGAACAAAAAGAACTTCACCTTTATAATCAAGCTTTTTCTTTATTACGCCAGGCATTCTTAATTTTTCGGCTATCCATTGAGGTAAAGCATCTCTAAACATTTTAAAAGAATGGGGAAATGTTTCAACACAAGTTTGCAAAATCCTCTCAAATTTTTGAAAAGGTTTTTCATAAAAAACCACATAGCTCAATCTCTCTGGAGTGATTTTTGCTTCTTTTAAACAATAGTCTATTGCATTTATTGGAAACCTGTTGTCATGTTTAATTCTTGTAAACCTTTCTTCT
>Ga0078972_1004385_pt1 | contig 38880 bp, 25 predicted proteins | sample YelNatPaOPGAMG01_FD_67568 | JGI IMG/M metagenome (GOLD analysis project Ga0078972, IMG submission 67568) | Hot spring thermophilic microbial communities from Obsidian Pool, Yellowstone National Park, USA - OP-RAMG-01 (SPADES assembly) (version 2) | ecosystem: Environmental > Aquatic > Thermal...
AGAATGGATAATTGTGAATGCAAATAGCAAGCTAATTAGATATGCTGTTGCACAGAATTGTCTTTTTGAAAGCTTGATGTTTTGTTGATTGCGAAGATTGGCTTCGATATAACGGGGGGGGGGTACAACTATTAACGCTTGAAATCTTGTCTCTCATTTTTACTACCCCTTTTCTTTGTCCTTTTGGTTTTCTTTTTTTGGTTTGTTGAAAGTAATTTAAATTATTTTAGTTGAGTTGTCAAGGGGAAAGGTATGAAAAAATTTTTAACCTGTAAATAAACTTCTCTTACTTCATCACTACCATCTTTTTCGTGGAGATATAGGATTTGCCGCCATCCATTGGCTTGGCATGGATTCGGTAGACATATACTCCGCTTGATAACTTCATTGCGTCTATGCGCTGTTCGTAATAACCCGATGGCTGTTCTGTGTTTATTGCAATTACCTCCCTGCCTAATATATCGTATATATTTAATGACACGATGAATCGTGTCCCTGCATCTGGCAATTGGTATGATATTGTTGTGGTTGGGTTGAAAGGATTTGGGTAATTCTGATATAGCTCAAATGTCTGTGGTGCGGTTATTTTAACTTTGATTTCTTTCCTCCATTGCTGTCCTGTCTGGTCTGTGATTGCAAAGCTCAGTGTTTGTTCCTTGTTTATAGTCGCTGTCTCGTATTGAAAAATTAAATACTGCCGTCTGTTCTTCTTTTGACTCGATTTCTTTTAATAAACAACTCAAAAACATCAGATATTATAAGATTCTTGAGAGTAAGCCCTTGTAATTAACTTTGATTCGTCAGTACGCCGATCGACAAATAATTTTACAACATGTCATTTCTTTTGTCTTGGCCAAAGAACCCCCTTTGGGGGCATCCCGATGAAAAACATCGGGATGCTCATTTCCACGATGAACCTAGCATCGCCATGCTCGCTAAGTAGTGAAAATGGCAAAAGTCCCGCTGTACAGGATGCCTAACATTCATATTTTTTATTGATTAGGTAAAAAGTCAAGACTGTAAAAAAAATATGGGTAAAATTGTAATTAATCCCTCAAGACAACTTTGCGGGATGCACATTCTTACAATATACTTAATACTTAGCTGCACTCCGTGTGCTAAGTCTAGTCAGAATGTCACTACGCTGCACAAAATAAGCTCTCCTGCGCAGACTTCGTTTGTTGTGGGATCAGATAGTATTTTGTGCGGACGCTTCGCTCGCCTTGTTTTACTAATGCCAAAGGCATGGATGACCACATATTTTTCCTGGGCCATTCATTGATTATTTTGGACAAGTATGTTCTAATCTATTACTTCAAAATTCTCTGGAAGAACATATTCGCCGTACTTTCGTTTCGCCTCAAGCAATCGTTCCTTTTGTAAATCAAGTACATCAAAAAGTTCTTTTGGAGTATCAGAAACTTTTTTGCTCCAGAAATCTTTTACTCGATCTACCTTACCGATATTCTCATTGACTCGGAGAGTAAATTGATTTTTATAATCCGCCTCACTGTATTCTTTATTTAATACTTGACCAAACAATTTTTTTAAATCTTCATATAACGGTATCATACCAGTAGGTGCTTTTCTTGCCTTTACATCTTTATGCACTCGAAGTTCCATCCATTTAACCCAAATATGCTTATCTCTTCTTGTATTCAAGAACTTGCCAGTATTCAGATCGCAAAGGAAATAATTCACGCCAAAAATGTCCACTTTTCTACTGAGTTTCTTTCCAAAATCAAGATAATTTTTTATGTATTGTCCCAATGATATAGAAACAAAATCCTGGATGCTCATTACATTAATTTCATATTTTCCTTCTTCGCCTATAATAGCAAAGGTTGTTATGGTTTCTAAAGCAGCACCATAAGCTATGATCCCGTGTGCCCAATCATATGCTTGCTGAACAGGCACGTAGCCTTTGTAATCTCTTCCACCAAACATAATACCTTCAAGCAATACACCTTTCGGGTTATCAAGTTCTGGATCACAGTTTTTTAATGCGCTGAGTGCAATTGTATATCTAGCATTCTTATGAGCCGGGGGTATTTTTTCACCTTTTTCATCAACCTTCCCCTCATACCATTCTCCGCTGAAATTTTTACCTTGCTTTGGAAGCTCAAACTCCATACCTAACCACCAGGGCTTTGCATCCTTTACAAGAATATTCGAAAAAATAACTTCGCCAGGATTTGTCAATACCTCATAAATGACAGGATCATCCTTAGAATTTACATCCTGAATTATTCCAAATATTCCGCTTTCCACATTTACAGCACGACATTCGCCGTTAATGTTTCTTACATATGCAAGATCATCTGCCAAAATAGTTTCACCCGGCAACATTGCTGTAGAGGTTTTACCACAAGCTGAAGGGAAAGCACCGGCGAAATACGTCTTTCTTTTGTTAGGACCATAAATACCCGTTATCATGAAATGCTCAGCCAACCAACCTTCTCTATGCGCTTTTCTTATCGCCAATCTTAAAGCTAACTTCTTAAACCCAACTGAATTCCCCGCATATTGTGTATTCACACTATAAACTGTATCTTCTTTATAATCTATATATATCCTTTTCTTATCATAATTCTTAGACACCATACTTTCATTAAGTTCACCAGCAGAATGCAAAGTTCTGAAAATATCCTCTCCTTCCTCAAGTTTGGTAAAAGTTGGATAGCCCTTTCTATATAACAAATCAACAGAGTGTGCCACATACCATGAGTCCGTGCATTCCATGCAGGGTATAGTAAACTCAGAATTTGCAGGACCAAGGACAAGAAACCTAACTATCATCGTCTTACCTTTCATAGAGCCCTTCAATAACCCGAGCACTTCCTTAAGACCTTCTTCACGTTCAATCTGATTTATAGCAGAGCTAAGTGATTCACCTTTAGGAACCAGGAACTTTGTAACCTCTCTGTCCCTGCCCTGATCCTGAATACCGTCAAAATGGAAGGTATGACCCGGAACCAACAATGCAGACGATTCCTCACCAGAAACAATCGCCATGTTCTTTATGTGCGCCACCTCATCCGGTGTGTCTGAGCAAATAAATACATCTTCTGGTTCACAGAGTAATATCGAATCCAATATGAATTTGTGTACCTTAGCAACCGGGATATTAACCAGTTTCCTATATTCATTATCTTCCAACAATTTCTTTAATTCATCCAAATACTCACTTAACATCATGTCCTCCAAAAAATTTTAAATGGATATAAGACTACTCTATATTAAACTCTTATATTCAATACTTTACCAATCTTTTTTAATTACACGACCGCCTATTTCTATTTCTTCGGGCGAGTTTCTATCCAGGGCCCATTTGATGCGTCTCAGACCTTCTGCCACTTCATCATACGAAGTAGCATAACTTATACGCAAGTGACCTTCAGCTCCAAAATCTTTACCAGGCACTGTAATCACAAAAACCTTCTTAAGTAAAAGTTCCGCCAGAGCTATCGAATCCTTGTTAATTGCACTAAAATCAGGTAAGCAATAGAAAGTACCTTCTGGTTTTACAACTTTTACCCCAGGTATTGATGATAATTCCTTAACCACCAAATCTCTATTTCTCTGAATTGTTAATACAAGTTCATCCACACATTTTTGATCTCCTAATAACGCTGCTTCAGCAGCAACCTGACAGATCGGCGAACTGCAAGTTGTGCTTTGACTTTGTATATTTGTCATTACTTTAACAAGCTTCTTATTAGCAACAACCCAACCAATTCGGAAACCTGTCATCCCGTACGTTTTAGAAACTCCATTTATTACTATCACATTAGTCGATTCAATGTCCCTTTTCGTAAACTCGTATACGGAGGTTATACTTCTACCATCGAATACTAATTTATGGTATATATCGTCCATAACCAGACAAATGTTTCTGTTTTCACAAAAATCAACAACATCGGCGATAAACTCGTCCGAGAAAACTGCTCCCGATGGATTATTCGGACTGTTAACTATTATAATGCGAGTTCTATCAGTTACCGCTATTTCAATATCAGAAAGTTTTGGATAAAAACTTCCGTCAGCAGGAGACACTATCACGGGTACACCTTGAAATATTCTTACCATCTCAGGATAACTTACCCAGTATGGTGCGAGAATTATCACCTCGTCGCCAGGATCAATTAATGCATAAAGTAAATTGAATAGCGAATGCTTTGCGCCGTCAGACACAATTATATTTGATGTATCAACCAACCTCTTATAGTTTTTCTCCGTATATTGTACAATTGCTTTTTTCAATGAAGGCATTCCATCGGTCTGTACGTACTTTATATCACCAGCCTTTAATTTTTCCATTGCACTTTCAATTGCACTAATCGGTGCTTTATTTTTCGGTTCCCCAACTCCTAAATGCACAATTGGTTCACCCTGAGCCCGAAGCCTAGCAGCTTCTGCATTTAATTTAATTGTAGGTGACTCCCGTATTGATGATGCGATATTACTTATTTTTATCATAGTATTCCCTCGGAAGCAATGTTTAAACACACAACATTCAACAATTTTATGACATAATAATGATATACTTTTTTGCTATAAATTCAAATTGAGCCTGAAAATAATTACTAAGTTAAAATTTGTTTATGAAGCAAATCTTTTTTAGATTTAATGGGCGGGTTTTTCAAAATGATAGTTGAACATAGCAAGGTTGCTTATCTTAAACATAAGGTTTCCTTTAAGTACGCATATACCTCATCTGTAAGAGAACCAAGGGTATGAGAGCAATAATTCCAGTGGCTGGTGTTGGCAGCCGATTAAGGCCACATACTTATACAGTCCCAAAAGTACTGCTTAATGTAGCTGGTAAACCTATTATTAGCCATCTATTAGACAAGTTGATTGATGTAGGTTTTGATGAAATAACCATGGTAATAGGTCATCTGGGAGATAGAATAAAAGAATATGTTCAGAAAAATTATAGAATAAAATTTGATTTTGTAGAACAGGAAGAACGGCTGGGGTTAGGACACGCTATTTATATCTGCAGGCATACTGTATCAAACAATCCATTATTAATTATTTTAGGAGATACTATATTTGAAGTTGATCTTAAGAGCATAATAAAAAGTGATTATTCTCAAATTGGCGTGAAAATGGTGGAAGATCCACGTCGATATGGCATAGCAGAAGTAAACAACGATTTTGTTACCAGGCTAATCGAGAAACCTGACTCTCCAAAAAGCTCACTTGCAATAGTAGGACTTTACTATATAAAAAATCCAAAAGATCTCTTTTTATGCCTCGAAGAGATGATAAGTAGCAACAAAAAAACAAAAGGAGAATTTCAGCTCACCGATGCCCTGCAAATGATGATTGAACGTGGAGAAAAAATGCAGGTATTTAACGTTGACGGCTGGTACGATTGTGGAAAACCGGAAACACTGCTTTCTACAAATAGATATCTTTTAAAATATCAATCGACTCCACGGGAAATAGAAAGTGTTATCGTTCATTCGCCTTCCTATATCTCCGAAAAAGCAATTGTAAGCAATTCAATTATAGGACCTTATGCGACTATTGCCGATGGGGCAAGGATCGAAAATTCAATAATTAAAAACTCAATAATAGGTGAAGGTGCTAACGTTTTAGATTCTCTTCTTGAAGATTCAATCGTTGGAAATAACGCTACGATTAAAGGAAACTATAAGAAAATAAACATTGGTGATTCTTCTGAACTTGAATTTTATTAAAAAATTTAATGAGGGCAATCTACAATATGAGAAGACTCTTTACTTCAGAATCGGTATCCGAAGGACATCCTGATAAGATTTGTGATCAAATATCGGATGCTATATTGGATGCACTTATAGAACAGGATAAGTATTCCCGTGTCGCATGCGAAACATTCGTAACTACGGGTCTTGTACTTATAGGAGGAGAGATCACAAGCAAAGGATATGTTGAAGTACAGGATCTCGTGCGCAATGTCATTCGAGAGATAGGATATACCAAAATAGGTATAGGATTCGACGCAGATTCCTGTGCTATCTTATCAGCAATTCACTCACAATCACCTGACATTGCAATGGGAGTTGATAAAGGCGGTGCGGGTGACCAAGGAATGATGTTTGGTTATGCAGTAAATGAAACGCCCGAACTAATGCCAGCTACAATTTTATATGCTCATAAATTAGTAAAGAAACTTGCAGAAATCCGCAAAAAGCAGCCTAATCTGATGCCATACTTAAGACCAGATGCAAAATCCCAGGTTACAATAGAATATGACGATGCAGGTAAACCAGTAAGAGTTGATACTATCGTTGTTTCGACTCAACACGACCCGAGTGTAAACCAGAAAAGAATAAGAGAGGATGTAATCGAAATAGTAGTGCCAAGTGTCATACCTAAGGAATTGCTGGACAATAAAACACGTTATTTTGTTAACCCAACGGGTAAATTTGAAATTGGAGGCCCACACGGCGACAGCGGATTAACCGGAAGGAAAATAATGGTCGATACCTATGGCGGTAGAGCTCCTCATGGTGGCGGTGCTTTTTCGGGAAAAGATCCAACCAAAGTGGACCGTAGTGCAGCATACGCCGCTAGACATATTGCAAAAAATATAGTTGCGGCAAAACTTGCTAATGAATGTCTAATACAAGTCGCATATGCTATTGGAGTAGCAGAGCCGGTATCTATTATGGTAAACACATTTGGAACTGGTATAATACCTGATCATCAACTTGCAGAATTTATAAAAAAAGAAATAGATCTTACCCCAAAGGGAATAATCGAGCGTCTCAATTTGCGTAGACCAATCTTTCGAAAAACTGCAGCATATGGACATTTTGGAAGAGAAGAAAAAGAATTTACATGGGAAAAATTGGACTTAATAAAAACTTTTCATAAAGCAATAAAGTAAAATAACTTAAAGCACAGATCTATGAACCAAATAGCTGGTAAATTTAGGGTTAAAGACCTATCATTAGCTAAATCAGGTAAACTTCGAATTCAATGGGCTGAATCCCGAATGCCCGTTTTAATGGCTCTTAGAGAAAAATACTCAAAAACAAAACCCTTTAAAGGATACAGAATTGCAGGATGCCTTCACGTTACAAAGGAAACGGCCGTCCTGATCAAGACATTTGTTGAAGCAGGCGCAGAAGTTAGCTGGAGCGGATGTAACCCTTTATCAACTCAGGATGACGTTGCTGCTGCACTTGCAGTTGAGGGTATTAGCATATTTGCCTGGCACGGAATGACCGTAAAGGAATTTTACTGGTGCATTGAACAAACTCTTAAATTTAAACCAAATCTTACTCTCGACGACGGAGCAGATTTAATATTTACCATTCACAATAAACATAAGAAACTGATTCCAAGCATTCTTGGTGGAACTGAAGAAACCACAACAGGTGTAAATCGCCTGCGTGCAATGGCAAAAGATGGTGCTCTAAAATATCCTATAATAGCTGTTAACGATGCAGAAACCAAGTGGGATTTTGATAACGTCTATGGAACAGGTCAATCGACAATTGATGGTATATTACGCGCAACAAGCGTCCTGTTTGCTGGAAAAAATGTAGTAATTGCAGGCTATGGACATTGCGGAAAAGGAGTAGCTATGAGGGCAAAAGGACTCGGTGCTAATGTAATAATAACAGAGGTCAAACCGACTGCTGCATTGAAAGCTGCTTTAGAAGGATTCAGAGTAATGAAAATGGATGAAGCTGCAAGGATTGGAGATATTTTTATTACAGCAACAGGCGTAAAAGATGTAATCACAGAGCGTCATTTTAGAATAATGAAAGATGGTGCAATAGTATGCAACACCGGCCATTATGATTGCGAAATAAGAATTCCCGATCTTGAAAAACTCACAAAGAGCAAAAGAGAAATTAGAAGCAATAATGAAGAATATACATTAAAAGATGGAAGAAGAATTTATTTGCTGGCAAAAGGACGCCTGGTAAATCTTGCTGCTGCAGAAGGACACCCGTCCGAGGTAATGGACATGTCATTCGCCAATCAATTTATGTCACAATTGAAACTGGTAGAATTACACAAGAAAGGTATACGTCTGGAAAACAAAGTATATGATATACCAGAAGAACAGGATCAAGCAATAGCAGCCTTAAAACTCGATACTATGGGCTACAAGATCGACAAGCTCACTGAAGAACAAAAAAAGTATATTGACGATTATTCAGCAGGGACTTAGATAGTAGGATATAACTTCTTACAAAATAGGATTTTTAGTTACTCTCTGCAGACACTTTAACTACTTTTCCCCAATAAAAATACCACCACCATCAGACACCATGTGAAAAAGATTACGGAACGGAACTTGTTTAACGTTTCCATTGTTCTAAACAGAAGCTAGCAGATCAGTTGCAAAAATTAGAGACATCGGGCAACTATTTAAATTAAATTGCAGCTCTTATAATCATACACTTGTTAACAAGCAAAAGAGCACATTAATAAGCTTGTTTAATCAGATTAAAGTATACAGGATTTAGAAATTCTGATTTTTAAACTTTTACCATGATCATATGTGCAAAATTATCGGAAATTTTTTCATACGGGAAAATCCCAAAAATGACCTAATTACAGTTTAATTGAGGAAATTAACCAAAAATAAGCAAAATCCTAATAATTAAAAGATGGCATTTAATTTGCTAATCCCTATAGGGAATTATAATAGCTTTTTATATGTTTGAAAAGGAGGTTGTAAACATGAATAATTCAGAAGATTTTTCAATAAACTACCAAAAAATAAATGTTCTAATTGCTGATGACGAGGAATCATTTCGAAAATCTGTTTTATATTCATTACGTGCAACTAATAAATACAACGTTGATGCTGTAGAAACTGGCGAGGAAACAATAGAAACTTTGCAGAAAAAAAGATATGATGTATTGATTCTTGACTATGTTATGCCTGGAATGTCTGGATTAAACGTCCTGCAAAAGATGTATGAGTTAAAAATTGATACTGCGGTTATAATGATAACAGGTGCAGGCTCCGAGTATATTGCTGTGGAGGCTATGAAACTCGGTGCTTATGATTATGTTCGTAAGGATCTTTTCGATATAAATCATTTGCCAACATTAATTAATAGTGTTTATGAACGATATCTTTTCAAAAAGGAACGTGAATTGCAAGACAATCTACGAAAGCATCACGAGCAAACTCTTGCAACCGCAGAACTAATGAGAAACTACATATCTATTAGTACACAACTTTTAAACACAACACTTGCTGCAATATCAATGATAATCGAAGATACAGAAAAAGGCTTGCAACTTGATCTTCCATCTGAAACTCAAAATTTTATCAAAGAAGCATATTCTTCAATTAAAGAGAGTTATCAAATAATTTCCTTTGGTACAAAATCGCTTTTGGAACTTACAAGAGTCATTTATAACAGACTCGAAAGTTCAGTCCATGTCCAGAAAGATATTGAGGAATTGGATACCAAAATAAAACTTCTAGAAGAAAAGCTAGCTGTCTAACTATAAATGATTAATTAATTAGTAAGAAATTAGACTTTTGTTTAACTGCAAGCATAATACAAACAGGCGAACTTTGCAATAATTAAACCTTTCAAAAATAGCCCATTAGATTCCACAATATGATGCTACTTTTTGTATGGAAGGTTTTGATTTTTTCTCTCAATGGAAAGTATTGAAAAAAAAATTAGGTTATAGAGCCTCTCAACATTATGAGAAATTACTGCTTTCACTGAAATTATATAGCAATATTTTACTTTTTCCAACCAGAAGCAGAACTTTTACGTCGCTATTTTTTAACCTCGGATAGATCTTTACAGGGCGTATAAAAACGAGTAGTTGAAATCAGTCAATTGGAACTTAAAAAGCGATAGAAATCACATCAATTTACACATGCCTTATAAAAAATCAAGAATCTTTTCCAAGCGCTTTTTGCACCATAAGAAGTAATTGCTCCGCTGTGTATGGTTTTGTAAGATAACCCTGTATTTCGAGTCCTGTCAAGCTATTAGCGCTTGTTTCGTTAAAAAGACCGCTCGAAACTATTATTTTAATATTTTTATCCAGCTTTCTTAACGCCTTGATTGTAGAAGGACCATCCATCGTTGGCATGTTTAAGTCGGTAATAGCTAAAGGTATTGAACCTTTTTCAGCATTCTCAAAGATATTAACTGCAGAAGCACCATCTGTTGCTGCCAGAACACTGTAGCCATTGAGTTCCAGAATTTCTTTTGTAATTTGCAGTGCAAAAAGTTCATCTTCTATTACAAGTATTCGCTCTCCATTACCGCGAATTATCTTCTTACTCTGGTCTGGATATTGTTCTGCAACAATTCCTTTCTGATCAGCGATTGGGAAAAATATTTTAAATTCAGTTCCTTTACCAGGCTCGCTATAAAGCTTAATAAGTCCGCCGTGCGACTTCACTATACCATAGACAATAGAAAGTCCAAGTCCTGTGCCTTTACCCTTTGCTTTTGTGGTAAAGAACGGTTCGAAAACTTTATCCTGTATTTCGTAAGGTATTCCTGAGCCGGTGTCAGACACAGTGAGCATAACATATTTACCAGGTTTAGCTCCCAAAATATGTCTAGAAAAAGCCTCATCCAGATATACATCCTGCGCTGTCACAGTGAGACGACCACCTTCTGGCATTGCGTCACGCGCATTTATGCATAAATTCATTAAAATCTGTTGCAATTGAGTGGCATCTCCCATTATCCGGGAAAGATCCCTGGCTATTCCAAATTTTAACTCAATGTTGCGGGGAAAAGTACGTTTTACGATCGATTCTACCTCAGAGATTATTTGTCCAAGATTTTGTAAAGAAAAGTCCTTCTCAGCACCTTTTGCGAAAGTCAAAACATGTTTAATAATTTCACTGCCACGTTTAACACTGGTTTCCAATGAAGCAATCAATTTCTTCATTTCCGGGTCTGATGTTTTACTATTTAATATTTGGACAGACATCAATATCGGGGCCAATATATTATTAAGATCATGAGCAATGCCTCCAGCGAGAGAACCCAAACTTTCCATTCTTTGAGCCCTTCTAAGCTGTGCTTCAAGATTCAACTGCTCGGTTATGTCCTGATTTACCAAAAGATAGGCACGCACATTCCCGTCTTGCTCTTTTATTGTAACCCAGCGTGACCTGGTAACGATAATTCTTCCATTCTTAGCTTTTTGCACTATGTTAGCTTCGTAGCTACCTTTTTTTGCAAGCTCCCTTTTTGCCTCCTCCAATTTTTGTAAATCCTGCTCAGCAATGAGATCTTTCAATGCCATTCCTTTAGCCTCCTCAAAAGTCCAGCCGTATAGTTGCTCCGCAGAACTATTCCAAAAAAGCAACTTCCAATCAAGATCTACTATTATTATAGAATCTGGTATTACATTTAGTAGAAAAACCTGGTCAAACATTGAATCCAGATTATTTTCATGTGCTCTAGAATTTTCTTCCTGCATATTTAGAACATCCGATTTAATTAATCAATTTTTCGTTTGTAAATTCCTGAGAATAAAGTACAATTACTTGATACATAGTTTTAATGTTCAGTTCTCTTCTTCTGAATTACTAATTCAAGTGTCTTTCTAACAAGTGTCTGCATTTGAGTCATAACTTGTTGATCAGCTAATGAACCATCCTCCAGAAACGCATCATTAGCAAGGCGAATGAAAATTTGAGGCTGTGGTAGAATATCAACGTTTAACGCAGTTAAAATTTGCCTCAGGTGCAATTGCGCTCTTATGGTGCCAAAAATTCCTGCAGAGGCACCAAAGATAATAGCAAATTTTCCACTAAATGAGTTTTTCTTGTAAGATGCCCAATCAATAGCATTTTTCAATGGGCCAGGAATTGAATTATTATATTCTGGAGTAGCTATAATAATAACATCCGATTTTTCGATTTCGCTTTTCATTTTTACAACCGATTCAGGCAATTGATTAACTGCCAGATCTTCATTAAACATAGGTAAGTCAAGAACTTTTAGATCAAGTTCGTTAATAGATGCACCGAAATCAAGCGCCGCTTTCTTAGCAATTTGCAATGCTTTCTTATTAAGTGATGCCGAACGCAAACTACCTGCGATAGCCAGTACCCTAACCTCTGATTTTTCTATCCCCACTTAATGTTCCTCTTTAATCAATCATCAACCAAAGACTTTAGTTTAGGTTAACAATAAATCCGATTTAAAATTAAAACCAAATCATCTGTATTGGTTTCTCCGGCAACCAAAAATATGATGATTCAATCGTTAACAGTATGAACAGATAATTTGTTATTTGAAAAGATACTAAAGAGAATGCGTTTAATCAAATTTCCAATACTTCTTATTTGGATCTTAATCTGTTTAGTTCTTTAACGATTATTGACTTAATCTGTTTGATTCTTTTTTCATTCTTGCGCTTACCGGTTAGAAGTAGACTGACATATGACCTATCTATATCCAATCTTCTTGCTATTTCAGATTGGTTAATTAATCGCTTGATTTTTATCAAGTTCTTTCCCATTTTTGTATGTCTACAATTGTTGACGGCATGTACAATATAATAATAGGTATTATAAATGTCAAGAAAAAAACCAATAAATAATATTGTAAACAGAAACTATGTTGAACGGGGCAACAGACTAGAACAATGGTGGAAGACAAAAGGCTGGACAAAACTTGAGTTTGCACGCCGAATGAAAATATGGCCCCAAAATGTGAACAAGTACTTTTCTGGACAGCTTGATCCAATGAGTCTTGCGCAAGAATTGTATGATGAAGGCTGTGATCTTATATGGATACTAACTGGAAAAAGCAGACAATCAGCCGAACAAAGCGCAGTTGCCGAATCAGTTGAAGAATACAGATCGAAAGATCCGCTGGAAAACCTAAGTAAGCAATCTAAGGAAAGAATAGAAAAACTCATAAAGCTGCTTGAAACCGATTCAAGCAAGTCAGTAATAGACATGCTTGATGCGGTCATAAAGAATATTGAGGATAAACAGAAAAGGAAAAAATAGCTGTAGCCTTTTGCTTAAAAGCAAAAAACCGCAATAAGAACTCTCTTACTAAACCAGGGAGACCGAAGTAGAATTATACCACTATATTCACAGGCTATAGAAAATCCAAAAAGTAATCCATAAATCAATAAAAACTACGAATCAATTTGTAACTCTATCAATTGTTTTCCTTACAACATTTATATCTGCAGGCAGTTCTATTGGAGGATTAGAATAAAGAGGTTTCACATCTTCAAGTTTATTCTCATGGTAATCAACTTTAAATCGAGAAAATTTCAAGCCATGAGCAGTAGATATCACAACTACTTTATGATTAGATTGAATAATCCTTGCATTTATCAATTTTTCAAGCACAGCAAGGGCTACTCCTGTTTGAGGGCAACAATACAATCCGGCGCGATCAGCCCTGGCTGCAGCATTTGCCAACTCATCTTCAGTAGCTTGTTCTACAATGCCATCAAAAGCCTTTAGTACCTTTACAGCTCTTTCATAGCTAACAGGAGCACCAATCTGAATTGCAGTAGCAAGTGTTTTCCTGGCGGTAACAGGTATATATTCCTTGAAATCATTCTTAAAGCTTAGATATAGCGGATTCGCATTTGCAGACTGTGCACATGCAATTCTGGGTAACTTTTCAATAAGTCCTAATTCCTTCATCATCAAGAAGCCTTTGCCCAGAGCGCTCACGTTGCCAAGATTTCCACATGGGATAACAATCCAATCTGGCACCTCCCAGTCAAATTGTTGAGTAATTTCAATGCCAACTGTTTTTTGCCCCTCCATACGTAACGAATTCATTGAATTAGCAAGGTATATCGATTTGTCAGAAGTAATTTCCTGTACTATTCGCATACAGCCATCAAAATCGGTATCCAAAGATAGAACTGTAGCACCATTGGCAATTGGTTGTACAAGTTGAGCAGTTGAGACCTTACCCCGCGGGAGAAACACTATAGCAGGAATTCCAGCTGCAGCAGCATATGCAGCCAAAGCTGCAGATGTGTCACCCGTTGAAGCGCAAGCCACTGCCCGAATCGGCTTTCCATCAGCAATCATTTGATTTACAACGGAAATTAAGACCGTCATTCCTAAATCTTTAAATGAGCCAGTATGACTATTACCGCAAAGTTTTACCCACAAATCAGGAACCCCTAATTCCTTCCCTAATCTTTCCGCTCTACATAGATTTGTGTGTCCTTCAAACAAAGAAACGACATTTTCATTCTTTACTTCAGGGCAAACCCACTCCTTCTTACCCCATACACCACTACCATAAGGCCATTCATTTGCACGTATGCGCTGATCAAATAGTTTCTTCCATTCTTCAGCACTTCTTTTCTTCAATTCATTTAAATCATGTTCAACATCCAATAACCCACCGCAATTTTCACATCTATAAATAACATCGAACACGGAATACTTTTTGCCACATCCTCTTATGCACTCCAACCAGCTTCTTTCCATATATTTTGCTCCTATGTTCAGTTCAAAAATACTTTATTACTACCAAAATTTTAACCTTATCTAATTACTTTAAAATTTATAACCACAAGAAACAACTAAAATTATCTTCTAAAGTATCAATCCTATCATCAGGTTTATAATAGATCGTTTTGTAAAAAAACACTCTCGTAACTGCAAACTGAACAAATAACTAAATTAGACTTTTCAAACATTAAAACTTGATTGTCATTGGGATCCGCCGCAGGCAGATAAGCAATCTCATCATTTTATCCAGATTTAAGAAATTGACTCGTTGTTCTAAGGAGACTATTCGCAATGACTATAATAAAAGATTTTTCAGATGTTTCTAAATAATATTACACCGGGAATTGATTTACATAAAATTCCCCATGATAATTCAATTTCAATATCACCAAAGTTTCTGCAATATACATTCCGAATTCAAAAATATTCTATTGTGTGTAAATTTTCAAGTTAGAATGAAATGTATTCAAAGCTATTTCTGCAAAAACATTCTCATTAGTTCGGAACCATTACTTAGAAAAATACCAGTTCTATGAGCATTACGTTCATTAAACTCGAGGTTTGACCCTTCACTTAAATAAGCTCCTGCTATCGCAAAAGGCACAGGTTCTCCCGAATGTGCTCTAGTTTTAACGGGTGTTGGATGATCGGGCATTACTAATATGCGCCATTCTTCCTTTTTTTGCAGTTCAGCCAGAACTGGACCGACTATATATTTATCTATTTTTTCAAGTGATTCTTTTTTTACCAAAGCATTTCCTGCATGGCCTGCTTCGTCTGTTGCCTCGACATGGACCAAAACAAGATCGAATCTTTTCAATGCTTCGATTGCAGAATGTCCCTTTCCAGCATAGTTAGTATCGAAATAGCCGGTAGCCCCGTCCACTTTTATATATTCAAATCCAACAAGCTTTGCCAAACCTTTTACCAAATCAACTGCTGTAATTGCTGAACCTTTTATACCATACTTATTTTCAAATTGTTCCATTTTGGCTTTCTTGCCGTGTCCCCACAACCAAATTGAACTTACTTCTCTTTTACCTTGCTTTTTCCTTTTTAGATTTCCAGTAAAACGATTGAATAATTCTTTGCTTCTTTCTATGAGTTCAATTAGTATACCTGCATTTTTGCCTTTTGGATATATATCCAAAACATTAATTCCTATGTTATCATGCGGTGGTTGCAGTTCCAAATCGGTAAAATCATATCCGCTGACTACTAACAAATGTCTATATCCAACTCCAGCGTAGAATCTAACTTTGTCATTCCCGAAGTTTCTATTTAACTCATCAACAAATTCTTTTCCTTCTTCAGTTGAAATATGGCCAGCGCTATGGTCAAGCATTTTTCCATTGGCAATTGTTACCAAATTGCATCTGAAAACCCAATCGTCTGGCCCAACATTAATACCTTGAGCTTCTGCTTCTATAGGTGCTCTACCAGTGTAACATTGTTCTGGGTCATATCCCAAGACAGACATCATCGCAACATCGCTACCTGGTTGAAGAGCGGCAGGAACCGTTTGGCATAATCCAAGTTTTCCAGTTTTGGAAATCTGATGAATGTTTGGGATTTCGGCAATTTCAAAGACAGTTCTACCGCCGAACTCCTCTATTGGGTTGTCTGCAGCTCCATCTGGAACAACTATGACATATTTAGGTTTCAATTATTAGTCACCCTCAAAAATAAAATATTACTGTGGAAGATAATGCAGTAATTTTAGCAAATCAGAGAAAACACCCATTGCAGTTACATCGGCGCCTGCACCCGGCCCCTGCACCACAAGTGGAGTTTTTGAGTATCTTTGGGTTGTAAAAGCAATAATGTTATCACTACCTTTTGTAGAAGCCAGCGGGTTGCCCATTGGTACCTCCACAATACTTGCCCAAGCTTTTCCGTCCTTCAAAATTCCAACGTACCTCAATACTGCACCTTTTGATTTAGCCTTTTCCAGTCGTTGCTTCATCTTCTCGTCATATTTTGCATATTTCTGGAAAAACTCTTTTGTAAATTTTCCCTTTCGTAATTGTTCAGGCACAAGATTTTCAACTTTTACCTGTTCTAAATCCATTTTCCAACCTATTTGTCGAGCCAGTATCAAGAGCTTTCTTGCCACATCGCTACCTGATAAATCTTCTCTGGGATCAGGCTCGGTATAGCCAAGTTCCAGAGCTTCTTCAACAAGTACGCTAAAGGGTCTGGTTCCATCGTAGTAATTAAAGAGATGGCTTAAGGTACCCGAAAACATTCCTTCGATTTTGATAATTTGATCACCACTTGCAATTAGGTCCTGCAATGTTGATATAACAGGCAAACCTGCCCCAACATTAGTTTCATACAGGAAGTACTTTTGCTTTCTCTTCATAAGTTCCACGAGTCTCTTATATCTGGGCCATGGTAATACATTGGCTCTCTTATTAGGGGTTATTATGTGCATGTTTAGATTCACAAAATCTTCATACATATCAACAATTTCCTGACTTGCAGTGCAATCAATTACGACTGCATTTGTTAATTGCATTGCGGAGATTTGTTCCATAATTGTTTTCCAATTGGGCTTTTGTCCTGACGCCTGAAGCACTTCCTTCCACTTCTTTAAGTCAATTCCCTTTTGTGATAGCACATACTTATCAATATCTATAATCCCATGAACTCGAACATTGAATCCTTCATTCAGAAGGTATTTTTCTTGTTGATGTAACTGTTTTAGCAGGGTACTACCAATTTTGCCAGGTCCTATTAGAATAATACCGAGCTTCTTATAGGGTTCGAAAAATGCTTGATGAATAACATTAAGCGCCCTAATTTTCTGGCTTGCATCAATAACAAATGAAATGTTACGCTCGGATGCGCCTTGAGCTATTGCTGAAACATTTATATTGTTTCTTCCAAGTGCCTGGAAAACTTTGCCAGATACTCCAGGTGTTCCACGCATACCATCTCCCACAATGGCTATTATTGCCTGTTCCGGTTTTTCATCCAATGAAGTCAGTCCAGAATTAAATTCCAGAAGAAATTCTTGATGTACCGCTTTTCGAGCAATAGGTACATCTGAGGATTTTATTGCAAAGCAAATTGTATGTTCGGAGGATGCTTGCGAAATAAGTATCACATTAACTGAACGCGAAGCAAGAGCTCTGAACAACCTTTCAGCTATTCCAGGAACGCCTGCCATGCTAATACCGCGTAAAGTTAGAAGCGTGCAATCTTCTATTGAAGTAATACCCTTGGCAACCCCCTCCCACTTATAAGACCTACTTGAAATCAGGGTACCTTCAGCTGTTGGATTGAATGTATTCTTGATTAAAACAGGTATATGTTTTCTAACTGCCGGGGCTATGGTCGAAGCGTGCAAAACTTTTGCACCAAAGTACGATAGCTCCATTGCTTCTTCATATGACAGATGTGGAAGAACAAAGGCGCCTGGGACAAACTTTGGATCTGCGCTGAGAATTCCATCGACATCAGTCCAGATTTCAATCACTGAGACATCAAGAGCTGCACCAAAAATAGCCGCAGAGTAATCAGAACCGTTTCTTCCTATGGTTGTTGTTACACCCTCGTCAGTTGAGCCTATAAATCCTGTTACAACAGGTATTACACTCTTTCTCGATTTCTTTAAAAGTTTATAAAAATAGTTTTTTATAGCCTGATCAGTCTTATCAAATTGTACAGATGCATTCGTAAACCTATCATCTGTTTTTACGAGTTCACGTGCATCTACGTACAGTGCTGGACGGAACTTCTGAATATATGAAGACACTATCAACGCAGATAGCCTTTCTCCGAAGCTCCATACCAGATCCAGTGCACGCGGAGAACAATGATGCAACAGATATATTCCATGAAGGGCGTTGTAAAGTTCATCCAGCATTACCTGAATATCATCATAAACATTCTTCGGCGGTTTTCCATTGTGCAAATTTCTTAACGTTTCAATATGTCGCTTACAAATTTCCCTATACAGCTTTTCATAAATTTCGTTCCCTGCCTCTGCAGACAAGGCACATTCTTTCAGTTTATCTGTAATTCCCTGAAATGCTGAAACCACTATTAATATTTGTTCCTTCTCGGCCGTTTCTAGAATTATGTTTGCCGCCTTACGAATACATTCAGCATTGGCAAGCGACGATCCACCAAATTTTAGTATCCTTTTCACTTTCATTTCTATTACATCCTAATTTTTACTATTGAACTAAATTACAATAAAACTATTTTGAAACTCTTTCCGCTACCATATCTCCAACCTCGCTCGTAGTAAATCCCATTTTCCCAGCTGCTAAATCTTTCAGTTTATTTCTTACGACATCAATTACAGCATTTTCGACAGCCTTTGCAGCTTTTTCTTCACCAAGATTTTCCAGCATCATTCCCATGGCACAAATTGCAGCGAGCGGATTGATAACATTCTTACCAGTATATTTTGGGGCAGAACCACCAATTGGTTCAAACATTGATACGCCTTGCGGATTTATATTACCACCTGCAGCTATTCCCATTCCGCCCTGTATCATCGCACCGAGATCTGTAATTATGTCACCGAACATATTGTCGGTAACAATAACATCGAACCATTCTGGATTTTTTACAAACCACATTGTGGTAGCATCCACATGTGCATAGTCTGTTTGAATATCGGGGTATTCCTTTTTTACCTCATCGAATGTCCTTTGCCACAAATCCCATGCATAGGTAAGAACATTTGTTTTTCCACAGAGTGTAACCTTTTTCTTTTTATTTCTCTTCTTGCAATATTCAAAAGCAAACCTGATGCATCTTTCTACACCCCTACGAGTATTATATGAAATCTGAATTGCTACTTCATCTTTTGTTCCTTTATTCTCAAAGCTTCCCATTCCTTTATACAAACCTTCGGAGTTTTCTCTCACTACAACAAAATCGATGTCCTCAGGTTTTTTATCTTTTAACGGGCAAAAAGCTTCGTTATATAATTTAATTGGTCTCAAGTTCACGTATTGATCGAGAGCAAAACGTATCTTCAGTAGAATACCTTGCTCAAGTATACCTGGTTTTACATCAGGATGACCAATTGCACCAAGGTAGATTGCATCAAACTTTTTTAAACCTTCTACATCTTCGTCGGTTAATGTTTTTCCAGTTTTCAAATAACGTTCTCCACCGTAGTCGAACATTGTTGTTTCGTACGAAAATCCAAACTTACTAGCTGCGGATTTTAGTACTTTGAGTCCTTCTGCAACTACTTCAGGACCTGTTCCATCACCTCCTATAACTGCAATCTTGTATACTTTTCCCATAATACCCTTTCCTTTTTATGAATGTTAATGATTTACGTCGCTCAAAATTTTGCTTAACTCTTCGGACCTTCGTGTAGCGGAAACGACAGCATCCATAATAATTCCGCGCAAGCCTTGCTTTTCCATCTCATGAATTCCGCATATTGTGGTACCGCCTGGCGTTGTTATTTGATCGCGCAGAACTGCTGGATGCACACCCAGAGCCTTAATAAGTCTGGCTGAACCCAGCAGAGTTTGTATAGCAAGTCTCGTTGCAACATCACGCGAGAGCCCTACTTTTACTCCACCATCGATTAGAGCTTCAATTATGGTACAGATGTATGCTGGGCCGCTACCACTTAAACCAGTCACTGCATCCATTAGTTTTTCCTCAACAACGACAACTTCGCCAGTTGCTTCAAAAATTGATCTTGCCATTTTCTTCTGTTCTTCATTTACATCGTCACCGAAAGCAAGTGCAGTTGCACCTTCTGAAACTGTTACAGCTATATTCGGCATAGCACGTACAACACCAACTTTGCTTTCCAGCAAGCTCTGAATGAAGGATATTTTAGTACCTGCCACAATTGAAATTACCAGATGATCTTGCCGAATAGATTTTTTACTGTTCTCCAAAACTTTTTTAATCACCTGCGGTTTAACACAAAACAACAATATTTCTGCCTCTTTCGCTACCTCATTTAAATCCATTGTAGTATGAATTTTCCAATCACTGGCAAGTTTTTGCAATTTTGCCGGATCAATGTCGCAGGCTATTACTTTTTTGGGCATTATCAATTTTGAATTGATTACACCTTTTAATAGGGCAGAGCCCATGTAACCTGCACCAATAATACCCAGGTGTTTATCAATTGGACTTGTGGCGATGCGTTCAGTTACAACTTCTTTTATTTTTGTTTGCATATTTTTTCTCCGTTAAGGAGTGTGTGTTTTTTCATATTGTTCAATTTCTTTTGTGAATTTCATTATATATTGAAGTTCATCTATGCCGTTCATTAGACAATATTTCGCAAATTGATCCACATCGAATCTAATTATGGAACCTGAAGCCAGTATAATTTCTTGCTTTTCTAAATCCACCGTCACTGAGTCAAATGGCCTTTTTTGTACATCTTCTTTCATTTTACCGTATTCTGATGGTTTGAGAACAATGGGAAGCATTCCATTCTTCATTGCATTATTTCTGAAAATATCCGCGATGGAAGTGCTAACAATGACCTTGATCCCAAAGGCTGATAGAGCCCATGGGGCATGTTCTCTTGAAGAACCGCATCCGAAATTATCTCCAGCCAGCAAAATCTTCGCATCCTTATATTGAGGTTTATTCAAAACAAAATCTTGTTTCAGGTTGCCGTTTTCATCATATCGCCAATCATAGAATAGTTTTTCACCAAGTCCATCCTTGTTCGTTATTTTCAGAAACCTTGCTGGCAATATTTGATCTGTATCAATATTATCTACCAATAACGGGATTACAATTGAGTTAATTTTTTTCAAAGGTTCCATTTTTATCCTTCTAAATAATTAAGGTTTAATAGCTTCAACCTCTAATCGCACCATATTTACAATTATATTACTTTCATTATCAATGAATCCTTTATCAAGATAAGAATCAACAACATCATTCATGAATTTCTCTCTCATTTGAACAGGTATCCGTTCAATATATGGATGCCATGTTGTTCTTATCCATCCTTTTAACGAGTCCGCATTTTTGTGAACCATTATTTTAGGTACAAGTTCCAAGCGAACAATTTTAAATCCTGCATCAACAAGCAGGTTCATATATTCATCTGGGCTATAAAAAGCCCATGGAAATTTAAAATTTATGAAATAATTGTGCCAATCTCTATTAATTACCCAATTTATATTATCAATAAATTCTTTAGCATTACCCTTTCCACCCATCTGTAAAAATACTTTTCCCCCGGGTCTTAAAGAATTGAAGATACCTTGTAAAACTGGATTGTGTTCTAATATCCAATGCAAGGCGGAACTTGAAAAAACAATATCAAATATTGAATTAAAATCAAGCCTACTTGCATCCATCAAATGAAATTGCAGGTTTGGAAACTTACCAGTTTCATAGGAAGACTTTGCCAACTCTATCATATCTTCTGAATTATCAATTCCGATGACGAAACCATAAGGAATAATTTTAGAAAGTTCAGCGGTAATTTTGCCATCACCGCAGCCTATATCCAAAATCCTTTCGTTGCCGTTAAGATTTAATTTCCAGATATTTTCGAAAGCCCATCTTTTCTGGTTGCTTGAGTTAACAGAATAATCTATTGCATTCCATTGATATTTTTTGGTTACCAATTTATTCACCAGTTTAGGAAGCCAATAAAGTTCTAACATCTACAACTTTGCCTGTAACGGCAGCTGCAGCAGCCATCAATGGTGAGGCAAGCAAGGTTCTACCACCTTTGCCCTGCCTTCCCTCAAAGTTACGATTGCTTGTTGAAACTGCATACTCACCGGCTTTTATTTCGTCGCCATTCATAGCGATGCACATAGAACAACCAGATTCACGCCATTCTGCACCTGCGTCTTTAAAAACTTTATCCAGTCCTTCTGATTCTGCCTGGAGCTTTACTTGCTGGGAACCGGGAACAACAAGAACCCTGACATTTGGAGCAACTTTTCGACCTCTGAATATACGTGCTGCCTCGCGTAAATCGGACAAGCGTCCATTCGTACAGCTTCCAATAAATACTACATTAATCGGTTTGCCGGCTATAGGTTCATTTGGTTTAAATCCCATATATGCAAGTGCCTTTTCCAAGGCTTGTCTTTCTGAAGCATCCTTGACATGTGAAGGATCTGGGATTCTTCCATTAACAGGAATCACCATGCTGGGATTTGTGCCAAAAGTAATAAGTGGTTCGAGATTTGAAACATCCAGTGTTACTGTTGCATCGTACTTTGCGCCTTCATCGCTCGGAAGAGTTCGCCATTTTTTTACAGCTTTTTCCCATGCTTCACCTTTCGGTGCAAATTCACGGCCAGCAAGATATTCAAATGTAGTATCGTCTGGACTAATCATGCCTGCACGTGCTCCACCTTCAATTGACATGTTACATATCGTCATCCTTTCTTCCATAGACAGGGAGCGAATAGTAGAACCTGTATATTCTATAACATAACCAGTTCCGCCTGCCACACCAATCTTTGCTAACAAAGCCAATATAACATCTTTAGCCGTTACTCCTATATCAAGTTTGCCATCTATTCTAACTTCCATAGTTTTAGGCATGCGTTGCAATAAACATTGCGTTGCTAATACTTGTTCAACTTCGCTTGTACCAATGCCAAATGCTAATGCTCCAAATGCTCCATGTGTAGCCGTGTGACTATCTCCGCATACAATCGTCATGCCTGGTTGAGTCAGGCCAAGTTCAGGCCCAATTATGTGCACTACTCCTCTTTTCTCATGATTTCTATCATATAAGCGGAAACCAAATTCCTGTGCATTTATCTCCATTTGTTTCATCTGCTTCTCTGCTAGCTCATCTACCTTAGCCAGAGCAGGAGGTAGTGTAGGGATACTATGGTCTATAGTACCTACTGTTTTATCTGGACGTCGCAATCTCAAGCCGCGCTTCCTTAAACCATCGAAAGCCTGCGGGGAAGTAACTTCATGCACCAATTGTAGGTCTATGTAAAGCACTGCAGGTGCATTGGGTTCTTGAACTACAACATGGTCGTTCCAAATTTTTCTAAACAGTGTTAAAGGCTCGTTCATATTAATTCCTCAATTTTTTATCCTATGAAAGATAAAGAATTTCAAAAAAACAAAGCTTAAGCATCGATTCCGCAAACCAGTTTTTTTCAAAGGAGTCTATTTTTCTGATGTCTCTTTTTGCTCTTGCTGTGCAGCTTTTCTTTTTTTTGCTGACAACGCTCTATTAAGTGCTTCAAGGTAAGCATTGGCACTACCAACTAGAATATCGGTGCTAGCTGCTCTACCGCTATATGATATTCCTTCAAAATCCACTCTAACAAATACTTCGCCTATTGCATCGTGACCAGAGTGCACAGATTTTATCGTGTATTCTGTAAGATTTCCAACCAAGCCTGTTATTCGTTCAATAGCCTTATAAGTCGCATCTACTGGACCATCACCAGTCGCAGAATCGATGTATGTTTCACCATTTCTTTTCAACTCAACTGTAGCTGTTGGACGTAAGTTGGTGCCACTTGTTATCTGCAAGTTGATAAGCTGATATATTCCTTCCGTAGAGCTCATTCCGGATTCGATAATAGCCTCGAGGTCTTCATCATATATTTCTTTCTTTTGGTCTGCAATTTTGCAAAACTCTTGATATGCTTTTTCCAGTTCATCATCAGACAAATCATAACCTAATTCTTCATATCTCTTTCTTAATGCATGTCTACCGGAATGTTTGCCTAAAATTAATGTGGAATGTTTAATTCCAACAGATTGCGGAGTCATAATTTCATAAGTTATTGGCGATTTCAATATTCCATCCTGATGTATTCCAGCTTCGTGAGCAAAAGCATTTGCTCCAACAATTGCTTTATTACGTTGGACCATCATTCCTGTTAAAGCACACAAGAGTTTACTTGATTTGTAAATCTCTTCGGTATTTATATTAGTCTTAACTCCAAGTTTTTCGTGTCTCGTTTTAATGATCATCACAATTTCTTCCAACGATGCGTTTCCAGCTCTTTCACCAATTCCATTGATTGTGCATTCAACCTGTCTTGCACCATTTTGTATCGCTGCAATTGAATTTGCAACTGCTAACCCAAGGTCGTTATGACAATGTGAGCTTAAAATCACCTTTTTGATGTTTGGGACTCGTTCCCGAACTGTACGAAACATTGCGCCGTATTCATCTGGAATAGCATAGCCAACAGTATCAGGCAAATTTATAACTGTAGCTCCAGCATCAATAGCTGCTTCAACAACCTGACACAAATAGTTTATATCTGTTCTAGTTGCATCTTCACAAGAAAACTCAACTTCATCGCAAAGGGAGCGGGCATATTTTACTGCCCATATTGCATCTTCGAGCACCTGTTCACGGGTTTTTCTTAGTTTATATTTCAAATGAAGATCAGACGTAGCAATAAAAGTATGTATGCGGGGTTTTTCCGCAAAGTGCAAAGCTTCCCAGGCACGGTCGATATCCTGCTTAACTGCACGAGCAAGAGCAGTAACTGTGCAGGTTTTTACTTTTTCAGCAATCAACTTCACAGCCTCAAAGTCTCCATCAGAGGCAATTGGAAAACCTGCCTCAATGACATCGACATTTAAATGTTGAAGTTGTCGTGCGAGACGTAACTTTTCTTCAATGTTCATACTGCAACCAGGTGCCTGTTCACCGTCGCGCAAGGTTGTGTCAAATATGTATACACGATCTTCCATTATTAATTCTCCTTAAAACTTAATATTTATTTAAAACATCTGAAAAACCGAGACCAAGTCCTTACTTCAATATCCTTTACATAAAAGAATCCTTAAGATTTTAATATCCATAGCAAAGAATAATATGATGAACTTCATATCCCGGATTCCATAAGGTAGAACAATCTTATCATATTTCTTATTTTCTATTTATCAATTAGATTATCTCAGTTTCTCTTTTTTCTTCAGGTTGTGATGCATATTTCATAAGATAGAAATAAATGCTATCGACTAAAGCTCGCCAGCTTGCCTCAATAATATTTGGTGAAACGCCTACGGTATTCCAGGATGCATGTGCATCTCTTGATGTGATTAGCACACGAACTTTTGCAGCTGTTCCTGCCTGTCCATCTATAACGCGCACCTTGTAATCATCCAATACCATATTCTTCAATTGCGGATAGAATTTTTCTAAAGCCTTTCTTAAAGCATTATCAAGAGCATTCACAGGACCATCGCCTTCAGCAGCGGTAAGCTCAATTTCATCGCCCACTTTAACTTTTATGAGCGCATCCGATACTGGCTCTTCCTCATCAGATTCCTTATGAATCATTACTTTGAATCCACCAAGCTCGAAGAATTTTTTCCAGCCTTCCATTCTTTTTTTAATTAGCAATTCCAGAGAGCCATCGGCATCCTCATAACGATAGCCTTCGAATTCTTTTTGCTTAATATCTTCCACAATGTCTCGAACATTGGCTTTTTTCTCATCCAACTCAATTCCAAGTTCCTTGGCTTTAAACATAATATTGCTTTTGCCCGATAGATCAGAAACTAATACCCTACGTTTATTACCTACCACTTCAGGTGAAACGTGTTCATATGTTGTTGGATCTTTCATTACCGCATTGACGTGTACACCGCCTTTATGTGCAAAGGCACTTTGTCCGACATAAGGAAGATTTTTTCTTGGAGCAAGATTTGCAAGTTCAGATACATAATGCGAAACAGCTGTTAATTGTTTCAACTGTTCTGGACTAACACAGTTATATCCAAGCTTTAATTGCAGGTTTGGTATTATGGAACAAAGATTAGCATTGCCACATCTCTCACCAAATCCATTTATCGTACCTTGCACATGAGTTGCTCCGCTTTGTACTGCAACAATCGTATTAGCGACAGCTAACTCACTATCGTTATGAGCATGAATACCTATGGGTACTTTTATATTTTTACACACATCCGTTACAATTTCGGATATTTCGTGAGGCAGACTTCCACCATTAGTGTCACATAAGACGATTGTATCCGCCCCTGCTTCTCTTGCAGCTTTAAGCGTACTCAAAGCATAATCACGACTATGTTTGTAGCCATCAAAAAAATGCTCTGCGTCATAAATGACCTCCAATCCAGCGGACTTCAAGAATGCAATTGAATCCGTTATTATCTCAAGATTTTCCTCATCGGAAACATTTAGGGCTTTATGAACGTGCAATAGCCAACTTTTGCCGAAAATCGTCACCGCAGGAGTTTTTGCATCAATTAGAGCTTTTAAATTGGGATCATCCTTTGCTTTGTTCTTTGCACGCCGTGTGCTTCCGAAAGCAGTAAGTTTCGTATGCTTTAGTTTCAGTTCCTTGGCTCGATTGAAGAACTCAATATCCCTTGGATTGGAACCTGGCCATCCACCTTCGACATAATGAATTCCAAACTCATCTAATCGCTGGAGCACTCTCAATTTATCTTCAACCGAGAAGCTTACATCTTCACCTTGGGTACCATCTCTCAAGGTGGTATCATATAAGATTATTTGTTTCATAAAAACAAAACCCCTTTCAATTTAGGGTCTATTTGTTTTGTTGTTTTTTCCAATTTTCTGGTCGCAATGATCTTACAACAGCACCTGCTCTCCACATTTCGGATTCTCGCATTTCTTTTAGTTCTTTGTCTAACTTCTCTCTATAATCTGGTGCACTATTTGCCTGGAGTACTATTCTGGTTTGTTCACCAGATTTCACGCTTTCATACAACCAATCGAATATAGGCTCAACTGCTTTTCTAAATTGATGACGCCAGTCCAAAGCACCACGCTGGGCCGTAGCACTACAATTGGCATACATCCAATCCATTCCATTTTGATCAACTAATCGGATCAAACTCTGTGTAAGTTCTTCTACAGTTTCATTAAAAGCCTCACTTGGTGAATGTCCGTGTTTACGGAGCAAATTATATTGTGCTTCCATTATACCTGCTAACGCGCCCATCAGGACTCCTCGTTCACCTGTTAAATCACTATAGACTTCTTTTTCAAAGGTCGTCGGGAATAGATATCCTGAGCCTATTGCAATACCAATTGCAAGGCAACGTTCTCTTGCTTTGCCTGTTGCATCCTGATGAATAGCGAAACTGCTATTTATACCTGAACCTGCGAGAAAGTTTGAACGGACACTTGCGCCAGATCCTTTTGGTGCTACCATTATTACATCTACATAATCAGGTGGCACAACTCCTGTCTGATCTTTATAAACAATTGAAAATCCATGTGAAAAATAAAGAGCATCTCCTTTATTAAGATTTGGTTTCACCTTATTCCATAGTAACATTTGCGCGGCATCAGAAACAAGGTACAAGACTATTGTGCCTTTCTTAACCGCTTCCTCAATTGGAAATAATGTCTTGTTTGGTTCCCAACCATCAGCAACTGCTTTATCCCAGTATCTCTTATCTTCTGGAGCTTGGCCCACAATAACGTTAATTCCGTTATCACGCATATTTAGAGATTGCCCCTGACCTTGCGGTCCGTAGCCAATAACAGCTACAATTTCTTTTTTTAGTATCTCTCGCGCTTTATCAAGAGGAAATTCATCCCTTGTTACTACTTCTTCTTTAACACCTCCAAAATCAATTATAGCCATGATTTAACTCCTTATAGATTTTTTAACTATTTATTTTTATTAATCTTGCAAGTTAGTAAAACCCATTAAGTACTCATCAATGTATCGGGCAGCTCTTCGGCCATCTGCTATTGCCCAAACAACTAAAGACTGGCCACGTCGAACATCTCCAGCAACAAATACGTTAGGTACAGAAGTCATGTAGTTTTTATCTGCAGCCACATTGCCACGTGAATCGAGCTCGAGGCCTAATTCTTCTATTAAACCGCTTTTCACGGGACCCGTAAAGCCCATTGCAATTATAACCATGTCAACATCAAGCGAAAATTCGGTGCCTTCAATAGGTTTGAAGTTTGGTGGTGGACCAACTCTTATCGCATGTAATTTTCTTACATTGCCATTAGAATCTCCTTCAAACCGCACTGTGGCTACTGACCATTCTCTTACTCCACCCTCTTCATGCGAAGTTTCTGTCCTTAGTTTTAGTGGCCACATTGGCCATGGTGTATCGGGGTGTCTTTCTTCAGGTGGTTTTGGCATTATTTCTAACTGATGCACTGAAGCAGCTCCTTGCCTGTGACATGTACCGAGACAATCGGCACCTGTATCTCCACCACCAATTATTGCAACTCTTTTACCAGTAGCAAGTATAGCTTTGTCTGGCTCTATCATCATTCCGCTCACACGCCTATTTTGTTGAGTAAGGAAATCCATTGCAAAGTAAATCCCTTTTAACTCCCGTCCAGGTACTTTTAAATCACGCGGTGATTCCGAGCCACTGCAAATTAAAACGGCATCATATGAACGTCTTAATTCTTCAGCTGATATATTTACACCAATATGGGCTTTAGTTGCAAACACAATACCTTCAGCCTGCATTAGTTGAATTCTTCTATCTAACACTTTTTTTTCCAATTTAAAATCTGGAATACCAAACCTAAGTATTCCACCAATCTGTTCATTTTTTTCGTATACCGTAACGTGGTGACCTGCCCGATTCAGTTGTTGAGCAGCCGCTAAACCCGAAGGCCCGGAGCCTATTATGGCTACTCTTTTTCCTGTCCTTTTGACGGGTCTTTCAGGTTTTATCCAACCTTCACGAAATCCAACATCAACGATTTTCCTCTCAATTGATTTTATAGACACAGGTGGATCATTAATTCCTAATACACAAGCTGATTCACACAGCGCTGGACATACTCTTCCAGTGATCTCGGGGAAATTATTTGTCGATAACAATATTCTTAACGCTTCTCTCCACCTATTGCGATAAACAAGATCATTCCAATGAGGTACAATATTATTCAAAGGACAACTTACATGACAAAATGGAGTTCCGCAGTCCATACAGCGAGCCGCTTGAATTTGGACTTTATCATCAGGAAAATCTCCATAAACTTCCTGCCAATCTCTGACTCTTTGAGCAATTGGCCTCGTTGGATATGTTTCTCGCTTATATTCTAAAAAACCTGTAGGCTTGCCCATTTTAAATTTCCTCAATTATAGTTTCCTTTAATGATTTCTTTTCTGCCGAACGTATCGGAATACCCATAACTTTTTTATAATCGTGCGGAAATACCTTAACAAATTTCTTAATTATTGCGTCCCAATTATCTAATATCTGTAAAGCTCGTTTACTCTGGGTATATTGTAAATGTTTTTCTACTAATTTCTTAATTATTGTCTCATCATTTTCATTAAGTGGGTCAATATCTACTATTGACTTATTGCAAAGTTCGCTGGAGAATTCTCCTGTTTCATCAATAACATAAGCTATTCCGCCGGACATTCCTGCGCCGAAGTTTCTGCCTGTTTTCCCCAACACTACAACAATTCCTCCTGTCATATATTCACAACCATGTTCACCTACCCCCTCAACAACAGCAACAGCACCTGAATTTCGAACGGCAAAACGTGCACCAGCTCTTCCATTAAAATAGGCCTCACCGCTTGTTGCACCATAAAGTACAACGTTACCTACGATAACGTTCTCCTCTGGCAAAAACTTCGAATTACGGGGTGGGTATACAATCAATTTACCACCTGAAAGACCTTTACCAACGTAATCATTAGCATCACCTTCAAGAGCCATTGTTATACCTTTTGCAAGAAATGCCCCGAAACTCTGCCCGGCAGAACCCTTTATGTGAATACTTATTGTGTTATCTGGTAAACCTGTTGATCCGTAACGTTTGACCACCTCACCACTTAACATTGCTCCTACCGCTCTATGTGAATTTCGAATGTTAGTTTCAATATTAACAGATTGGTGGCCATCCAAAGCTGGCTTTGCTTTTTGGATCAATTCGAAATCGATCAAATCATTCAGCTCATATTGATATCTGCCCTGGAATCTCCTACTAAACCTTGATGGAGCTTGTGGATTATACAGAACATATGATAGATCTATGTGTTTTGCTTTCCAGTGTTCAGTTTTTCGAGGCAATAATAGATCGACTCTGCCAACCATTTCATCAACCTTTCTAAATCCTAACTCAGCCATAATTTCGCGTAACTCTTCAGCTATAAAGAAGAAGAAGTTGATAACGTGTTCAGGCGCACCTTTGAATTTCTTCCTGAGTTCCGGATGTTGCGTAGCTATTCCAACGGGGCATGTATTTAAATGACAATTACGGACCATTACGCAACCTAAAGAAATTAATGGTGTGGTGGCAAACCCAAATTCTTCTGCACCCAACAAAGCTGCGATTGCAACATCTCTGCCTGTCATCAGTTTACCATCTACCTGAAGTCTGACACGTCCACGCAGGTCATTTAGAACAAGAACTTGTTGTGTTTCAGCAAGGCCGATTTCCCATGGAATGCCAGCATGTCTTATTGAAGATAATGGTGCTGCACCTGTCCCACCTGAATCACCGCTTATTAAAATTGCATCTGCCCCAGCTTTTGCCACACCTGCAGCTACTGTACCAACCCCATTCTCCGCAACAAGCTTGACAGATATACGGGCATTAGGATTAACGCATTTCAGGTCATATATTAATTGTGCCAAATCTTCAATTGAATAAATATCATGATGAGGTGGCGGAGAAATAAGTTGGACACCTGGTATTGAATGTCTTGTCTTCGCTATTATTTCATCAACTTTGTGACCGGGCAATTGCCCACCTTCTCCAGGTTTTGCCCCTTGTGCAATTTTAATTTGGATTTCATCTGCATTTACAAGATATGTGGCTGTAACACCAAACCTACCGGAAGCGATTTGCTTAATTGCACTACGTCTAAAACTACCATCAGGATCAGGTTTAAATCTTTCTTCATCTTCACCACCTTCTCCGGTGTTGGATTTTGCACCAATTCTGTTCATTGCTATTGCAAGTGTTTCATGTGCTTCCTTACTAATTGATCCAAAAGACATAGCACCCGTTACAAAACGCTTCACTATTTCAGAAGCAGGTTCAACTTCTTCGATAGGTATGCTTTTACCTGTTTTTTTGAATTCTATTAAGCCACGTAAATTATAAAAAAATTCGTTTTGATTATTCAAATGATTTGAATAATCTTCATAACTTTTCCTATCCTTTTGCCTTACAGCTTGCTGGATTTTCGTAATTGTTAAAGGGTTTATCATGTGACGTTCGCCGTTAACACGATAACGATACACTCCGCCTATATCCAATTTCGGTTCGTATTCAGATATCGTGCGAAATGCAAAATCATAGCGCATCTTTGTTTCCTTAGCAATTTCTTCTAATCCAATTCCACCAATGCGAGAAACTACTCCCGTGAAGTACTTATCAATTAATTCCTTACTAATACCTATTGCTTCAAACACTTGAGCACCATGATAGCTTTGCAATGTCGATATGCCCATTTTAGACATAGTTTTAAGTATACCTTTGTTAACGGCTTTCTTATAATTGTATATTGCTTGTTCCACTTTAATATCTTTCTGGAAGTATTCTTTTTTAACAAGATCTTCAATTGTTTCGAAAGCCAGGTACGGGTTGACTGCACTTGCACCAAAACCTATCAATAAACAGAAATGCATTACTTCGCGTGGCTCGCCTGATTCCACTATTAATGCTACTTGTGTACGAGTTTTTTCACGAATCAAATGATGATGTACGGCACTTAATGCCAGCAAACTCGGTATTGGTGCATACTCCTCGTCATAACCCCGATCAGACAGGATCAATATGGTATACCCTGATTTTACTGCAAGAGACGCTCTACGGCAAAGCCCATCAAGGGCGCGTTCTAATTCATCCTTACCGCCGCCAACCCGATACAACATCGGTAGGGTAGTTGCCAAAAAGTCACCCGTTGATACCCTTCGAATCTTTTCCAGGTCCCGATTAGTTAATATAGGTTCATCCAGTTTCAATATGTGACAATGTTGTGGAGTTTCAGCTAGTAAATTTCCTTCAGTACCTATGTAACTCGTCAGCGACATTACAATTTCTTCACGAATAGAATCTATAGCTGGATTGGTAACCTGTGCAAAGTTTTGTTTGAAATAATTAAAGAGAAGCTGAGGTTTATCAGAAATACACGCCAAAGGTGTATCTGCACCCATAGAACCAACTGGCTCTTCTCCGTTTTCTACCATTGGAGCCAATACAATGCGAAGGTCTTCCTCTGTGTAGCCAAAAAGTCTCTGACGCCTTGTAAGATCCTCTGCGCTTAGTCCAAATTCTCTCGGAGGTTCGGGTAACAAACTTAATCGAATTTGGTTATCGACTATCCATTTCCTATAGGGCTGTTTTTTTGCAAGTTTTTCTTTGATTTCTTTATCAGGAACAATTCGCTTTTGTTCAAGATCAGCAAGCAACATAGTGCCGGGTTCAAGTATACCTTTCATTTTCACATTTTTCGGCGGAACATCTATAACACCAGTTTCTGAAGCCATAATTAATACGTCGTCATTTGTAATTAGGTAACGAGCCGGCCTTAATCCGTTGCGGTCTAGTAATGCGCCTATTACTCTACCATCTGTAAACGCGATAGCTGCGGGTCCGTCCCATGGTTCTATCAATGAAGCATGATATTCATAGTATGCTTTCTTTTCATCGGGCATATTATGATTTTTCTCCCAGGCTTCAGGGATTAACATCGTCATGACATGGGGTAGACTACGACCAGCCATAACCATAAGCTCAGCTACATTATCTAATGCGGCAGAATCACTGCCTCCTGGCTGTATTATTGGAAACAATTTTTCAATATCATTAGCCAGAACCTCTGATTTTAATACGGATTGCCGAGCATACATCCAGTTAATATTCCCTCGCAGAGTATTGATTTCACCATTATGGCAGATGTATCTAAACGGTTGAGCCAAAGGCCAACTTGGAAACGTGTTTGTTGAAAATCTTTGATGTACAAGACAAAGCGCACTAATAGTATCTGGATCTGACAAATCTTTATAGAATCTGGAAATCTGCGGGGCTAACAATAAGCCCTTATATACAATTGTCCATGATGACATCGAAGGAATATAGAAAAATGTTCTATCTTTTATATCAGAACTCAATATTTCTTTTTCCGCACGTTTTCTTATTACGTACAGCTTACGATCAAACTCTTCCCTCGTAATATTGAATGGTTTCTTAATGAACACTTGTTCTATATATGGTTGAGAAACCCTTGCCAACCGTCCTATTGCATCCGCATCGACAGGTGTATCTCTCCACCCAAGAACTGTCAAACCCTCCTCTTCAATGATACGCTCCACGAAGGCTTCACACTGAAATCTTGGTTGTGGTTCAACAGGCAAAAATATCATACCAACGCCATATTCACCCTCGGCGGGTAATGAAAAGCCGAGCTTATCACATTCTCTTAAAAAGAGGTCATGCGGAATCTGTATCATAATTCCAGCCCCATCTCCAGTATCAGGATCTGAACCACTTGCACCTCTGTGAGTCAGGTTGATAAGTATTTCTATACCCTTCAATACAATATCATGTGTTTTATTACCATTAATATTAACAATAAACCCTATTCCACACGCATCGTGTTCATTGCGTGCGTCATATAAAGGAAACTCATTTTTTAGCGATTCATTATCATCAATAAAGCCATATGTAGAAAAATTTGGATCCTTCATCACATTACTCCTCAACTTGAAATTCTCTTTTCAAAGCCACTCTACCTGTTCGAGCTAATTCTTTTATTCCATAAGGTTTCAGCATTTTTACAATTGCATCGATTTTCATCTTACCACCTGTGACTTCAACAGTCATTGTTTTCTGACTGATATCTACAATTTTGCCTTCGAATATTTCCGATATCTCAATAATTTCGGAACGACTGGTTGGCGTAGTTTGCACTTTTATTAGCGCCAGCTCTCGATCGACAAAAGGCTCGTAAGTAATATCTGTGACTTTTATAGTATCAATCAATTTGTTTAGTTGTTTAATAATCTGCTCGATAATCTGGTCGTCTCCGCGAGTTACAATTGTCATACGCGATACAGTTTCATCCTCAGTTGGGCCCACTGTGAGGCTATCTATATTATATCCTTTGGCTGCAAAAAGTCCAGCGATCCTATTTAAAGTACCAAAGTGATTTTCAACTAGCATTGAGATTGTATGTTGTTTCATTTGACTACCCATTCTCTTTAAATATAATTTTCAAATGAATTATCCTTTTGTGTGAACGATAATTTTATGAGTCTCTTTTTCTGATTCGGTTAAATTTGGACCATCGATAATTTCATTTACAGTTTGTCCAGCTGGTATCATAGGATACACATTTTCTTCTCTTACCACAACAAACTCAACCAAAATTGGGCCATCATTATATTTTAATGCTGTTTTAATTGCACTTTCTACTTGTTCAGGCGAAGTAACTCTCATTCCTTTAATTCCGTATGCTTCCGCAAGTTTAACTATGTCTGGACTCGTAATTTGAGTATGAGAATATCGCTTTTTCCAGAAAAGTTCCTGCCACTGTCGAACCATGCCTAGATATCCATTGTTCATGATAAAGATTTTTATTGGCAATTTATTTGCAGAAATAGTACCAAGCTCTTGAATATTCATCTGGAAGCCACCGTCACCTGTAATGCAGAATATTGGCAAATCCTTTGGTAAATCCTTTCTTCCGCATGCAATACCCATAGATGCAGGCAAACCAAATCCCATTGTTCCCAATCCACCTGATGAAATACAGGTGCGCGGGTGTTTCCATTTGAAGAACTGGGCGGTCCACATTTGAGACTGGCCAACATCAGAAACGACAATTGCGTCGCCTTTTGTAATTTCACCTAACATGTGAATAACATGTTGCGCACGAAGATCATGATCCTGTTTGTATCTGAGTGGATGTTCTTTTTTCCACTGGTCTATCATCCTAAGCCATTCTTTTGTATCCAGGGGTTTGACGTATTCAATCAATCGTTTAAGTACATGCTTTGAGTCGCCAACAATCGGAACATCGACAATAACGTTCTTACTGATAGCAGAAGGGTCTATGTCGATATGAATCTTTTTGGCATTCTTCGCAAAAGCCTCAACTTTACCTGTGACTCTGTCATCGAATCTGGCACCAACAGCTATTAAAACATCGCACTCGCTGACTGCCATATTTGCATAATAGGTACCATGCATTCCAAGCATCCCGAGTGACAATTTATCATCCTCAGGGAATGAACCCAATCCTTGCAATGTTGTAGCTACCGGTGCACGAAGTTTTTCAGCCAGCGTTCTTAATTCATGGGAAGCATTGGAGCTGATTACACCTCCACCGACATACAGCACTGGTCGTTTAGATTCGTTGATTATCTCCGCTGCCTTTTTAATCTGTTTTACATTGCCCTCAATAGTTGGGTTGTAGCTTCTTAAAGAAATTGCCTCTGGATATTCAAAGACCGCCTTTGCTGCCAGAACATCTTTTGGCAAATCAACCAACACAGGACCCGGTCTTCCAGTTGTCGCCAAATAGAATGCCGTCTTAACTGTTTTTGCCAGATCATTGACATCTTTTACAAGAAAATTATGTTTAGTAATTGGTCTGGTAATGCCCACAATATCTGCCTCTTGAAATGCGTCATTTCCTATTAGATTTGTAGGAACCTGACCTGTAAATACGACAATCGGCACTGAATCCATGTAAGCATTTGCTATTCCTGTAACAGTATTTGTAGCTCCTGGTCCTGAAGTAACTAAAACTACTCCAGGCTTTCCTGTCGCTCTGGCATAGCCATCAGCAGCATGAGTTGCACCTTGTTCATGCCGGGTGAGTATATGCTTTATATGAGTTATATCATGCAGAACATCATAGATACCAATTACCACTCCACCAGGATAGCCAAAAATTATTTCAACGCCTTCCTCTACAAGGCTTCTAACGAAAATTTCTGCGCCTGTCATTAACTCACCCTGATGATTATCATGTATTTTAGACATAGTTTGATTCCTGTTAAAAATTTCCAATTAAATTTTCTAGTCAACCAGCACAGCTCCTGTACTTGCACTTGTTACAAATTGAGAATATCTTCTTAACCATTTACTTGAGGTGCGAGGTTTAAACTCGGGTAATTCAGCAATTCGACTTTTTATTTCTTGCTCACTCAACCTAACATCAAGTCTCTTGTCATCAACATTGATCTCTATCACATCACCATTTCTCAAAGCAGAAATTGGGCCTCGTGCGGCGGCCTCTGGAGAAACATGACAAATACATGCACCGCGAGTGCCACCTGAGAATCTACCATCCGTAATTAATGCAACTTTATCACCTAACCCCATTCCCATGATAGCTGAAGTCGGCGAAAGCATTTCCTGCATACCGGGACCACCTTTGGGGCCTTCATACCTGATAACAACTACTTCTCCAGGTTTAACTTCACCAGCCAGAATTCCCGAGAGTGCTTCTTCCTGACTCTCATATATCCTTGCGGGTCCACTAAATTTCCGCATTTCGGGTAATACCCCGGCAGTCTTTATAACAGCTCCTTCAGGTGCAAGATTGCCAAACAAAATTGCAAGTCCACCAGTCTCCGAGTGTGGATTTTCAATAGGTCTAATAACCTCCCGATTTTTAACCTTTGCTCTTTCTATTATCTTGCGCAATGTTTTCCCACTGACAGTAATTCTATCAAGATGCAAGAGGCTTTCGGATTTCCTTGCTACTTCTTTAAGCAATGCCGGTATCCCACCAGCTTCGTGCAAATCCTCTATATGCCATGGACCTGACGGACTTATTTTTGCAAGATGAGGAATCCTTTCTGCTATCTCGCTTATTCGTGAAAGTGGATAATCTATGCCAGCTTCATGACAACATGCTAACACATGGAGAACCGTATTTGTGCTTCCGCCCATTGCCATGTCCAATACAAATGCATCATCTATCGCATCCTTTGTAACAATATCCCTTGGACGAATATTTTTCTTGACAAGCTGCATAATAAGTTTGCCAGCTTCAACCGCTAGAGCATTTCTTTCCTTGCTTTTTGCTAATGCTGTACCATTGTATGGTAAAGCTAATCCAAGGGCTTCCAGTATACAATTCATGGAGTTTGCAGTAAATAGTCCAGCACATGAACCACAAGATGGACAAGCCCGTTGTTCTAACATCTCAAGATATTTCTTATTAATTTTTTTTGACTTATAAGCTCCAACGCCTTCAAAGACAGAGATCAAATCTATTGATTTTCCATCCGGTGTTCTTCCCGCCTTCATTGCACCACCCGTAACAAATATAGTTGGTATATTGACCCTCAATGCAGCCATCACCATTCCGGGTATTATCTTGTCGCAATTCGGAATGCAAACCATACCGTCAAAAGCATGAGCCTCAATCATTGTTTCAACAGAGTCAGCGATTAATTCGCGAGAGGGCAAACTGTATTTCATTCCTGCATGTCCCATTGCAATACCATCGTCTACCGCTATAGTGTTGAACTCAAATGGTACTCCACCAGCTTTGCGAATCGCATCTTTTACAAGTTTTGCAAAGGATTGAAGGTGAACATGCCCAGGCACTACATCACAATAGGAGTTCGCCACTGCAATGAACGGCTTGTTAAAATCGCTGTCCTTAACGCCAGTTGCACGCAACAAAGCTCTGTGCGGTGCTTTTTCAAATCCTTTTTTTATAATATCAGATCTCATAATTTTATCCTTTCTTTTTAATAAAAATTCCCTTTCTCCTCTTTGCCAGAGGTGACTTTAGCAAAACCTTTTTGGGTGACTATTACGGTGTGCTTCGTCGCCTCTGGCCCTTCTTCAGCCTACGATTACTATAGTAAGGCTAAGAAGTAGCAGGAGGCTTAGAATAATAATGGATAGTGGTAGATTAGCTGTGGTTAATAAAATATTCACAAACGGGGCAATTAATATATTTCCCCGAGTATCTAATTGAACTACCGTTTGAACTTTCTTTTCCACAGCTCTTAATTCCTCTTTGTAACATATACCATACGAAAATCTTTTCTTTTTGTCAAGTATGAGGTTTGGAATTTTTTATTAAAATTTTTGTTATAACCAACATTATTGGATTTGCGAGTTCGTAATCTACTCCTACTTTATCACTACCATCTTCCTTATAGAAACAAAAGACTTGCCTCCTCCTATCAACTCAGCCTGTATTCGATATATGTATAATCCACTGGATAATCTCGTCACACCTATTCGCTCCTCATAATACCCGGCAGTTTGCTCTTTGGACGGTGAACAAAAAAAAAGAATTACATCTTGAAAACGATGAAGAAAACAAAGCTAATGGTTATTATCCAAGAAGTCTCGCTTGTATGTTAGGCAATCTGAAAAATTGCTCGACGACATTAATAAAGCCTTAATCCAGTTTGAAACTCTATGTGAAAACTATAAGTCAAAATATCCAAACTTTATAAACTATATCCTTAACAAAAAAGAACTTTATTTTAGCTTCATA